>ERZ869936.1498-NODE-1498-length-16478-cov-6.601839_pt1 | contig 16478 bp, 28 predicted proteins | sample MGYA00520876_ERZ869936 | MGnify/ENA primary metagenome ERZ869936 (study PRJEB32218, sample SAMN09650985) | biofilter metagenome | isolation source: enrty point of leading RO module | place: Saudi Arabia: Thuwal, RO plant located on Red Sea | collected 2016-02-17 ...
ATTCTCTGCGCCAATCGATGTGCCAAACTGAAAACTAGGTTTTGAAACAGCTTCTTAGAATGCGGTGCGCTCACATTCGCAATGCAGAGGTCGAGGGTTCGACTCCCTTCCGGTCCACTTATCTAGCACGGGGTTACGACGACCCCTTTTTGCGAAATGCACGGTATGCACGCCTGAATGCACGCCAAGAAACTGTACTACAGTTTCGAGGGGATGCAAAAATGGCAGCAAAAGGACCGTGGTTTCGCAAGCAAAACCGGACGTGGTACGTCCAGGTCAATGGCCGGCAGGTCAACCTCGGCAAAGACAAGGCCGAAGCCATCCGCAGATGGCACAAGCTCAAGGGCGAGCGATCCGAAGGAACGCCCCTTGGCAACCATCGCATTCGCGAGATCCTTGACGACTATTGGGGCTGGCTGCAAGCGAATCGCAGCAAGGAATCGTGCGACAACCGCAAGCCCGTTCTTAAGTCGTTCGGCGAGTTCCTACCCGCCCGCATGCGGATCATGGATTTGCGGCCATTTCACGTTCAAAAGTGGCTCGACAAGACCTATCCAAAGTGCGGCCCCACCCGACGCCACACGCTCATTACGTGGATCAAGACTGCATGTAATTGGGCGGTGAAGATGGGGTACGCGAGCGCGAACCCCATCGCATTGATGGAGAAGCCGACGTTTACGGTTCGGCAAGAGTTCCTGCCGGCCGATCAATGGCAGAAGCTCATTGATGCCTGCCGTGACGACTTGAAAGACTTCATCGCCTTCATGCTGATAAGCGGTGCGCGAGTGCAAGAGATGTTCAAGTATGAGGCATCTCACTTGCAGGGCGAACGGCTAGTGCTACCGATCATCGACAGCAAGGGGCAGAAGCGATCAAGAGTTGTTCACCTGCCTCCGGCTGCCCTGGCAATCGCCAAGCGACTGGCCGAGCAAAACCCAACCGGCAAGCTGTTTCGCACGCAAGCCGGCAAGCCGTGGGACCGAAACAACATTCGGTGTCGCTTCAAGCGACTCAAGCGGATCATGGGAATGCCAAAGCTGTGCGCCACAACGCTTCGACATTCATTCGCCCACTACCAGCTTGAATCGGGGCAGGATTCGCTGATCGTATCGAAGCTATTGGGCCACACTGATGGTCGCATGTTGGCACAAAGGTATGGCCACATCGAAGAGGGCAAACGCCTGGCCGAAGCGGCTAAGCAAATAGTCCCGCCCTTGGACCTTGGGATCGGGCCAGATACTCCGCAATTGCCTGTGGCGTGATTCGGATAGCTCGGCCGGTTCGGTCGGCTTGAAGCTCGCCCGTCTCGACCAAACGGTAGACGGTGCGCTTGCCGAGATTCAGGCGACGGGCGGCTTGCTCAACAGTCATAGGGGCGTCATCGCTGACGGGCTCAGCGGTGCGCCCCTTTTCCGTTGCCGCGATCATCTCGGCCAGAATCTCGCGAGCCCGCTCGGGGGCTAGTTGTTCGGTGGCCACGTATCGAGACCACTGGCCAAAGCCGAGCATTGCTGCTCGCCGCGATGCTTCCGTAATGATCCGTCCCGCGTCGTCGAAGTCCACGTCGGCAAGCTCGTCTTGATCGGCGAGCTTGTCCAGGTAGGCGATTTGGGATCGGAGCCAGCGGCGGAATTGGTTCATGCCACAATTATATGTGGCTGCTGTATCATGAAGGGCCGCAGGGGGTTGCGCTGCTTGCCAGAAGCCACCCCTATTTGGTAGGATACCTGTACATTTGCTATCGTCAGCGCGTCGATCCAGGGATGGCGATCAGTGCCAAAGCGGACGAACGAATTCCAAGAGCTTGTGACCCTCGTTCAGCGAGCGCTCGCTCCGAAAGGTGCGACAGTCACTGCGTCAGCGCTCGTCGATGTGCCTGGCCAGACGAGCCAGCGTGAAATCGACGTTCTTATCGAAAGCGGCGTCGGCCCCTATCGAATCAAGATCGCGGTGGAAGCTCGCGACACGGGCCGCAAGATGGATCAGACGCAGTTTGAGGGCCTGTTGGCAAAATATCAGAGCGAAGGAAGCATCAAAGTCAACAAGTTGGTTATTGTCACACATCATGGCTTCTTTGAGCCAGTGATCGAGCGTGCGCAGCTCTTGGGCAATCAAGTTGAGTTGCTTTCGTATCGACAGGCCAAGAATACGGATTGGGCCAAGATGACTGGAATGATCCGCTTTGCTTTGCCGCCTCACTTGTGCCATTTCCGATTTGATCCGCCCGTCGATGGCATCAAGCCGAACCACGTTTGGAAGAACGGGAGGATCATCTGTCGTCATGGTCACGATCACGGGACGCCCGAGTCCTGGAGCCAGATGGCGTTGCAGAAGGTGTTGGCCGATCACCCGACTCTGTTTCAGGAGCTTTCCGTCAAAGCACAGGCTGAGCCAAGCGGGCAAGCGTTAGGGAATATCTCGTTCCCAATGGATCATACGCTCTCACTGGATGGCAAAGAGGTTCCATTGCAGAGGCTGGGTTTCGCTGTCCACGTCATCGATGGCAATGCGCAGATGGAGTTTACGGGATGCGAGATTACGAAGCCGTCTGGTGAGACCTCGTTTATTCCAATGGCTCAAGCAGAAGTGGGTGGCAAGAAGCTTCAGTTCGTTTTTCCCGAGGGTTTCGATTCAAAGCAGATTGTGTTGAAAATCGATACCGCCAGCGTCAAGGAGCGGACCACCGTGACGATTGACCGCCCGACAGTAGTTGCAAATCTACGCGACTCAATCCAAGTTCAACTCAATCAGATCGAACAAGAGCTTGGTATGCCGATACAATTTGAGAGCCTAGCATCGGAAGTTAGGGCTGATTTTGGCGTCCCGAACCGCAAGCCGCGAATTCGGCTTCGGGCTGATTGGCAGGATGTTGACGTAGCACACGAGCTAACTCATGCGCAGATGGAATTGCTGGAAGGCTACAACGTGCTCGGCTGGCTGCCAGATGGCTATAGTGAGTCGCGCGACAAGCTAGTCGGTTGGATTCGCTCGTACACTGACGACGAGATTGTGCATTCTCGGCTTTTAGAAATGGGTTTGTCTCTTGACGGCGAAATACTCAGTGCCGCTCTATTTCAGACGTGCGATGACATAGCGTCCCGATTGAGGGCACGCAAGAAAGACGACGGGTTCGGGAAAGCTGATGGCTGGGGAAAGGCTCATGGTAGTTTCTATCGAGCAATTCGTTTTGTTCAAGCATCGCTGCTAGTCGAGAAGTTTGGCGAGGGCCTGGCACAAGGACGCCTGAAATCGCTAGGCGATTTCTTGGAGGCATTCCGCAAGTCGCATCCGTTGCTGGCGCATAAGGGCGACACGATATTGGAAGTCTTCCATGCCAACGAAGTCACTACTGTCGCCGGTCATGCTGCGATTTTGAAACGCTTGTGCGAGATGGAAGGCGTCAGCCAATACGTTGGGCTGACGGCGTATCAACGACAGGGCGATGGCTATATCTTGCCGATGCCCGCATGAGACCCACGAAATGCTCAGCGGATTCATTTGCATGCTGTGCCCAGTTGAGCTTCGTCACATCGAAGTTCAAGAACGCCAGATAGCTCAACGATATGAATTTGCTAATGGAGTATTCGTGCTTCGAGAGGTCATACAACCAACCCACGACGAAAGCTTGGCGATCAGGGCAACCCAACAGTTCTACGAGCATCCCAACCCCGGCATTTATTCACTTAAGCCTGGCTTGCACAAGGAAGTGCAAGTGGAAGCATATGGGCGAAGTGCATCGATCGACGAAGGGCTGGTTGAAATCATCAAAGGTGTTTGGAAACACGATTGGGAAACTCTTGGCTCTTGCGAGGAACGGCCGAAATCGGGCAGAGCTTACATCTCGTTCCCTGTGGCCCGGCATGGCCGTGAATTCGCCGCGCTCTTGGGAAGTGTTGGCATTGAACACTCTGTAGAGGAGAAGTCAAACCGCCTGTCCACTAGCTCGCCATTCCACGATGTGATCCTTACATCGATTGTTGATTCTTTGCATGTATTCTTTGCGCGACGCGACTTCGAGAGGATTGTTGCCGAGTTGAAACGGGGCGATTGCGGCCAGGAGATAGAGTAATATGCAGGCACGCAAATCGTGGTTGACGAACGGGCCGTTCGCCGAACGTGTCCCCAGCGGAAAATTCGATCAATACCGCGACTCACAAGGAGCGATCAAGATTCCCCTTGATGAAGGTCTTCGTTTGACGGACGGCGACCCGTTCGCGCTCGCAATATACTGGCGAGTTCCGCACGGCGGTGGCGATGTAGAAGATGGGCCGATTCTGCCCTACTATCTGCACAAGATCGAGCGCGTAGATGGCCTGCCGTTCCAAGTGCAATTCGTCGGTGGCCCTTTGGATGGCAATCGGTCGTTTCACCAGCCCGCGCACGTTGTCCCCGTGGCATTTGTTCCGTTGCCGAGCGAGCCGCATTCCGGTGAAGGGCGATTAAAAGTCTTCGCGCAGTACAACAGCGCTGGCGATGAATTCCATTTCGTCCAGATTCACCGGCAAGTCACGACGGAATTGCGCGTCATCTACGATTTGTCGGGCGGCGCGTTCGACGGCCATGTTTTCGACAGCGATGCGATGGATTCGGATAGAGACGGCGCTTTCATGGCGCGCGGGCTTTACATGGCAAACGGATGCGAAGTCGGAAAATGCTTTCCGCTGACCGCACCGCACACGCGCAAACAACTAGAAGAGCTTGGACTGGATATGCCGCAGTATTCCATGCACAAGTACAAGATTACCGAAAGCGTTCAGGGTGATTGCGAAGTTCTAATCCGCGCGGAGTTCGTTGGACCATACCCCGATAGGAAATAGGACAAGCTCGGGCAATCCGGGGCGGGATCGATATGGCTGGTGAGGCGGAGCCTTTCAATTGGTTCAGTGCATTGGCTGGGGCGGCCATTAGCCTGGGCGGCCTGTTCATTGTCTTTGTGGCACGAGGAATCTTCAATCGAACAAGGCGGCTGTTTTTCGTTGCCGAGGATTGGGAAGCAAGGTATTTCGAGGCAACTCAGCATGGTGACTTCTATGCTGAACCCAAGCCAAGACCAAACACGAAATATGCCGAACTTCGAGGAACGGTCAAGTTTTTCACCCGAAGGCCCTTGGCCATCGCTCTTCACAAGCTCGCAATTGAGGTTCGCCAAGGTGAACGGAAGGACGGCAAGCTGATTCATCTCGCTACGGACTTGAACCACGGGCCGCCGCAAGCTTCGCACGCGCGGGTTACGTATGCCCGCCTCACGGAGCTTGTAATCCCGCAAGATCAATGGATTGTGGAAACGATTCATACGGTGGTTAAGGACTATGGGGCGATCCAAGGTGCTAGCCTCTGGTTTGCGGGCACCACCGCCGAAGGCAAGCGGCATATGTGGTTTCTCACGCAACTCCCGAACTATCCCGTGCCCGAGGGCCCTGGGTTCGAGTCCGTCCTGCCGTGACCTAGACTTTGAATGGTGTGAGGCCACAGTTTCGGGGGTAGGCGAATGAAGGTCTGCAAAGGTTGCGGCGGAACGCTTGACCACTTGAGCCCCTACGAGCAGCGCTACCATCGGTATCGGTGCAACAACGTCAACTACAGCATCATCTCGTTTGGCCGACGGAGCGCTGGGCAACCAGCCGGAAGCGATCTTGCCACGCTGGTTGCCTTCGCTGTGATCATGACGCCTATCATAATGCTCTACACGGGCTGGAGTTTTTTCACGGTCGCCGGCTTGCTTGCCGTCTTCACGATCGGAATCGCAATGTTGTCAAAGCATGAGAACGCGCAGAAGCCGTGAGGCGCCGTGACCTAGACTTGTCTGGGTTCAATTTCCAAGGTTCGGGGAGGTCTAAGCAATGGTCGCTTCCGAGTACCTTATTGAGCGTGCGATTCCCGGTATGTGGTACGTCTGTCGGTTGCCGCAGATTCGACGATGGGACCAGCAATCGAACATGGAACAACAGCGTATGGCGCACGAGGATCGGCGAATCGAGGGACCGTTCGATACGGAGGATGAAGCCACAACGGCGCAGGAGAAGTATGAAGGTGGCGGCCCACCGTCCACGGAAGTGTGGCAATGTCCGCCCGACAAACCTGCGTCCTAGGTCGCACGACGCACACCCAGGATACGGCAGCACTGGCCATGCCGTGCTCCCCGTGGTATCCGGCGACCGTTTGACCCGCTCCCCGGTCCCAGCCCCGGCGACCTGGCATCTCATCGACCTGGAGCGGGCGGCAGCGGCGGACGTGGGAGCTTTACCACGATCCCCGAAGCACGGCGTAGACTGTCGGCCGTGATACGCCAAGGTTCTTGGCGATGGTTGAGATTGGCGTCTTCGCCTTGGCTAGCTTGCGGATTGAGTCTGCCTTGGCTTTGACGGCTCTTGTACGTGTGCCCTCTTTGCGTCCGCCCCAACGCTTGCCTTTCTCTCTCGCGGCTGCCTGTCCGGCTAGGACTCGCTCAGCGCGGCACTCAGTCTCAAACTGTGCCACGCTCGCAAGCATGTTGGCTAACATCCGACCCGCTGGGGTTGATAGGTCGATGCCCTCCCGAAGCGAGACAAGGTTCACCCCTTGCTCTTGAAGGTCAGCAAAAAGAGCCGTCAGCCCCTTGGCCGTTCGCCCGAGCCGATCCAGACGCCAACAGACGACGGCCGACACTTCGCCCCGCTCAATGGCTGCCTGGAGCCTCTGCCAGCCCGGACGCTCCATTGTTCGGCCAGTGAACGAATCCTTGTACCACTTCACAGGCTCGCTCTGTGCGGCTGCCCAGCGTTTCAGGTCGGGCATCTGGCTCCGTTGCGATTGCAGGAGCTTAGAGACGCGGACGTATACGGCGACGTGTTTCATCGGGTTTTGGCACTCCGATTCAAGACTAGTTCGCAACGCGGTGATTGTCAAATTGGGTCTTTAGACCTACCTTGACACTCCGTAACGTCGGATCGGTCCCGACGCGAAACGACTTGCGACGGGAATCGGGGCGAGACTCAACCTTTACACTCCCTGGAGCCTGGAGCCTGGAGCCTGGAGCCTGGCACGGCGGCCCGTGCGGCCGGGCTCTGGCTTCGGGGAGTCGACGCGGCAAGCCGAACAGCGATTGGGTCCGATTGCAACGCGCGTGATTCCCCCCAACCGCGCGTGAGCGTTCCCACACTCAACCGCGAGGGCGTTAGGCCGGCTGCCGAAGGGGGACCAACGCGGCAAGTCGAGAATCTGTTCCCCAGTGGAACGTTTGCTTTGTAGTAAGTACGGAGGGAATCCGTTCCCCGCCCCGGGGGCTGCTTCGTAGTAAGAGTGCGAGCCTGAATCACAGCGTCCTCCCCGGACCACCAAACCAGGCACCCGAGGGACTGGCGGGGACAAAGGGCGTTGTGATGCGTGCTTTCTAAACAGGGGTGTTGTGGTGTTAGGTTCACTACGACCCCCCAAGGAAAAATGGCAAGTCTGCTGTAGTGCTATTTCTGCTAGGGGGCTAGAGGTAAGCCCTACACCACAACACCCAACTACCCTATGAATGACACCTTTGACCTGCTGGCCCGTGGAATCCCCGTCCAGCGGATGGAGACCTTAAACCAGTTCCACCGGCTCGACATCTCCGCGATGGAAGAGTCCGGCTACCCCGTGACCGACTGCGGGGCCTACGTCGAATGCAACGTTTTTGCGTTTACGCTGCTGGCCCGTGATTCCACCTTCAAGGTCATCGCCAGTGGCAAAGACGACAAGCAAAACTGCCGAGCGTACCCCCGCGATTCTGACGGCCTAGGCGGCTGGGATATTCAACTGTACGGCCGGACGGCCGAGCAGATGGAGGCCGCTGGCTGTTCAGGCTGGAAGCCCAACCGGAACGGCTGGGCACGCCGGCCGTACCCGGGCCACAAGATGGTAGCCGGATTCGGAAGCCGAGATCAATGTAAAGGGGGTTTTGGGGCTCGCCCACCGTGAGAACGTATTCACGCGGGCCAACCAACTCGCTCGCGTCGTGTTTGGGACCAAGCGACCCCAGTTCAGCTACGTCGATGAAGCCCACCCGGCAATCGAGATCATCCCCAAGCCGGTCTTGTCAGAAGAGATCGACGCTGGTTGTGCGTTCAAGAAATGGAACGCGAAAGCCAAAGCTTTGGTCAAGGTTCCCGTGCCGGATCGCGTCGTGTCGGCTGTCTACGAATACGGCAACTATCCGCCGTGCATCCGACCCATCGTGCTCGTCACGCGAACGCCTAGGTTCCTGCCCGATGGAAGCTTGTTGACTGAGCGCGGCTACCATGCTGCCACCGGAATCTACTACCACCCCACAAAAGACTTTGCACTTGGGGAGATGATGGAAGTTGCGGACGCTAAGGCAACACTGGCCGCCATCATCAGAGATTTCCCGTGGAAGCAAGACATCCACAAGTCGGCATTCTATTCCGGTGTGCTGTCGATCCTGGGGCGGCCGGCATACAAGGGCTGTACTCCCTTCCATCTTGCTGACGCCAACCAAGCAGGAAGCGGCAAAGGGCTCGCGTGGGATGTGGCCGCATTGATCGGACTCGGCTACACGCTGCCGCGAATGACGATGACCGATCAAGCGGAGATGAAGAAAGCAATCACGGCTTGCGTCTTTGCGGGCGACCCTGCCTTTTTGCTTGACAATCTGACGGGCACGCTTAAATCGGAGCACCTGGACGCGCTGCTAACTTCGGAGAAGTGGAAGGATCGAATCTTAGGGCTGTCGAAGGTGCGAGAAATGGACTGGCATGGGATCATCTTCGGCACCGGCAACAATCTGCGGGTGCCCCGTGATACCTTCCGCAGAATTGTCTATGCCCGTCTGCAATCACCGCTCGCCAATCCTGAATCACGCTCGGATATGGAGATCAAGCGGCTACTGGCCTACGTGAAACAACACCGTTCGCGATTCACGACGGCGGCGCTGTCGATCCTTTGGCAGTGGCACCGTGCCAAGCGTCCCCGCCAGAAGATCGCCGAATGGGGCAGCTACGAACAATGGAGCGACGTTATCAGGCAGTGCATGGTTTGGGCTGATCTAGGCGACCCGCTCCTAACGCGCGACACGCTGCGGGACGCTGACTTTGAAACCAACCTGTTGGCTCAGCTAATCGAGGCGTGGGAAGAACTCGAACAGGTCCACCCATCTGAGCACGGCCTTACGGCCGGCTTCGCTGCGGACCAGTACAAGGCGGCCGACGAAAACGGGGTCAAGTTCCCTAAGCTTCGGGAGCTTGTCGACGAGCTTCCCGGAAGGGACCACAAGACCGAGTTGGGGAAGATGCTCGCCAAATATCGTGACCGGGTATGCAACGGCAAGTGCCTAGTTCGCAGCACGGGAGCGCGAGCACGCTGGAAGGTGGTTGTGATTCCAGCCTAACCCCTGGGTTAGCGATATTTGGCTCTATCCCGTGCTGGAAAAGCCCTCTGAAAAAAGACCCGGTATTGCGACCAGCCTCCCTATAGAGGGAAGATAGTGCAACACAGCCCACTGCATGAGTTTCTCGAAGCGTACTACCCGGTGCCCGGTGCAAGCGTGCCGTTCGCGGCCTTTCGTGATGCGTTCGCGGCATACCTCGCAAAGCTTCGCCTGGCGCCTTGGGATGACGAGCAGATCATCCGTGCTTTGGGCCGTGACTACCCCGTAGGCCGCGGCGCTCGGAATGTAGTGCGCGTCGGAAATCTCTCCGATCGTCCACCCCGCCGCTTTATCCAGGCCGGCGACACAATTCGTCTGTCGGCCTAATTCAGCGCCCCGCCAGCAATCACGCTCGCGGGCTGCGCTCAATAAATCTCACGGCCCGCTTCTGGGCACACGGAGTCCGCCATGTTCGATCCCGAGCAGCTAGCTCGCGCTGGCGTCCAAGCCCGCTCTGACGGCTACGCCGATTGGCGTGGCTCGCAACCGTACCGGATTCACTCCCGCCGCCGTTGGCACGACTGGTCCTACAAGAGTGCAGAGTCCGTCCGCCTAATCCTGTTGAGCAAGAATGCTACGACCTAACAACACCTCTGGCTTCTGTGGCGTCACTTGGCACAAGAAACATGAAAACTTCGTCGCCCAAATCATGGTTGATCGTCAGCAGATTCACATCGGAGCGTATTCGACGGCCCAGCGCGCGGCAGCAGCATATCGAGTCGCCAAAGCGCTGCTGACGCAGCCGCCGAAGCTCACAACTCGTGAGCAGCGCGCTCGCTTCCGCGAGATAGTCAACAGCCTATGATCGCATTCGTTCGCAATCCGTTCGCGCCCCGCCAACCGCTGCCCGCCGGAAAACGATTCATGTTACAAGCAGCACGCCCCGTGTTCCGGCCGCCAACCGGCGCTGACGCACGAGCGATACTCACCGATCATCTCGCCCGAAATTATAAGGCAGCAGATGGCGGCACCGTGTGTTGGTGGACGTTTCGCAGACGTTTCATCCGCTCAATCACGCCACCACAACAAATGTGGTGGGCTCAGCATGACCGCATTCGCAGAGTGCTCGCTGATCTCGATGTGCTCGTGTCAGTATGGCAGGCTGGCAGAGATGGTGGCTCGATGGTGGTCGCGAACATCGTCGAGAGTGATCGTGGTAGCTACGCCGCGCCTCGCCGTCTGATTCAAGAGTACGAGAACGGCGCATTCCTAGTGCCCGAAGACCTAAGCGCGTGACAGCGCGCCCGCTGATTCTCGGCAGCGGGCTGCCGGGGCGGGAAACCACCCGCCCCGGCCTCTTTCAAATCGGCAGCGCTGGCGCGATCGCTAGCGTGTGCCCGTCGGGCGCGAAACACCTTTCCCCTTGGAGTACCTTAATGCATAACCGTCATCCCCAAACCTCCGAATTCGTTGGCTCGAACTCGCCAATCAAGAATGGCCGACACGGCTTCCGGAATCTGATTACTGGCGCGGACTTCGACACGCGAGCCGAAGCCGAAGCCTCCGTGGCCGCTACCTTGGCAGCGATCACGATCCGCGAGCGTGTCACGCTCGGCGAAGCGCAATCGCTCTATCAGAGCCAGCAGTGAGTTACGGGCCCTTCACCGGGCGGCCATGCGACTCGGTGCTTAACGGAGACACCGGGGGCGCGCGGCAAACGGCCGCCAGTCGGCGGCACCCTTTACCGGCTCGGTAGTGTTGCAACCGCCGATAACCGGGTTGACCCGTGCGCAGCAAACCAGCGGAGCGGCTTGCAACACCGCAAAACTGGTTTGCTGTAGCACCATCCCGAATGCAAGAAAATGACCTGGCACCCCAACGCAAAAAAATACTGGCGCTTGCCACCCGGCCGCGCGCGTGAGCGATTAAAAGCTGAGACTGCACCGAAGCCAAAGGCACAACGTCCACCGAACTGGCGAAGAGAAAAAGGTCCGGCCTGGATTCGGCGCGGCACCGGCTGGGTGGCATCAAGTTTCCGCCGGGTTGAGTTCGGCGACGATCAAGCCGACAAGCTTTGGGCAGAGTGCAAGGCAATCTGTCCGCTGTGGGCTCCCGCAGCCGCCAAGCCGCGTATCACTTCGCTTGGAAATTTAACGATCGACTACCGGGGGCAGTCATTCTTGATCCCCGTCATCACCCCGAGCGATGTTGCTTTCGCAATTAGGCAATGTCGTTACCTAGACATGCAACTGGAGCAGCAATGCGGAACTACGGAATAGTGTACGAAGGCCAAGGCAAGATCATCGCGTTTAACAATCGCGAGTTTCGTAGTCGGACGGAGATGGAGGCATACGCCCACGCGATGGATACGGTCGCGGGGCGCGAACTCGATTGGCAAGAACTGACGAGCGAATTCGGAATCCACAAGCTCAGCATGGGCCAGCAAGCCAGGCTCGCAAACTGGCGGCCGAAGATGGCCAACGTCGGAGAGGACTTCAAGCTTGGCCGCGACAACCCCTTCGAGACAGAGGCAGCCCGTCAGCTAGCCGAGCGAGACACGATTGCTCGGGGCCATCGTGTCGACCGCGCGAAGATGATGCGTGAGGCCGCCAAGAAATGGAACGCTGAGCATGATGTAAAAGCCGAAGCCGCCGCCGAACTTGCGAGCCGAGAGCGCACGATCCGAGCAGCCTCACAATTGCAGGACCGCGTGCGGTTCGACCCGACCGCCGCCGTCGATGATGTGATTCAGGCTGTGCAAGCCGCAAGGGCCGCCAGCACGCCTGGCGCTGACTTGGATGAAGTCAAACGCCTTGTGAGTGAGGCCATCGACGCTGAGACCCGCAGAATCGAGGTTCGCAAAGAGGGCCTGCGAGGTCGTATCACCGACCTACAAAAGCAACTCGACGGCCGAGAGAGACCAGATGGACCGGAACCCTCTCCCAGCGAGAAGCTGCGGCGTGACATCGATGAGCGCGCCGAATGATCTATCCGCTCGTCCCCCAGGCGCTCTACCACGAGCTACGGCCCCGAGCCCAACGCATCACGTTCTCCGGCGTGTTACCAGCACAGCCGAATAGCCTAGCTGGTGTTCTGTGCATCGCTTGGAGACCTGGAAGCGTCTGGGTTGTCGAGCCGCGTGGCGGCTTCAAAGCGTGGTTGCGTGGTGTGAAGCCATCGCTTCCAGTTGTGCCACCGTATCCGCTCGCTGACGAGACCGGCATTCGCTGGTTAAACCAGAGGGCGCAGCAGCTGGGTCTAGCCCTGCATGAACGCATCTTGCCAGCCAACACCTGGCAGCCCGATGCATTTCCCGGCGTGCAGATCGCTGCGTTCGCCACCACGAAGAGCGATCTATCCCGAGTCTGGCTGCTCCGTACAGATGTTGTTGGCGGCTTCGAGGGAGTCACAGACATCCGGGCGGGAGTTCAATCGCTCGCTGTGAGCTTGTCACGGAGCGAAGAGCGTCTTCGCGCGGCTCGCAAGCTTCGGGACGAGTTCCGAGCAACGTCCGGCAAGAAACTAATCATCGAATCTAGTGGAGTGTCCTGGAAATGACGGAGATTGTACGAGAGGTCAGCAGCGCCAAGCACGGCAACGCGAAATGGGGCTGTGTGCCGGTTGGTGCAGAGCCAACCCGAGTCTGGCACTCTGTAAAAGAGCCTCTGACGCGCGGCTGTCTACTAGCGGCAAGCAAGAACAACGTTGCACCTATTCACATTGGGTATGGGCCAGAAGTGACAGCGGATGAAAGCGTAAGCGGTGGGCTTCCGCTCTCTCCTGGGGACGGGCTTAACGTCCCTGTCGATGACTTGGCCGACATTTGGGTTGTCTCGACCGTGCCGAACCAGAAGCTCTACTTTCAGGCAGTCTGATGCACGTCAAACTACCGTACACAGTCACCGGCCCAGCCATCTGCAAGGTCGTCGCGGCTGAGTGCTTTTTCGTCGGCTCTATGCCACTCACGCAAACCTACGTGGGCAAGGGCGAGACTGTGACCTTAGAGGGCACGGGCACTGTGGCCGTCGTGGCTATACCGGCCGAGCACGCCGTTGAGGGAGAGAGCTTTGAGTTTGAACAAGGTTAGACGCTGTGGCTGGCGTATGCAGGCAACAGCGAAACGCATTAAAGACACCGGTTCCCGCCAAATCCGTTCCGGGGAGCTAGTCACGCTTCGAGCGGGACTCGTGGCCATCGACCAGGCGAAAGCAATCATCGGCACTGTCGATTTCCACGGGCCGCACCACGGGAAAGCATTGATTCCTAGGCGTGGCCAGACGATGGATGAGGCATGGGCGGAGCGCGAAGCTGAGCGAGCCCAGACTGCGGAACTAGAAGCCGAGTTCCTAGCGAAGCTCGCGGCTTGGCGGCCGCCTCCGTTGCCGCCGTCGCCAACAATCCAAGACAGCATCGACGAGCTACAGGCGCTTATGGATGCTTGCCAGAGCGAAGACGAAATGAATCTGTACAGCGCTCGGCTCGACAAGCTCATGGACGTTGAAGAGTGTCTTCGCACACGGGCCAAGCACACCGTACCTGCTAGCTGGGTTCGGGAATGCGTTCAGAGCTTCGCAACGCTTTGGCAAGAGATCACCGGCCGAGATCAATCGGAGGCGTTGAAAGCATGGAAGCCAGACTTCACCCCGCTCCCCAAGGAACTGGACCTACTTCGAGCAAAAGTGAGCCGTTGAACGGTCAACAAAAACAACAAGCCCCGGCAAAATGCCGGGGCTTGTTTCGTTTACGCTCGCGTTTCAGTTGCTCTTATTGCTTCTTGCGACCTCCAACGATGGAGTTCACAAACGCAAACACGACAATTGCGGCAGACACAATCGCGGCGATGTGCGCCGCACGTTCTAGGTCTAACATTTTCACCCTCACAACAAATCGTTGGCGATTTGCCTGGGTGACTAGCCAGCGTGACGGCTTTGGTGTTGGTTTTGCTTCCGTCGTGTGTGTGTATGTGTGTGTGTGTCTTGTGCCTGTGTTTGTTGTGCCGGTTTGCAATGTGTTTGTTTTGCCGTGTGCCGAACGTCTGTCGGCGTGTGGCTTGTGTTTTGGCGTGTGTGCGTGTGGCAGTTATTCGAGTTGTGTGTGTGTGTGTGTGTGTGGGCGGAGTGTGCTTTTCTAAGCCGAATTGCTGGGGGTCCCCAGACTTCTGGCGGTGAACGACGCGTCCACTCCAATTGAAGCTTATTCACGTCTTGCGGTCGGGTCAACTTTCGCCCAGAAAACTGGCAAGCAGCAATAGGCCCAAAACTATAGCAATGATGGTCAAGGTCGGGCCAAAACAGCCAGCGAAGTGCCTGTCTTCTTCCGGCGTCAGTGGGACAAGATAGTCCGTCTGGAAATCGTCTAGGTCATCGTTCATGCCGCAGCCCTCCCGCCCAACGCCGGTGGGTCTAGTATGACGACGTGGGGCTTGTCGTCTCGCCCTCTGAATACAGCGTACTCGCCATCGGTCCAGGTGAGTCGTGCATCGGCTTGCACGGCATTCTGGCTTGCCACAGCGAGCGGGATAGCGTCGATCTTCTCGGGCGCAAAAACAGTACACTGCACTAACGATGCAACGCTCATGGAATCCCCTTTCCGATGCACGCTTTTATGCACGCATCACAGGCGAATTGGGCATTGCAGGCACGCAAGGCACGAACTACACTCGGCCGTAAGTGGTTCTATCCGTGTTTCTTGCGTGTTTTGCGCGAGCTACCGTGTGACGTTCGCAATGCAGAGGTCGAGGGTCGAAGATTGATCCACGGCAAACGTGGTCAAAGTCGCATGTTCGTATCGACATCGGTTGCGTTTAAGTCTTGTCAAGGCATGCGTTAAAACGATTTGCTGAGTGACACGCTCATCGGCCGCCAAAGATGGCACGAGAGGAAGCGGCCGTTCGATGCGCGCCTCATGCTGGAGGAGCCGGCGAATTGACAGGCGGAACGTGTTTGAAAGCTGCCAGATAGCGATGGCTTTTGATTTTCAACAAGGTTTATTGTGCGTGATTGGGCGGCGAGGAATCGTCGAGAGTATCCCCCGCCTCGCGTCGTAGAGTTTCAGCCATGAGCCAGTCGTGCCAGTCGCCATTCATCGCATCGAGCTTGTCGGCGACGGCCATTAAGTCTTGGGCCTCTTTGCGGTTTCCCAACCGCCAACTGCTCATCGCTTGCAACAGAATTGCGGACACGCGGCAACTCGGTGTGAGGAAACCATCTCCCGAAAGGCATTTTGCGAGCCATTCGTTGGCGCTTTGAAAATTGGCGGATCGATAGTCTGCCAGCCCCTTGGCCAGAGCAAAATACCGGTAGAACGAATGTTGCGGTCCCGCCTTAATCGCGCGATTCGCCAAGTCGATCGCCGAAGCAAGTTCTTCGCCCTCCAGCGGTGCGACGAGACACGCCTTGGCCACCCTCTCGGCAATCGCTGGATCCTCAGTGGTTCTGAAATTGGCGAGCATTTCGCGGCAATGCTTTCGGTGGCCATCAAGGTCGCCGCGAAATGCGTACAAGAAGCTTGCCTGATACCAGCTGTAGTGGTTGTCGGGGTCACGCGCTATCAACTGTGCGAGTTGGTCAGCTGCGTCGGACCACTGCGCCGTCTTGACAGAGTAGTTGACGCCTTCCGGTGTGCCTGGATTCAACCGCAGCATCGTCGCGATCTTCGTCGATACTTGCCGCATGGTTGCGGCGACCGACGGTTCCGGCTTCGTCGCCATGATCCTCGAAACGTGGTCAAGGCATTGCTGGTAGTCACGCACAGTGCGTCGAGGTAGAACATCGGGCTCCGGGCTCTGACTTGCCATCAACTTGTAGATTTCGAGCATCCGCCCGAAAGAGCGATTCGCGTCATCCGCCTGCCGCAGCTGCAACTGAAGTTTGCCCAGCTTTGCATCCCAGAAAACAAAGTGACGCTTTACGGTCGTGGCCGCAGGGTTCTCGCGGATAAGCCGTTCGTGGACGTCCCGAGCGCGCCCGTATGCTGCTAGCGCGTCGACAAACCTACCTGCATCTTCATGCACGAGTCCAAGGCAACCGTACCTCCACCCTCTTCCCATCGAATTGTTGATCACCTCCGGCTTCTCTTCGACGAGCTGCTCCACTTCCTTACGAGACAACTCGCACAATTGAAACGCGCGTGGATCCTTTGCCTCACG
>ERZ869936.1499-NODE-1499-length-16467-cov-6.481538_pt1 | contig 16467 bp, 15 predicted proteins | sample MGYA00520876_ERZ869936 | MGnify/ENA primary metagenome ERZ869936 (study PRJEB32218, sample SAMN09650985) | biofilter metagenome | isolation source: enrty point of leading RO module | place: Saudi Arabia: Thuwal, RO plant located on Red Sea | collected 2016-02-17 ...
TGCACGGTTCGGAGGGAGGGGCGGCGCAAACCAATGCGCCGTCCCTACCCCTATCCCATGTCAGACAAGAGTGTCTGACCTCCCTTACTCGCCTTCGCGCTCGCGGATGAGCGGGAGGGTGCCGGCGACCTGCTCCTTCATCTCCTTGCCGGGCTTGAACTTGACCACGGCGCGCGCGGGAATCGGCACGTCCTTGCCGGGGTTCTTCGGGTTGCGGCCGATCTTGGCCTTGGTCTCCTTCACCTGGAAGGCACCGAAGTTGCGCATCACCACCGAGTCCCCGTTGGCCAGCGCGTCGGTGATCGAGTCGAGGGTCTTCTGGATCACGTCGAAGACCTCCTGCTGGGTGAGGCCCGTTTCGTTGCTGATTTTGACGACGAGTTCGCGCTTGGTGACGGTGGCCATGGGTGAAAATCCTCGGGACAGGAGAGCGGGAGGATGGACACCACAGGATGCCGTGTTTGTCCCGCCAAAAAACCGGAAAAATCATGCGGATTCCGTGCCATCCGCGGAGGAATCTCCGAGGACGCGCGCCGTCGTGCGGAAATGCCGCTTCGCGACCCGGACGAGAACGCCGGGCCCATGACGCTCAACGAGTTCCCTGGCGGCGTCGATGACCGCGTCCGAGGCGCCCAGCGGCAGCTCGACGCCGCCGGCCTTCGAGGTTTTGTCCATCCAGTCGATGAAGCGCTCGCGGGCGAGGATGGAGGCGGCCGCGACGGCCAGGTCGGACTCCGCCTTGGTCCGTTGCTGGAGATCGATCGACACCCCCAGCTTCTTGAGCGCGCGCCTGAGCACGTCGGGCCGGGCGAACTGGTCGGAGAGCGCCCGCGGACAGTCGGGCCGCTTCTCCAGCAGCCGGGCGATGGCCCGGGCGTGGCCCCAGGCGAGCAGGCGGTTGACGTTGCCGAAGGAGGTGTGGAGTTCGTTGTAGCGCTCCGGGCCGATCGAGATCACGGCCTCGGCGATGCCGGGGGTTTCGCGGATCACCTTCGCCAGCTTGCGGATCCGGGTGGCGCTGGTGATGCGCTTGGAGTCCATGATTCCGGCATCGAGCAACGCGCGGGCGCTGGCGGCATCGGTGTAGACCCCGGCGATGACCAGCGGTCCGAAATAGTCGCCCTTGCCGCTCTCATCGATCCCGAAGTGCGGCTCGAACATCTCCGGCTGGTGCACTTCCTCGTAGCCGAGCCGGGCCTCGCCGAGGATCTCGGGCTCAAGGGTGAAACGCACGAAGTCGCCGGTCTCCCTGCCCTGCACCAGCACCTTGGGCCCCTTCTGATAGACGCTCACGTTCAGCTTGCCCTTCTTCGCCGAGAAGAGGGTGTAGGGCTTCTCGCCGAACTCGAAACCCTGCTGCTCCAGCACCCCGCGAAGTTTTTCCGCCTGCTCCTCGGAAATCATGGCGGTGTGCGAATTTGCGGGCATGCGGGGGAGTTTCGAGTTTCGCGATTCAAGTTTCAAGACAAGCTGGACGCATGCTGAAGCCGCGTTTCGAATGCGATCCGCTGGAGGAGCCCGCGGATTTCCGGCGGGCGCTCGCGGAGTGGTTCCGGCGGGAGGGCAGAGACTACCCGTGGCGGCGGACGCGCGATCCCTACGCGATCCTCGTCTCGGAGGTGATGCTCCAGCAGACGCAGATCGCCACGGTGCTGGGCCGCGGGTTCTACGCCCGCTTCCTCGAGCGCTTTCCCGACACCGCCACGCTGGCCGCGGCCGACGACGATTCCCTGCTCAAGGCATGGGAGGGGCTCGGCTACTACCGCCGTGCCCGGATGCTGCGCGAGGCGGCGCGGGCGGTGGAAAACGAACACGGCGGATGCTTTCCCGAAACCTTCGAGGCGATCCTCGCGCTGCCGGGAGTCGGCCGCTACACGGCGGGCGCGGTGTGGTCCTTCGCCTTCGGCAGGCCGGCGCCGGTCGTCGATGGCAATGTCGCGCGGGTCCTGTCGCGGCTGCTCGACTCGTCCGATCCGGTCGATGCGGGCCCGACCCTCAAGCGGCTCTGGGCCGTCGCCGACCAGCTTCTCGATCCCGACGACCCTCGCACCCACAACTCGGCGCTGATGGAACTCGGCCAGACGCTCTGCCGGACCGGCGTGCCCGACTGTCTGGGTTGTCCGGTCGCGCGCTTCTGCCGATGCGCCGAGCCGGAGGCCCTCCCGGTGAAGGCGAAGCGGGTGAAGACGACCGAGATCGACGAGGATCTGGTCTTTCTCCGCCGCGGCGACCGGGTGCTGCTGCGCAAGCTCGATGGCGGACGGCGTTCCGGCATGTGGCGGCTGCCCGAGGGCGGCGGCGGTGGCGAGGTGCTCTATCAGGGAAAGTACGGCATCACCCGCTACCGGGTCACGATGCGGGTGAGACCGGCCGGGAAGGGACGGCGCAAGCGGCCCGACGAGACCTGGCATCCGGTCGACGGACTGGCCGATCTCGTGATCCCTCCCGCCGACCGGGCGGCCCTTCGCGCCCTGCTTGAGGATTCCGAAGAAATCGCGTGAGGCCCGGCGGCGCCGTGGCGTAGTCTCCCCCCGGATGTCATGGTCATTCCCGCTTCCGGTCGTGTGCGCTCTGGCGCTCGTCGCCTGTACGCCGCCACCGCCGCCGCCGGTCACGGGTGCCCCGCCGCCGGAGCGCGAGGTCTTCCGCGAGGCCGCCCGACGCTTCGCCGCGATCGTCGTTTCGGACCGCGACGACATCGATGAGTGGATCGGCGGTCGCTTCGAGCGGGAGCGTGCGCCGAAGAACGCCGACGGCGGCTCGGCGGTGCCGATCACGGCCGACGGCTACTTTCTCACCGCCGATCACGTGATCGCCTCGGCCAGCGAGCGGCGTGTCTCGGTGCTGCTGCGCCGCGACGGTCGCCTGCGCGCCTTTCCCGCACGGGTCGTCTGGCGCGGGCCGGGGGGCGACATCGCGCTGCTGCATGCCGACGTCGCGACGCCCGACTTCTACCGCTGGACACCCGGCAACCGCTGGCTGCCGCGCGGCACGCCGGTGATGCACGCCGGCATCGCCACGGGGTTCAGCAGTTCCTCGGGGAAATTGATCACCCCCATTCCGCCGGACACGCCGTTTTCCGGCGGCCGCCGCTTCAAGCACGACATCCCCCTCGAACCGGGCGACAGCGGCGGCCCGGTGGTCGATGCCCGCGGCCTGCTGGTCGGGGTGAACTCGGCGGTCGAGTACCTCGTCCCGTTGGAGACCGCCTTCTTCATCGAGTCCGAAGCCAACCGACCCAACGTCCCGCGCCTGATGGCGCGCATCGACCGCGACCGCGCCTCCCGTCCCGCACCGTGATGAAATTTTCCGCCGTCATCCTTTCCCTCGGCCTGCTGCTCACCTCGTGCGGCCACCGCATGCACTGGTCCGAGCGCGCGGCGCAGGACCGCATCATGCTGGTCCGCGAAAGTCCGCCGACCCTCGGCCACCGCCGCCTCGCCTATCAATCCGTCGCGCATCCCGATCTCGGCCGTTTCCTCGGCCGGCAGGGCACGCCCGACTTCATCGCCGAGACCTCCGCCGAGAACCGGCAGTACATGGTGCTCTACTATCTCGACCGGAAGAAGGCCTACGCCTGCCGCTCGTGGCGGCACGAGCCCGAGGCCATCGAGTTCGCGGGACCCTACGACATCACCTCGAAGGAGGTCGAACTGCTCGGGGAGCTGAAGAAGAACGCGTCGGAGATTCCGGACTCAGGGATCGCCGCGGGCCGGTTGTTGATTCCGTGAGTATCCCCCGTGGCTTCGGTATTGTGATCGTCCAACTCGCGTTGCAATTTCCTTGCCTTCGCTTTCAGGTGCACGGTTCCGGCGACGAACAAGCCTGAGAATACGATGCCCAGCGCGAGGCCGACCAGGGCGCGTTTCATTCGTCGTGGATTCGTGTTGCGAGAGAGGAGTGCAACCGTTCCCGCGAAAGGAACTGATGAGAAAACCAGAAGGAAGCTGCAAACGATGATGGCAACCCCGAATCGAGGCAACTCCACGATCCCGATCAAAGAGCCAATCACATGCAGCAATACACCCAGAACGGGTAGGGCGACGGTTGCCCGACCCAATAGATCTTTTTCAGTTTGACGTGCGTGCATGATGGTGGAGCCGACTTTTTTCAGGATGCCTTCCGTCGCGGCAGTGGCGTGTGCGGTCTTCCGGCATTCTAGCTTGGCAGTGTCCCATGAAAATCGAGTGGATGCTTTCCGGGGGTGACGGCGAGCAAAGCATAGGAACCAAAGTTGCCTGCAAGTTCGAAGAAGCTGTCTTACGGGTTCGTGATGTCCACGTGATCGTCCCAGAGGTCCTCGTGGCATAGATATCCAACGCGACCGGGGATTCTCCTGATGTCGATGGCCACGGGGTCTCCGCTCGTGCCCGAGCCGATGACCACGAAGTGCCGGCTGAAGACGGGCTTGAGTTCCCGGTTTTCCTTGAGACGGTTTTCCGCGCCGAAGAGGCAGTTGCTTCCCAGCGGGAAGTCATCCTTGAAACTGAGATGGAGCAAAAGGGATTTGACCTCATCCGGAGCAGCCAGACCTTCGATCCAAGACGAGTGTTCTTCCGACACGGGAGTGCGGATGGGCTCCTCTTCACCTTGGAGTCGGATGGCCTTCTGAAAGTTCTCGATGTCGGGTTCCATTCGTTCTCCGCGGGATGTGGATTCGTCCATAGGGCCAACGGCCCGGGAAATACCAGCCCGGCCAGAAAGGACCAGCAAGTGATCGGATTCGAGGGCTGAAAGCCCGGGTCATGCGGGACGGGTCGTTCTTGCGCCTCACGGCATGTGTCTGGCCTGCGGCCCTTGGTGATCCTTCTACCAGCACCCCGGGCGTCGCCCGGGGTTGGTATCTTTCGGGCCGTTGGCCCTCCCATCGATGCTCCGCCCGATCAAAGGACTCATCTTTTCCAATGGCACTCCGGGAAAGCCACCCGGTGGTGGCCTCGGGGTCGAAGGTGTGGCTCGCATGGATCCGGTTCACTTCTCCATCCGCTTCAGCTTCGTGCGCAGGGTGGTGCGGTTGATGCCGAGGGCGGCGGCGAGGTGGGACGGTTTGTCGTCGAAGCGCCGGAGGAGGATGCGGAGCAGCAGGTTCTCGAGGCCGGCGCTCAGGGTCTTGTAGTCGGGGTGGGCATCGAGTTGCTGATCGACCCACGGCTCGAGCGCGAGGGCCAGGGCGTCGTCCTCGCCGTGACGGGCGGGGATGCCGGCGAGGTGTTCGGGGATGTGATCCGTGGTGACGAGCGCCGCGCCGGCGCTGGTGATGAGGGCGAAGCTGATCACGTTGCGGAGTTCGCGCAGGTTGCCGGGCCAGTCGTAGCGGCTGAAGATCTGCAGCACGCCGTCGTCGATCCTCGTGTTGCTGGGGGCGTTCAGTTCGCCGAGGAAGCAGTCGCTGATCGCCGGGATGTCGTCGGCGCGCTCCCGGAGGGGAGGCAGGGCGACCTCGAGGATCTGCAGCCGGTAGTAGAGGTCCTGCTGGAACTTCCCTTCGTTGACCAGGGGAAGCAGTCCGCCTTCGCCGGTCGTGACGATCAGCCGCGGCGCGCCCTTGTCCGGCCGGTCGAGCAAGCGCGCCATCAGGGTCTGGAGCTTCGGGGGCAGGGATTCGACCGACTCGATGATCAGTTGGCCGCCGCGGGCCGCATCGACGGAAGCGGTCAGCGCGTCCTCATCCAGAAACGTCGAGGCATGGAGGGTGTGGAATGGTCCGCCCTGGTCCGAGGCCTGGCGGATGAGCCGGGCGACCTTGCTCCTGCCGGTGCCGGTGGCGCCGCGGATGGTGACGGGCTGGTCCGACGCGCAGGCGTGCGAGATCCGGCGGATGACCGGTCGCATGGCGGGCGCGGCGCCGACGAAGGGCGAGGCCCCGTCGTCCGGTGATTCACGGGTTTCGCCGGACTCGGCGGCGGCGGCCACGAGATCGAAGAAGGCCTGCAGCTCGCCGAAGTCGACGGGCTTGTCGAGGAAGCGGGCGATGCCGAGCTTGCGGGCGTCGATGGCGTTCTCGATTTCGCCGTGGGCGGTGATGACCGCGATCTCGGGCTTGTGGTCCCACTGCCAGTCACGGACGAGGTCGAGCCCGTGTCCGTCGGGCAGTCCGATGTCGAGGAGCATGCCGCCGACGGGACCCTGGTGCAGGCGATCGCGGGCGGTCGCCAGCGAGGGCGCGAGCATCGGCTGCAGTCCGGTCCGTTCCGCCGCCGCGGCGATGGCGGTGGCCAGGGCGTGATGGTCCTCGACGATGAGAAGCGTCTTCATGTCAGTCGTGTTGCGGGCCCGGGGCGTCGCTCATGGTGCCGCTGACTCGGGCGCCTCCGCCGGGGAGGTTGCGGACCGTCAGGCTGCCGCCGTGCGACTCGACCACGCCCTTCGCCAGCGCGAGGCCGAGGCCCATGCCGCCCTCCCGCTCGGAGTAGAAGGTTTCGCCGAAATGCCGCAGGGCATCCTCGGAGAAGCCCGGACCTTCGTCGGAGACGGCGAACGCCACTCCGTCCGTCCCGCCTCGCGACAGCTCGACTCGGATCGTTCCGCCCCTCGGCATGGCCTTCACCGCGTTGTCGACGAGGTTGCGGAAGGCCTGCTCGACGCGTTGGGAGTCGCACTCGATGGAAAGCCGGTCGGGAACGACGAGGTCGAGCCGGCATCGATGAAACTCCAGCAGGGCGCCGAGCTTGTTCTTCAGCGATTGAAGCAGCGCGACGAGGTCGGTTTCGGAGACCCGGGGCGGGCTGGGCCTGGCCACGAACAGCCACTGGTTGACCAGCGAGGTGATGTGTTCGCCGTCCTCGCGGATGAGCTTTCCCTCGATCGAGCTGTCCCGATCCTCGAGTGCCTTCGCGTGCATGATGATCGCCGCGGCGGGGTTCTTGATTTCGTGGGCGAGGGACGTGGCGAGCTGTCCGAGCAGGGCCATCTTTTCGGCATGGCGACGGAGCTGCTGTTCGTTGAGCAGCGCGTCGCGTTCGTCGACGAGGGTGCGGGCGAGGATGCCGATCTCGTCCTGGCGCCGGGTGAGCTGGTCCGGCAGGTGCATTTCATGGTCGGCCGAGGCCGAGAAAATGGAGGAAGCCAGCTTCTGGAGCGGGCCGACCACCGTCCGGGCGATCAGGAACGCCGCGGCGATGGCGACGACCGTGATGCCCAGCAGCGGGACGACCGAGAAGTTCGTGGAGAAGGCGAGCAGGGGGCGCGCGGGTTCGATCACGACGATCGATCCCCGGCCGTCCGGGATCGGCTGGCACAGCGCCCGGAGCCGGTTCCTCAACACGATCTCATGTTCCCGTTCCTTTGCGAGGTGGGCGATCGACCGTTCCTCGGGTGACCAGTCCCACCCCTCGACGAGGCCTTCGCCGGGCAGGAAGAATCCGACGCGCGAACCGGTGATCACCGACAGGTTCTCGGCCATGTGCCGGGATCGCGGGATCTTGACCTGCTCGAGGAAATTGGCGTTGGCCGTGGCGACCTCCCTCATCCGCTGCTGGTCCAGTTTGCGTTGCTGCGAGGCTTCCCAGAGCAGGCCCACCGTGCCGGCGGCAGCGGTGATCAGGATCTGGGGAAGGATGAACCGTCGGAAGAGTCCTCCCTTGCTCCGGGAAACGGCGGTCGGTCTGGAGGGCTTGTCGTTCAAATTCTGACTCAGAAGTGGTCAAAAATTAACCGTCTGTAAAGTTCATGGGCAGATCCTGGCAATTCTCTTGTCGTCCGTGGGAAGTTTGGTCACTCAGCGGCTCATGACGACTGTCTCACCCAAGCCCTTTGCTTTTTCCTCGATCGCCGCGCTGCTCACGGTCGGCAGCCTTTCCGCCCAGGACCTGCTCGACCCGCTGGTGGTCACCGCGACCCGGTCGGAGAACAGCCTTTCCAGCGTGCCCTACACCCTGGAGAGGCTCGACGCGGACTTCATCGAGGACAACACGCGCCGCACCCTGCCCGAGGCGCTTGAGTTCACGCCCGGCGTGCTCGTCCAGGCGACGGCCTACGGTCACGGCTCGCCCTTCATCCGCGGCTTCACCGGGCGGCAGAACCTGTTGCTCGTCGATGGCGTGCGGATCAACAACTCCACCTGGCGCGGGGGTCCGGTGCAGTACTGGAACACGATCGACTCTTACGCGATCGACAGCCTCGAGCTGGTCAAGAGCCAGGGCTCGGTGCTCTACGGGTCGGACGCGGTGGGCGGCACGCTCAACGCCTTCAGCCAGTCGTCGGATTTCCGCGACCAGCCGGAGGGCGTGTTCTTCAACGACGGCTCGATGTACTATGAATACCGGACCAACGGCGAGGGCTCGCACGTCGGACGGCTGGAGTCGAACTTCGGCGTCGGTGGCCGCTACGGCATCCACCTCGGGCTCACCGGCAAGGACTTCGGCGACATCGAGGACGACGCGGTCGGCCGCATGCGCAACACCGGCTACCCGGAGCAGGATGTCGATTTCCGCTTCGACATGGCGCTGAACCGGAACGTCACGCTCACGCTCGCCTATCAGTACGTGAACCAGGACGACGTCTGGCGCTGGCACCGCACGATCTACAATCCGGGCTGGTTCCACGGCAGCCACATCATCCCCAGCCAGACGGGCACGGGGTTCCTTTCGGAAATCTACGACCAGGAGCGTTCGCTCGCCTACCTCAAGCTGGCCGGCGTGAACGACGAGGCTGATGCGTTCATCGACGCGTGGTCGGTGACGCTGAGCTGGCAGAAGACCCAGGACTCGACCAGCCGCGTGCAGAACAACGGCGCGACCCGCAACTCCGGGATCGACCTGAACACCTACGGGCTCGACATCTCGCTGCAGTCCGAGGCCGGCCCCGGCACCTTGGTCTACGGCTTCGACTACTACGTCGACGAGGCGGACAGCCACGCGTTCCGCAACAACGTCTTCACCCCGACCGACCGTCCGGTGGCCGACGACTCGAGCTACCATCTTTTCGGCGCCTACACGCAGTACGAGTGGCGACCGGTCGAGCCGCTGACGGTGACCGGCGGCGTGCGCTACACCTACGCCGAGGCGGAGTGGGACCGCTACCGGGTGAACACCGCCGCGCCCGCCGACACCGGTGGCGGCAACGACTGGGACGACCTTTCCGCCAGCCTGCGCGCGAACTACGAGCTGAACGACTGCTGGTCGATCTACGGCGGCCTGTCCCAGGCGTTCCGCGCGCCGAACCTCAACGACCTCACCGGATCGACGATCTCGCAGTCGTTCATCGCGTCATTCGGTTCGCCGAATCTCGACCCCGAGAAATACCTCACCGCCGAACTCGGCACGCGCTACAGCACCGGAAACCTGTCGTTCTACCTCACCGGTTTCTACACCTGGACCCGGGACGGAATTGCGGGCGTGCGGCGCGACACCAACAACGACGGCATCCCGGACACCTCGGTTTCACAGAACGGCGACGACGGGTTCGTCTACGGGTTCGAGGCGGAGGGCGCGTGGAATTTCAGCCCGTGCTGGACGCTCTCGGCGATGGCCGGATGGAACGAGGGCAAGACCGACGTCAACGGCGTCGAGGAATGGATCTCCCGCCAGCTTCCGCTTTCCGGTTCGATCGCGCTGCGCTGGACGCATCCCGATGAATGGCTGTGGATCCAGGGTCGCCTCGTCGGGGCGGTGAAGGAGGACCGGATTTCCGCCGCGGACCAGCTTGCGGACAACACCCGGATCCCGACCAACGGCACTCCCGGTTATCTCGCCGCGATGATCCACGCCGGCTGCCGGCCGTGCGAGAACCTCGAGCTGACCTGCGGCATCGAGAACGTCTTCGACACCGACTACCGCATCCACGGCTCCGGGCAGAACAAGCCGGGCATCAACGGCATCCTCGGCGCCAAGGTGATCTGGTAGGAGACGCCTCCCAATCGCTTTCACGCGCATCCCCGGGTCGTGGCTCTGCGAGGGGTCACGGCCCGGTTTCTTTTTTGGAGTGCGGAGGCTTGCCTCCGCCTTCGAGCGACGGATGGGCCGGCGGCTCATGTGGTGGGGGTTCAAGGGAAAGCTGCTGGTGGAGTCACTCGAGATCTGAAGAGCAGACCCGCCAACGGCTGGCTCCCAAAGCGGGAGCAAGCTCCCGCACTCCAAATTCGGACGGCCTCACTGACCTTCCGTCCGCAGCGAGACGAGGTAGTCGATCATCGAGGTGAATTCCTCGACGGTGAGGTTGGCGGCGAGTCCCGGCGGCATCATCGACTGGGGCAGCTCCTGCTCGCTGGCGATGTCCTTGCGCGCGACCTTGGTGGCGGTGCCCGAGATGTCGCGGATCTCGACCACGCCGTCGGCCTCGCCGGTGATGAAGCCCATCATCGCCTGGCCATCCTTCATGGTCAGCAGCGTGGTGCGGAAGCCCTGGGCGACGACCGCGTTGGGATCCACGACCGACTCGATGAGGTAGTCGCGGGTGAACTTCGAGCCGGCCGAGCCGAGATAGGGTCCCTTCTGCTCGGCGGCGGGATCGACGGCGTGGCAGGCGATGCAGCCCTGCGCGGTGAAGAGCCGCTTGCCCGCCGCCGGATCGCCCTTGCCGGTCATCACCGCCTGCGTGACCGCCTCCGGCTTGAGCTCCGCCACCTTCCGTCCGTCGGCACCGGTCGAAGTCGTGGCCTTTTTCGCGGCCCCGGCGGCGGCGATCAGTTCGTCGTTGTCGAAGGAAAGCCCGACCTCGATCTGCTTCTCGAATCCGGGCAGCCCGAGGTCGGCCAGCGCGAGGAAGAAGCCGACCTCGCGCGGGTTCTCATCGACGAACCGGCGCACTTCCTGCTTCCAGCGGTCCTTGGCCAGCGGGCTGTTCAGCACGGTGAGCAGGGCCTTCCACGCGATGCGGCTGGCGGCGTCGCTCTGTTTCGCGGCGATCTGCCGGAGCTGCTTCACCTCGCCGCCCCGCTGGGTCTCGTTGATGAAATCCTCGATGTGCTTGTCCACTGCGGCGGGCGCGTCCTTCTCCGTGCTCCACTCGGCGAGCACCGCGAGCCGCGACGGCATCGCCAGCTTGTCGGGGGCCCGGCTCAGCGCCTTGTAGCATTCGACCCGGCGAGGGAAGGGGCGCTTCGGATCACTCGCGGCCTCGATCAGCAAGGTCACCTGGTTCGGGTCGGGCCGGCTCACACCCAGCGCCGCCATGACCGGATCGAGCCCGGCGAGATCGAGGTTCGAGACCGGGATGCGGTTGGTCGCGAGCAGATCGAGGAAGGCGCCCTGACGATCCCCGGCGATCTGACCGTATGCCTTTTCGAGGGCGGAGCGGATCTTCGGCGTTTCCGCCCACTCGACCGGCGAAAAATAGGGTCCACGATCATCGGGACGCGTGCCCCACCACGATTTCAGGTCCCAGGGTTTCTCATCGAAATACAGGCGTGCCAGCGCGCCGAGCACGTCGAAGCGCATGTCGGCATCGTCGCTGCGACCGACCAGCGACAGCATCGCCTCGACCGCCTCCGGCTGATGGATGCGTTCGAGCGAGCGCAGGGCGAGCTGACGGGTCGCGGCATCCTCCGCGCCCTTGGCCAGGGCGGGGACGTCCGCCAGTGAGCTCATCGCCGCCACCGCGGTGTGGCGCAGGCGGGGGGAGATGCCCTGCTCCTTCCAGTCCTTCGAGGCGGCGAGAATGGCGGCGGTCGCGCCCGGGGCCCGCAGGCGTTCGAGTCCGATCAAGGCCTGCAGCACGATCCGGGGTTCCTCGTCGGCGAGCGCCTTGAGATAGGGTTCCGCGGGCACGCCTTTGAGTTCGCTGCGGCGGTCGGTCATCGCGCGCAGCGCGAACTCGCGGATCGACGCGTCGCCGACCAACTCGGCGATCGGCCGGGTGCTGTCGGTCCCGTAGAGCTGCTTGAAGGTGAAGAGCGCCGCGACGCGTGCCTCGATCTGCCGGGCGCCGTCTTCGCAGATGGCGAAGATTTCCCGGGCGAAGGCCGGCTTGCGGCCGCGCTCGAGGATCTCGCGCTGGGCTTCGAGTCGCTGGACGCCCGAGGGCGAGGCGACCAGTTCGACCAGCCGGGCGTCGTCCGCCCTGGTCACGTCCTCGTATTTCGCCGGCGTGCCGCCCTCGGGCACGACCTGCTGGATCATCCCGACCGGCTTGCCCTTGCCGGCGAAGTTGAACTTTCCGCCGCGCCAATCGGCGAGGTAGAGGCGCGAATTGCCGTCGACGTCGATGTCGATCGCCCGCGGCAGTTGGTGGAAGACCTCCTGTCCGGTCTCGAAGCTGGAGCCGACGCGCTTACTAGGATGGTAGTAGACGTTTCCGGTCGTCCAGTCGCAGGTGTAGAGCATGTCGCCGAAGCCGTCGGGGAAGTCCGGCTCGTCGAGCCAGAGGGCGCCGGTGCCCGAGCCGCCGCCGTAGTCGGCCAGCGGCGCGACGGCTTCGTCGGCGAAATGCTGATAGAGCCGCGGGTAGCCGTGGTCGCCGAGGGCGGTGTAGTGGTGCAACCGGGTGTTCCAGCCCTTGCCGTCATTGGTGTTGTCGCGGCTGAAGAGGTCGAGGGTCGGCGAGATCGCGGTGTCGCAGATGTTGCGGACCATCAGCGCGTAGGGCTCCATTTCCGAGCCGTCCGGCCGCACCCGGACCACGCCGCCGCCGTGCAGCGTGTAGCGGGTGCCGTCGGTTCCGACCGCGTCGGCCATGCCGAAATCGCCGACCGAGACATAGAGCCAGCCGTCGATGCCCATGCGCACCCCGTTGGTCGTGTGGTCGGCCCCGCGCGGGTGCTCGATGCCGCCGCCGAAGCCCTTGACGAGCTGTTTTTTCTCGTCGGCCACACCGTCGCCGTCGGTGTCGCGGAAGGCGCTCAGGTAGGGCGGGTGGATCAGGTAGAGCGTGTCGCCGACGATATGGCCGCCGCGCGGACTGTCGACGTCGGGGACGAAGTGGACGAAGTCGTCGGCCACGCCATCGCCGTCGGTGTCGCGGCAGCGGATGATGCGGCCCATGCCCTCCTGCTTGCCGAGCGAGCCGTTCTGGTCGGAGGAAACGTAGACGTCGCCGTTCGGCGCGACCGTGATGGCCGCCGGATAGTCGGCGTTCGGCGGCCCGGCGAACTCGTGGATGGTGAAGCCTTCCGGCAGCGCGAACGCGGGAACGGCGAGGGCGGCGAAGGTGAGGGTCGAGCGGAGCATCATGGCTGTGGGCGGCTCAATACGCGGGGAAGCGGCGGATTTCTCGCGGATTTTTCATCGTGCGGGCCGCTTGCGTGTTGATCGTGAATCGATTAGAAGTCTTTCCATGAACGAAGGACGGTGGATAGCCGCGGACCCCCGGGTCATGACCGGCATGCCCTGCATCCGTGGCACCCGGATTACCGTCGCCAACATCGTTAGGCAAATCGCGGCCGGACGGAGCGTCGAGGCCTTGTGTCAGGATTATCCGGCTCTGACACCCGATGCGATCCGGGCGGCTCTTGAGTTCGCGGCCGAGCTTTCCTCCCAGGAGTCTTACGAGATCGCTTCGTGACGATCGTTCTCGATGAGAATCTTCCTCCGAGGTGGCGTGAGTGCCTTGAGGATCATGCCCACGCAGTCCTTCATTGGTCCGAAATCGGAAACCCGGGTGATGCCGACGACCTGATCCTTGAGGCAGCACTCCAGCGAAACGCCCTGATTCTCACGCAAGACCTGGATTTCACCCGGCTTCTGGCTCTTCGAGGAACGCAATTGCCCAGCGTGATCCAATTGCGAGTGGCCTGCCCGCTCCCTGAGACGGTTGGTGCGGAAGTGATCAAGGTACTGGACAAGCACGCCGACCAGTTGGCCGAGGGATGCCTCATCAGTCTGAATGCAGCGACGCACCGGATCCGGTTGCTGCCGCTCAAGCGGGGAGACGAGCAATAATCCCTTGCCGCCGCCTGCGATTCCGCGGAAACCCGTCCCCGTGATCCGCAAGGCCTTCCTCCTCGGCGCCGGTCTCGGGACGCGGCTGCGGCCGCTCACCGACCTGCTGCCGAAGCCGCTGGTTCCGCTCTTCCACCGACCACTGATCGAGTGGGCGATGGACGCCTGCGCCGCGGCGGGCATCCGGGAGTTTGCGATCAACACGCACCATTTGCCGGAGCGATGGAGGATGGAGGATGGAGGATGGTCGATGGAGGGTGGATCAGCATTCTCCGGGGAGAACGGCGTGGCCTCGATCGACGGGAGTTGGAGAGGGATGCCGGTGAGCTTGTTTCATGAGCCCGAACTGCTGGAAACCGGCGGCGGGATCCGCAACATCAGCTCATGGATCGGCGACGATCCGGTGCTGCTACACAACGGCGACATCTATTCCTCGATGGACCTGCCGCGTCTGATCGCCGCGCATGAGGCCTCGACGAACGCGGTCACGCTGGCGCTGCGATCGGAGGGTGTGGCGAGGCACATCGCGCTCGACGGCGACCGCGTGATCGACATCCGTGAAATGCTCGGACGCGCGCCGGGGACTCACGTGTTCTCCGGGATCTACGTTTTCTCCACAGAACTGCTCGGACTGATTCCGGCCGGCGGGAAGGTCTCGGTGATCCCGGCTTTCCTCGAACTCGCGAAGCAGGGGCGGCTCGGCGCGGTGACGCTCGACGATGGCGAATGGTTCGACCTCGGCGATGTGCCCAGCTACCTCGCGGCCCATCGCGACCTGACCCTCGCTGATCCGGTCCACGAACGAGCGGAGATTTCTCCGCAGGCGGAGGTCGTCGAGTCGATCGTCGGTCCCGGTGCCGTGGTCGAAGCCGGAGCGCGCATCGAGCGATCGGTGATCTGGCCCGGAGCGACCGTCGGGGCGGATGAAAGGATCGCCGACGCCGTGGTGACGACCGCTGGAACGGTTGCCGGATGATTGGTGACCGTCGTTCGATTTGATGTATCTTCGCCCCAAGAGTGGACATGAATGCAGAAACATCAGCCGGATCCGAAAGTGTGTCGTGGATTCTCCGTCACGAGGACGAGGCCGTGAAGGAGCGCAGCAACTGCGGGCACCGCTACCGGCTGTTGAGCGCGGGCGACGAAGGTCTCGCGGCGTGGGCGCATGCGGTCGAGATCGACGGGGCCAAGGCGCACTACCACAAGCGCAGCACGGAACTCTACTACGTGCTCGACGGCGAGGGCGAGGTGATCCTCGACGGGGAGAGGCAGGGCGTCCGGCCCGGGACCATGATCCACATCCCGCCGGGCGTGGTGCACGAGGCGATCGGAAGGATGCGCGTGCTGGTGATCGGGATTCCCGACATCGACGATGACGACGTGTATCCGGTTTAGTCGGGCCCGGGTTGGCGGGTAAGGTCGGGAGCTTGACGGCGGACCGGTTGGAATTTCAGGCTGAGCGTGCAGTGAATGGTTATCAGCATGGGCAATCAGTGGCATTCTGTGGCGTGAGGAACGCCGACGAAGGGGTTACGCAAGGGTGTTCGTTGAGCCGGCGCCGGTGGCTTCAACTCGCCGGTGCCAGCCTGCCCTTCCTCGGGTCGGACTCGCTCTTCGCGGGCGAGAGCACCGGAAGATGGGATGACGAATCGATCCAGGAGTATTCGCTCAAGCTGATCAACTGGCTGCGCGACAACTTCGATTCCCGCGCCCGGTTGCTTGCCCAGCATACCGGTGAAGCCTTCGATCCGAAGTATGACTATCTGGCTCCGACGGAGGATCGAAGAAAGCTCCGGATGCTCGAGAAGTTCGAGGAGCAAAGGCTTTCACGGCGGGCGGCGGAGGAGCACATCGGCAGGAGTCTGGTGGAGCTGGAGCGGGTGCGGGCGGCGCTGGCCCGCGCCGAGGAGAAGGCGGCGAAGACGTGGAAGGCCGCATCGGAAACGGTCGGGATCCGTGACGGGCGAGTCTATGATACCGCCATCTCGGCCGGACGGCTGGCGGTGATCCTCGACAGCAGTCGCAGCATGACGCCCTACCTCAAGGCCCTGCGCGACGAGATCGCCCGTGATTTCCCGGACGCCTATTTCGTCGAGGTCAACGGCTGCCATCTCGACCGGCATGACTCGGTGCCGTGGTTCTACGCCGCTCCCGTCAGCGGGGTGAATCCGTTCACACCCGACCGACACATTCCGCGAGTGCCCCAGTGGGATGATGATCCGTATTCCCGATTCATCGGGTGGACGCGGGCGCTGCCCAGCGCGGTGACGGCCATGGCGGATCTGATGCACGCCGATGCGATCTACTGGTTCTGCGACTTCGACGATGATGACGATGACGAGGTGATCAAGAGCCTGGCCCGCAATCTTCTCGCGAAGAAGATCAAGCTCTACGTCCACACCGTCGACGAGCGGCCGCCTTCGCTGATCTCACTGCTTGCCGAGAAGTCCGGCGGCGAGGTGATCAGGAAGAAGCTGTGATTTTCATTTTTTTCGAGGGGGCGGGCGTCCGGCCGTCGTTACGGGGGTGACATGAAGATCATTCCCATCCTTTTCCTCGCCCTCGCCGGGCTGGTTCCCGCCCAGGACAAGTCCCTCGACATCGCCACCGTGGACATGCAGGCGCTGTTCAAGGACTACCACCGCACGAACGA
>ERZ869936.1500-NODE-1500-length-16466-cov-13.353665_pt1 | contig 16466 bp, 12 predicted proteins | sample MGYA00520876_ERZ869936 | MGnify/ENA primary metagenome ERZ869936 (study PRJEB32218, sample SAMN09650985) | biofilter metagenome | isolation source: enrty point of leading RO module | place: Saudi Arabia: Thuwal, RO plant located on Red Sea | collected 2016-02-17...
AGTTCAATTTTTATTTTTAACATTGTTATGAGTTGTGCAACAAGCACAGCGGTTTTGCGTTATGGGGGCTGACGTGCTTCGTAGAAACATTTGTGCAAGGTTCAACATTCGTTCTTCGATTGAACTTTTGTGCTAAAATCCCCCACAACGCAAAGCCGCAAACCGTTATGCGGCATTGTTAAACGACACGTAATCAATGAAAATTAGACCAGAAGAATTAACAGAAAATGGATATGTTCAACTTGACAAGTTAGGACATAAAGAACTAGTTCCTTTCATAAGGGCTTATATGAAGAAGCGGACAAAGTATTCTGTATTTTATTATCTGAGTAATATAATTGTTTTCGGACTGGTTGGTTACTTATTTGTCCAAGATTTTAACTTACCGACATATAGTATTGGTGACCGTTTTACTCATTTTTCTTATGGACTTGCAATTGCATTCGCTTTACTGCCATTGCACGAATACATTCACGTATTAGCGTATAAATCTCAAGGTGCGACAAATACTTCATATGACGCTAACCTGAAGAAATTTTACTTTATGGCACTGGCTGACAAGTTTGTTGCAAACAAGAAAGAATTTGAAGTTGTTGCACTTGCACCATTTATTATTATTTCAACAGCACTGACAATTCTGCTTTTTGTCGTTGGCTCTTCTTGGACTTTGACTGTTGCAAGTATTTTGCTAGCACATACTGCAATGTGTTCAGGTGACTTTGGACTATTGAGTTACTTTGAATTTAATAAGGACAAAAGTCCTGTAACATATGACGACACTGAAAACAAAATATCTTACTTCTATGGAAGGTCAGACGAAAGAAAAACGACCGCATAACAGCACCTACCCAAAAGTGGCGGTTCAGTGGTTCAATCAAGCTTTGTGCATCTATCAAAGTTTGTGCTTGGTTGACAGTGAAGTGCTCCGAAAACCCGCACGAACGCCAAGCGTGGGAACGTTATGCCACAACCCGACCAGGTCATTAAAGTCCCCCTCCCCCGCCATGGCCGACCGGCTTGTTATTTAACCCCTCGCTCACGCATTGCTCGACCTCCGACCGCACCCGCTACTCCCCTTTTTTCTGACTTCCGGATAGCAGGGCGGTTGACAAGCCCAACCTTTCGGACCGTTAAAAACACCGCACAACGGGGTACCTCCGGCATGCTTTAAGGGGATACATTTTTTCCTTCGGGGGACATTTAAACGGACTATTGAACTAAATTTGGACTATTGAACTAAACATAAAATAAAATGAAAAAAAATTACTTCTTAACTGCTGCAGTTATTTCAGCTGCTGCGATACTGCTTGTGCAGTCTGCTGCTTCGTTTGCCCAAACCATTGCAGGAGGAGGGGTTCATTCCCTTGCCTCATGCAGCGACAGCACGGTCAGGGCTTGGGGATGGAATGACGAAGGTCAGCTTGGAAACGGGAACACCGCCAACAGCAATGTTCCGGTGCAGGTGAGCGCCTTTTCAGGTGTAACGGAAATTGCGGGAGGATATTATCATTCCCTCGCCCTGAAGAATGACGCAACGGTTTGGGCTTGGGGAAAGAATAATAATGGTGAACTTGGAAACGGAAACAACACCAACAGCAGTGTTGCGGTGCAGGTGAGCGCTCTTGCAGGTATAACAGCCATTGCGGGAGGGTTTGGCCATTCCCTCGCCCTGAAGAATGACGGAACGGTTTGGGCTTGGGGACTCAATAACTATGGTCAGCTAGGAAACGGAAACAACACCGCCAGCAATATTCCGGTGCAGGTGAGCGCTCTTTCAGGTATCACAGCAATTGGAGCAGGAGATAATCACTCCTTCGCCCTGAAGAATGACGGAACGGTCTGGGCTTGGGGACGCAATAACTATGGTCAGCTAGGAAACGGAACCAACACCAACAGCGGTGTTCCGGTTCAAGTGAGCGTTCTTTCTGGCATAACAGAAATAACGGGAGGAGCGGTACATTCCCTCGCCCTGAAAAATGACGGAACGGTTTGGGCTTGGGGGCGAAATTTGGATGGTCAGCTTGGAAATGGAACCAACACAGACAGCAATGTTCCGGTGCAGGTGAGTGCTCTTTCAGGCATAACAGAAATAACGGGAGGAGCGGTACATTCCTTCGCCCTGAAAAATGACGGAACGGTTTGGGCTTGGGGCCGGAATGCTGATGGTCAACTTGGAAACGGAACCAACACCAACAGCAATGTTGCGGTGCAGGTGAGCGCTCTTTCAGGTATAACAGCCATTGCGGGAGGAAGTACTCATTCCCTCGCCCTGAAGAATGACGGAACGGTTTGGGCTTGGGGAAACAATTGGTATGGACAGTTTGGAAACGGAACCAATACCTCCAGCAATGTTCCGGTGCAGGTAACATTGCTGTGCCAGATGATAACTGGGTTGGAGGAAGAAAATATTAGTTCAGGAATAAATATTTTTCCCAATCCCGCAAGCAAGCAATTGACCATTGATAATGGACAAAGGAAAATTGTAAACATAGAGATTTATGATGTGACCGGAAGAGCAGTTTACGCTGAAATTCACCGGACCCCAAACGCTGATCGCGAAATTTTTATAGATGTTTCAAAATTTCCGGAGGGAGTTTATGTTGTGCGAATTCAAACAATAGATTTTAATGAAACAAAAAAACTCATTGTTGCAAAATAAATTGATGCTGAACTTTTGAATTACGAAGCTACTTTCAGTTATTCTGATAACATCAGATTAATAGAAATAAAAAAAGAAGGGGCTTATCGCATGTTGAAAGAGTGTACAATTAATAAAGGGTGCAGCGGAGGATAGCGTGTGAGCTTTTTACTCCATACTTTTTTTTACTTCTTTAATCCCGAAACGTTATGCCTCAAGTAGCGACGAGTTAGCATCCTTATATAACAACAATGAGAGGAACGGCTAATTCAAATTTAGCAAAATTTATATTGAGCTACTGAGTAAGCAATGATTTGTTGCAGGCGAATTGCAGAAATTAGTACTCAAAAGCAAACTTGTCAAGAATTAGATTAGAACTCGGAAACAAATAAAACATGATAGCTGCTAAATTGACTTCTTTTTTTGTAATAGTTAACTTTGGTTCACTTATACTGCTTTCTTTTTTGAGTTTAGCAAATCCACTTAAAGCAAATCAAACTGCCAACCGCCTGCTAGGTGTGTTTTTTTTGTTGTGGGCATCATTTTGGGCTGATGAAATTTCATTTTTTGTTTATCACGTTGAGCTTAACCAAAAATGGCAGCTCTGTCTGAGGGGCTTGCAATACTTTACGCCTATAATGTTTTACATAATAGTTGTGCTTTATTCCAAGCCGGGTTTCAAATTTAAGACAGAAATTCTGCCACATTTTATTCCCCCGGTTGGTTACATCATCTTGCTTTATTATTTTAATAAATCGCAATCAGATACAATCAACTATGCACTCGTTATTTTGATGCTTAGCCAATCACTTCTCTATACTACGGCATCTTATTTCAGGATCAGAAAGCACCAAAAAGTCGTTTTGTTGTATTCATCTCAAACCAGTGAAATTGATTTGTCATGGCTTGAAAAAATTGTAAAGGGACTGTTGATAATAGTCATAATAATAATCTTTTACAATATTATATTCAGTTTAAAGCAATTGAATTTAATTATGAATGTGATAAGCCTCATTGGAATTTTTTATATCGCTTTTCATGCTTTGAAACAAAAGGAAATTTATCCCTTTAAAGGGGCCGCTATTGAAGAAATTATATCTCTGGGTGAAGAACCAAAGAATGGTGAAACGAAAAAGAAAATTGTAACTGACGAAGAGCTGGTTATACTTAAGTCTCAACTTACTCAATTTATGCTGATTCAAAAACCATATCTTGACCCTGACCTTAACCTGGTAAAATTGGCCGAATTGTTTGGAACATCAGCTCATAAGTTGTCATACATCATTAATACTGGCTTCAATTTAAATTTCTTCAATTTTATAAATAAACACCGCGTTGAGGAAGCCAAATTACTGCTGCTCAGTCCCAAAACAAACGAATACTCTATTTTGGGAGTAGCTTTTGAATCTGGCTTTAATTCTAAATCCGCCTTTAATACCACTTTTAAAAAATTTACTAATCAAACTCCGAGTGACTTTAAAAAAAGTAGTTCCACTTTATGAACTCACCCATATGGGTTGCTGATAGCTATTCATTATCAACGGATTATTAAAATTTACTTCGCAGGTTCAATGTTATAAAGCAGGCCATTCTGGCCTTGCCCTGGTTATACTTTTGCTTCATAAAAATTAGCTTTATGATGATAGAAAAAAAAGGGGAAGAACAATTTGTATTTTTAACGGGAGCCAGTCAAGAATTGGGAAACCCCTTTGCAGAAGGCTTAATTAAAAGAAAGTTAAAAAGCAGGAGACAGTTTACATACCCTATATTTTTACTCATTTCGCTATTTATGTCGCTATCAATATTTGCTCAACAACCCACACAGTCTATTCGGGGAACGGTAATCGACAAAGCCTCAAATGTACCACTAGCCTTTGTGAACATCGTTATTGAAAACACCACCAAAGGAACTGTTACCGACAGTTTGGGCAATTTCACATTTCAGAATATCATAGTTGGCAGATATAATATTCAAGTATCAATGGTTGGCTACGAACCACTTATTTTAAAGGAAATACAAGTAACATCAGGCAAGGAAGTTTTTTTAAACATTGCTTTGAAAGAAACTGCTGCATCACTGGCAGAAGTCATTATAAAACCAAAGGTAAATAAAGAGCAACCTATCAATTCAACTGCTACAGCAAGTGCAAAGATGTTGAGTGTGGAAGAAGGCAAACGCTTTGCAGGCGGCTTTGATGACCCAGCAAGATTGGTATCGGCATTTGCAGGAGTATCAAGTAGCATAAGTAACAATGCGATTGTGGTAAGAGGAAACAGTCCACAAGCACTGCAATGGAAATTGGAAGGTGTAGAAATACCCAATCCCAACCATTTCTCTGATTTAAGTGCATTTGGTGGAGGCGGATTGACTGCTTTGAGTAGTCAGTTGTTGGACAATTCAGATTTTTTTTCAGGTGCAATGCCTGCCGAATATAGCAATGCCCTTTCGGGTGTATTTGATATATTTATGCGTAAGGGGAATAACAAAAAAGCAGAACATACACTTCAAGTCGGGCTTTTGGGTATTGACATTGCTTCAGAAGGGCCATTTAAAAAGCAAGGCAAATCATCTTATCTTTTTAATTACCGTTACTCAACTTTGGCTTTGCTTGAAGGCTTGCTGCCAGATAATGCAGACGGTACAAAATACCAGGACTTATCATTCAAACTTAATTTTCCCACAAAAAAAGCCGGAACGTTTTCGGTTTGGGGTATTGGTTTAATAGATAAGTCGGGGGCTGAAGCGAAAAAAAATACCAGTGAATGGAAATATGACACCGACCTGGAGAATCAAGATGTGAAACAATATATGGGAGCTGTAGGTGTTACCCACAAACTATTTTTAAATAATAAACAATACATCAAATCTAGTATTGCCACTAATATTAATGGCATTGATTTAAATACCGAAAGATTGAGTAATAATCTTACGGTATTGCCCAAAAACAAAGTAAATAATAAAAACTATAATATTGTTTTAAGCTCGTTTATTAATTCAAAAATTAGTGCAAAACACACCAACAAATCCGGCTTTGTAGTTACCAATATGAATTATGACTTGTTGTTAAAAAATGCGGAGCCTACAGGCACCCCCTTGCAAACAATTGTATTTGAAATAGGCAGTAGTAATTTGCTATCTGCCTACAGCAATTCCACTTTTACTATAAATGAAAAATTTACTATAAATGGAGGCATCAATACACAGTTATTTACTTTAAACAAACACTACACCATTGAGCCCAGAGCAGGATTAAAATATCAGATTGCACCAGCACAATCCATTAGTTTTGCATATGGTTTACACAGCCGTTTAGAAAGATTGAGTTATTATTTTGTAAAAAACAATGGTGGTGAAGGGGTTAATAAAAATGTAGATTTCACAAAATCACATCACATTGTATTGGGCTATGATGTAAGCCTGTCGGAATTTGTACACTTGAAAGTGGAAGCCTATTACCAACATTTATTTAATATACCTGTGATCGCTGATAGTTCTTTCTCAATGATAAATCAGCAAAATGACTGGTTCTTTAATGGCAAATTGCAAAACTCGGGAAAAGGGAAAAACTATGGTGTGGACATTACTTTTGAAAAGTATTTATCAAAAGGATATTATTATATGATTACTGGCTCAATTTTTAATTCGCAATACATGGGTGGCGACAATATATGGCGTGATACCCGATACAACCGTAATTATGTTTTCAATTTTTTAATCGGGAAAGAATGGCAAACGGGGAAGAACAAGCAAAATGTTTTGGGCTTAAACGCAAGGTTGAGTTATCAGGGTGGCGAACATTATTCTCCAATTAACACCATGTTCTCTAGCCAAAATCAAGATGTAGTATTTGATGAAACAATGGCATTTAGCAAACAAGTTTCACCAGCATTTACAAGCCATTTTACGGCTAGTTATAAAATAAATAAAAAGAGATCGGCACAAGAAATAGCGTTCAAAATTATTAATGCAACACAATATAAAGAGTTTATGGGCTTTCAGTATAATCATCAAACCCAAAAAGTAGATGAGCACAGAGAAGCTATTTTTATCCCAAACATGAATTGGAAAATAGAGTTTTAAAAAGAAATAATTGGCAGTCTGTGCAACGGCAAAAGGGCATAACAAAATGTTTGCCGCAAGGCTGGCAGACGGAGTAACAATCGGCAATTGTATTACTATCAGCTAATATCGGGCCTGACCGAATTCTATTTGTCTTTGAGTTGTTAACTTCAGCATCATATTTTCAATCGGCTTCAGTTACCGGGCTGACACATCAACAATCCCAACCCTGCGGCAAGCCTTGTACGTTAGGCCGCATTGATCTTTTTAATAATAAACTTGACTTTTTACCGATGTATACTTATCTTTGGCGTTACTAACTTTACACGTTACTATGATCACAACCTTTGGATCAAAGAAAACTGAAAATATTTGGAAGGGAGAGCGAGTTAAAGGCTTACCTACAGAGATACAAGAAATTGCAAGACGAAAGCTTAGAATGATCAATAACTCCCAAAGTATCAATGACCTTAGAATTCCACCTGCAAACAGACTTGAAAAGCTCTCCGGAAAGCTAAATGATTTCTATAGTACCAGAATCAATAAACAATGGAGAATTATTTTCCAATGGAGTAACGGTAATGCAGATAATGTTGAAATTATAGCCTATCACTAAAATGAAAAAACTTAAAAACATCCATCCTGGGGAAGTATTGCTTGAAGAATTCTTAATTCCTATGGAAATAACTGCTTATAAACTTTCTAAAGATTTAGGGATTCCTCAAACAAGAGTTTCTGAAATAATCAAAGGGAATAGAAGAATCACCGCAGATACGGCCCTCAGACTTTCAAAGTATTTCGGCAATTCTCCAAAATTCTGGCTTGGGCTTCAAGACGATTATGATATTGAAGAAGAAGTAAGAATTAAAATGAAAGAATTGGATTCAATTCCAAAGGCAGTAAATAACGCGGCCTAACAGCGCGCTGCGACCAGCCAGCGGTTGTTATGAAATAGAAAACTGTTAAATTTGATTCCATGCTGGCTGGCCGTACGCAGCGCGCGGAACGTTATAGGGCATTTTAAAAAGAAGACCATACTAAACAATAGAAAAAAAATGACAGGATTTAAAATAACAACACAAGACGGACAAGAAATAATGTTTGAATTATATCTTGACGATGCACCGATAACTTCGAGAGCATTTCTAAGCATTTTGCCATTTACCAGGACGTTTACTCACGCAAGGGTTTCTGGACAAGAAATATGGATTGATGATGTTCCCAAACTAGATATTATTCAAGAGAATGCTTCAGTTTTTACAGAACCAGGAGAAGTTGTTTTCGGACCGATAAAACCAAGCAGGACAAAGACAGCAAATTGTTTTGGCATTTACTATGGTGACGGAAAAGGATTCGATGCTTGCAATATTTTTGCAAAGGTAATCGACAGTGACAAACAAAAATTGATTGACCTAGGAAATAGTATTTGGAAAAATGAGGCACAAGATTTGACAGTATCTGAAATCGATTAAACAAATTAACAAACAATCCTCAAACAAATATTAACTAAATGTGTAACATCAACACGGTATAAATTGACAAAATAGTATGAACCAAAGTAAAATAATTTCCTTAGTAGGATTTATGTGTTTAACCCTAGTATCCTTTGCTCAACCAGGCACCCTTGACCTCAGTTTTAATAGTGGTACGGCCGCTAACTTTGAAGTTTATACGACAAGCATTCAAAGCGATGGAAAAATTATTATCGGTGGTGCTTTCAATATGTACAATGGAGTTTCAAGTATCCGTTTAGCTAGACTGCATACAGACGGTACACTGGACAATTCCTTTAATTCAGGCACTGGCCCTAATCAAATAGTATATGCTACCGCCATTCAGCCAGATGGAAAAATTATTGTGGGAGGTGATTTTACTTCCTACAATGGTTCAGTAAGCAACTTTATTGTTCGAATAAACGTTAATGGTACGATAGATAATACTTTTAATATATTCGGTGTAGGTGCAAATGATCGGGTGAATACAATCTCCGTTCAAACTGACGGAAAAATAATTATTGGTGGTTATTTTACCTCTTACAATGGGATATCAAGAAATTACATTGCACGATTAAACAATGATGGTTCTTTAGACAATACTTTTGATCCTGGCATGGGCGCCAACAACTGGTTATTCACCACCGAAATTCAGCCCGATGGCAAAATAATTATTGGAGGAGATTTTACCTCATATAATTTGACAAGTTCAAACCGAATTGTGCGTTTAAACACAGACGGAACTGTCGACAACACCTTTAATATTGGCTCAGGGGCAAGCAGTGGCATACGTGCCATCACATATCAGCCTGATGGCAAAATAATTGTTGGTGGCAATTTTACTTCGTTTAATGGGGTAGGTGCAAATTACATTACACGCCTTAACACAGATGGAACTTTGGATAACACATTTAATCCTGGCACGGGAGCAAACAACGGCATCTATAGCACACTTTTACTCCCTGACGGCAAAATAATTATTGTTGGTGCTTTTACTTTATATGACGGTACCAGCAGAAATCGCATCGCTCGCATTAATAGTGATGGAACGTTAGACAATATTTTTAATCCAGGTGTTGGTTCTGATTCTTGGATTATAACTTCTAATCTGCAGCCGGATGGAAAAATAGTAGTAGGTGGAAATTTCACATCATACAATGGCTCATTAAGTAATAGGATATGTAGAATAACAAATACCTGCATTTCTTCTTCGGGAATTGATGTAATTACTGCCTGCAATGCATACACATGGATTGATGGAAATAACTATACTGCTAGTAATAACACTGCCACTTATAACATCATTGGAGGTTCAGCCAATGGATGCGATAGCCTGGTAACATTGAATTTAACTATCAACTATGTTTCGGACCTTACCACTACAACAGCAGCTAATTCTATCATAACGGCTAACAATCCAAACGCTAACTACCAATGGCTAGATTGTAATAATAACTATACGATAATTACCGGGGCAATTAATCAATCATACGCCCCAATAGTTAATGGAAGTTTTGCGGTAGAATTAACGGAAAATGGTTGTGTAGATACCTCAACTTGTGTTCTCATTACAACAGTTGGGATAATTGAAAATACATTTAATAGCCCGATTACAGTATACCCTAACCCGACACAAGGACAGTTGATCATAGTATCTCAAAAAGAACTTAGGAATACCTCACTAACTTTGCGAAATATAATGGGTCAAGAAGTATTTCGAAAAAACTATTCTTCAGTTAATCGAATAGACTTGACTCGGGAGGTTTCTTCAGGTGTTTATTTTGTTGAGATTATTGACGGTGAAAAAAAAGCAGTTTTCAAAATAATTGTAGAATAGCTTTTGTTGTCGAACGTAACGTGGACTCTTTTGACAATATTCGCTAGATTTAAACAATAGGGAAAGGAAAACGCCCTATAACAGCACCTACAAGAATTTGGCGGTTCAGTAGTTAAATGAAACTTTGTGCTTCGTATCAAGTTCAGTACTGACAGACAGTTTTCGTCTCCGAAATCGCCAACTTCTTGTAACTGCAAAAGGTTAGACCTTATGCTTAAACTAGCTTATATATAGGATTTTATTATAATTGGGGAAACATCTTTGTATGGAAGATTACAGAAACATAATTAAAATCAATCCAGAGGTCCGATTCGGAAAACCTTGTGTTCGTAATACAAGAATTTCCGTTTATGATGTTTTAAGCTGGCTAGCTTCTGGCATGAGCTAAATAGAAATTCTAAACGATTATCCTGAATTGACTGAACAGGATATCCATGCTTGCCTTGCTTATGCTGCTGATCGTGAACATAGAACCAGGGTCGCATAAATGAAACTTCTTTTCGACCAGAATATTTCCTTACGTATTATTAGTAAAATCAACTCCGAATTTCCTGACTCTCGACAAGTAAGAGAACTTGGTTTAGAAAATTTTAATGACAATCAGATTGGGCAATATACCAAGGAGAATAGTTTCACTATCGTAACATTTGATTCTGACTTTTCTGATATTTCAAACTTGAAAGGACATCCTCCTTAAAATAATTTGGATACGTTCTGAGAATAGAAAGGCTTCAAATTTAGCTGAATTAATTATTAGAAAGAGCGATATCATCAAAGATTTTCTGGTAAATAATTTGAATAAAGATCTCGGCTGCTTGGAACTTGAAGATTAAGCACAAGGTCTAACTGCGGGCTGCTGCCAGCCAGCGGTTCTTGCCAGAAGGAAAAATTTATACATTTGATACTACGCCGCTTGCTGGCCAGCCGCAGCGCGCGGAACGTTATAGCCAATTTTAACTAAATTCAAAACAACAATGATTAAGAAAATAATTACAATTTTAACTTTAATACCAACATTTTGCTTTGCGCAATGGTCGCAAATTGGAGGTAATATTCATGGAGAGGCTGCCGGTGATGCAAGTGGATACTCAACGGCATTGTCCTCAGACGGTTCAATTGTTGCCATCGGAGCTCCATCAAATCAAGGAAGTGCAGGACATGTAAGAATATACGCAAATTCAAATGGGATGTGGTCTCAAATAGGAAATGATATAGATGGAGATCCTGGGGGCCAAGCGGGACAATATGTGAGCTTATCCGCTGACGGGTCAATTGTAGCTGTTGGCGAGCCCATTCTTTTCAACTCCATCAACGGAAGTGCAGCTGGCAGAGTAAGAGTATTTTCAAATGTGAATAATGTCTGGACGCAAATTGGGAATGACATCGTTGGTGAATCATTTAACTGGCAAACAGGATCAGTAAGCCTCTCTTCTGACGGTTCAGTGTTAGCAGTTGGCTCACGCGGAGCTAATGTTTCTGGTATAGGTACGTTTACAGGAAAGGTTCGAGTCTATCAAAATCAGGCTGGCAGTTGGGTTCAGATTGGAAACGACTTAAATGGATTTGGTGTAAGTGACTTTTTTGGAGTTTCTGTAGCGCTCTCTTCTGATGGTAACGTTGTTGCGGTAGGTGCAATAGGTGATCCTTTAAATGGTGACATAGGTTATGTAAGCGTATTTGAAAACATAGCCGGGGTATGGACACAAATCGGGATGAATATAAACGGAACTACACAGGCGGGAGAATTTGGATTTTCCGTCACCTTATCGGCAGATGGGACAGTTGTTGCAACAGGGGAGCCATTAGATGCGTCTGGGAAAGGATTAACACAAGTTTTTAAGAATATCAATGGCGTTTGGACTCAAATTGGAAATACACTATTAGGTCAAGCCGTTGGTGATAAGTTCGGTTGCTCTGTAGCACTATCAGACAACGGAACTATACTTGCGGTTGGAGCAAGACATAATGACGGTAATGGTTTAAATGCAGGCAGTACTACAATTTTCAAAGAGCAATCGGGTAGTTGGGTACAAGTGGATAATATCATTAATGGAGAATCAAGTGGAGACCAAGCCGGATTTTCCGTTAGTTTGTCTGCTTATGGTTCAATCGTTTCTGTAGGTTCAGTTCACAATGATGGCAATGGGAACAACTCTGGACATGTTAGGATTTATGAAAACAATTCTGTACGGAGCATTAATGAATTTGAAAATGACAGACAAGTAAAATTTTTCCCAAATCCAACCGCAAATTTCATTCAAATAAGCAGCGAATTTGATATAATCTCCTTTGAAATAATTTCTGTAACCGGAATGATAATCGCGAAAGAAGATGTAAATAACCAAAATCAACTTCGAATAAGCATGACGGATTTATGTCAAGGGGTTTATTTGATTAAGTTAAACTCTAAGTATTCGATGCATTTTATTAAAATAATTAAGCAATAAAACTGGCTATAACACGGGTTTGCGTCAGGCGGGGTGACGTGTAAACCTGAAGCTTTATGCATCTATTTAAGTTCAGTGCAAGTTGACAGTTTTATGCTCCGAATTGAAAATCAGCGAAGCTAAACCCGCCCGATCGCAAAGCCCGGGAACGTTATGAACCATCAAAAAGGACCTATTGTAAATGAAAAAAAAGATACTAATTTATTATAACAGGCTTCGCGAGCAATTATGGTTTAGACCATTTCTGTTTTGCTTATTTTCTGTTTTTGGTGCACTTCTGGCCCATCAAGTAGATGGCATAGGTATAAATCACTTGGTTCCTAATATTGACACAGAATCTATAGAAGGTCTTTTAGATACAATATCAGCGAGTATGTTAGTCATATCCATATTTGCAGTAGCATCGATGCTTGCAGCATTTTCTTCTGCAAGTAGTACAGCAACGCCTCGGTCTTTTAAAATTGTGGTCACAGATGATGTTTCGAAAAATGCACTTTCTATTTTTGTTGGGGCGTTTATTTTTAGCATCGTAGCTACAATAGCTCTTGATAATGGATATTATGATAAAGCAGGCAGATTCATCCTATTCTTATTCACAATATTATTATTTGCAATTGTAATACTTACCTTTTTAAGGTGGGTAAACAGAATTTCAAGATTAGGTCGTTTAGAGTATACAATAAGTCAAGTAGAAACCGTTGTAGCCAATTCTTTATTGGCATGTATCAAAAATCCTTACCTAAAGGCACGTCCAATAAAAGGAGAATTTCGTGACGGGAATACGGTTTATGCCAATTGCGTAGGGTATGTTCAAAATTTAAATTTAGATGCCATACAATTATTAGCTGAAGAAAAGGAAATACAGGTTCGACTTAATTGTCTACCAGGAAAGTTTGTCCATAAAAATTTTGCCATCGCTCAATTTAGCTCCAATCAAAATGTTGATGAAACTCAAATTCAAAAGAGAATATGTGAAGCTATTATTATTGGTAATACAAGATTATTTGACGAAGACCCTAGATTTGGTTTGATATCACTAACCGAAATTGCCAGTAGAGCCTTATCGCCAGGAATCAATGACCCAGGTACAGCAATACAAATTATAGGTAGCCATGAAAGATTATTTTTTTTATGGCAAAATGAAATAGAAAATGGGAATGAGAAAGAAGTCAAATATAATCGAATAGAAGTACCGAAAATTTCGATGGAAGATTTCTTTGAAGATGCTTTTAGACCTATTGCTAGAGATGGAGCTGATAATATTGAGGTCATGTTGAGGCTACAAAAGGCATTTAGTTCAATTGCAACCATAAATAACTCAGAGATAAAGGAAATTGCAAAAAGACATTCAAAAGCGTCATACGAACGAGCTGAAAAAGCAATTGAATTTGAACAGGATCTCGATATTTTGTTAAAGGAAAGCCTCTTTAAAAACAAATAAACAAAAAACGGATGCACAACAATGGCTATAAGTAATTGTTCGGGTAGCTTAAATGCCAATCGGAATATTCGAAGAATATTCCTCACTCCTGACCTATTTGCAATCCACATTTTATTTGTCAACTACTCATAGCCGAAACCGTTATAGGCAACTGCTTTGAGATACGATTGAACATTCTGCTAACTTGAAACGTCACAGCTCCAAAAGTCGGCAAAGCCGTTTTGGCTATCGCTTTAGTAAAATAAAACGCGAAGCAACTCAACCGCACAAAACCATCGCTTCGTTGCCTCACATTTATTTCGCTCAAACGCGCAACACCCAACCGCACTTAATTCTTTGCAGTATAAAAAAGAATCCAGCAAGACCCAGCACTTAAAAAGATCCCTGTAATTATGCTCACTACATTTTCTAATATATCTCTGGTATATTCAAGTTCAAATTAATATATATTTGAATTTTTAAAAAATGATCGCAAATGCCTGATAAACAATATGCCAACCTTCTGCTCGACCAAACCAACGACCTTATCTGGGCTGTAGGTCATCATTTTTGTTTGGTGTATGCCAATAAGGCATACTTAAACTTAATGAAAGCGGTAACTGGTAAAGAGAAAAAACTAAACGAGCAAGTATTCGTAGAGGGGTTTGGCGATGGATATATAGAAAAATGGAAAGCATATTATGAGCGTGGGTTGAATGGCGAACACTTCGAAATTGTGGAACACTTTTATAACCCAAATACGAATCAAGTTGAATATAGTCAAATAACGTTTAATCCAATAATCGATGAAAACAAAGTTGTAGTTAATGTAGCTTGCCAATCGAGAGATATAACTTCTTTTGTAAAATCAAATACCGAAGCAGAAGTAATTATGGATGCTTCTTTGGATGTGATTTGCAAAATTGATGAGCAGGGCTTCTTCACCAACGTGAGCGCTGCTTGTATAGAGCTATGGGGATATGAAAAGCATGAATTGGTTGGAAAAGCATTTATTGATTTTGTTATTGAAGAGGATAAGGAAAAAACAAATGAAGTTACCAATGAAATTCTTAACGGAAAAACACTGACCATTTTCGAGAATCGATACAAAAGAAAAGATGGAGGAATTGCGTTTAACCTATGGTCGGTTCGTTATGATCCTAAAAGCAAAAACTTAATTGGAATAGCAAGAGATGCACGAGAAAAAATCCAAAAGGAAGAATTACTAATTGAGAGTGAAAATCGCTTCAAGGCATTAGTACAAGAGGGTTCCGATTTGATAGGAATTTTGGATGAGACTGGAATATACACCTATGTTAGCCCAACCTCTATAGGGATCTTAGGCATAGAGCCTGAGGAGTTTATTGGAAAAAGTCCTTTCGACTACATTCATCCTGAAGACGTGGAAAAAACACAGAATAGTTTAAATAAAATAATTCTTGAAAGTCGGGTTGAAGTGGAGCCGTTTCGATTTAAAAATAAAGATGGCGAATGGCGATGGATAGAAACAGTTTTAACCAATATGTTATCCAATCCTGCTATTAAAGGAATTGTGGCCAACTCGAGAGACATAACTGCTAAAAAGAAAGAAACGCAACATTTAAAACTGCTGGAAAGCGTAATCACCAATACAAAAGATGCGGTGTTAATTACTGAAGCAGAACCCATGGATGATCCAGGACCACGTATTTTATATGTGAATGAGGCCTTTACAAGGATGACGGGATACACAGCAGACGAAGTCATCGGGAAATCGCCAAGAATCCTTCAGGGACCCAATTCAGATAAGGCAGAACTGGAAAGGTTGAGTAAGGCCCTGCGGAATTGGGAATCATGTGAAATTACTACCCTCAATTATAAAAAAAATGGAGATGAGTTTTGGATAAACTTTTCCGTTTCTCCTGTGGCGGATGAAACAGGATGGTACACCCATTGGATTGCTGTAGAAAGAGACGTTACAGAAAGTAAAAAACTTGAATTATCAATTAGTTTAACTTCGAAAATCAGTAAGATTTTTAAAGTAGAGCCTGATTTATTCAGTACTTTAAGCAAACTTTGCGAAGAAGTTGCCTTTTTTGGCCAGTTCAGTTTTTGTGAAATTTGGATGACTGATATTCAAGAAAAGTTACTCGAATTGAAGGCGGTTTATAAAAAGGATAAAGCAGCAACTATCTTTTATGAAAATTCAATCGTAGATACGATTCTTCAAAAAGGACAAGGATTGCAGGGTAAAGTTTGGGAAAATGTTAAACCCATAATATGGGAATATAAAGGCAAGAATCAAGACTTGCTGATTAGATCTAAAGCAGCCGAAGAGGCCGGAATTAAAACCATTGTTGGTTTACCGTTAATGTATCATGATAAGTTTATTGGTGTTTTTCAATTTGGAACACAAGCAATAACTAAAAATGTGGATTGGATTATTAATGTTTTTGAAAAACTTGGCGTATTTATTGGTGCCGAAATAGCACGAAAGAAAACAGAGATTGAGCTGACAAAGATTTTTGAATTTGCGCCCGATATCATTATTACTGTTGGTTTGGATGGTTACATAAGGTCTGTAAATCCATA
>ERZ869936.1501-NODE-1501-length-16462-cov-13.106418_pt1 | contig 16462 bp, 6 predicted proteins | sample MGYA00520876_ERZ869936 | MGnify/ENA primary metagenome ERZ869936 (study PRJEB32218, sample SAMN09650985) | biofilter metagenome | isolation source: enrty point of leading RO module | place: Saudi Arabia: Thuwal, RO plant located on Red Sea | collected 2016-02-17 ...
TCAATGCTAAGCCCTTCTTTGTTTTTCTAACCTTCAAAGGACTCGGTTGTTTCATTTTAAAAGCCATATTACTTTCTTTTTGCGGTATGCATGTTAATATACCAGTTAGCTAGCTGCTTGTCTCTAGGTGTAGCGCCTTTACGGGCTTTCAGCTTTCTAGCTTTAGCCACTGTAACATCTCCACCGTACAGCTTGCTGATACGAGCCTTTAACACACCGCGGTATGTTTTACCTGGTTTTTTAGCAGGCATTACTTCTTACTTTTGTTACCCCAATTGCTAGCCCCAACTTTACGACACTTAGCAATAGCACCACTTGCATACGCGGATGGAAAAACATCGTAACGAGCTTTTACCTTGTGGTAGCAAGCGTCTTTCTTTTTAGCAGGAGAACATCCTTTTTTTGCAGCACTAGGCTTTTTGTTTTTAGCCGTGCATGGTACTGGTCTATAACCCATAATCTTATTTTTTACTGCCATACTCAGCCTGAACATCAAAAGATGGGCAAGCTTTACTAGCAAATTCATTGTGTCCGTGAATAGTAGCGCCCGCAAAAATATCGGTCAATACGTATAACAAATTATCAAGCGCTGCTTTTTGTTCTTTTGTTCTGGTGTCTTTAGGTGTTTTACCGTCAGCTTCAACACCACCCACGTAACACACACCAATGCTGCCTGTATTGTGTCCTTTACAGTGAGCCCCAGTTCTTTCAATAGGTCTACCAGCGTGTAGTACACCATTGATATCTATAACGTAGTGATAACCAATGTCTGACCAACCTCTTTTTAAATGCCAGTCTTTTATAGTTTCTACACTGATGTCTTGACCTTCTCTGGTAGCAGAGCAGTGTACGATTATTTTATTGATCTCACGTTTCATCATCTTCTAATTTGTCTTCTTTTTGTAGAGCCTCTTTTAACTTCTCTTCTTCCGCCACCTTTACCAGTTACTTTTGGTTCTCTAGCTTCTTCGCTATCAGGAGAACCAGGGATTTGGTAATCAGGCCAACCTAAGAACATTAGTAATCTATGGTGAGCCTGGTAGTCTGCGCTCATGTCAAACACATTGTAGTAGTTCTGTACTAACTGTCTAACTCTATCAGCAGGTATGTTGGCTATAGCTAATGCTTGAATAGCCATCTCCATGTACTCAGGGCCTAACTGATCAAGATCATAGCCCTGCTTATACTTCTGCATTGCTTTTTTCTTGTAGTATTCCATTTGTTTTACCCTTCTGTGCTTAGCATCTACAGGTGGTGCAATTTTAGCAAAACCCTCTATTAAAGGAGCGCTTCTAAAAGTTGGATCTGCATTAGTTATAATATTCACATCAAACTGGCTAAGTAGTAAATTCTTAACAAAAGAAATAAATTGTCCTCTAAGACCAAGACCTCTTAAAACAGAATCAGAGTAGTTGTTTAGAGAGTAAGCAAGCTTTTCTCTTTCTTCATCTTCATCGCCAATACCAGGTACTAAGAACGTTAATTGTTGAACAGCGTTAAACAAGGCGTGAGCAACAACAGCATAGTATCCGTATCTTGCAAAGTTTTCAAGTTTGTTACCAATACCTTTTTTAATCCTGTTTCTAACCTTCTTCATAACACGAGCGTACTGCATCTGTGTGTTTGCAAACATCAAGAAGAAACGTCCACCTCTTGTGGCTTGCTCTTGAGATATTCTTTCAGGTCTAGATGACTGCTGAGACTCGTTTGTTTTAAACATGAAGTCCCTAAACGCTTTAGACTCAGACTCAGCAATTGTTTGCTCGTCGTCAGCGATTAACTCTTTTGCCTTAGCAACACTTTGAGCCATCGTTGACTTTTGATCTTCCAACTTGTATATGTTGTCTCTAAGATCTTTAACATCTTTTTCAGTCATCGTACCGTTTTGAACAGCCTGCTTAGCCTGAGATAGTCTAATTTTCAAGTCTTTGATCTGAGCAGAAACGTCTTTTGCTTGTTGCTCTAGTTCTTTCACTCTTGATCTACCTTGTTCAAGTTTATCCACAAACGCATCAAGTTCAGCACCTTTTAAACCAGTCTCAGCCATGAGATAAGCATTGACTTTGTTTCTGTAGTAAGCAGCACCGCCCATAGCGATTGCCATGGAATCACCGTACTTAGTAAATACGTATCCTTGAGAAAGTATGTACGATAACAATGCAGAGAATCTATTTTTAGCATTTTTAGTCTTATCCATCAACTCAGCCTCATTGATGTCGATCTGAAGGCCGTTACGTCTAGCTAAAAGGAAATCACTATTCATAATCATGAGGAAGTCCTTAGTATACTGACCAAAGTTAGCAAATGCTTTAGATGCGGCTATAGCGTTGTTATCACCAAACTCTATGTAGTTAGTAAACGACAACAACTGCAACACTGCTGATCTAATATTACCGAACATCACAACACCAGCAGCACCGTTGAAGAAATCAAATATTGACGCTTCATACCTACTTAAATCACCAGATCTGTTACTACCAGATTTGATTCTTCTAATACCGTCTTTCAACGCAGACGTATACTTGTAACCTAATGAGTATGTTAGCTTGTTGAGGTTATCGTTGTTGAACAGTATATCGATGTTTCTAGTAAACTCTTCGTAGTATTTCTTTCTACTGTTTGTTTTAAGTGCTTCAAGAATATCACCCTGCAAACTACCTAACCACCACTCTGCTTTTGGAGCAGCGTATTTGTGAGCTGCTGTAATTCTAATAACCTCGTTAGCAATAGATCTTAGCTCTGGGTTTTTAACTACATAAGCGTTGAACTCTTTCAACACGCTTTCTTCAAGACCAGTGTCGTGACCAAGCTTATCAAAGATAAACGCTCTCAAAACACTTTCACCCGAGTAACCAAGTGTCTTACCATCTTTTCTTCTCATGGTAACAGCTTCTCTCTTCAAGTGGCTAAACGTCGCTTTAAACGTCTTCATCACGTTACTAAACTCTTTCAGAAGTCTAATTCTTTCTGAATCGTAGTTAAGGTTACCAAGCATTAATGGCTCGAACACGTACTCGTAGAAGAACGACAAGTGTTTCTCACCCTGTTCTCCTTTACCAACCAAGTAGTTTTCAATAAGACCAAAGAAGTCGTCTGCACTAGGAGGTAATATCTCTCTAGTACTGATATTTCTTCTATTTTCAGCGGCTGAGAAAGAGTCAATGATACTGTCCGAGTCAATACCGAATACTTCCTCAATAATATCATTAAACTTCTTGTTAAGCTCAGCAGCTTCTCTTTCCATTTGCTCTTGCAGATCTACCTTAGCCTGCTCTTCTGGTGTTAGTGCTTTACCCCTAACTTCTTCTTGAGCTTCACTAAGTAAGTCTTTTAGTTTATCAACTGTCTTAGGTGTTAAGTATTTCTTCTTTCTCTTAAACGTCTGCTTGTTAGCTTTCTCTCTAGCTTTCTTTTCGTCAGAAGACTTTTTCTTTCTCTTAGACTCTTTGAGATCGTTGCTTAGATTATCTAGCTTCTGTCTCATCTCAGCAGTTCTAGTATGCTCGTTAAGAGCAGCGATGTTCAAAGTCTTGTCAAAGTTGCCAGTGTCGAAGTTGTATAGGTAAAAATCGTTACTACTGCTTTGGAAACCAGGTTTTGTACCAGCTGGGCTTGACGGCTTCATACTTATAAACCTGTTTAAAGGATTATAGTAAGCCGCCATCTTGTTACTCATATTTGTAACAGGCATGCCTTTTAAGTAACCATCGGCCTCTAGTCTAGTTTTGAATTTTCTATTAACTACAATAGAAGCACCTAGAGCATTGTTGCTTAGAGGGTTTTTACCGTATCCTCTTTGCATCACGTACTCAGATATAGCTGACATCATGTAGTTATGAGGTGCTGCAGGTATAATAGACTCGTTGCTGAACTGATTTAACATACCAGTTCTCTGATCACCAGTTACCTTTTGTACTTGTTTTTCGCTAAAAGCAACCATTTCTTGACCAGGCAAGTAAACGACATTGCTAGGGTTTACACCTGTGTAGATGATACCATCATAGCCTTCGTCTTGCAAACGTGATAAGCTAACTTTACCAGACATAACATCACCCATAAAGCTTAGTCTGTCATTAGCAAAGAAAGGATTTTTAATAGTAACAACGTAAGCCTCTGTTTTGTCTCTTTGGTTGTCCCTTTTTTGATTACGAAGAACATCTTTCTCCGTCATTACCCTGTAGTTATCAGAATACAGAGGTAGCTTAGCGAAGAAATGTCCTTCTCTATTGTTATCTTCAATAAACTCATCTGATACAGGTCCAGTTCTGTATACTATATGTGAGTCTTCACCTAAGTTAAATTGCTTGAAGTCTACGTCTGACTGAATAGCTATAGGAACCATAGCTAGTTTTAGTAGATCAGGATTTCTGTCTAGCTGTTGTAGCAACTGTACAGCGTTCTCGTAAGTTGTGTCGTTTTTTTCTAGATCTGATTTTAAGTTCTCTACAAGCTCAGTTAAAACTTGATTATAAGGCTCTAGTTTATCTCTTAACCTATTTACGTAGCTATGATTATCTGTTGCTAACGCTTTAGCATCTTTATATATAGTAGATAATTCAGAAGAAGCGCTAAATGGTCTAGGTTTAATCGCCATATCTACTTCAGTTGCTGTAGCTGTCGTTAGACCACTAACAGTCATTAAAAGCTTACCGTCAGCGGTTTTTCTTAACGCAAAGAAGTTTCTTCTAAACTTAGCCTGTTCTTCGCTTTCATACTTTCTAGAACCTATTTGCTTAGAAAGATAACCAAGTCTATTTACGAGTTCGTTCTCTCTATTATTAACGTCCTCGTCAAAAGACATAGAATAAGCTATCACGTTGTTTACAGTCGAAACAGCTTCTTCAAGATCCGGGCCGTATCTGAAAATACCAGAAAGAACATTTTCTGTAGCGATTTTAATTTTCAAAACCTCATTAGCAAGGTCAAAATTAAATCCTTCGTTGTCTACTTCTGCTACGTTTTCTAAGTAACTAGCTATAGCGTTTAGTAATGGCTGAGCTACTTTTAAAGCAGTTACAGTGTTAAACCATTGCTGTTTATTAGGTGTAGCCACCTGGTTCAAAGCGCCAGATACATTAGTCGCTTGCAGCATAGTATCCAAACCTTTGTTGAACAGTCTGTTTTTAGCAACATCAACTACAGCACTCATTACATTATTAACGTATTGTTTTCTAACGGCTTCGTTTTGCTCAAAGTTGAACTGCTTGTTATTCACGTGCATGGCCACTACAAAGTTAGCGGCCTTGTCAGCGATGTACTTGATGCTTCTAGGATCGAAGTTGTCGCCGTATATATCCTCTATATTGTTTTTAAGTACGCTAGACACATAGTCTCTGATGTCCATACGTGTGCTGAAATCAACCTTAGAGTGTGTAGCCATCGTTTGTAGAGTAGATGGGTCTAACATGCCTCTAATAGCTTCTTGCAGCATATCTACTTTAGCGGCGATAGCTGGATCTTCTGTAAACAATACCTCAGCAGCATCCCTAGGTGACATCCTAGAACTAAACTTGACGTTCGGATCTCTATTGATAATCTTACCGATACGCGCGATTACCTGGTTTGCTTTTAAATTTTCAGAACCCTTGCCGATAACTTCATCAAACATGTTGATGCTCTCTTCTACTCTAGATTTACCCTTCTTGGTAAAGAAAGACTGATCTGGATTCTGTAGAACCTCTAGTGTTGCATCGAAACCTAGTGTTTCAGCCATAGCTTGAACAATAGACTTTTTACGCTCGAACCATACGTTCTGAGACATACCAACACCGTTGTACCAGTTTTTAAACTCCTGGTACGTTGGCTTTTTAATTCTAGTTTTAGGGCTACCTGCTTTTGGGTTATCAAGCATTAGCTCTAAAGACTCTTTAACGTTGTATCTCTGTACCTTACCAGTTTTAGGATCTACAACTTTCTCATAGAAAGGCGTGATCTTTCTGTTTGTAAGGGTTCTCAAGTCGAATATCTGAGGTATCCAGTGGTAAGCGTTGTCTAAGAACTCTCTGTAACCCTGCTTAGTACCAACAACCTCAGTCAACAAGTATTTGTATAGATAATCTATAAATACTTTCTTCATGTAGTTTCTAAGAACTAGAGGATTAGACTCAGCCATCTGAGCAAAACTACCTTTACCACCGGCTTCTTCAACAGCAAACACAGCGTCCATAACGGCTCTCCTAACCATGTTCATCTGTTGCTCGTCAAAACCTAGTACGGTTCTAAGCTTACTGAACATCTCTTCGCTAGACGCATCCATTGTTTCTCCAACAGGTACGTTAGAACCTTCTTCTATAGATAAATCATAAACATCATCAATGTTGCTCTCAAAACCTCTACCAACATCTGCTTGTAGAATCTTGTTGATGAAACCGTATTTATCGTTTCTTGTAATGTTAAGACCTAAGTAAGTATTAACGTAAGCAGCGATCGAATCGTTTTTAGAAGGATCGTAATTCATGAGAAGACCTAAAACACCTTGAACACCACTTGTTTCGTTATTGTTCTTTTGGTTCCAGTTAGTCATCGCTTCTGCAATAACTTCTTCTTCGTATCTTCTAGCGTTTGGTCTTTCGTAGTAGTTGTATTTCTTAAGTATACCTCTAATAACGTTGGGCCAGTATTTTTGACCAGGCGAAGATTCGTAATCGTATATTTCCCATACACCTTCTTGACCTTTCTCGTTCCAAATAGCTTGCATTTCTTCAGAAACTCTCTTCTGATCTACACTTGGACCTTGTCTTTTTGATTCTAGTACGCTCTCAGCGTATTTAGGAGTGTATTTTTGACCTTCAGTACCTTTGGTTAGCTTACCAGTAAAACCTTCTTTAAATGCTTTAATAGTACCAGCACCAACTCTACCTCTACTGATGTTTCTTTTGTAACCTATAATCCAATTGATAACGTCTTCACCAGTATCTAAATTTACTGAAGTGTTGTACGTTTTTCCAAACCATTCGTTTATAGCTCTACCGACTTTTTGTAAAGAGTTTTCATCCCAAGCAAGAACAGATTCTTCACCTATTTTAAAGGCATCACCAATGATGTTTAGTAGCTCATCTCTCTTAGATATGTTGTCTTTAACCTTGTAAACTTCCTCAAGTCTTTTCAAAACAGAAGCAACATCACCTTTTATTTTACCCTGTCTTGATAGATCGATTAAAGCATCTCTAGTGGCAAAATACAGCTTGTCTACAACAGCTTGATCGTCGTTTATGGTTTTTTCCCATATATGGTGTTGAAGCTCGTGAGCAGCAACATCAGTGTTAAACTCAGCATCGTTAACAGCTTCTGATATTAAATACTGTTGACCCTTCGATGTGAAGAAACCATCTACGATAGTACCTTCGTTATCAACAACCTCAACGGTTTTACCATCTTCGTTCGTAACCACTTTGGTACCGCGCATTTTTCTAGCCTGAGCTTGAACAGCGTCAAAGTAATCTTGTTTTTGTTTTTTACTAGCGTTTGATTTAGGCTTAACAACACCTTGTTCTGCTAAAATTATCTCAGCTGCTTCTGTGTAAGTGCCTACTACATTAAATCTATCTTTACCTACGCCTAGTGATTTAGCTACTTTAAGTGTGTTGTTGAATATTTTAGAAAATCTAGTAGCGTTTTTTGTAGTTATATTGTCTACACTACTTTCTAGACCAGCGGCCATTAACAAAGCGGATAAACCTTGTTCCTCAAAGTTCATCTTAGACAGTCTATTAACTCTATTTTTAAATTGCTTGATCACGTTTTGATCAGCAAAATCTAAAACACCAGCTATCTTTTCTATCGATCTAACAGCTTTGGTAGCTGCAGAAAAACCAAACGTGTCTGACACATCTGTTTCTTCACCAGATTCTTTGTTAGCAGCAAGTTGCGCTCCTAGTTTAAGTTTAGTAGACTCAGCTGCCACCCAAGCGTTAGCTAGTCTTTTATCTTGTTTTACTTTTTTAGGCAAAGAAACGTTAGCGTCCTGAACATATCTAAGGTTGTTTAGTATATCTTGATACTGAGCCTCTGTGATTTGACCGTTAACACGTCTAACCCTAGCGTCTTGAGCAAATAGATTGTACATTGCCTCAGAGCTCATAGGGTCAAACTTACCCCTAACCATGTTGAACGCTGACTGCATTTCTTGGAACGTACCCATTGACACAGCTTTACCAGCAGGCATAGCGAAACCCACAACAGCACCCATACCACCGGCTTCTAATATCTTGTTACCGTCAAACTTACCAACGTGAGCTTGAGTTAACACTTCTTGAGTAACTTCTGTCAAAAATTCTTTATAACCAGCTTCTAATGCAGCGCCACCCATTACGACTGTGTTTGCAGCACCTGTTTTCAATGCTCTGGTCATATTGCCTCTCAGTGCTTCTCTGATAAAGCTATTAACAGGTCCAGCAGAAGCTGCTTTAAGCCTATTGATACCCATCATGGTCTTACTGATACCCTTGGCACCTATATACTCAGCAGCACCACTTAATGCACCCACAATTTCAGATGCTTCACCTATTTGGTTGAGTGTATCGTTCTCTACAATATCTAAAACCATAGAAGCTGTTAGACTCTTGTCGTCTACACCAAACTTCTTTTTAGCTCTATCTTGTACTGTAAGAAAGTAATCTTCACCCATCATTTGGACAGCTGGTATACCACCAAAAGATATTAAAGCAGATCCCATTTGAGGCATTTGCTCACTGATCATACCACCCACAGCTTGAACTGTTTCTAATATACCATCAGCGCCAAATATATCACCCATTCTTTCTTGACCGTAAGACATGTCGATAGCCATATCTTCTATGACATCGTCGTATCTTTTTAGCCAAGCATCTTGCCTTTCAGCAATAGAAGCTTCTTGCATTTTTTTAGCCTCAGCCCAAGTAACAAGTTTGTTACCAGGTCTTGGGTTGATCATAGGGAAACCCTTGCCGATAGGTTGGAATATACCGTTTTTGTCTATAACACCTTTTTGCGTACCGTCTTGAAACTTAGAGTTGCGCTCTTCTCTTTCTTTATTTAGTTCGTAGTTGTAGCTCAACTGTTGTAGCTCTACATCCATCAAACCACCTTTCATAATACCGGTATCAATCTTTCTGATACCACCCCATATTTTTGTAGGTGAAATACCTAGCACAGAACTAGGGTTGTACATGTCAGCATAGGCAATCCACTCTGGCGTATGCTCTTCAACGTTGTAAGAACTATAGTTTTGACCGTGGTAATCACTCAACGCAATATTAAAGCCATCTACTTCTTTAGCTACGTTCTTGTCTTTAAATAGGTTTTCGTAATAGTGTTGCGTTACTTTTTCTAGTACCTCTGGTGCTTTTTCGTGATCAAAGTCAAAGTTACCCTCTTCGTCCATAACGCCGTATTCCTTGGCGATACTGTCTTTGTAAGCAACCGCTTTTTCTCTAAAAGAATTGTTAAACTCAGAAGCTACCTTTTTAAAGTCTTCATCGTTAGCTACGTAGTGACGTAATACTTCGTTGTTAAAAGCGTCTATGTTAGACTTAGAGCTATAATCTAAAACTAGTTTAGTATCAGCGATTAAGTCTTGATCGTCTTCTTCTTTTTCAGAGTAACTATCGTATGTGGCTTTTCTTGGATCTATTTTGGCTATGTAATCTCTACCAATAACCTCATCAATAGAGTTTTGTGCTTTTAAAGAATACTGGTACGTAGATGTTATCTTGTCTATGTCGTGACTACCATAAAGATGAAAAGGCACCTGATCTGTTTTATCAGACGGTGCAGCCAAGCTTGGTACCTTAAATACCGGGTTGTTATCTTCTTCTTCACCAACCTCTTCACCAGGTGTATAAAGCTCTTTGAAGCCTTTAGCAGACTCCGAAACTTCTCTGCTTAATCTTTCTACCTCAGTCTCTTCTTTTTCATCTTCGATCTGTATAGGTAAAATACCAGGCGTTGTATAAACTTGTCTGTTTACAACTGGTCCAGCTTGTTTCTTTTCTGGTTCAGACATATTAGTATGATTTGTTATTCAGGTCTATATGAAACACCTTCACTACTAGCGTCTAACGCGTCCTGCAAGTTAGGTAGTGATTTGATGCCTCTATTGTAATCACCTGTCATTTGAATAGCTTTATCTACAGTAGCTCCTGAGCCGTATTGGTTCTCTAAGTAATTCTTAACGAACATACGTGTATGATCTACATTGTTGAGATCTAATTTAATAACACTTGTTACATCAACAACACTTTTTTGTCCTCTATTTGGACCAGTGGTAGGTGTCTCTGTAAGAGTTTTATCAACAACTGTTATTTCTACAAACTTAGAATCTGGTGCAAATGGATCTTCAAACGTCTTGTTTGATTGATTTACAACTTTAAATTGTCTAATTTCTTTACCGTTGTATTTCTGACCAGCGAAGTCTTCAACTACAGTACCAGCGGGTAGTTTGGATATCTCTTGAACCTTTCTCTGTGAATCATTGAAGTAACTAATAGCATCGTTATGTCTAGCTACCATTTCTTTAGTCATGTTGCTCGGGTCAACATCGAAAGCTGTACCAGCTAAATAACTAGGCAAACCATTAGCGCTAGTAACAGGTTGACCGTCTTGACCAGGTGTAGCCACAGAAGGCGAACCCTTTTTACCTGAATTAGCTTTAATTCTAGCGTTTCTAGCGACCATTCTATCGTCGTGCCTATTTTCTTTAGCAATAAGAGCGTTGTAACCAGATTGAGCAGATTGTCTCATAACATTGACATACTGATCAATCACTACGTCTTTTAGTTCTTGCGGCGTATATTGACTAGGATCAATACCTAGGCCACCTGGAACGATGTAATCATCTGTAGCTAGTGAAATAGCGGCTTGTGGACCACCTTGGTCCATCATAGCTCTTAGCTGCATTCTAACAATTTGCTCTCTACCTTTGTCTAGAGGTGCACCGGCTTCGTAAAGCGTACTGTGTAAGTTAAGTACCTTGCTAGCAGCATCATAGTCTTTGTAGTGCATCCTAGGTAAGTTGTCCATGGTCATGTTTCCACCTAGCAATAACCTACCATTACCACGGTCGATGTCTAGATCGATCTCGTCCGTAGTTAACCTAGTCATAAAGTCTTTAGCTTCCGCTGTCGTTCCGTTTGATATCTTACCAAGCTCAAAGTCCTCTATGGTCTGTATTTTCTTATCGTAAAGCTTAGTTAAGTCGTTGTTTAGGTTTTGGTACTGCTGCATAATAGCATTCATACCCTGAACAGCTTCAGCATATTGCGGGCTTCTTGGACCCGCGTTAGCAGCTATTTGAGCAAACCTAAAATATTCTTCTTTGGTATCTGTCAAGAACGGCGCGATTACGGACTGCAGTTGTGGCGGTACTTTAGCAATATCTACGTTAGCAGGCATGTTCTCCATAAAAGAAGCCATGCGAGCGTCCGCTTGCTGAGACATTACCTGCTTCTGCTGTCTTATCTCATCAGATCGATCACCAGCAAATACGTTTTGGCCAACATCTTGTACATAGCCTTGAGCAGCGAATCCCGCGCCCTTTATCAGATTAGCGTCGCCACCCATTGGCGGCACGTATGTTTGTTTTTTAGCCATGATTATTTTTATCCGTATGTTCCACCACCTGTTTTAGCAATACTACCACCAAGCAAACCTATTATGCCTTCGCCCATACCGAAGTCTTCACCGGTAGCTGCGTTTATGTTTTGCATATATCCTAATCCAGCGCCAGCCATGTTTCCAAAAGCATTGAAAGCTTGGTTAATAGCAGCGTTTCTTTCAGCACGCACTCGACCATCCGCTTGCTGAGCCATACCGAGTTCTGTAGCGAACTGGTTGCGTTTAAGACTTCTAGAGTACATTTCACCCTTACGCTCAGCGGCTTGATTAGCCATAAAGCCTTGAGCCATAAGACCCATGTTTTTAGCTTCTTGATTACCAATACGCGCGCCAGCTTGTATAGCATTTTGTGCCTGCTGATTAGCTAGTGCCTGAGCAAAACCAGCTATTCCAGAACCACCAGCAGCACCAGACATAGCGTCCATTGTGTTTGCTAAACCTTGGTTTTGTTGTGTAGCTATAAAATCTGCTTCTTGCTGATTTACAGTAAGATCTTCATACGCATTTTCCATATTAAGCATTGGGTTGCTTAAATCTTGGGTCATGTACTGAGCTTTAGTCCTATTAAAGTCGTTTTGAGCGTTTTCAAACCTCTCTCTCCTAGCTGGTCCTGTATACGCATGATGGGCAAGGTTTAAACCCGCTGCTGCTAGTAAATAAGCTGGTGCTGCCATAGTTAATTATTCTTAAATTTATTATTGCATAGTATCAACTACTGATAAATATCTCTGAGTTGACTGCAAATAGTTCTTTATTTGTTCCTCCTGTTTTAGTCATCTTTACAGATGCGTAGTAACCAATGATACCAGATGTGTTAACCTGCGTGTTTTTAGCAAAGAATATAAAATCTCCCGCAGCAGGTACTGCATTAGTGTCTTTGTTTACCTTTATTTCGTTGCCAGCTATATCTCTACATGTTCCTATGAGATAAACCTTGTCATTATCACTGTCGTCTACAAAGTAAACTTTATCATCACCCTCTTCAGCACCGTCTACCCAGCCCTGTAAAGAAACATTGATATCGTTAGCAAACCTAATCGTCCAAACAGTTTGGTCAGCATTTAGTGTGGCTGTAGAAGCATTGTCAATGCCTTGAACGTTAAATTCACTAGTGTCTAATGTACCACTTTGTGACGAACTATTCCACGTACTGTCCAAACCTCTGATGTAATTGTAGTATATACCTTCTTTGTTTTTCCAGGTAGCAACTTCACCATCTTGCTGATCAGTATCTACAGTGGCTGTCCAACCGTCATCACCCTCGTAAGATAGTGTTTTAAAGTTTTTAATTCTAGAAGGTTGATCATTGTGTAGTAAGGTTACAGTTGTATCATACTGAGTACCGTAAAAGTTAGACCTTGTGGTGTTGTTATGTATGTATATCTCACCGTTATTAAATGTGTAGTATTCGTTATTTAATGATATACCACCTTCAGGCTCGTAAGATAATCTTGTAGCCCAACCATCTACGTTTTCTTTAAACGATAATACCTCACCATTTAGCCTAACATTGTAAGCGCCAGCGTCTTCATCGTAAGAACCAAATATCTGGTCAATGTTATGTGCTCTGTAAGCGTCTAATATATAATCACTCATACCTTTGCTAGATATTTCAGTGATACCATCTCTAGACAGCCTTATTACAGCACCTCTTGCTTTGTCCGTAAAGTAAGCTCTAAAACCATACGATGCAAACGATTCAGGGTTTTTAGATATACCATATTCACCGACGTACGGTGTAGCTTGTCCAAGTACACGGTTAGTAGCGGTAAGGTTAGCATTTCCATCAGCGTTGTATAACGCGTCTTTGTTTGCTAATACTCTAAATATTTTGTCTTCAAGCAGCACCACGAGATCAGTGTCTCTAGCGTGTAACTTTTGTATACTTCCATATATAGGATTTAGATCTTTAGTTATTTTTTCTGCTGCAATAAACTGGTTTAACTGATTGAAACCACTAGTGCTGTTAAATATACCACTGTATATCATACCAGCGCTCTTTCTTTCTTCAAAGTAAGGTATATCTAAAGACGCGTTTGCTTTAACACCTTTACCTATAGTACGAGCGTTAAAATCATCATTTATTCTATCTGATTCTACACCGTTACCAAAGCTGTAACAGTTAAACCAGTCAAGGTCAAACGCTGTTCCGTGGTTTGAGATATCCCTGTTATCTGTGGCATCGTAATATATATCTAACTCAGCAGTTTCTAAAGGTTGTGTTTCAAAAACAGCTGGATTAGAAGAACCAAAAATCTTACTTCTTTCATCTAGATACCTATTCCAGTCTGTAGTAGCCCTGTACCCTTCCATATCATAATTAGAAAAAGTAGTGCCAGCTACGATGTTTCTGTCAAAGGTTACAGTTCTTGTTACTTCGTAATCTCCGTTTGAGTTAGCTGATGATAAGCTATCACTGATACTACTGACTTTGTAGTATTCTTCCTTACCGTCTCCTTCAAAGTAAATGTATTTACCTGGTGACAAACTGTAGTTGAAAAATCTACTTAAGTCACCATTGTATGGTGCTGAAGTATCACCACTATAACCAAATTTAATAGACATGGTGTTAGAGCCCGCGGAAGGTTTTGTTCCCCAAACTAATATAGGTGGATCATCATTAGAATCATAATCCGCAGGGTAACTATTATCAGCAGTTTCAGAGAACTCATAATCATACAGAGGATTTTCTTCAAAAAGAGATTGAAGGATATACTCGTCAAAATTATGGTCCTTATTTATTTTAGCAAAAAACTTACCTTGATACTCTGACTTTGCGGATCTCTCGTACTCGTAAAGTAAGAATGTAAATCTTCCAGTGTTGTTAGTAAGCTCGTCATACCAATTAAAATCAGACTCTTTGTCTTTAGCCAACGTGACAGAATACTCAGCATAATCCGTGCTACCGATGTTTACAATTTCGCCGGTAGGACCACCGTATGCTATTTCATAAAGATCTGTAACTTTAGCTCTAGCTAACCTAATATCATTAGAGTTTTTGTTTATTAATCTTAGATAGTTTCCACCTCTAAATGAATGGTAGAATTCTTCGTCTTGATCAACTTTAGGTCCGGCAAATCTTATAGTAATGTTTTCGTTATCATCTGAAGAATTAGCTATTTTACGAGCGTATACAGATCCTTTTCTAACCAACCTGTTTACTACATCTGTAGGAGCTTCGTTAGATATGTCTAGTATTCTAAATTTAGCTTCTGTTGTAACAGCTTCATCTACATCAATCTCTTTTTTAAGATGAATAAACTGGTTTTCACTAACTTTATTTCTTTCAGCGCTAGGAAAACTTAACCAAACATTACCATCGTCGGCTTTGTAAAACCTATCTAAAACTAAGTTATAGTATTCATTAGACGTTTCTTTTACTACTATTTTGTAATGAGTAGCAAAGTCAGGCGCTTCTGTTGTTATATCAACTCTTAGTTTGTTTGTTTTAGCACACTCTGATTTAGGCACTAAAATAGCTGCGTCTGTAGATGTAAAAACAGGTGTTTCTCTACCGTACTCATCAAGATAAACAACTCCTAATTGGTAGTTTCTCATAGTTTTTACACTAGACTTTGGGTCACCAACAGAGCTATGAGTGGTAGAGGTTACACTTGTAGACAAAGCTGGGGTGATCTTAGAAGAACCATCTAACAAATCAAAGTTTTGCACGTAGTTACCATAAACAAGCCTATTACCTATCAGCTCTTGCGCTTTTGCTTTTTTAGGCACGTTGTCATAGGGTCTCAATAATTGATCAGATGGAATTACAGCTCCAAATATTTTTGATTCTATATCAAAAGTTGTTTCTGTAATGTCTATCTCGTCTACCTTGTAAATGTTGTTAGAGCTAGTGTCTTTGTATAATATCTCTATTTTATCCACGTCTTTAGGTGCTGTTGAAAAACCACTTAATTCAACACTCCTAACGTAGTTTGTCATACCCCTGTTTATACCTTTGTAAGGTGTGAAATCAAAAGAGTCTCCAATAAAAGCAGCCGAAGAAAAAGGTGACAAGGGAGAGTATCGATTATCATTGTACCTCCAGCGGTAAGCGAACCTAGGGAAATCATCTTCAAATAAGGGTGGTTCTTCTTCTAATACAACTTCCCACGTGTACGTTACGTTCTGAGTATTTTGAGATATAGAAAGTATCTCAACAGTAATATTAGACGTTGCAGGTGGTCCTGAAACAGCTTGTATATTATTTACCTGAGCTCTTACAAAGTATTCGTCTAGAAAATTTTCATCATTTTCTTTTGAAGCGCTAAAAAGTATAACATCGTTTACAGCCCAGTCTGGCGAACCCTTAAAGTTTATAACCTTAGTGTCTCCGATATCTGGAAGTCTATAACTACTACCTTCAGTAATAGCGAAGTTAACATCAACATTAACCTGATTTACACCACAGCCTAAACCACTACCTGTTTTAAGCGTGGATTTTAATGTTAGAGTAGGCGCAGCGTTTGGCTTTTGCTTGATAACAGTTATATCACTAGCTAAAAAAGATCTACCGTAAACACTAGTTGTTACACCTGATAAAGTTCTACCACTACCAATAGTTGTAGTAGTGGCTGACTTAAAAGTTTCTATGTTTATTATTCTAGGCTCGTTTCTATTGTCAGTCCAAGCTAACAAACCTTCAAAAACATTAACACCTGTTATAAGGTTGCCTTTGTTAAAGTCTAGTATACTTCCAGAGTCCACTAAAACAGGAGCTATAAAAGTTGTTGACTCATCGTACTCAAGTATAGCGTCGCAAGAGTCTGAGGTTATAAACCAGTATATCTTATTGTTTAAAGTATCTCTAGCTACACCAATACATGTAGGACTTGTAAGACCAAAGTTAGCCTGCCATACATCGCTAGCA
>ERZ869936.1502-NODE-1502-length-16427-cov-19.700525_pt1 | contig 16427 bp, 11 predicted proteins | sample MGYA00520876_ERZ869936 | MGnify/ENA primary metagenome ERZ869936 (study PRJEB32218, sample SAMN09650985) | biofilter metagenome | isolation source: enrty point of leading RO module | place: Saudi Arabia: Thuwal, RO plant located on Red Sea | collected 2016-02-17...
CCCCTCACCCTGTATCCCCTTCCGAAGCCGCAAACGTCCCGAAGATCGCTCGAATCTTCTGCTCGTCCTCTTCCGGCAGCGGATCGCCGAGGATCGTGTCGATGTTCTCTTTCAGGTGAGCCACGTTTCCCGTCCCGATCACAAGGGTCGAGATCGCGTCGTGCGAGATCCCGAACTTGTATCCCGCCGCGACCACCGACGGCACACCGTCGTGGACCAGAAAGTCCAGTGGCCCCCGCGCGGGTAGCGCATCTGGACCAATGAATCCCTCCTCCTTCCAGAGGGCGATTGTTTCTTCGAGAACGTCAGGCCGCGTCATCTTCACGCGCACGGCCGACATGTTCAGCACGCCGACGTTCTTCTCCTGCGCCAGCGGCAGTACCTCCCATTCCGCGGCAAGATTCATGATGCCGTACTTGACCATGATCGTGTCCCACAGATCGTCTTCCAGCGCGGCCAACAGCATCTGGTGCTCAGGATCCCGGAAGAAGTACTCCGTCACGCCGATGAACCGGATTTTTCCTGCCTCCCGCAGTCGCTCCATCGTGGGGTACAGCCTCTCGACCGCCTGCCGGTAGTTCGACGGGACCAGCCCGTGAAACTGGAAGATGTCAATCGTCTCGCAGCCGAGTCGCTTGAGGCTCCGCTCGCACGAGGCAACCAGTTGTTCGGGCGTGATGATCTCGTCTTTGTTCTCGGGGTCGGGATCGAACTTCGTCGCGATGTAATACCGGTCGCGCGGGATGTCCTTGAGCGCCCGGCCGAGGATCGCCTCGCTGTCGCTGTAATTCGCCGCCGTGTCGATCAGGTTGATTCCGAGATCGAGCGCGCGATGGATCACGCGATGCGACTGCTCCTCGTCCGCATGCGTCCGCTGCCCGATCCGGCTCGGCCCGCCCGTTCCCAGGCTCACCACAGAGACTTCCAGGCCGGTCCGTCCCAACGTGCGGTATTTCATGTCGCCCGGTTCCCCTCCCTTGTCTCAATGCATTGTGCCCTTGTGCCCAAACACGCCGTGTTCTGTTTGGGGACAACTACGGTCACTCAGGCACGTTCCCAATCAGAAATGTGCGAACTATGAACCTGTAGAACGGCCTTCCAAGGCTGTCAGTGACACACAACTCTCCCGAAACCCTCGAGAGACGTTGTCCAGAAACGCCGACTGCGAGCGACGCTGAAGGCGTCGCACAGCAAAGCCGGGGGGTCGCGACAACAGGAGCGCACCCCCGGTCTGCGGTTTACCCGCATGCAAGAACGCTAAAGGCGTTCGACAGGCGGGCGAACCGCCGACTGTGGAACTCTTTCAGAGTTCATACGACAACGTCGTCCACGTCAACCCAGGGTGGCGCGGCTGCGCCGCTGACCCTGGGCTCTGATTGTCGTACGCCTTCAGCGTACCAACTGCACCCGCGCGGACCGCGTTGACGCCGCCAGTGTGCGATCGAGTCGTGTGCAAATGACCGCGCTGAACACCTGTCAGTTACACGCAACTCGGCTGGGGCCCGCGGCGAGGGGATTCTCGAACAGGACACAGATTTTCGCGGATTTGGCGGATCAGCACGGGTTTTGGGGTATTCCTCGAAGGGCGGCGGTGACGACACCGCATCGATCCAGGCGTAAATACTCAGCACTCCACGGAAAGCAATCAGCGAAAATCGGTCCAATCCGTGGTCATCCGCGTTCCATTCGAAACTCTCGGAGAGTCACTCAATCGGGGATCGAGAGATGTGTGTAAGCGGCAGCCTTCCACGGCCGTGCTCGACAAACGCCCTCTTGCCAACGCCCGCGCTGGGGCCTTCGTGCCGTCGTGGTTCACCACAGCGTCAGGTCCGAGTGACCCCGGTTGCAGGGCACTACCACAGCCCCGCCCGCGGCGAGACCGGCGCCGCCGCGTCAAACTGTCTCAGGTGTTCCGCCGCCGCGTCGTTGATCGATCCCGGCACTATGATCTTGATGACGGCGTACTGGTTGCCGGGCTCCTTCGTCTTGAGGTCGGGAATTCCCTTGCCCCGCAATCGGAGTTTCGTGCCGGACGAACTCCCCGGAGGAACCGTCAGCGTCACCTGACCTTCGGTGAGCGTCGGCACGTCGATCCGGGCCCCCAGCGCCGCCTCTGCCACTGAGACAGGCAGATCGAAATAGACGTCGTTGCCCTCGCGGCGGAAATAGGGATGCGGACCGACGCGCACTGTAATCAACAGATCGCCCGCCTTGCCTCCGTTGCGGCCGGCCTCGCCTTCCTCGGCCAGCCGCACCACGCTGCCGGTCTTCACCCCGGCCGGAATTTTCACCTCGAGCCGCTCGACCTTTCCGTCCCGCTGGATCGAGACGTCGTACGATCCCCCGGTCGCCGCCATCTGAAACGGGATGTCGATATTCGACCGCACGTCGCGTCCGGACATCGGTCGCGGTCGAGCCTGCGCACGTGGACCGCCGCCGCCGAAGGCCCCGCCCAGAATATCGCCCAGATCGACCTGCCCGCCGAACAGATCGCTCAAATCGATCGGCCCCGACCCCTGAAATCCCCCGCCCGGGAAGGGCCCGGCCCCGCCCTTTCCCGCATACTTGTACGCCTCGCCGAACTGATCGTACTTCTTGCGCTTCTCCTCATCGCCCAGGACGTCATACGCCTCGGCCGCCTCCTTGAACCGCTTCGCCGCTTCTTCGTCGCCCGGCTTCACGTCCGGATGATTCTCGCGCGCGAGCTTCTTGTACGCCTTGCGGATCTCGTCCTGCGTGGCGGAGCGGGAAACTCCCAGAGTCTTGTAATAGTCGGCCATGTTCAATCACATCCGAAGTCTTCGAGAAACGATCATCATAGGCGTCCGAATTCCTCCCGCAAAGTTCCCCTCCCCAAGCCTCTCGACGGGTCCGGCCTTCCTTGCCCGGCAAGCCCCGTCCCACGCATAATCGACGAAGTCGCCCGTAAACCGATCCGACACCTGCCAGTGAATGAACACCCCATGAAAAGCCTCTCCGTCTTCGCAGGGACCGCGGCCTGGCTCATGACCCTTCTGCTGATCCCAGCCGCCGGGTTGCGGGCCGCAGCAGAACCGTTCGGCGAAACCTCCGAGGGAACACCCGTGTCGATCTACACGCTCGAGAACGACAACGGCATGCGGGCCCGCATCATGACTCGCGGCGCCACCCTGGTGGAACTGCACGTCCCGGACCGCGACGGCGAACTGGCCGACGTCGTCCTCGGCTTCGACGACGTGGCCGGCTACGAATCGGAGAGAAACCAGTACTTCGGCTGCACAACGGGTCGGGTTGCGAATCGCATCGCCGAGGGCAAGTTCGCGCTCGGTGACAAGGAATACTCGCTCGCCGTCAACAATGGCCCCAACCATCTGCACGGCGGCGGGGACCGCAGTCTCGACAAGGTCGTCTGGGACGCCGCAGAGGTGCAGACCGACCACGGCCCGGGAGTGCGCTTCAAGTACACCAGCCCCGACGGTGAAGAAGGCTATCCCGGCGAACTCCGGATCACGGTCATCTACGTCTTGACGGACGAGAACGAACTGCGGATCGCCTACCGCGCCAAGACCAGCGCGTCCACTCCGGTCAATCTCACCAATCACAGCTACTTCAATCTGTCCGGCCACGGCAGCGAGTCGGTCCTCGGCCACGAACTCACCATCAACGCCGATCATTACACGCCGACCGACGACGCGCTCATTCCGACCGGAGAACTTGCCCCGGTCGAAGGCACACCGCTCGACTTCCGCGAGCCGCACACGATCGGCGAACGGATCGACCAACTGGTCGACACGCCGGCGATGGGTTACGACCACAACTACGTGATCAACGAACCGTTCGGCCGGCCCAGGTTCTGCGCCCGCCTCAAAGACCCCCAGTCCGGCCGTGTCCTCACAGTGAGAACCAGCGAACCGGGCGTACAACTTTATTCGGGCAATTTTCTCTTCGGCCAGAAGGGGAAGGACGGAAAGACCTACGCGCAGCGCAGCGCGGTCTGTCTGGAGACGCAGCACTTTCCGGATTCGGTCAATCAGCCGGACTTCCCGACCGTGATTTTGCATCCGGATGAAACCTACCGCCAGGTCTGCATCTACGCCTTCTCCGCCGAGTAGCATTCGGTTCCCCGCCACCAGAGTGCCGCGACCGCGAGGGAGCGGGTTGTCCCCGCCACCGTCTAACCAACGTTTCAAGGCCCCCATGTCTTCCGATTCTCAGCAGCCGCAGCTCATTCGCCTGCAGCGGTATCTCGCCTCCTGCGGGCTCGGATCGCGCCGCAGTTGCGAGCGATTTATCACCGAAGGCCGCGTCACCGTCGACGGCAAGGTCGTCGACGAACTCGGCGCCAAGGTCGATCCGCAGACGCAGCAGGTAGCGCTTGACGGCGAAAACCTGCGGATGGAACGCAAGAAGTATTACATCGTCAACAAGCCGACGGGCTACGTCAGCACGAACCGCGATCCCCAGCGGCGGCCCCGCGTGATCGACCTCTTCCCGGCAGGCGGCCCCAGGTTGTTCCTCGTCGGCCGGCTCGATGAGGCCAGCGAAGGGCTGCTGATCGTGACCAACGACGGGGATCTCGCGCAGAAGCTGGCGCACCCGAAGTACCGCATCTATCGCACCTACCGCGTGCAGGTTGCGGGCGAGCCGTCGCCGGAATCGCTCCGCGAACTGAAGCGGGGGATGCACTTCGCCGAGGGCCGCTTCCGGGTCCATGACGTCAAGCCGCTGAAAAAGCAGGGCCGCAGCATGTTTCTCGAAGCGGTGCTGGCGGAGGGGCAGAACCGCGAATTGCGGCGGCTCTTCGCCCGCATCGGTCACAAGGTTCTCGATCTCAAACGCATCGCCTTCGGGCCGATCAAGCTCGGCCGGCTGCCCGTCGGGCAGTTCCGGGAACTACGCCGCGACGAACTGGCCGAACTGCTGGCACTCGTCGAACGCAACCGGCCCGGGAAACGAACCGCCGGCGCGTCGAAACGCTGAATCGGCGGAAAGTCCGCGGGCTGCGACCGGTGGGCGTCGAACGCGCCGCGAACTTCTACAGCTGTTTCAGCAACTCGGCGGCGTACTCCTCATAGATGGGCTGCCACTCGGGCGCGAGGAGGCAGTCGCTGTCTTCCTGGGCGCCGCCGACGTTGAGGGCCTGCTCGGTCGTCGGCGCGTAGTAGATGTAGCCGTTGGTGTAGCCGGCGACGAAGGTGTGCTCGTGCGGCGAGGCCTCCTTGATGTTGAGGCCGATCCGCACCACCAGTTCGCCGGGAAACGTCGTCAGCACGAAATCACCGATCCGCCAAGCCGTCAGTTCCACGTCGATCGTCCGCTTGCCGGCGGCGACGTTCTTGGCCTGGTTTTTCCTCAGCAGCCGCAGGTTGGTCTGCACTCGCGTCAGTTCCTCCATGGTGTAGATGTTCTCGATGTACCGCTCCATGTTGCGGAGGTTCTCCGCGTCGAGCCGCTTCAGATGATCGCGGCCCAGCATCTCCTCATGCAGATAGCGGTGCGAGTAGTAGGAGGGAAACTCGTCCGCCAGGCTGTACTTCGTGACCGATGACAGAAACGTCTTGAGGTTCATGCTGGTCCCTCCCAGGGTTCCGAGCAGCCGGTCGAGTTCCGCTTCGAGTTCGGCGATCCGCTGCGCGAAGTCGGCCCGGGGGAGTTCGCGCGTTTCGTTGATGATGACCAGCCGGTCGTCCTCCTGCGGTTCGATCGCACGGTACGCCTCGAGCGTGCTGAGTCCCAAGTAATTCCCGAGCGGCTCTGCGTCGCGGGGATGGTCGACGTCCTTGTAAAACGCCGGATTGAGGTCGCCCGCGCACCCTTGCAGGAACAGGGCCACCGTGCCCTCGCCGGCGTTGTCCTCGATCACTTTCGAGGCGTAGCCGATGATGTCGGCCGTGTTGCCTCCGCCGGGGACGCCCTGAATCGGGTGCACGGCAAAGTTGTAGACGACTGCGACCGTGTTCTCGTCTTCGTCGTCGAGCCGCAACACGCCGATCTGGGGGTCGATCGGGCCGACCGAAGCGACTTCCTCGTCGGGCGGCAACGAGTACGCATGGCGCACGTCGAGTTCGCGGCCGCTCTTGAGCTTCAGACGACGATTGGCAGAGACGCGATCCTCGTGTCCGACTCCGACGCCGATCTTGACGGGCGTCAGTTTCTCCGCCGCCTCCTTGACCGCCTGCACCGTGCGATCGGCGACGTCGGCCACGACAATGCCGTGGCAGTGGCTGGCGTTGACGATCACGTTGTGCGGATCGATCTGGAGTTGTTCCTGCAGTTGTGAGCGGACGTTGTCGAGATAGCCGCTTTTGATCGGGCCGATTTCTTCGATCGCCACGGCGTCGACGGTGGCGATGACGGCCGTGATGTCGCCGCTGCGGAGGACGAGGGCCTTGGCGTAGAGCACGTCGTTGACGGGTCCGGCTTCGTAATCGGTGATGTCGACCATCGCCGCCCCGGCTTCGAGGCCGGCAGCGGAGGCGTTCGGGAATGCGAGGACGAAACTGAGCAGTCCCGCCATCACGATGAAGGGACGGATGAGCCGGCAAGTGGGGCTGCAGAGCAGCGAACGTGAAAGAGGCATCAACATCTTCTGGAATCTCCCGGACTTCCTGGGCAGTGTCATGGAACGGTTGGGCGACGTCGCTCCGCTGAAGGAGGACGGCGGTTCGATCGTATCAGCGACCGCCGATGCCTGCCATCGGCCCTTGCTGCTCGCCGCGATGAGTCAGAAGCGCCGCGGCTGTGCGAGAGCGGGCGTGGCTGCCGTTGCGCTGCGCGGGGCCTGGGGGCGGCGGGTCGCGAGCGGCGTGTTTCGGCTTGTGCACTGCGGTTAAAGAGTTGATGCGGTTTTCTTCCGGGGAATGGAGCAACTCTTTAACTCTACGGAAAAATGCGCTGCCCGGAGTGCGGGTGCGGGCTGTTCGAGCTTGCACGGGAAACGTGGCAAAACGGAGTGTGCCGGAGGTGTTGCGCGGTTGGGTGTGAAGAATGGCTGCTGTGTGGCTCTCCCGGATCGACGGGCGCCTGCGCAGGAACGGGGGCCGTTGCGCGGGGGAGGCGGAGGGGCGAGGGTCTAGTGGTTGTTCAATCCTGAATTGACGGGTCGGGCACCGCTGGCTTTGCCGGTGCATCGCGGAGTCGACGTCTCCTCTGGTTTGCACTGGCGAGACGCCAGTGGCACCCTGCGCGGGAGGGAGGAGGGGCACGCGAAGGCTCAGAGACGCAACGATGGGTTGGTGTCGCTGGCGGGGTGATGATGTCGGGGTGAGAGGGGGAGTTGAGGGAGGACGGCACCGGCGAGACGCCAGTGGCACCCTGCTTGAGTGGTTAGAGCAGCCTGTCGAACGCCTTCAGCGTTCTTGCACGCGGGCAATCCGCAGACTCAGGCGGCTTTTCGTTGTTCCTCGGGCTCCGACACAGCGGCGGCCGGCGCGCTTGCCGGGGAAACGGGAAGGCTGATCATCGATCGGACATGAATGTCGCGTTGCGGGAATGCGATCTCCAGGCCGTGCACTTTGAACTCGCGATCGATCGCCTCGTGCAGCTCGGTAATCGACTTCAAGCGATTGTCGAGGTTGGGCAGGTAGCACCGCAGCAGCAGGGTGAGGCAGCTATCGCCGAAGCCTTCAAAGGTTGCGATCGGGGCCGGATCCTCGAGCACAAGCGGATGGTCGGCGACGACTTTCATCAGGAGACTGCGGGCCAGCTCGGTATCCGAACCGTACGCCACCCCCACAGTGATCACGATGCGATTCGTCTTGTCGGTGAGCGTCCAGTTGAGCACGCGGCCGGTGACGAATTCCCGGTTCGGCACGAGATACTCCTTGCGGTCGAAGTCCGTGACCGTGGTGGCCCGGATCTGAATCCGCGAGATCACGCCGCTGACTCCGTCGATCGTGACGACATCGCCGATCCGCACGGGACATTCAAAGAGGATGATCAATCCCGAAATGAAGTTCGCGAAGATCTCCTGCAGCCCGAAGCCGAGGCCGACGGTCAGCGCAGCGACCAGCCACTGCACGCTTGACCATGCGATTCCGAGCATTCGCGCCGCCACGATGATGCCTCCCAGCGACAGCAGATATCGGCACAGCGTGCTGATCGCGTGGCGCCCTCCGGGATCGAGCGGCAGCCGCTGCAGAACTGCCAGCTCCAACAGGCCGGGGATGTTGCGGCTGGCGACCATGGAGGCCAGCAGCAGTCCTGCGGCCAGCAGGACGTTGCCGAGAGTGATGGCGCGGGGCTGGGTGACCATCCTCGCTTCCATCTGACCGTCCGGTCGCTCGACCTCTTCAGCGACCTGCATCGTGGTCGTCCACAGTTCGACGCGATGGAAGACGTGCAGGGCGGGCAAGACCTGCCCCCAGATGAACCAGCTCCCGGTCAAGAACACCACGCAGGCGGACGCCCGCGCGAGCTTCAGCGACTGTTCACTGAGCCGAGAGAATCGGCCCACAGTCCGTCGCGCTCTTCCTCCAGCGGCATCTGCTCGAGTTGCAGTCGCGCCAATTCCGAGGCGGCGATTCGTAGATGCTTTGTTCCAGCTCTTGTGGAAACACCCCTCTCGCGTTCAGCGATAACGAGCAGAACGCGAGGGCGTGAAATACGCGTCGAGCGGTGTTCGGACTTTCGAGGACGAGGATCCGCGAGACAGATCGCCATCGCTGATTTGCAAAGCGCTATAAACGGCAGGTGTTCAAACTCCGTTTCTTACGGTGGAGAGTTTCGCGTGGTGCGCAAATTTTGCGTGGAGTGAGTTCCGTGTCATGGACAGCCGACTCGGCGGAGCGATTCGGCCACTTTGGTTGAGGCCGGAGGCCGCGGTGGGTCACTGACGGCGGTGGAACCTCAGCGCTTGTCTCTCGACCGATGTCGATTGACCGTCCATCGGTGAACTTCGGTACTGTTTTCGCGTTTCTGGTAGGATGGGACTGACGCGGGTGACTTTCCGGGAGGCGAATATGGCTATGGTGCGAGAAAACTGGTCCCGCTTTGGAATTGCTCTGCTTTTCGGCGCGATGCTGGGTTGTGCGACGACGGCGGTTGGGCAGGACGATGGAGGAAACGGCGACAACGTCGGGGGGATCAGTATTGACGCCGACGGGGTGGTCTCGGCGGCGATGGCGAAAGGGCGGTCGGCCGGGTTGGACAAACGGCAGCGGGAGGCGTTTGCGGCGGCGCATCTGTCTTCGGAGGTGCAGGGGCTGAGCGAACTGCGGAAGGTGTCGCTGCCGCGGTTGGAGGCGGCGTGTGCGGAGGCGCTGGCAGCGGGGGGCGGGGGCGAGTTGCCGGAGGAGATGCGGTATCTCGCCGGTTTGCAGCGGATTGATTACGTGTTCGTCGATCCGGAAGGGCGTGACGTGATTCTGGCGGGACCGGCGGAGGGGTTCGCTCCGGACGGGCAGGGACGGATGGTCGGGCTGAGCAGCGGGCGTCCGCCGATTCAGCTTGATGATCTGATCTCCGCGCTGCGGGCGGTGCTGCGGGGGCGGGGATCAATCGGCTGTTCGATCGACCCGCAGCAGGATCGGGTGGCGGCGCTGCAGGACTATATTCGCAATAACAGCAGTGCGACGACGGCGGCGCGGGCGAAGGCCCGTTACAAGCGGATGGCGGAGATTCTGGGGCTGCAGGAAGTGACGGCGTGGGGCGTTCCTGAGGACTCGCATTATGCGCTGGCGCTGGTGGAGGCTGATTTCCGGATGAAGCGGATTTCGCTCGGCCTCGAACCGGCGGGGGTGCGGGGGATTCGGAGCCATCTGGCGTTGCTCTCGCCGCGCGGCAACAGCATGCAGCGGTGGTGGTTCGCTCCGTATTACGAGGCGATTTATACGGACGAGTCGGGGCTGGCGTATGCGATTGCCGGTCAGCGGGTGCAGGTGATGGCGCAGGAGGAGCGGGTGGACGCGGACGGGGATCGGTCGGATGCGGCGGTCACTCGCGCGAGCACGCAACGGTTCGCCAAGCTGTTCACCGAGCATTACGAGGAACTGGCGGCGGCGGAACCGGTGTTTGCGGAACTGCAGAACCTGTTTGACCTGGCAGTGGTGAGCGCGCTGTTACGGAGTGAGCGCGTGCTCGATCGGACCGGCTGGTCGGCCGAGTTCTTTCTGGATGAGGAGGACTGCCCGATCGCGTCGTATCCGGTGCCGCGCAGTGTGGCGTCGCAGTCTGTGACGCGGTCGGCCCGGGGGGGCAGCATGCTGGGGCTGATCGGCGGGGTGACGCTGAATCCACGGAGCGTGGCGCGTGAGTCGACGATGGTTGACCGGGAGGGATCGGGGGTCGCGGTTGCTGAGCGGGAGCGGGCGCTCGGTGGGAGTGACGTGGAGGGGTGGTGGTGGGACTGAGGCGGGGGAGTTGGCATTCGCGTTGCACGCATTCGGATTCACTGATATATCTGGAGGTGTGCGTAAGTCGCGGCTAAACGGGTTATGTCGAATTGTGTTCGCATTTGCACAATGTGGCACTGAGCGGGGGGCCGGATGCAGAGATCACGCACTTGTTCTGAGTTTCGCCGGATCTCGCAGGTGACGCGGCGGGGGTTTCTGACGGCGGGTGCGCTGGGGGCGTCGGGGCTGGCGTTGTCGGATTTGCTGCGGCTGGAGGCGGCGGGGGCGGTTGATCGCGGCAAGCGGACGAACAACGTGATCATCCTCTGGATGCGGGGCGGTCCGAGCCACATCGACATGTGGGATCCGAAACCGCACGCGCCGGCGGAGTACCGGGGCGAATTCGGCACGATGTCGACTTCGGTGCCGGGCATTCAGATCACGGACATGCTGCCGCAGTGCGCCGGCATGATGGAGAAATGGTCGATTCTCCGCAGCCTGTATCACGCGAACGCCGGGCATTCGGCGGCGGACCAGATCTGCTTCACGGGGCATCCGCCGGGACCGGTCGCCGATGAGAACGTGCATCCGAGTTGCGGGTCGATCGTCGCTGAGCAGTTGGGTCGGCATTCTCCGGAGTTGCCGGCGTACGTGATGATTCCGCGGATGGTTCCCGGCACCGATTCGGCTTATCTCGGTCCGAGCTACAAGCCGTTCGAGACGCAGGCGGATCCGGCGCGGGACGGTCCGTTCGAGGTTCCGAACTTTGAGTTGGCATCCGGACTGTCGCTGAATCGCCTCGATGAGCGACGGACGCTGGTCGATCAGTTCGACCGGTTGCGGGACGGCATTGATCGCTCCGGCATGATGACGGCGATTGACGAGTTCCAGCAGCAGGCGGTCGGCATGCTGACGTCGGATCGGGCGCGGGACGCGTTTGATCTGGATGCGGAGCCGGATGCGGTGCGAGAGCGATACGGCTTCATGCCGGCGTTCGATCCGGGGGCGTCGGACCGGTGCGGCGCTCCGGCGTGGAGCCAGCGGATGTTGCTGGGCCGCCGGCTGGTGGAAGCGGGGGTGCGGTTGGTGACGGTCGACCTGCGGTGGTGGGACACCCACGTGCTGGGGTTCGAATCGCTCAAGCTCGGTTTCCTGCTTCGTTTCGACCAGGCGTATTCGGCTTTGATTGAAGACCTCGAATCGCGGGGGTTGCTGGAATCGACGATGGTGATCGCGTGGGGGGAGTTCGGCCGCACGCCGCGGGTGAATGCGAAGGCGGGTCGCGACCATTATCCGAATGTCTTCAGCGCGGCTCTGGCGGGGGGACCGATCCAGGGGGGCCGGGTGGTGGGGGCGTCGGATTCGAAAGGGGCCTTCCCGCTGGAGAATCCGGTGACGCCGCAGGACGTGCTGCTGACGATGTACCGGCACCTGGGCGTGGACGTCGACAAGCACTACATCGACAACACCGGGCGGCCGATTGCCGTTCTGCCATCGGGGCGTGTTCTGAATGAGCTGACCTGAGCGGCGGTTTGGCGAGGGCGTGCGCGGCGAGTACACTTTGTCAGGTGCGTCGCGTCGTCGAGAACTTGCCGCTAGTGCCAGTGGCACTTCATCGTGGCGGCGTTTGGCCGCGTTTTTGCCATTGATTGCGGCATTTTACGCCGCCAGAACCGCTACAGTTAAGTGAAATGCGCTCAATTGGTTGCAGGCGATGAACTTCTGGGAACGTCCCGCTTCGTCGAACTGGGAGCCGTTGACGCTGCCGGTGAATCCTCCGGCGGCGGCTTGGGCGTGGTTCAAGCCGGCGCATGTTCCGACGGGCGTGGTCTTTCGGGTGGCTGAGGAATCGTTTCGGGACGCGGGCGAGCGGGATCGGGTGAGTGTGCGGATGCTGGCGGCGGCCGCCTCGATCGATGCTGCTGAAATCGCGAGCTGGACGCTACTGGGACGGAGTTTCGCGGGAGACGGCGGGGCGAATCCGTTACTCGACTCGCCTGTGCCTGAGATTCCTGCGACGGTCGATCCGTCGATAGTGGTCGCGGTGGGGCCGCCAGAGGGGACCATTCCGGCGACGATGGCGCCAGCCACTGGGGACGTTGAGGAGGGGGATGCGTATGCGGCGATTGAGGGGGACTGGAACGCGATCATCAAGCTGGAACGCCAGCTTTCCGCCGCCCGCAAGCAGTTGACGGGAACGTTCGGCCGTCTCAATGCGCTGAACCGCGACTTCACGGCCGACGAGCGGCGATTTGCTGACAATCTGGACGTGACCGACTGGGCCGAAGCCCGGCGCTGGCTGCGCGACGCGGCCTCGAAGGTGCATCGACTGGTGAAGGCTCACGACGTCGGGGTGACGAGCATGGCGGGGCAACGGACGCGGTTTGAAACGATCTACGAGCAGTCGGTCGTTCCGCGGCGTCCCATTGACGGGATTGGGCAGGTACGGCGGGACTTCGACTCACACCGGAAGACGGCCCAACACCTGCTGAACAGCATGACAGCCGCCAACGACTCCGCCGTTCGCGACGGGGAAGGCCGGGCGCGGAGGATCCTGAGTCGAGTCCAGTCGAAAGCCCGCGCGGGTCGGCGGAAGGTGTGAGGTTATGACGAACCACTGGACACGCGGTTCCTCAGAGCCGCCACGCGGCGATGGGGCCGGGGCGTATCGCTCCTGTCCCGGCGAACGGGGCGCGGGGGAGAACGGCTGAGAAAAAAATCCCGTTGCCCACGAACGGGAGCAACGGGACTTGGGTGGTTGGACTACGCTCGCAGCGTGCGTGTTACCTGCCTCCGCGGAAGAGACCGCTCGTCTGGCCGCTCGATTCCTGCTGGGTGCGGGTTCCGTTCTGGCGGAACAATTCAGACGTTGTTCCTGAGGAGGTCCGATCCTGATAGGCCTCGTCGACGCCGGCGCTGGTGGCGCCGTATTCGAGGTTGAACGGCCGATCCTGGCCCGGCTGCCAGAGGTGCTGCTGGTTGCGGTAGCCGATGTATTCGAGGAAGTCGTTCAACCGCACGACGCGGATGCCGTACAGGCGGGCCTCGTCGCGGAGTTCCGTGAGCTGGTTGTTCACGGCCTGGGCCATGGCGACCTTCTCCGGCTGTCCGCTGAATTGGGCCGGGTCGTCCATGTCGCCGACGATGAGGAACTTGGTGCGGGCCGAGAGCTTGGCGTCGAGCGGCTCGCGGTCCCCTTCGTCGGTCACGACCAGGTCGATCTTCGCGCCGGCGTTGCGGACGATCTCGTAGAAGAGTTCCCAGTCGCTTTCTCCGTCTTCATCGAGGTCGGGCCGTCCCACGAGGGCGAAGTATTCGGTCCGTCCCGCCGACCACAGCGGCGAGTAGATCGGATCGCCTTCGGCGATGGGGCGGAACAACTGTTCGTCGAGAATGCGGGCTTCGGCGAGGTGGGAGTCGAGCACGCGGGTGACTTCGATCTTCGCCTTGATGTCCTCCGGTCCGCGTCCGATTCCGCGATGGTCTCTGGTGTAAACGCTGAAGGTCACCTGCGGCTTGAGATTGTCCCGTTCGCCGATGTCGATCCAGACCGTGCGGGTCGTGTTGTCGACGGCGACGACGTTTCCGTCCTGCTTTTCAAAGCTGACCTTCTTCAGTTCGTTCAGTTCGTCGCTCAAGGCGTCGATCCGGTTTTCAAGCAGGGCGACGCGTTCTTCCGATTCGCGCCGATAGGATTCGTACTCGTCGCGGAGGACTTCCTTTTCAGCTTGAACCTGGTTGATTTCGGTGACGAGGTCGTCGATCTCGGCGTTCTTTTCCGCGAGGACTTCGTCGTGCTTGTCGATGTTGGCCTGCAGTTGCTCTTCGGAGGACTCTTGGCTCTGGACGATCTCGTCCATCTGGTTGCGGCTCGCGGTATTAACGGCCAGCAGTTCATCGCGATTGGAGTTGAGGCTGGCCTGCAGCGTGGCGTTTTCTTCTTCGAGTTCCCGGATGCGGGTCGACATCGCGCTGAGGGTCGCCGTGACCGTATTGGCCGCCTGCTCGCCGCCGTAGTTGCTCAGGTCGTTGCGGACGAGATAGTGAACCGTGTTCGCTTCATCGACTCCGGCGCCGCCGAGATCATCGACGGGATGGCCGAGCAACTGCTTCATCTCCGTGACCTCGGCGACGAGCTGGGTGAGCGACTGTTGCTCCTGCTGCAGTTGCGCCTGGGTGGTCGCGAACTCTCCGTCCCGCAGTTCGATGTACTCCTTCCAGCCCAAATAGGTGAAGACCCCCAGAATCAGGGAGAGCATCACGAAGCCGATTAACGAAAAGTGAACTGCGGTCGGTTTACTGCCGGCGGCCATGAGCGGATCTCCGGACGTGCGAGGGGTGCGGATTGCGGTGTATTGGAAATCGCCGTGAAGTCAGCGATTCGCTTTCGAGTCAGGCGCGGAGGCGCACACATTCTCTTTCGAACGCATCGGCCCGCAACTTCAGCCTCGGTTGCCGGCGCAGCCGGATCGCGAAAACCGGCCGATCACGGATGCCGGGAACAACCCCGACAGACTGCTTCAGCCGTCCTGCCCGATCGATCCGTCCGTCGCCTCATAATACGCATAATGCTCATCGAAAGCGGGACAAATCCGCTTCAACGAGGGACAGTGAACAAAAAAAGGGATTCGACCGGCGGCGGTTCGAGTGAAATCGCCAACCGCAAAAAAGACTGCAACTTCAAGTGTACGGCTGGCGAAAGGGGTGTCAAGCAGTTTCCCTCGCGGCAGGGGCGGCGGGGCGCGACAGTTTCCAGGGCGAACCCTTGGGGAGTGCGGCAACGGGCGGGCGTGTCGTTTCATTTGTGACGGAGGCGGGGGTATGATCGGGCCTGCCATTCAACCCGGCCTTACGGAGAAGTCGCATGCACCGCGCCCGTTGCCTCGCCACGCTACTTGCCGCTGCGGTTGTGGCGATTTCCGCGAGTCCCTGCCGCGCTGAACTGCCGCAGGTTCCTGACGGCTTCACGATCGAGCTTGTCGCCGACGCGCCGCTGGTCGAGCACCCGATGCTCGGCTGCTTCGACGAGCGCGGCCGCCTGTTTGTCTGCGAAAGCGCGGGGACGAACCGTCCGGCGGCGGAACTTGTGGAAGACCCGCAGGACCGGATTCTCATGCTCGAAGACCTCGACCGCGACGGCGTGTTCGACAAGTCGACCGTCTTCGCCGACCGCATGGTGTTTCCGCAGGGTTGCCTGTGGTATCGCGGAGCGCTCTACACGTGCAGTTCCCCCTATCTCTGGAAACTTGAAGACACCGACGACGACGGCGTGTGCGATCGGCGGACGATTCTCGTGAAATCGTTCGGGTTCTCCGGCAACGCGGCCGACATCCACGGTCCGTTTCTGTCCCCCACCGGCCGGCTCTTCTGGTGCGACGGCCGGCATGGACACGAAATCCGCGATCTTGGAGACGGTGAATTCGGCGGCGAGGACACCGTCGCGAAGATCGAACCCGACCCCGAACCGGGGTTGCCCAATCCGGAAGGGCGCCTGCTCACCAAAGGCAAGGCCGCGCGGATTTTCTCGTGCCTTCCCGACGGGTCCGACGTGCAGGTGCATTGCGGCGGCGGGATGGACAACCCGGTGGAGGTCGACTTCTGGGAGACGGGCGAGTGCATCGGCACGGTCAATCTGTTCTACGGTCGGCCGCGCGGGGACTGTCTCGTGCACTGGGTGGAAGGGGGCGTTTACCCCCGATTTGATCAGCAGGCCTGCATCGATGAATTCCCTTCCACGGGCGAGTTGCTCCGCGAAGTCCATAACTACGGGCACGTCGCCGTCAGTGGCATGACCCGCTACCGTTCCGACGCATTCTTCGGCGACGCGCCCCAAAGCCCATTGGCTGCATCCGCTGGGACTCGGAAACCGGAGGCTGACGCCTCCGGTTCGCCTTCGGATCAGGCCCACTTTTTTGTCACGCAGTTCAACACGCACAAGGTGGTGCACTCAATCCTCCAGCGCCAGGGCGCGACGTTCCGCCATGTTTCGACAGAAGACTTCTTCGTGTCAGACGACCCCGATTCCCACCCGACCGACGTTATTGAAGACGCCGACGGCTCGCTGCTCGTCATCGACACCGGCGGCTGGTTCCGCATCGGCTGTCCCACGTCGCAGAT
>ERZ869936.1503-NODE-1503-length-16424-cov-4.861384_pt1 | contig 16424 bp, 22 predicted proteins | sample MGYA00520876_ERZ869936 | MGnify/ENA primary metagenome ERZ869936 (study PRJEB32218, sample SAMN09650985) | biofilter metagenome | isolation source: enrty point of leading RO module | place: Saudi Arabia: Thuwal, RO plant located on Red Sea | collected 2016-02-17 ...
CAATTAAGTTATGCAGGTGGAACTTACATCAATGCTGCTCATGGAATGTCAACAGACACTTGGCATCACATTGCAATTACAAGAAGTGGAAACACATTAACAGCTTACATAGACGGATCAAGCATTGGGTCAGCAACATATGCTGGTGGCGCAGGTGCAACTAATCATGCTTTAGGTGGTAATTTTGCAGGCACTTACACTGTAAATGGATATTTAGATGAATCAAGATTAACTAGAAAAGTTATTTATTCAGGAGATTTTGTTCCGCCTACAGGAGTACTAACTGGAACAAGTGATGATTTTTGGTTGCTTCATTATGATGGTGCAAATGGTTCGACTACAATTACAAATTCAGCAACTCCAAATTCTGTAACAATAACTGGAGAAATTAATTCTGGTTGGGGTAGAAAAACTTGGGGTGCACAAGGTTGGAACACTAACGAAACAGAAGTAAACGTTGAAGCAACTGCTTTACCTATGACTATTGATCAAGGTGATGAAACAGTTACAGCAGAAGTAAATTCAGGTTGGTCAAGAGGAGCTTGGGGTAATCAAGTTTGGGGTGACACAGATGAAGCTGCAGCGCTTACTGGTCAAGAAATGACTAACACTCTTGCATCTGTAACAACAGACGCACAAGTAAATGTTGGTTGGAGTAGATCAACTTGGTCAGGTGGACCTTGGAATGATAATGACGCTAATCCTGTTGCAGAACTTACTGGTATTGCAATGTCTGCAAATATCGGAAGTGTAACTGCAACTGCAGAAGTAAACGTAGGTTGGGGTAGAACTGAATGGGGTGCACAAGTTTGGGGTTCACCAAACGAAGGTGCTCTTTTAACTGGTATTGCAATGACTGCAAACCTAGGAAATATTTCAGTTACAAATGAAATTAATACAGGTTGGGGTAGAGCTGAATGGGGTAACCAGCCTTGGGGTGAAAACACATTATTCGTAGAAGTTCCAGTTACTGGTTTCTCAATGTCTGCTTCTTTAGGAACAGTAACAACAACTGAAGAAATTAACAGAGGTTGGGGCAGATACGGTTGGGGTGAAGGAGATTGGGGTACACCTGATAATACTCAAAGAATAACAGGCATAGCAATGTCTGCAAATTTAGGACAAGTAGATGCGGCTCCTGACGTAATGTTAGTCGGAATTGGTATGGATATGAACGAAGGTAACACACCTGTTACTGGAGATGGAGTAGCCACACCAACAGGTTTAGGCTTGACATCAAACGTAGGAACTGTATATAATTTAGTCTGGAATCAAGTAGATACCGGCACAACTGGCCAATGGAAGGAAGTTGATACCGCAGCTTAAACAGCAAAAAAATTAATTAAATAACGTTTGACACTATGGTCAAATTTTAATAAAAAACAAAAGAGGATAAAAAATTATGGCAAACTCGACATCAGCAAATTTAAAATTGACTGTTCAAGCTACTGGGGAAAACTCAGGAACATGGGGTCAAATAACAAATACAAACTTATTAATCGTTGAACAAGCGATTGGTGGTTATGATACATTTAACATTACAAACGCAGATAGAGCATTAACTTTCTCTAACGGTGTTGTATCAAATGGTAAAAACCAAGTAATTAAATTAACTGGAACTATTACAACTAACATTAATGTAACAATTCCAGACTCAATTGAAAAAACTTACATCATTACAAACGGAACAACAGGCGCTTACACAGTAACAGTAAAAACATCTTCTGGAACTGGTGTAACTTGGGCTGCAGCAGACAAAGGAACAAAAGTTGTTTACTCTGACGGCACAAATGTTGTTGATACAGCTTTATCTGATCTTGCATCAGATTACTCACCACAATTATCTGCAGACTTAGATACTAATTCACAAAATATTCAATTTGATGATGCTCATGGTATTCAAGATGATTCAGGAAATGAACAAATTACATTTTCAAAAACTGCATCAGCTGTTAACGAACTTACAGTTGCTAACGCAGCAACAGGTAATGCACCTGAAATATCTGCAACAGGTGGTGACACAAACATTGACTTAAATTTAACTCCAAAAGGAGTCGGTAGAGCGACTTTCAATGGTCAAGGTAAAATTCAAAGTTTAGCAGAAAAAGTAACAGTATCTGCAACAGCAGCTACTGGAACAATCAACTACGATGTATTAACTCAAGCTGTGTTGTACTACACAACAGATGCTTCAGCTAACTTCACTGTAAATATTAGAGGCGATGGTTCAAACTCGTTAAATAATATTATGGATACTGGCGAATCAGTAACAGTTGCTTTCTTAGTAACAAACGGTACGTCAGCATACTACAACAATGCAGTTCAAATTGATGGTTCTGCTGTAACACCAGAATGGCAAGGCGGTTCAGCCCCAACTGGTGGTAATGCAAGCTCAATTGACGCTTACACGTACACAGTTATAAAAACTGGAGATGCTGCTTTCACAGCACTTGCAGCTCAAGTACAGTTCGCGTAATAGGAGGATAGGAGAAAGATGCCGATATTAGGATCAGTAGGAGCAGGATCTGGAAAAGGATTTGGTTTAACTAGCGGTGGACCAGCGTATATGGTTGCCAACGGTGGAACTGTTTCAGAAGTTGGAGCATACAAAATTCACGTCTTTACAAGTCCTGGATCTTTTATAGTAGAAGAAACACCAGACCCAGCATTAGCTTATGCTGATTACATGGTTATCGCAGGAAAAGGCGGAAACGCACCTTCAAATAGAGGTACAGCAGCAGGAGGATTCAGAGAATCTGTTCCTTCTGGTGGAGATTGGACAGGAAGTCCAATAGCAAATCCTGATGGCGCTTTACAATTATCCGTTCAAACATATCCAGTTACAGTTGGTGCTAATGGAGCACCACAACCTTCACAAAATACTCAAGGTAATCCAGGAACAGTTTCTACGTTCTCAACGATTACTTCTGCAGGTGGCGGAGGTGGTGGCGTAGGTCACTATACTCAACCTGTAAAAAGTAACCCAGGCAGACCTGGTGGATCCGGAGGAGCAGGCGGAGGATACCCTCCTAACCCTGCTGCTGGCGGAGGATCTGGAAATCAACCTCCAGTATCTCCACCTCAAGGAAACAATGGTGCTTGGAATGGTGGCGGTGGCGCTGTAACGGCTGCTACAAGTTCACAAGGTGCTGGAACAGCAATTGCAGGCGGAATAGCTAACATAGGAGTACCTGGTCCAGGTACACCTGGAAATCCAGATCTTAAATATTACGCTGGCGGATCTGGCCAAGGTGGTTCAGGGGACGGTAATAGTCCTAATGCACCAGGAGGTGGAACTGACGAAGCATACGGCGGATCTGGTGGTCCAGGCGGAATAGTATTAATTAGGTATAGATTTAAATAATGAAACATTTTGCAAAAATAGATGATAACAACATTGTATTAAGAGTTGATTGTGTAGATGACTCTATCGCTACAGATGAAGCTGCAGGTCAAGCTCACTTAGCAGAACACTCAGGTTATCCTGCTGATAAATGGATAATGACTGATCAACATACACACAGAAACGCATCGTTAAATGGTGGTACACCTTTCAGAGGTAACTACGCTGCTATTGGTTATGAGTGGGATTCTGCAAATAATGTTTTTTGGCCACCAAAAGGTAATCACCCAGATTCATGGGTAAAAAATAGTACGACTGCTGATTGGGAATCACCAGCAGGTTTAATACCAGAAATTGATGATGCAGAAAAATTAACACACTTCTATAAGTGGAATGAAACAGATGGAACTTGGGACAAAACAGCTTTCCCTACACCTATCCCACAAGCTGATTATGATGCAGCAGAAGACAAAGATGAAATACTTGGAAGAAAAAGATAAATAATATACATTCCTAGAAAGATGGAAAAGAAAGTAAAGATTAGTAAACAGGTATTATCAGAAATAGCATTATATTATGGTTCTATTGATAGACCAAAAGGCTATGAAGTAAATCGTCAACAAATTAAAGCTGACATTCTTGAAGCACAATTAGCTCATAAAACTGAAAGTGATAGTCCATATAGTTATAGGTTTTTTGATTACAAATTAAATTATTCAAAAGATATGGGTTATGTACACGAATACGTATCAGAATATTTTAATCTAAATTATGGTTTACCAATTGTACCAACTTTATCTGTTGGAAATGTATTAGAATATAGAGAACAATCTTTTTCTAGAAAACTTGTAGAACAAGATCATTTAAGAGAAAGTGCAGATTTTGTAATGATATATGGTGTCGATGTAACAAAAAACTCTACTAATATTGTTATTGAATATGACAACAATAGAAGAGTAGATAAAACTTGGCATGCTCCTTTAAACAATAATGATTTTGTTATGTTTCCCAGTTCTCAAAGATTTTTTATTACAGGTAATACTTCTCACAGTCCAAATGTATTTTTACTAACAACTTTTGAATTGGTTGGATAATGCAACTACAAAACTACTATTATCGTTTTACTTCAGCAGTGCCTAAAAGAATTTGTAATGAAATTATAAAAATTGCACTAGATCGTAAAAAACAAGCCATACAAGCTATGACAGGTAGCTTTTCAGAAAAACAAGCAAAGGGAACAATAACTGACAGAGAAATTCAAGAAATAAAAAAGACAAGAGATTCTAAAATTTTATGGATGCAAGATCGATGGATTTTTGAACTTATGCATCCTTTTATTGCAAATGCTAATAAAGCTGCGGGTTGGAATCATGAATGGTCTGTTAGTGAACAATGTCAATTTACTATTTACGAACCAGGTCAATATTATGATTGGCACTGTGATAGTAAACCTGAACCATATGAGACCGGTCTAACAAGAAAATTGTCTGTTACACTTTCTTTGTCAGATGGCAAAGATTATGAAGGCGGTGAATTAGAATTTGATTATAGAGATCAAAACCCAGATCTTCCCCCACAAAGAGTTGTTTGTAAAGAAATATTACCACAAGGTTCTTTGGTTGTTTTTCCTTCTTTTGTTTGGCACAGAGTCAGACCTGTTACATCAGGAACAAGATATTCGTTAGTTATATGGAGTCTGGGAAAACCTTACAAATAATAAATAACTATCTACCTGAACAAACTTTTAAAAATATAAAAGATATATTTTTTAAAGAAAGTTTTCCTTGGTTTTATGTTGATTATGTTGCTACAGAGACAGATAAATCTGATTTTTTATTTTATCATTTCTTATATAAAGATGAAAAAGTATGTAGTCCTTTCTTTGAAAAGATTGTGCCAACCTTGATAAATAAAAAAGTATACAGAGCAAAGTGTAATTTATATACAAAGAAGGATAAAGAGATACATAGTAAATTTCATGTTGATTTACCACACCCTCACAAAGTTCTTTTATATAGTATCAACACAAATAACGGTTTTACTTTATTTGAAAATGGTGATAAAGTTGCGTCAAAAGAAAATCAAGCAATACTGTTTGACGGAAAGATAAAACATAAAAGTGTTGCACAAACGGATGAAAGGGTAAGAATAAATATAAATATAGATTATGAGTTATAAGAAAAATAAATACAAAGTTGTAAAAAACATAATATCAAAAGATCTAGCTAATTTTTGTTTTAATTATTTTTTAATAAAAAAGCAGGTTGCCAAAACATTATTTGAAAGAAATCACATATCACCGTTTGATCAAACGTTTGGTATCTTTGGAGATACACAAGCTCCAAATACATATTCACATTATGCTGACATTGTTATGGAAACTTTATTACTTAGATGTCAATCGATAATGGAAAAAGAGACAGGTAAAAGATTAATTCCTACTTATTCTTATGCAAGATTATATAAAAACGGAGATGTTTTAGAGAGACACAAAGATAGATACTCTTGTGAAATATCTACAACAATGTTTTTAGGTGGTGAGCCTTGGCCAATATTTTTAAGTCCTTTCGAAAACGTCGGTGCTTTAGGTCCAGGAAGAAAACCGGGTGTAACGTTTCAAAGTAATGCTAAAGGAGTTAAAGTTAATTTAAAAGAAGGTGATATGCTAATTTACAATGGTGCTGAATTAGAACATTGGAGAGAAGCATTTGATGGTCAAGATTGTGCACAGGTCTTCTTGCATTACAATGAAGATACTCCAGATAATCGTAAAAGAATATTTGACTCTAGGCCACATATCGGACTACCAGCCTATACAAAAACATTATTCGATGATCATTAAGAGGTTTGCTGAAAACCTTACTGCAATTGAATATCCTAAAGAAAAAACATCTTGGAATATTGCAGGCATACTAAAAGATAAAAATGCATTCTATAAGTTTGATGTTAGAGACATGCAACGAGAGTCTGAAAACCATTTGTTTCAAACTGGCCGTACAGATACCAAGGCAGACAAAATGGTGTTTGAGTTTATAAATAAATGGGTGATAATTGATATTGAAGAGTTACATAATCTTATAAAGAAAGAAAAAATTAAAGAGTTTAATCTTAATGATTTACTCAAAAAACTAGAATGGAATATAATAGTAAACAAATCTTAGGTATAAATATTTCTCACAATCCATCTATCTGTGTATACAGGAATGGTGAAGTTATAGACTTTTATAATGAGGAAAGATTTACATTAATAAAAAATGATATGCCTACACCTGATACAGACATCTATCAGTGTATATTACAACATATAAACTTTAGACCAGATATGGTTTGTTATGCTTCGTTTGGTAGAAACTATGATTACTGTCCTATTACTGATCAAGATATTATAGATAAATTACAAAAACAATTAGATCATCCTCCGTACTTTTTTGATATAAAAGAACATCATTTGTTTGATGAAGCTACAGCCATAGTCGTAGATGGTGGTGGGTCTTGTAAGTTTTTTATACCTTATCAAGAAGTTGAATCTGTTTATGAAATCAACAAGAAAAAGATTATACCAACATACAAACACAGCAGCGCATATAGACTACGTAAAAAATTATTTGGTCCTGAAACTGAAATGTCTTTGTATCTAAATGGTTTTAGAAATAAATTTTCTACACAATGTGTTGGTGGTATGGCTTTTGAAGAAGCAACTATAGCTGCAGGTTTTAAAGATGCAAACGATGCAGGTAAATTGATGGGTCTTTCTTCGTATGGATATACAGATAAAAAATATAACGTTGATTATGAAAAAGTAAAAATAGCAAAAGAAGTACAAGAAAAAACATTTCATGATACTTGTAAATTAATTGAAAGAGCAAAGAGTAAAAATATAATTATGTCTGGTGGTTACTTTTTAAATTGTTCAAACAATTTTAAATACGTAGAAAAATATCCGAACTTAAATTTCTTTGTAGATCCAATACCACATGATGCAGGTACAGCAATAGGAGCAGCAATATATTATGACAGATATAAATAAAGCTCTAAAAGTTTTACTAGATCAAAAACCTTTGGTCATCTTTCATGGTAAAAGTGAATGGGGACCAAGAGCACTTGGCAATAGATCTATATTGTTTGATGCAAGAAATAAAGATGCAAAAGAAATTGTAAACAAATTTAAAAGAAGAGAATGGTGGAGACCCTTGGCAGGCACAGTAATAGAACAACATGCAAATAAATATTTTGATATGGGTTCATTAAAAGCAAGTCCTTATATGTCTTTTGCTGTACGTGCAAAACCAAGAGCCTTAAATGAAGTTCCCTCTATTGTACATGTTGATGGTACTTGTAGAGTACAAACTATTAACAAAGGTCCTCTTTATGATTTGCTTACAGGATTTTATAGAGAAACTGATGTGCCTATTTTATTGAACACCTCTTTTAATTTAGCTGGATTTCCTATAGTAGAGAATAAAGAGTTTTTAGAATTTACAGTTAGAAATTCAGAATTTAAGGATGTTTATGAAGTATAGTTTTTTATGTGCATTACCAAGAACAGGTGCAACCTTTCTTGGTTCTATAATGAATCAAAGCAAACAAATACAAATGACACCAAATAGTATAGTGCCAGATATATTTGAAAAACTATTTATGACAAAACAATCTAGTGTATTTCAAAACTTTCCTTATCATGCAGGTATTGATACTATCATTTCAAATGTGTTCCATGATTATTATGCACGTATAGATACTCCACACATTTTAGATAAAGGCACATGGGGAACGCCAGCTCATTTACAACTATTGCAAGTCATGTTTAAAGAGAGAAAGTTTGTCGTATTAGTACGACCTGTTTTAGAAATACTAGCATCTTTTGCAAGAGTCAAAGACAGCTCTAAAGATTTAGAAACTTTCTGTGATTATCTATTAGATCCTTATGAAGGTGTGCTTGGTAAAAATATTTGGGGTATAGAAAACTTAATTAAAAATAATGAAAAACATATTGTCATTACTTATGATAATTTAATTAAAAATCCACAAAGACAACTTGATAGAATTTTTCAATTTTTAGATTTAAAAAAAGAAACATTTAAATTAAGCAATATAGATCAATTTAAATTTGCTGGCATGACATACGATGATAGCATATTAGATGGACCTTTTCACAAGATACGAGTAGACAGTGTAAAGAAATTAAACTATAATGTTCAGGATTTTTTACCAGAAAAACTTATAAAGAAATATGAGAATATTAGTATTCGGACTACCGGGATCGGGTAAGACAACATTTGCAAGACAACTGTCTGCAGGTTATGCATACTTCAATGCTGATGAAGTAAGAAAGATGTTTAATGATTGGGACTTCTCTATGGAAGGTAGAACAAGACAAGCTCAAAGAATGGGATGTATGTCTGCTCTTGCAGAAGGACATTCAATAATAGATTTTATCTGTCCGTTTGATGTAGACCGACAAGAATATGATGTTCGAGTTTGGATGAATACAATCAAGAAGGGTAGATTTGATGATACAAACAAAATGTTTGAAGCACCATCACACTGTCATTTTGAAGTTACAAATTTTGATTATCAAAACATAATAAAAGAAATACGTGATAAATTGTAATGGTTGATCACTATTTTCATCAAAACTTTTTTAGCCAAGAAGAAGTAGTACAACTAAATCAACACATAGAGTCTAACTATAACCAAATAGAAACAGCGAAAAATCAATCTGTAAAAGACGATGGTTCTTCAAAAAAGAAAACAAAGACCTTAATGATAAATAGATATAAAATTAAAGACCTAGTCTCAAGATTAGAGAGCTATGTTAAATATGTAAACGAATCTTATTTTGGGTTTGATGTATATCCTTTTAACGATCATGACACTTGTTTATTAAATATATACAAACCTGATGGTGAATATGATTACCATACTGATCATTCTAGAAATGATGTCTTTGATATTAAGTTGACTGTGTTAGCTAATTTATCAACACAAGATTTTGAAGGTGGAGATTTTAAGATCTTCAATGGAGGAGAATATGATGTACCAGGTTTTAGACCATCTGGTTCTATTTTAATATTTAAATCCTATCTAAGTCACAAAGTATCTCCTATTATATCAGGAGAGAGAAGAAGTTTGACTATATTTGCCAGAGGTCCCCATCTAAAATAGAGGTGGAAACTTCACATAAATTGACTATACTGCTAGCATTATGCCATTAAAGAAATTACAATTTGCACCAGGTTTTAACAAACAAGTTACAGCATCAGGCGCTGAAGGTCAGTGGACTGATGGTGATTTTGTTAGATTTAGATCTGGATTGCCTGAAAAGATAGGAGGTTGGAAACAACTAACTGTTGGTCAAAAAGAATTACCTGGTGTTGCTAGAGCACAGCATGCCTTTACTTCTTTGGCTGGAGAGAAATACACCGCAATAGGCACATCACAAGGTTTGTTTTTATATTATGGTGATGATTTTTACGATATTACACCTTTAGCAACCTCTATAACAGGAGCTACTTTCACGTCAACAACTAGCTCTTCAACTGTAACAATCAACAAAGCCAGTCATGGATTAAGCGCTGGACGATATGTAACTTTTAGTTCTGTTACATTACCTGGTGGTGGCGCTACTGGATATGCGACTACAGATTTTACTGAAACCAGTTACGAAATAGTTTCAATTGCAACAAATAGTTTTACTATAACGATGGCATCCGCTGAATCAGGAACTGGTATGACAGCAGCTGGTTCTGCCAGCATTGACCCGTATGAAAACGTTGGTCCAACTTTTCAAACAACTGGTTATGGTTATGGCACTGACACTTGGAACACAAGCACATGGGGTACAGAAAGAACTGTATCAAATGTAACCTTAGATCCTGGTAGTTGGTCACTTGATAACTTTGGTCAAGTATTAGTTGCAACTGTACACAACGGTAAAACTTTTACTTGGAATGCTGGAGCAACAAACCCTAGAGAAATTAGGGCGTCAACATCAACTTCTGGTTTTTCTACATCTGCTAACCCTACAGCTTCTATCATGACACTTGTATCTGACAGAGACAGACACTTGTTTCATTTAGGAACTGAAACAACAATTGGTGATTCATCAACACAAGATCCGATGTTTATCAGATTTTCTAATCAAGAAGATTTAAACGAATACACTCCAACAGCTGTTAACACAGCAGGTACTTTTAGACTAGATGCGGGTAGTGAGATACGAGCGGCTGTAAATGCCAAAGACTACACACTGGTTCTTACAGATAGAGCAGCTTATGTAATACAATTTGTTGGACCGCCTTTTACATTTAGTGTCAGACAAGTTGGTACAGGTTGCGGCTGTATTGGTCAGCATGCAGTAGTATTTGCCAACGGTGCTGTGTATTGGATGGGTGATGCCGGCGGTTTCTTTGTATATGATGGTACAGTTAAATCTTTAAATTGTTTAGTAGAAGATTTTGTATTTACAACTGATGGAAACAATCTTGGTTTAAACTTCGGTGCAACTCAAACTATTTTTGCTGGCTATAATTCTTTGTATAGTGAAGTAACTTGGTTTTATCCAAAAGCCGGATCTTTACAAATTGATAGATCTGTTACATATAATTACGCAGAAAATGTTTGGACGACAAGCAGCTTAGCTAGAACAACATATGTTGATGCTTATGTGTTTGATAATCCTTACGCTACAGAATACAATGCATCAGGCACACCTAACTTTCCAATACAAGGAATTACAAATAGATTTGGTGCAACAACATACTATTCTCATGAGGATGGAACTGATCAAGTAGAAAATGGTACAACGACAGCCATTCCAGCTTTTATCAGATCTGGAGATTTAGATATAGACGATGGAGAAATTTTTTCATCTATCAGAAGATTTATACCAGATTTTAAAGTTATCAGTGGTAACTCTAAAGTAACTCTTTTCTTAAATGATTATCCAAACAATACAGCAGCAAGCTCACCTCTTGGACCATTTACAGTTACATCAACAACTGATAAAATAGATACAAGAGCTAGAGGAAGATTGATAAGTATTAAAATAGAAAATGATAGCACAGGAGAAACTTGGAGATATGGAACTCTAAGAGTAGATGCTCAACCAGATGGTAGAAGATAATGGCAAAAATAACTGTATATATACCAGAGCCGAAAGATAAATACGAAGTTGATAATCAAAGACAAATTATTGCATCTCTTGATGGTTTAAAAAACCAACTTAACTTTGCTTATCAGAATGATTTAAAAAATGAAGAAGATGCAAAGGAGTGGTTTTTAGGTGGCTAATTTTTTTAAAAGTACAACATTTGATTTAACAGATACTAATTTAACGACTGTGTTAACAATAGCAACATCAGCAGTTGCGATTGTTAGATCTGTACAAGCTAGTCATGAATCTTCTGGTGCTGTTGATGTAGATTTGTATCTTAAAAAATCAGGTGGTTCTGATGTTGAAATAGCACATGCAGAATTAAATAAAACCTCTGAAAACTTAGCTAAGAATGTTATTAACCTAGAGGGTGGAGACGTATTAAAAATAAAAGCAGATACAGCAAATGAGATTACTGGACAAATCAGTTACCTTCTGATAGATAGATCTCAAGAGAATGGATAATGACTGATAGAGTAAAAGAAATATTAAAAATAAATTGTACAACAATCACTATTTGTAAAAACAAATGGACTGGTAAAGTTTATAAAGACGAAAGTGAAATGAAAGCTGATGTTGATAACCCAGATACACCTACTACAATGGATCAGATTCAACAAGATACAACAGTACAAGTATCACCAAAAGGGTTAGAAGCATTGAAAAAATTTATGAATGTTAAAAAATAGCATTCATATTGTAAAGAATTTTTTGACAGAATCAGAAGTTAAACAAGTTCTTGATTCTTTCAATGAAGCAAAAGATAAGAAAGTATTTAATAGTAGAGAGTTTATAGATATAGAAAATATGCCAAATATAAAAAAGAAGTGTGAAGATTACACAAAATTAAAAATTGATTATTGGCAAACATTAAAATGCCCTGAAGGTTCTTCATTTGATAAACATAAAGATAATGCAGAAAAAGAAACAGTAGCTTCTATGATTATATTTTTAAATGAAAACTTTAAAGGTGGTTGTTTATTATTTGATAATGTAATTGTATATCCAGCAATAGGAAAGGCTGTATTTTTTGATGGTGTTAATATAGAACATAGTGTAAATAAAAATATAGGTGCAGACAGATATATAATAGCAGGATGGTTTAAATGAAGCCAAGAGGCGGAACAGAATTACAATTAGAATATTTATATAAACATGTAGATAATGAGTTGTTAGACAAAGTACAAATAACAACATCTATTCCAGAAAAGAATCCATTACATCCAAGTAAAGTAAATGTGCTATGGCAAAAAAATTCTTGGGATCAACCTAATATACATCCATGGTTTAATGACCCAACTAATCATAAAAAATATGATTGGTATGTTTTTAATAGTCATTGGAATTATGAAAACTTTACAAAGTTATTTAACTTACCTTCAGAAAAATGTGTTGTTATAAAAAATGGTATTACAGATATAACACCTAGAGAAGTATCTTATAGTAAAGGTGATAAACTAAAAATTATACATCACTGTACACCATGGAGAGGTTTGAATGTATTGCTTGGTGCTATGCAATTACTTAAAGATAAAGATATAGAATTAGATGTTTACTCATCTACAAAAGTTTATGGTTCTGATTTTGAAAAACAAAATGATAAAGAGTATGAACCATTATATGAACAAGCTAGAAAATTACCTAACGTAAATTACATTGGTTACAAATCAAACGAATACATAAAAGAACATTTAAAAGATTATCATATGTTTGTTTATCCAAGTATATGGGAAGAAACATTTTGTATATCTTTATTAGAATCTATGGCTGCAGGTCTTTTCTGTATAACAACAAACTATGGTGCATTGTATGAAACAGGTGCAGAGTTTCCAATGTACATATCACACAGTAAAGATTATAATTTTTTAGCTAAGAAGTTTGCTATTGGTATTGAAAAACAAAAAGAACTATTACATTTAGATTCAATTCAAGATCATTTGCGTAGTCAAATTAAATATGCTAACACATACTATTCGTGGCCAAAGATAGCTTTGACTTGGTCACAATTTTTGAAAGGTATTACAAATGAAAAATAGTCAACCTATATGGTTCAATAAAAAAGAAGGCACGACAGAAATTAATTTAAGTCCATCACCATATAAAATATTTGTAGCAACACCAGTACATAGTGAAGTATCAATACACTACACACAAGCTTTATTAAAATTTCAACAAGATTGTTTTCATAGAAATATATTAGTCAGTTTTACTTTGTATAAATCATCACTTGTACAACAAGGTAGAAATTTATGTGTAGCTGAAATGATGAATGCTGATAAAGATTATACTCATCTATTATTTATAGACTCTGATATAGACTTTAACTCTTCAACAATATTTACAATGTTAGAAAAAGACAAAGATATTATAGCTTCTCCTTATCCTATGAAATTTCTTGATTGGGGTAGAATACAAAAGAGAGCTACAGATCTAAATATAAAAGATCCAAACGAACTAGCTAAACTTGGTTATACCTTTCCTATTAAGACAGAGAACATGTCTGAGATTGTAGTAGAAGATGGTGTAGCAGAAGTAACTCACGCACCTACAGGATGCATGCTTATAAAGAAATCTGTAATTGAGAAGATGATAAAGCAATATCCTGAACTAGAGATAAAACAACCTACACTGATTAATGGTCAGGAAAAGGATAAACCTAATTTTTACAATTTATTTGAGTGTTTACATGAGCCAAATACTAAAAGATATTATGGTGAAGACTTTGGTTTTTGTAAGAGATGGACGTCAATGGGCGGTAAAGTGCATTTATACTGTATGGATTACATGACTCATACAGGTGAATATGAATACTGCGGTAGACTTTGGGATGAATTACAGACCCAAGCGACTTTGAAAAAGAACATTGACGAAAGCAAAAAAACTAAATAAACTGTCATTTTACAGGATTTTCACGCCTGCTTAACTTTAGCTAAATTATGATATCAAGAGGACAAATGAATAGACAATTACAAAAAGGCGGTGGCATTATGGATATAGTGCCTAGAGAAAAAGCTTTGTTCGGTGGTCTAAAAAGAGCCGTTAAAAAAACAGTCAAAAAAGTAACAGGTGGTATAAAAGATTTAATATCGTCTGATATAGGTAAAGCTGCTTTACTAGGATACGGTGCATATAAATTAGGTCCTATGCTTGGTGGATTTGGTGCTAGTGCTAAAAAAGCAGTTCCAGAGTTTTTAAAAAGTAATGTAGGTAAAACAGTTGCAACAGGTTTAGCAGGATCATTATTAGGTGGTGCTTTTGCAGGTAAATCTGAAGAGGAAATAAACGAAATTACTAGAGATCAAGAATCTCTAAAATCATACCTTACGCAATACTATACAAACCTAAACCCTGAACTAAGATCAAGACCTGATCTAGTAGAGAAGTTTGTTAATTCTCAGGTAGTAGAATACAATCAAGGTAGAAGTGGATATGCTTTAGGCGGAGATACAGCAAGCGATAATGCTATGCAAGCAGCGGGTATCGAGGGTCTACCTATAAGACAGAATCCAAAAGGTGTTAAAGAACTAGACCTTAGAGAAACTGGTGGATTTATACCTCCAGTTGGTATAAAAGAAAAAGAAGATGACATCCCAGCGATGTTATCAAATAATGAATTTGTATTTACAGCTGATGCAGTAAGAGGCATGGGTGATGGAGACGTTAATAAAGGTGCTGAACGTATGTACAGCATGATGAAAACCCTTGAAAAAGGAGGAAGAGTTTAATGGCAGAAGTCCAACAAGTAAGACAGCTACCACCTGAGTTTATAGAAGCAGCCGGTAAAACGTATGTAGATGACCTTACAAAAGCGATAGGTACATTTAAAGATACAGATTTATCTACTGTTCAAGGTAGACAATTTGTTGCTGGCCCTGGTGCATTAACAACAGAAGCAGAACAACTTGCTTCTGGCCTTGGTGGTTTTCAACCTTTCTTAACACAAGCACAACAATTAAGAGGACCTACAGCTTATCAAGCTTACATGTCTCCTTATCAACAAGATGTTATTGATACAACATTAGCAGAGTTTGATGTACAAGCTCAAAAAGGTTTACCTTCATTAGCAGCTCAAGCTGTTAGTGCTGGAGCTTTTGGTGGTGGTAGAGAAGGTGTACAAAGAGCTGAGTATCAAGCACAATCAGATAGAAACAGAGCAGCATTACAAGCTCAGTTATTAGGTCAAGGTTTTGCACAAGCACAAAATTTAGCTCAACAAGATTTTTTAAGAAACATTAATTTAGCACAGCAAACACCTGCATTGTTAGGCCAACAAATTGGTGCATTAACAACATTGGGTGGTGCACAACAAGCAAGACAACAACAATTATTATCAGCTGATCAACAATTAGCACAAAGACAAGCATTCCAACCTTTGGAAGCAGCGCAACAATTTGGTTCTGGTATTACTCAATTAATTGCAGGATACCCAGGTGGAACTAAAACAGTTCAAACACCTACACCAAGCGCGTTACAAACAGGTTTAGGTGCTGGTGCTACATTGGCTGGTATATACAGATTAATGAGAGGCTAACATGAGTATAACTTTAAAAAGACCTATGTTTAAAAAAGGCGGTATGGCTGATGAAGGTATTATGAATTTAGCTACACCTAGAAAAAATTATGCAAGAGGTACAGATGAAGAAATTCAAGAAATATTTGAAACGTCTGGCTTAACTCCATCTGGAAAAAGTTATGCTGAAACAGCTATGAGACTTGCTAACGTAGGTAGACCTTCATCAAATGATTTAATTGCTAGAGCTTTAATTTCTGGTGGTTTAGGTGCAATGAGTGAAACAGGTGCTGGAAGCACACTAGGAAACATAGCAAAGGCATTTAAAAAACCTGTTGCAGGAAGTGTAGACGCATACATCAAAGGTAAAGGTTCAGGCGTAGCTGGTGCATTAAAAGGTTTAGAACTTGGAATTA
>ERZ869936.1504-NODE-1504-length-16417-cov-16.617651_pt1 | contig 16417 bp, 11 predicted proteins | sample MGYA00520876_ERZ869936 | MGnify/ENA primary metagenome ERZ869936 (study PRJEB32218, sample SAMN09650985) | biofilter metagenome | isolation source: enrty point of leading RO module | place: Saudi Arabia: Thuwal, RO plant located on Red Sea | collected 2016-02-17...
TCACGTGAGGCTTCGTACGCTCGAACTTTTCCTTCGCCATCGCTCTTCACTCCTACGCCCGATGACTCGCCGGGCGTCTGCTGGGTTCTCGGTTCGGCTGATTTCCCGCTTCCGGATCGATCGCCGGCGCGTCAGCTGGCGGCCTTGGCGACGATCTCGTCGGCCACGTTCTTCGGAGCCTGGTCGTACGAATCGAACTGCATCGAGTAGTTGGCGCGCCCCTGCGTCGCGGAACGCAGGTCGGTGGCGTACCCGAACATCTCGGATAGCGGCACCTTGGCGTTGATCACCTGGGCACCGGCACGGGCCTCCATGCCCTGGACCTTGCCGCGACGGGAGTTCAGATCGCCCATCACGTCGCCCATGTAGTCCTCGGGCGTCACCACCTCGACCGCCATGATCGGCTCGAGCAGAGAGACCTGGGCGCGCTTGGCGGCGTCCTGCCAGGCCATCGAGCCGGCGATCTTGAAGGCGACTTCGGAAGAGTCGACCTCGTGGAAGCTGCCGTCGTAGAGGTCGACCTCGACGCCGGTCACCGGATAGCCGGCCAGCGGCCCCGACTCGAACGCCTCGGAGATGCCCTGCTCGACCGGCTTGATGAACTCCCGCGGGATGACGCCACCGGTGATCTTGTTGTTGAAGATGAACGGCTCACCGTTGGGCGTCGGACGGACGCGGATCCTGCAGTGACCGAACTGACCGCGGCCGCCTGACTGGCGCACGAAGCGACCTTCGCCCTCGGCTTCGCGGAGGATGGTCTCCTTGTAGGCGACCTGGGGGCGACCGATCGTCGCGCCGACGTTGAACTCGCGCACCAGACGGTCGGTGATGATGTCGAGGTGCAGCTCGCCCATACCGGCGATGATCGTCTGGTTGGTGTCGGGATCGGTGTTGACGCGGAAGGTGGGGTCCTCCTTCATCAACTTGGCCAGCGCCACCGACAGCTTCTCCTGGTCGCTCTTTGTCTTGGGCTCGATCGAGACCCGGATCACCGGCTCGGGGAAGCTGATCGACTCGAGCACGATGGCGTGGTTCGGATCGCAGATCGTGTCGCCGGTGGTGACGTTCTTGAGACCGACCGCGGCACAGATGTCGCCGGAACGGATCTGCTCGATCTCCTCACGCTTGTTGGCGTGCATCTTGAGCAGGCGCCCGACGCGCTCCTTCTTCTGGGTGGTCGCGTTGAGCACCCCGGAACCGGCCTCGAGCACGCCCGAGTAGACGCGCAGGAAGGCGAGCTGGCCGACGAACGGGTCGGTCATGATCTTGAAGATCAGGGCGGAGAAGGGAGCGTCGTCGTCGGAGGGGCGCGTCTCCTTCGTCTCGCCGTCGACGATGCCCTCGATCGGCGGCACGTCGAGCGGAGACGGCAGGTAGTCGATGACCGCGTCGAGCATCGGCTGCACGCCCTTGTTCTTGAACGCCGAACCGCACAGCACCGGCTGCAGCTTGTTCTGGCAGGTCGCCTTGCGCAGCGCGCCCTTGATCTCCTCGACAGTCAGGCCCTCACCACCGAGATACTTCTCGAGCAGCTCGTCGTCGGTCTCGGCGACCGCCTCCACCAGCTTCTCGTGCAGCTCGTCGACCTTGTCGGCGTACTCGGCCGGCACGTCGGTGACCTCGAACGAAGCGCCGAGGGACTCGTCGTCCCAGCGCACGCCCTTCTTCTCGACCACGTCGAGGATGCCGAGCAGCTGGTCCTCGACTCCCCACGGGTACTGGATGACCACCGGACTGGCCCGCAGCCTGGTGCGCATCATGTCGACACAACGGTCGAAGTCGGCGCCGACGCGATCCATCTTGTTGACGAACGCCATGCGCGGCACGCGGTACTTGTCCGCCTGGCGCCAGACCGTCTCCGACTGCGGCTCGACCCCGGCGACGGCGTCGAACACCGCGATGGCTCCGTCGAGCACCCGCAGGGAGCGCTCGACCTCGGCGGTGAAATCGACGTGGCCGGGCGTGTCGATGATGTTGACCCGGTGCTCTTTCCAGAAGCAGGTCGTGGCGGCGGACGTGATGGTGATGCCGCGCTCCTGCTCCTGCACCATCCAGTCCATCGTCGCGGCGCCGTCGTGCACCTCGCCGATCTTGTAGTTGACGCCCGTGTAGAAGAGCACGCGCTCCGTGGTGGTCGTCTTCCCGGCATCGATGTGGGCCATGATGCCGATGTTGCGGGTCTTCTCGAGAGGTACTTTTCTAGCCATGACGGGTCGGGGAGTTGTGCGCGCCGCTGCGGTGCGCCATCGGTGGTCTGAGTCGGGTTCTCGGGAGCTGTGCCGGGGAGGGATACGCCGCCGGGCGGCAGCGCGTCGGCCTCACCAGCGGTAGTGCGCGAAGGCCCGGTTGGCGTCGGCCATCCGGTGGGTGTCTTCCTTCTTCTTGATCGCCGTGCCGCGATTCTCGGCGGCGTCCATCAGCTCGCCAGCGATGCGCTGGCGCATGGTCTTCTCGCCTCGGGCGGCGGCCGCCGCGATGATCCAACGCATCGACAGCGCCAGCTTGCGCGAGGGGCGGACTTCCACCGGCACCTGGTAGGTCGAACCGCCGACACGGCGCGACTTCACCTCGACGCCTGGCTTGACGTTGTCGATGGCGCGCTTGAAGACCTTGATCGGGTCGTCCTCGGTGCGCTCGCGGATCATCTCGAGTGCGTCGTAGAGGATCCGCTCGGCGGTGCTCTTCTTGCCGTCCCGCATCACCACGTTGACGAACTTGGTGAGCAACTGCGACTGGTAGACGGGATCGGGCAGGATCTCGCGCTTGGGAACTTCTCTGCGTCTCGGCATGGTCTTCGCCCTATTGCAGTTCGAACGGGAACGGGTTGGTGGAAGTCAAAGATCGGTGACGGGTCGGCTCCCACCCGCCGGGGCTTCCCGCCGCGCGGCGGGTCGGTCAGCTCAGCCCTTCGGGCGCTTGGCGCCGTACTTCGAACGGCCGCGGCGCCTCGCCTCGACGCCGACCGCATCGAGGGTGCCGCGGATCACGTGGTAACGCACGCCGGGCAGATCCTTCACGCGGCCACCGCGGATGAGCACGATCGAGTGCTCCTGCAGGTTGTGACCGACCCCGGGGATGTAGGTGGTGACCTCGATGCCGTTGGTCAAGCGAACGCGGGCGACCTTGCGCAGGGCGGAGTTCGGCTTCTTCGGCGTCTGGGTGTAGACGCGCACACACACCCCGCGCTTCTGCGGCGAGCCCTGCAGAGCCGGGCTCTTGGTCTTGGTGACCTGGCGCTCGCGGCCCTTGCGGACCAGTTGGCGGATCGTCGGCATGATCGAGATCTCCGTCGCGTTTCGGCGGCGAGGCACTCTGCCCCGCACAAGGATTCCGCCCGCGGGACACGAGGCCCCGGCAGGGCTGCGAAGTCGTAGAGGTTGGGCCCGGCGCCGCGTGTACGAGCGGCGGAGGAACGGCGCGCTGCCCGATCCGCCAGTCGTACCTGGCCCGAGGATCCCGCAGCGGTATCGTGGATGAGGGCGCTGAGTTCGGCCAGAACTCGCCTGCCCGCTGAGGCAGCGCTCGGGAAACCCGGTTTCCGCGCGCGAAGGATGAAATTAGCAGAGCCTGGCGCCGCCGGTCAACACCCGCGGCGGCGAAATCGGCGCCCGCCTGGGCCTCGCGCGCTGCCCTCGGCCGACCGCCACGGCGCCGGCTCACAGGACCGTTCGCGCGGCGCCTGGACAAGCCGTTGAGGAGAGGGAGTTTACGGTTCCGAGTCGCGCCGGGCCGAGCGACGGTGACCGTGGGTCTCGCTTGTCTGCCCGGAGCTCGACCGCAGATCTCGTGCACGGCGTGCCGCAGCCTGAACTCCCGACCGGCTCTCGGCTCAGCCGCGAAAGGGCCCAGGGTCGCTACGCTGCGGCCTCACGCCGCGGTGCGAGGGCCGAGCGCCGACGGGCACCAGACGGCAAGACGCCGACCACGACACGGGAAGATCCCGGTTCGTGATCGGCGCCTGCGACGCCCGGCAGGTGCCGGCGCTCAGTCGGCCTCGGCGACCGCCTGCGGCACGGTGCGAATGTCGTCGTCGTCGCCGAAGTCGAAGAGGAACTCCTCGACCGGCTCCTCGGCACGCACCAGCTCCGGCGACTCCATGTGGAAGTCGTGGTAGTGCTGCATGCCGGTACCGGCGGGGATGAGCCGGCCGACGATGACGTTCTCCTTGAGGCCGAGCAGGTGGTCGACCTTGCCGCTGATCGCCGCTTCGGTGAGCACCCGGGTGGTCTCCTGGAAGCTGGCGGCCGAGATGAAGCTCTCGGTCGACAGCGACGCCTTGGTGATACCGAGCAGCAGCGGGCGACCGACCGCGGGCTCGCCTCCGGCGGCGATCACCCGGTCGTTCTCCTCCTGGAAGCGCCAGCGGTCGACCTGCTCGTCGATCAGGAACTCGGTGTCACCGACCTCCTCGATCTTCACCGAGCGCATCATCTGACGGACGATGACCTCGATGTGCTTGTCGTTGATCGCGACGCTCTGGGAGCGGTAGACCTCCTGGATCTTGTCGACCAGGTAGCGCTGCAGCTCCCTCTCACCGAGCACCTTGAGCACGTCGTGCGGGTTGATCGAGCCGTCGATCAGCGGATCGCCCGCCTGCACGCGCTCGGCCTCCTGCACGTTGACGTGGATGTAGCGCGGGATGAGGTACTCGCGCGCCTCGGCGGTGTCCTCGTTGCGCACGATCACCTTGCGCATGCCCTTGACGATCTCGCCGAGCTCCACGACGCCGTCGATCTCGGTGATGATGGCCGGCTCGCGCGGCGCCCTGGCCTCGAACAGCTCCTGGACCCGCGGCAGGCCGCCGGTGATGTCCTGCGTCTTGGTGGTCTCACGCGGGATCTTCGCCACGGTGTCGCCGGCGTGGACCTGGTCGCCCTGGAACACGGTCAGGTGGGAGCCGGAGGGCAGCAGGTAGCGCTTCTCCTCCTTGCCCTTCTTGACCACGATCGCGGGGGCGCGCTTCTCGTTCTGGGTCGCCTCGACGATGATGCGCTGCGACAGCCCGGTGACCTTGTCGGTCTCCTCGCGCACGTTCTCGCCTTCGACGATGTCCTGGAACTCCACCTTGCCGCTGATCTCGCTCAGGATCACCGAGGTGAACGGATCCCACTCGACCAGCTCGTCGCCCGGCTTGACCTCCTTGTTCTCCTGCACCAGGAGGTGCGAGCCGTAGGTCAGGGCGTAGCGCTCCTTCTCGCGACCGGCCTGGTCGACGATCACCAGCTTGCCATTGCGGTTGACCACGACCAGGTCGCCCTGCTTGCTGTCGACCGTCGAGACGCCGATGAACTTCACCCAGCCCGGGTTGCGTGCGTGGTGCTTGGACTGCTCGGAGACCCGACTGGCGGTGCCGCCGAAGTGGAACGTGCGCATGGTCAGCTGGGTGCCGGGCTCGCCGATCGACTGGGCGGCGATGACGCCGACCGCCTCACCGATCTCGACCATCCTGCCGGTGGCGAGGTTACGGCCGTAGCACTTGGCGCAGACGCCGCGACGGGTCTCGCAGCTGAGCACCGAACGGATCTTCACCTTCTCGATGCCGGCGCCCTGGATGCCGTTGCCCACCTCGACGGTGATCTCCTGTCCGATGTCGAGCAGCTTGTCGCCTGTCATCGGGTCGTAGATCTCGTCCTGGCTGACGCGGCCGACGATGCGATCGCGCAGCGACTCGAGGATGTCGCCACCCTCCATGATGGCGCCGACGGTGATCCCGTTCAGCGTGCCGCAGTCCTCCTCGGTGACGATGACGTCCTGGGCGACGTCGACGAGACGACGGGTCAGATAGCCGGAGTCGGCCGTCTTGAGCGCCGTGTCGGCGAGGCCCTTGCGAGCGCCGTGGGTCGAGATGAAGTACTGCAGCACCGACAGCCCCTCGCGGAAGTTGGCGGTGATCGGGGTCTCGATGACCTCGCCGGAGGGCTTGGACATCAGCCCACGCATGCCCGCCAGCTGACGCACCTGCTCCCGCGAGCCGCGGGCTCCGGAGTCGGCCATCAGGTTGATCGGATTCGGCTCACGACGGTCGATCTCGACCTCCGACATCCGACGGAACATCTCCTCCGAGATGCGCTCGGTCACCCGGTGCCAGATGTCGATGATCTTGTTGTGGCGCTCGCCGGCCGTGATGACGCCTGCCGCGCGCTGGTTCTCGATCTCGAGCACCTCGGCGTTCGCCGACTCGATGATCTGTTCCTTGTTGTCCGGGATCACCATGTCGTCGACGCCGAAGGAGACCGCGGCGCGGGTGGCGTAGTTGAACGTCACCTCCTTGAGCTCGTCGAGCATCTCGACCGTGAGGTCGTTGCCGTGCTTGACGAAGCAGAAGCCGACCAGATCCTGGAGACCGCGCTTCTTGAGCAGGCCGTTGATGTACGGCAGCTCCTCGGGCAGGTGATCGTTGAGGATCGCTCGGCCGACCGTGGTGTCGATCAGCTCGCCGTCGAGCTCGTCGATGTCGGCGTGCAGGATGTCCTGGTTGTCGAGCTGGGTCTCGAGGTTGACGCACGGACCGTGGATGCGCAGGCGGATCTTGGTCTGGGTCTCGACCTCACCCGCGTCGTAGGCCATCAGCACCTCTTCGGTCGAGGCGAAGCGCCGCCCCTCGCCACGGGCGCCGTCGGCGGCCATGGTGAGGTAGTAGCCGCCGAGCACCATGTCCTGGCTGGGCACCGCCAGCGGACGGCCGTGCGCCGGGCTCAGGATGTTGCGCGAGGACATCATCAGAACGTGGCTCTCGATCTGGGCCTTCGGCGACAGCGGCAGGTGGACTGCCATCTGGTCGCCGTCGAAGTCGGCGTTGAACGCCGCGCAGACCAGCGGGTGCACCTGGATCGCCTTGCCCTCGATCAGCACTGGCTGGAAGGCCTGGATGCCGAGGCGGTGCAGGGTCGGAGCGCGGTTGAGCAGCACCGGGTGGTCCTGGATGACCTCGTCGAGGGCGTCCCACACGACGTCCTCCTCCCGGTCGACCATCTCCTTGGCGGCCTTGATCGTGCCGACGTACTCGTGGTCCTCGAGCCACGAGTAGATGAACGGCTTGAACAGCTCCAGCGCCATCTTCTTCGGCAGCCCGCACTGGTGGAGCTTGAGGTCCGGTCCGACGACCACGACCGAACGGCCGGAGTAGTCGACCCGCTTGCCGAGCAGGTTCTGGCGGAAGCGGCCCTGCTTGCCCTTGAGGGTGTCGGAGAGCGACTTGAGCGGACGGTTGTTCGAGCCCTTGAGGACCCGGCCACGACGACCGTTGTCGAACAGCGCGTCGACCGCCTCCTGGAGCATCCGCTTCTCATTGCGCACGATGACCTCGGGCGCGCGCAGCTCGAGCAACTTCTTGAGTCGGTTGTTGCGGTTGATCACCCGGCGGTAGAGGTCGTTCAGGTCGCTGGTCGCGAAGCGGCCGCCGTCGAGCGGCACCAGGGGGCGCAGCTCCGGCGGGATGACCGGGATCACGTCGAGGATCATCCACTCGGGCCGGTGGCCGCTGCGGCGGAAGGCGTTGACCACCTTGAGCCGCTTGGCCGCCTTGAGCCGGCGGATCTGGCTGGTGTCGGTGCGCATGACGATGCGCAGCTCCTCGTAGAGCTCCTCGATGTCGATCTGGCTCAGCAGCTCTTTGATCGCCTCGGCGCCCATGCGGGCATCGAAGGTCTCGATGCCGTACTCGTCACGCACCTCGCGGAAGCGCTCCTCGGAGAGCAGCTCGTGCTCCTTGAGCTCGGTGTCGCCCGGATCGATGACGACGTAGCTCTCGAAGTAGAGGATGCGCTCGAGATCGCGCAGGCTGATGTCGAGCAGGTGGCCGATGCGGCTCGGCAGGCCCTTGAAGAACCAGACGTGGCTCACCGGGCTGGCCAGCTCGATGTGCCCCATGCGCTCACGACGCACCCGCGAGCGGGTGACCTCGACGCCGCACTTGTCGCAGATGACGCCGCGGTGCTTCATCCGCTTGTACTTGCCGCACAGGCACTCCCAGTCCGTGATCGGACCGAAGATACGAGCGCAGAAGAGGCCGTCACGCTCCGGCTTGAACGTCCGGTAGTTGATCGTCTCGGCCTTGGTGACCTCGCCGTGGCTCCAGGCACGGATCTTCTCCGGCGACGCCAGGGAGATCTTGATCGCGTTGAAGTCTTTGATGGGCTGAGGCTTTTCGTTGTATGAGAGGGACTGCACGCTTGCCTCCTTGATCACTGCCGCCCATGGGGGAGAGCGGCCTGATGGCCCTCTGGGGGCCCGGCGGGATCTAGGTCGAGTCGGTGTCGGCGGTGGGGGATTCTCGGATCGGGTCGCGTCGGGTTCTCGGCGGCAGAGCCGCCGTTGCGGTCGTCGGCGGGGCACCTCGGCGCCCCGCCCCGATAGGTCAGGTCTTGAGCAGCTCGACGTCGAGGCAGAGGCTCTGCAGCTCACGCACCAGCACGTTGAAGGACTCCGGAAGGCCCGGATCCTCGGGCACGTCGCCCTTGACCAGCGCTTCGTAGACCTTGCTGCGACCCTCGACGTCGTCGCTCTTGACGGTGAGCAGCTCCTGCAGCGTGTAGGCGGCGCCGTACGCCTCGAGGGCCCACACCTCCATCTCGCCGAAGCGCTGACCGCCGAACTGGGCCTTGCCGCCCAGCGGCTGCTGGGTGATCAGCGAGTAGGGACCGATGGAGCGGGCGTGGATCTTGTCGTCCACCAGATGGGAGAGCTTCAACATGTAGATGTAGCCCACCGTCACCCTCTGCTCGAAGGTGTCTCCGGTGAGGCCGTCGTAGAGCGTCGTCTTGCCCGAGGTGGGCAGACCGGCCTGCTCGAGATAGCCCTTGAGGTCCTCCTCGTTGGCGCCGTCGAAGACCGGGGTGGCGAACTTCACGCCCATGGCGCGGCCCGCCCACCCGAGGTGGGTCTCGAGGATCTGACCGACGTTCATGCGGCTGGGCACGCCGAGCGGATTGAGCACGATGTCGACCGGCGTGCCGTCCGGCAGGTAGGGCAGGTCCTCTTCGGGCAGCACCCGCGAGATCACGCCCTTGTTGCCGTGTCGGCCGGCCATCTTGTCTCCGACCTGGAGCTTGCGCTTCATGGCGACGAAGACCTTGACCATCTTGATCACGCCGGGAGCGAGCTCGTCGCCCTTCTGCAGCAGGCCGACGCGCTCCTCGTTCACCCGGTGCATGACCTCGATGTGCGAGTCGGTGCGGCGGTAGATGTCCTCGACCTGCTTCATCAGCTCGGTCTGCTTGATCGGCAGCTTGAGCAGCTCGGCACGGTTGAGGCGCTCCAGGGCCGCGTAGGTGAGCTTGCCGCCCTTGTCGACCAGCTTCTCGCCGCTGCCGTCGCTGACCGCCGCGGTGACCACCTGGTCCTGCAGCAGGGCGGCGATCTTCTTGTTGCGCTCCTCGGTCATGATCCGCGTCTGGTCGCGGATGTTCTTCTCCAGGCGCCGGATCTCGGCCTCCTCGATCTCCTTGGCGCGCTGGTCCTTCTCGACGCCCTTGCGCGAGAAGATCTTGACGTCGACGACGGTGCCCTCGATGCCCGGAGGCGCCTTGAGCGACGCGTCGCGCACGTCGCCGGCCTTCTCGCCGAAGATGGCGCGGAGCAGCTTCTCCTCCGGGGTCAGCTGGGTCTCGCCCTTCGGCGTGACCTTGCCGACCAGGATGTCGCCGGCGCCGACCGAGGCGCCGATGCGGATGACGCCGCTCTCGTCGAGATCCTTGAGCGCCGCCTCGGAGACGTTCGGGATGTCGCGAGTGATCTCTTCGGGGCCGAGCTTGGTGTCACGCGCCTCGATGTCGAACTCCTCGATGTGGATCGAGGTGTAGGCGTCTTCGCGCACCAGGCGCTCGCTGACGAGGATGGCGTCCTCGAAGTTGTAGCCGCGCCAGGGCATGAACGCCACCAGGACGTTCTTGCCCAGGGCCAGCTCGCCGAGCTCGGTGGAGGCGCCGTCGGCCAGGACGTCGCCCTTGCGGACGCGCTGCCCCTCCTTGACGATCGGCTTCTGGTTGATCGAGGTGCTCTGGTTGGAGCGTCGGAACTTCGTCAGCTGGTAGATGTCGGCGCCGAACTCCTTCGCCTCGCCGGTCTCGCGGTCCTCGCTGGCGACACGCACGATGATGCGGTCGGCGTCGACCGAGTCGACCACGCCGCCGCGCTGGCAGAGCACCACCGAGCCGGAATCACGCGCCACCTTGCCCTCCAGCCCGGTGCCGACGATCGGACTGTCGGCCTTGAGCAGCGGCACCGCCTGGCGCTGCATGTTCGAGCCCATCAGTGCTCGGTTGGCGTCGTCGTTCTCGAGGAACGGGATCAGCGCCGCGGCCACGGAGACCAGCTGCTTCGGGCTGATGTCCATGTAGTCGATGCGCTCGCGATCGATCGGCACGAAGTCGCCACCCGAGCGCGCGACCGGACGCTCGTTGACGAAGCGGCCGTCGTCGTCGAGGCGGGCGTTGGCCTGAGCGATGTAGTACTTCTCCTCTTCCCAGGCGGTGAGGTAGAAGGCGTAAGGGTCGGCGACGATCTGCGCCTTCTTCTGCTTGACCAGCTTGGCGTTGGCCTCTTCGAGCTGCTGCTTGGTGATCACCTCGCCGAGCTGGAAGGGGCCGTTGCCGACCGCGACCACCTGGAAGTGATCGATGACACGACCCTTCTCGACCCGCTTGTACGGGCTCTCGATGAAGCCGTAGTCGTTGATCCGGGCGTAGGTCGCCAGCGACGAGATGAGGCCGATGTTGGGACCTTCAGGGGTCTCGATCGGGCAGATGCGTCCGTAGTGGGAGGCGTGCACGTCGCGCACCTCGAAGCCGGCGCGCTCGCGGCTGAGACCACCCGGACCGAGGGCCGACAGGCGCCGCTTGTGGGTCACCTCCGACAGCGGGTTGGTCTGGTCCATGAACTGGGAGAGCTGCGAGGAGCCGAAGAACTCCTTGATCGCGGCGATCACCGGCTTGGAGTTGATCAGGTCGTGCGGCATCGCCGAGTCGATGTCCTGGTGGACCGACATCTTCTCCTTGATGGCGCGCTCCATGCGCACCAGGCCGACGCGGAACTGGTTCTCGAGCAGCTCGCCCACGGCGCGCACGCGCCGGTTGCCGAGGTTGTCGATGTCGTCGACCCTGCCGACGTCCTTGTGCAGGCGCAGCAGGTACTCGATCACCCTGTAGAAGTCGTCGGCGGAGAGGGTCTTCTGGTCGACCGGCACGTCGGTGTCGAGCTTGATGTTGAACTTGAAGCGACCGACGCGCGAAAAGTCGTAGCGCTTGGCGTCGAAGAACATGCCGTAGAAGAGCGAGCGGGCGCTCTCCAGCGTCGGGGGGTCTCCCGGGCGCATCCGGCGGTAGATCTCGATCAGCGCGTCCTTGGCGTCGGTGGTGGTGTCCTTGGCCAGGGTGGCGCTGAGCACGTTGCCGCACAGCTCCCAGTCGGGGAAGAAGACCTCGAGGTCGGTGTGCTTGCGGTCCTTGAGGCGCTCCTCGAGATCCTCGGGCACCGCGTCGTTCGCCTCGAGCAGCACCTCGCCGCTCTCGAGGTCGACCACGTCGGCGATGAACAGCGCCCGCTCGAGGTCCTCGATGCCGACCTCCGCGTCGACGTTGCCGCCGGCGTCGAGGTGCTCGATCGCCTCACCCTCGAGGCTCAGGCCGGCGAAGATCGGGTAGGAGCCGCGACCGCCACGGGACTGGCGCTCGCGCGTGCGCTCGGCCTGCAACACCTCGGGGCCGAGAGTCAGGCGGAAGGCGCCCTTGCCCTCGATCTGCAGCGGCACCGCGGTGTAGAAACGGCGCAGGATCGCCTCGTCGTTCTCGAGCCCGAGCGCGCGCAGGAAGACCGTGCCGTGGAACTTGCGCTTGCGGTCGATGCGGACCGAGAGGATCTCCTTCTGGTCGTACTCGAACTCGACCCAGGAGCCGCGGTAGGGGATGATCTTCGACAGGAAGGTCCGCGGACCCTCCTTGGTGAAGAAGACACCCGGGCTGCGATGCAGCTGGCTGACGATGACCCTCTCCGTGCCGTTGATGATGAACGTGCCGTTGTCCGTCATCAGCGGGATCTCGCCGAAGTAGACCTCCTCCTCCTTGGCGTCCCTCATCATCCGGGTCCCGGTCTCGGGATCCTTGTCGTAGACGAAGAGCCGGAAGGTCACCTTGAGCGGCACGGCATAGGTCATGCCGCGCTCCTGGCACTCGGAGATCGAGTACTTGAGCTGCAGCTCCACGGGCCCGCCGCAGGTGTCGCAGCGGGTGACCCGGTTCTCCTCCACCGAGCCGCAGCTGCCGCAGGTGACCGTCTCCTCGTGAGGGTGGTCGGTCATGATCTTGGCGCCGCAGCTGGTGCAGGTCATCCGCAGGTACTCGAGCCCCTTGAGCTCGCCGCAGCGGCACTGCCAGTCGCCGAGCGAGTACTTCACGAAGTCGAGCGAGCAGGTCTCACGGAAGTCCGAGAAGGGGAAGATCCCGGTGAACACGGCGTGCAGCCCGTGCGCGGCCCGCTCCGAGGGCAGCAGGTTCATCTGCAAGAAGCGCTCGTACGAGCTCCGCTGGACGTCGATCAGGTTCGGAATGGGCAGGGTCGACCGGATGCGGGAGAAGTCCACGCGCTCGGGCGCAGCCTGAGTGGCGGTTTCGTTCTTGCTCATGATGCTGGATCCCTGGATTGGGTTCTGCCTGGGGCGGAAACCCCGGCGAACGGAGGGGACGCGATCGCGGGCCGCTCGCCGGCGAGCGGCGGCAGCAGGGCGTTCCGAGCCGTCAGGCGCACGAACTCCTCACTCTGCACCTGGGCGAGCCCGGGCAGAGGAGGAGTGATTCGGACGCCGGTCGCACTCGGTTGCGCGCCTCGATGATGGTCGGTCCTCGGAATCACGCGGAGACGACGGGCCTACCGACCCTTCGGTCGGGGCAGCGAAGCGATCCCGCGTGGGAGAGAGTATCAGAAGTCGACGAAGCGACCCGGCGCCACAGCGGCGCCGGGGTCGGTGCAAGGCCAGAAGTACTGTCGGGGCGAGACGCCACTACTTGACTTCGGCCTGCGCACCCGCCTCTTCGAACTTCTTCTTCATCTCCTCGGCCTCTTCCTTGCTGACGCCTTCCTTGACCACGGTCGGCGCGGCCTCGACGAGGTCCTTGGCCTCCTTGAGACCGAGCGAGGTGATCTCGCGCACCACCTTGATGACGCCGATCTTCTTGTCGCCGACCGCCGTAAGGTGGACGTCGAACTCGGTCTTCTCCTCGGCCGCCGCTGCTCCAGCGTCGCCGCCGCCAGCTGCCGCGACCGGCATGGCCGCCGCCGCGGCGGACACGCCGTAGTGATCCTCGAGGGCCTTGACGAGCGTGTTCAGCTCGAGCACGGTCATCTCGTCGATCTGCTTGATGAACTCTTCTGCCTGTACAGCCATTACGTTCCCCTTCTGGGTTGACGGTTTCTGATTCTGGGTCCGGTCTTCGGAGGCGCTGGTATCCGGCTCCTACCGGCGTGAGGGATCAGGCCTGCTGTTCCTTCTGCTGCCGCACCTGATCGAGCACGGACACGAACTGCTGCGGGATGGCGCCGAGGCCGCGCACGAAACGCGCGATCGGCGACTGGAGCATGAAGACCAGCTTGGCGATCAGCTCCTCGCGACTGGGCAGCGAGGCGATCGCCTCGATGTCACCCGCGGCGACCGGCTGACCGTTGAGCACCCCACCCTTGAACTGGAGGACGGGGTTCTCCTTGTTGAAATCGGTCAGCGCCTTGGCCAGCGCCACCGGGTCGTCGGTGCTGTAGGCGACCGCCGTCGGCCCATTGAACTGTGAGGCGGCGTCGGCGAGCGCAACGCCGTCGATGGCGCGCAGAGCGATCCGGTTCTTGACCACCTGGTAGCGGCCTCCGGAGGCGCGCACACGGCGACGTAGCTCGTCGACCTGGTGCACCTTGATCCCCTGGAAGCCGACCAGGAAGGCGTGCGGCGCGGTGCTGATGCCTTCGCTGTAGTCCTGGAGCAGCTGCTCCTTGGCTTGGCGCGTGATGGTCATCTTCGATTCCTCGTTGTTGGCTCGTTCGTGAGTCGGGACGAGCTCTCGAGCTCTCGCCCGCGGCCTTCGGCCCGTCCCGTCATCGGGAGGGCGCGGTGGCCGGGGCCTGCAACTCAGGCCTCGCTGGTCGCCCCCAGGCTGGAGGGATCGACGGAGACCCCGGGGCCCATCGTCGAGGACAGGTTGACGGACTGCACGTAGCGGCCCTTGGAGGCCGCCGGCTTCGCCCGCAGCACCTCGGAGACCAGGGTCATAGTGTTGGCGACCAGCTGCTCGTCGGTGAAGGAGAGCTTGCCCAGCGGCGCGTGCACGATGCCGGCCTTGTCGACCCGGAACTCGACCTTGCCGGCCTTGATGTCACCGACCGCCTTGCCGACGTCGGTGGTCACGGTGCCGGTCTTGGGGTTCGGCATCATGCCGCGGGGGCCTAGCACGCGCCCGAGGCGGCCGACGACGCGCATCATGTCGGGGGTCGCCACCACGGCGTCGAAGTCGAGCCAGCCGTCGAGGATCTTCTGCGCCAGGTCGTCGCCACCGGCGTAGTCCGCCCCAGCGGCCTCGGCCTCCTGCAGCTTCTCACCCGAGGCGAAGACCAGGATGCGGACGCTGCGACCGGTGCCGTGCGGCAGCACGACCGTGCCGCGCACCATCTGATCGGCGTGCTTGGGATCGACCCCCAGGCGCATCGCGATCTCGAGCGTCTCGTCGAACTTGACCCACGAGCACTCGCGTACCTTGGCGACCGCCTCCGGCACCGCGTACTGGTGCTCTTCGAGCTTCTGCTTGGCAGCCCGATAGCCCTTTCCATGCTTGCTCACGTCACGACTCCACGATTGTCTGGATGCTTCTCGACGCCGGGACCCGGCAGTGTCCAGTGTCCGACTCAGCCCTCGACCTGGATGCCCATCGAACGGGCGGTGCCCTCGATGATCAGCATCGCGCCTTCGACGTCGGCGGCGTTGAGGTCCGGCATCTTGGTGCGCGCGATCTCCTCGACCTGCGCCTTGGTGACCTTGCCCACCTTGTTGCGGTTGGGCTCCCCGGACCCCTTCTCGAGTCCGGCGGCCTTCTTGAGCAGAACCGCGGCCGGCGGGGTCTTGGTGATGAAGCTGTAGGAGCGATCACCGTAGACGGTGATCACCACCGGGATGATCAGGCCGGCGTCCTGCTGGGTGCGGGCGTTGAAGGCCTTGCAGAAGTCCATGATGTTGACCCCCGCCTGGCCGAGCGCGGGCCCTACCGGCGGCGCCGGCGTCGCGGCTCCTGCCGGGATCTGGAGCTTCACCTGCCCCACGACTTTCTTTGCCATCTCTTGCTCCTCGGGCAGCGGCCGTCGGCCGCCCGCCCACTGCCGGCGCCCGCTGGGGCGCCGACCGGTCTCTCACTACGGAATCAGGGTTTCTGCACCTGCAGGAAGTCGAGCTCCACCGGGGTCTGGCGACCGAAGATGGTGACCATCACGCGCAGGGTGTTGCGATCGAGGTTGACGTCCTCGACGACGCCGGTGAAGTTGCTGAACGGACCGTCGACGATCTTGACCGTCTCGCCCTTGTCGAACACGTACTTCGGCTTCGGCTTCTCCTTGGCCGTGACCACCTGCTCGACGATCTGGTCGACCTCTTCCTGGCTCAGCGGCGTCGGCTTCTTGCCGGTGCCGACGAAGCCGGTCACCTTCGGCGTGTTCTTGACCACGTGCCACGCCGGATCGGTCATCTCCATCTCGACCAGGATGTAGCCGGGGAAGAACTTGCGCTGCGTCTCCTTCTTCTTGCCGCCCTTGAGCTCGACCACCGTCTCGGTGGGGATGCGGACCTCGCCGAACGAGTCGGCCATGCCGAGGGCCTCGGCGCGCTGCTTGAGCGACTCACGCACCCGCTCCTCGAATCCGGAGTAGGTGTGCACGATGTACCACTGCTTCTCGCTCACGGTCTCTAGGCCCCCAAGATCTTGTTGAGGCCCTGGTAGAGCCAGAGGATCACCGCGTCCGCCGCCCACAGGAACACCGCGAAGATCACACTGGTGATGATCACCACCACGGTGGTGCCGACCACCTCGTCGCGGTTGGGGAAGGTGACCTTCTTCAGCTCCGTGCGGGTCTCGGCCAGGAACGTCTTGGCCTTGGTGAACCAGTCCTTCATCTCAGCTCTCTTCTCGCGCCGGCGGAGTCGCGCTCGCCCACCCGCAGGAGCGGTCGAGCGCTGAAAGGTGTCGGAAAAAGTTGGCAGGCCAGGAGGGACTCGAACCCCCAACCCCCGGTTTTGGAGACCGGTGCTCTACCAATTGAACTACTGGCCTGCATCGGGCCGCCGTGAGGACGGCCGGTTTCGAGCTCCGCTCCGGGCGCAGCCAGGGGCCCCCGGAGCGGAGAGGTTCGACTACTCGAGGATCTCCGTGACGGTGCCGGCGCCGACGGTGCGTCCACCCTC
>ERZ869936.1505-NODE-1505-length-16409-cov-18.145408_pt1 | contig 16409 bp, 14 predicted proteins | sample MGYA00520876_ERZ869936 | MGnify/ENA primary metagenome ERZ869936 (study PRJEB32218, sample SAMN09650985) | biofilter metagenome | isolation source: enrty point of leading RO module | place: Saudi Arabia: Thuwal, RO plant located on Red Sea | collected 2016-02-17...
CAACGCCGTCGTTGCGGCCGATCATCCGGCCGCATCGGAGGCGGGGGTCGAGATTCTCCGGCAAGGGGGCAACGTCGTCGATGCGGCCGTTGCGGTCGCGTTCACGCTGTCGGTCGTCCGCCCGGAAAGCTGCGGAATCGGCGGCGGCGGCTTCATGATCATCTGGAACGCCGAAGAGCAACAGGGCGTCGCAATCGACTATCGTGAGCGCGCCCCGCTCGCAGCCTCCCGCGACATGTTCACCGCCGCCGATGACCAGAAGCCCCCCTCCAGCCGCGAGGGAGGACTCGCGATCGCCGTCCCCGGCGACGTCGCCGGACTCTGCTATGCCGTCAGGGAGTACGGGACACTGGAACTCTCGCAGGTGCTCGCTCCTGCGATTCGCCTGGCGCGGGACGGCGTGCCGATCGACCGCCAGATGCTCAGCAGCCGGCAATCGATCCTCAAACGGTTGGCCGACGACCCAACGGCCATCGAACGCTATTCCGCGCTCTACACCCAGTACCTCGGCGCGGGACAAGCGGGCGAGATCGGAGACCTCTTCCATTCGCCGCTGGCAGACGTCCTGCAACACATCGCGGTCGAAGGACCGGACGGCTTCTACCGCGGCCCCGTCGCCGCTGCGATTGTCGCGGAAGTCCGCCGGCAGGGGGGCATCCTCACCCTCGACGATCTCGCAGCGATGCAGCCGGTCGTCCGCACTCCGCTGCAGGGCGAATTCGCCGACAACACAATCATCACCATGCCGCCCCCCTCCAGCGGAGGCGTCGCGCTCTTGCAGATCCTCAACGTCCTGTCGGCGTACGAACAGTCACATCCGGAAACACGTCTGCCGGAGATGAACCACAACAGCCCGGCCTACATCCATCTCGTCACCGAAGCGATGAAACACGCCTTCGCCGACCGGGCCGAGTTTCTCGGAGACGCTGATTTCGCTGAGGTGCCGGTCGCCGACCTCATCAGTCGCGAATATGCGGCCCGCATCGCCGACCAGATCGATCGCACGACAACACAGCCGCTGGAGTCCTACGGCCGGCATTCCACTCCCAGCGACGGCGGCACGAGTCATTTCTCAGTCATCGACGCCGCCGGCAACGCCGTCGCCTGCACCGAAACAATCAACACCACCTACGGCAGCCTCGTCGTCGAACCACGGTTCGGCATCGTCCTCAACAACGAGATGGACGACTTCGCCGCCGTCCCCGGCGAACCGAATGCCTTCGGATTGATCCAGAGCGAAGCCAACGCCGTCGAACCGCGCAAGAAGCCGCTCTCCAGCATGACGCCGACCATCGTCGTCCGGGACGGCAGGGCGATCTTCGCCGTCGGCGCCTCCGGCGGACCGCGAATCATCAGCGCCACGCTGCAGGTGCTGCTCAACCGGTTGCGATTCGATATGAACGTCGAGGACGCCGTCTCCGCCCCCCGCTTTCACCATCAATGGGCGCCGGAGGAACTTCTGCTCGAAGAGAACATCACCGATGAGACGCGCCAGGCGCTCGGCGATCTGGGGCATCAGACAGAACGTCGAAGCGGGTTGGCAGCCGCCCAAGCGGCCGCGAGAGAAGTCGCACGACTCACCGGCGCAAGCGATTTCCGCAAGGGAGGAAAGCCGGCCGGCTACTGAGCCTCGCCCTCAGCGGTTGGCCTCCGCCTCCTGTCGCTCTTTCTCCCGCCGCTCGGCCGCCTCGGCGATAATCCCCTCAGGATCGGCCTCGAATGCCTGGCGACACCCGCTGCAGCAGACGTAGTACGTCTTTCCCTTGTACGTCACCGTCATCGTCCCTGCGCCCCCGGTGACGATGCATTCCGGTCCGCTGTTGTCGCTGCTCGCCAGTCGCGTCCCCTCCCGCGTGTAACCGACTTCCGCGACTCTGAAAAACGTCTGCTGATTCTCAGACCGCTTCTCATGCAGCACCAGCATTCGTTTCTCATTGAGATGCGTGACGGTCAACCGGTGCACTTCCCCTGAGTCGTCCGCCTCCGAAACAAGCACCAGTTTCTCGTCCTCAACGGCGCCCGTGTACGACCGCTCCATGTCGCCCGGAATCAGCGCCGTCAGCGTGTAGTGCTCCGTCTCGGGGTCATAAGTCAACCGGCCGGAGACGAACAGTTTGCCGTCCTCCACATCGTACCGCAGCGCAATGCCGTCATCCGCGAAGTCCCACACCCACTCCGCCGTCTCGCGCCAGGCCCCCTTGGCCGACCCCCTTCTGGGTTGCCCGGTCCCGCGCCAACCACCCACCAGCGGGTTGAACGCAGCCAGCGCCTCTTTCTGCTCGGCGCGGGTGTCGTCCTGGACCTCCTCGGCGGACGCGAACCAGCCGCAGACGGCCAACAAAGCCAGACATCCCGCAGCCCGCAGCATGCCTCGGGTCCAATTCCGACGATCAAATGCTCTGTCTGCCATGAACCAAAAACCCCTGAGCGGTTAACGATTGGGAGGGCGCGGATGCACGCCGCCCCTCGCGAAGTCGGCAATCATTGTAACACCGGAGGGCCGCATGGGGACCGCTGTTATCGACCTGCCGGACCGAAACCATGGGGACGCGACCGCTTCGGAGGTCAACCGCCGCCGAATGTGGGGCCGACCAACGCGACAACGAGAATCCAATCCCCTTGCATTCTCCCGCAACGACCCCGAAACTGAATCAACAACCGTCTGGCTCATCCAGGCTGAATTGACGGGTGCCACTGGCTCCGCCAGTGCGAACCAGAAAGGACGTCTACTCCGCGATGCACTGGCAAAGCCAGTGGCACCCAAACCGTCAATGCAGGAGTGATCAACCACTACTGGCCCATCAATTCAGATTTCTGAGGTTGACCGGTTCTCACGGGAGCACGAATCCCGCAGTGTTCGTTGCGGATTTGCGTTACAGCCAACCCGAAGATAAAGCCCTCCCAGGGCACGTTTGGAGCAGAGAATCATGCCCACCACACAAACCGCCCCTGAGATCCTCGAACGCCACTTCCTCGAAATCCGCTGCGGTCTCCTCAACCTCTGTGCCGCGCTCGACCGGATCGATCGCTCCGCAGAGCCCGGCCAGCTCTCCGACGACCGCCGAATGCAACTCATCCGCCAGGGCATCGACGTCCTCGCCTCCGACGGCGACGACCGCGCCGAACGCCTCCAACTGCTCTTCAGCGACTCCTACGAGGAAGGCTGGAACCGTTGACGCATTGCGTCGACGATCCCCGTTTGGCCGCGACCCGCAGGGGAGCGCGTCTTCTGTCAACTTCGTATAGAATTGCGAGTATCGGACTCGCGCGCTCAATCCTTCCGTCCAAACGCCTCATGTCCACTGCCGTCACCACACCCGCCCGCAGCGTACTGATCCAAGAGGGACTTGAGATCCCCCTCTGGATCGCAAACCTCGACGACTTCCGCCGCTGGACCCACTCGGAAGACTTCCCCGAACAGGGACGCATCGACTACGTCGACGGCAGAATCGAGGTGGATACGATGGTCGAAGACCCGTTCTTGTACGGAACACCGAAGGTCGAGATTGCGCGAGTCATCGCGAACCGCGTCAAACAGCAAGACCTCGGCGACGTCTTCATCGATGCCACACGCGTCGCCTGTCCCGCGGCCGGTCTTTCCGTCGAGCCGGACTTGATCTTTGTTTCCCATTCTTCGATCAAATCCGGCCGCGTCACGCTGGTCGATTCCCCATCAGGCAAGCCCGGCAGCTACATCGAAATCCTCGGTCCGCCCGACCTCGTGCTCGAAGTCGTCAGCAACAGCTCTGTCCAAAAGGACACCGTGAGACTGCTGGACGACTACCACAAGGCCGGCGTCCCGGAATACTGGCTCGTCGACGCCCGCGCCGAAGATCAACTCAGCTTCGCCATCTGGACCTGGCATGAGAACGGATTCGAACAGTCCCCCACGGACCAAGACGGCTACCAGAGATCGGAGGTTCTGAATGCGTCGTATCGATTCGAACGCACACGCCGACCCGACGGACGCTGGACCTACGATCTTCTCGAATCAACCCTCCACTCCCTGGACCCTCGACCCTAGACCCCCAACCCGCCCGCCATGTACTTCATCGACCCCCACGTCCACATGGTCTCCCGCGTCACCGACGATTACGAGCGGATGGCCCGCATGGGGTGCGTCGCCGTCAGCGAACCGGCGTTCTGGGCCGGGTTCGATCGCGGCTCCGTCGACGGCTTTCGCGACTACTTCCGGCAGTTGACCGACTTCGAGCCCAAGCGCGCCGGGTGGAGCGGCGTGCAGCACTACACCTGGCTCTGCATCAACGCCAAGGAAGCCGAGAATATCGAACTTTCTCGCGAAGTCATCGCGATGATCCCCGAGTTCCTCAACAAACCGGGCGTCCTCGGCATCGGCGAGATCGGACTCAACAAGAACACGATGAACGAGAGCACCATCTTCCGGGAACACCTCGACCTGGCGGCGAAGACCAACGAACTGGTGCTCATTCATACGCCGCATCTGGAGGACAAGTACAAAGGCACGCGGATGATCGTCGACATGCTCAACGAGCGGAGCGACATCCCGCACGAACGGGTTCTCATCGATCATGTGGAAGAGCACACCGTCCGCGTGGCGAAAGACGACGGCTTCTGGTGCGCCATGACCCTGTACCCCACGACGAAATGCACTCCGGCGCGGGCGGCCGACATCATCGAGCGTTACGGCGACGACCGCATCATGGTCAACTCCGCCGGAGACTGGGGCCCGTCCAACCCGCTGGCCGTCCCCGATTTCATCCAGGAGATGCGCCACCGCGGCCACAGCGAAGCGAAGATCCGCAAGATCGTCTACGACAACCCGCTCGAGTTCTTCAGCCAGTGCAAGCGGTTCGAATTCACTCCGCCCGAGTAGCCAAGCAAGAGCGATGGATCGTTGCGCAGTTCTAAGAGACGCCTTTCACATTTGATTACAACCTCAATGAGCACCGCCACGTCAGTCACGATCGATCAATTTGAGCGGATGATCGATCGCGGTGCATTCACCGGCCGCTCGGAGCAACGCGTCGAACTCATCCGCGCGGAACTGAGAAGCATGAGCCCCATCGGCGTCGACCATGAGAATATCGTTGACTGGCTGCTGGAATGGAGCTTTGACAATGTTGATCGAAAAACCGTCCGTATCCGCTGTCAGGAGTCGATTGGAATCTCGAAACTTGAAACCATTCCGCAGCCCGACATCGCTTGGGTTTCACGCAAGAACGTTCGCGGCCGGCCCGCTCCAGAGGATGTCCTGCTGCTGATCGAGGTCGCCGACAGCAGTCTCGGATTCGATTCCGGAGAGAAAGCGCGGATCTATGCTGAGGCGGGAATCCGGGATTATTGGATCGTCAACATCCCCCAACGAAGACTGATCGTCCTGCGCGAACCGGGCAACGACGGGTATGCTTCAAGGATCGAACACGCCGCAGGAGCCGTCGTCAGCCCCGCCTTGGTCAGTGCATCGGCGTTGATGGTCACAGAACTCTTCTCATGTCTGGAGGGGCACGGCTCGTAGCAGTACAGAAACCGCGAGATTTTCAATTACCTGCACGGCAGTGTGAAGTCCGCAACCTGAATCGTCGATTCCCGCAAACGATTCCCGCCTTTTCCTCGTAACACTCCTCGGACGGCCGCACGACGAAAACTCCGACTGGCTTCACACTGCCGAACACCCTAAAATCGCGCTCAAGTGACTCGGCCGGTCGCGGAATCCACGTAAGGTGTTACGGGACGCGACCATGTGCGGGCGATCTCCACGGACGCGTCGGCCGGCTGATTCGCTGACTCCACGCGGCTTCCGCGTCCGTTGAAACACGGCAGAAAAGCACGCATTCCGCATGCGCGATCCCCGGATAGATCTCAAGACTCCCTGGCTGGCGGCCCTGCTGGCGTTCCTGGTCCCCGGCGCGGGGCACCTGTATCAGGGGCGGTACTTCAAGGCGGCCGTCTACTCCGTCTGCATCATCGGCATGTTCATCACCGGCATGCGGATGTCCGACTGGCGGGCGATGTATCTGCACCATCCCCCGCCGGGAGAACGCCTGCGCGGCAATCGCAATCGCTTGCAGTTTCTTGCCCAGTTCGGCGTCGGCGCTCCGGCCCTCTACGCCCTGCTCCAGAACAAGCGCTACTACGGCGAGGACAACGTCGACCGGACAACGATCGACGCCCCGATGACGGCCGATTTCGAAGGCGAACTCAACTCCTCCGCCGACGACCTCCAGAACGCCTATGTCACCGGCACGATCCAGCTCGAGCCGGCCGAGAACGAATTCGGCAGCGAAACCATCAACGGACGTCTGGTGGGGACACGAGAAGACGGCACGCCCATTGAACTCGAACTCATCAGCCGGATCGAACTTGACAAGCCGGTTCGCGCAGATGCTCGCCGCGACATTGACGGCACGATTTACAAGATGACCGAAGAAGGACCGCGCGCCGTCGGCACCCTCGAAGGCACGATCCCCCGCAGTTTTTTGAACTGGTTCGTCGCTCCCGTCGAGACCAAACAGGATCGCGAGATGCACGCCCGGCTCGGCAAGTTCCACGAGCTGGCGATGGTCTTTACCTGGGTCGCCGGTCTGCTCAACCTGCTTGTCATCTGGGACGCCTACGACGGCCCCGCCTATGCCTATGGTGATGAGACGGATACAGGCGACACCGACTCCGGGAAAAAGAGCGAAGAGTCCGAAAAACCGGCCGGCGAAGACACCAAACGAACTCCGGCCGAAGCAACCGCCTGATGCACAAGACGTCCGGTACGACACACTGAACACCCATGCTGGTTCTCGCACAACTCGGCGTCACCTGGTACCTGTTCCCGCTTGCGGCGGTGATCAGCCTCGTCTACAGCGCCACTCGCTACGAGGCGCCCGCGCGCATCCTGTCCCGCGCGGGCAAGCTGTTTCTGCAGATCCTCTTTTTCATGGCCGTCATCCTCGGCGTCCTGATGCTCCTCTCCTTCCGGCTGTAGCGCTCTCGTAACGCACGCTGCCAGCGTGCGCACCTTGGCCGTAAGACTCGCCGCGTTGTGTGCGATGAGCAGCGGCGCACGCAGGCTGCGTGCTCAACGAGAAGCGTCAACGCGCCGTACGGGCTTGAAATCCCGCACGTCTCCGGCCGATGATGCGCCCCAATCATCCCGGCGAACGTTCTCCTGACCCCTTTCGGTGCTGCACATCGTGGACTACGAAAAACTCGGGGCCTTCTATCTCGGCAGAGAATACGATCCGGCGGAGGAAACTCTCCGGCAGGAGATGGTCCTCTACGACTCCAAAGACCTCACCACCCACGCCGTCATCGTCGGCATGACCGGCAGCGGGAAGACCGGCCTCGGCGTCACGCTCCTCGAAGAAGCCGCCATCGACGGCATCCCCGCCATCATCGTCGACCCCAAGGGCGACATGGGGAACCTCCTGCTCAACTTTCCGGAACTTGATCCCCGCCGGATGGAACAATGGATCGAACCGGACGCCGCCGCCCGTAACGGCATGACCGTCGCCGAATATGCCGCCGAAATGGCGAAGACCTGGCAGGACGGACTCGCCCAGTGGGGGCAAACGCCCGAACGGATTGCGAGGCTGCGCGATGCGGCCGATACCGCGATCTACACCCCCGGCAGCAACGCCGGACTCCCCGTCAGCGTCCTCAAGTCCCTCGACGCACCGGCCAAAGAGATCCTGGAAGACGGCGACGCCATGCGCGAACGCGTCTCCTCATCCGTTTCGGGACTGCTGGCGCTGCTCGGGATCGACGCCGATCCGCTTCGCAGCCGCGAACACATCCTGCTCTCCAACGTCGTCGACGACGCCTGGCGCAACGGACGCAGTCTCGACATGCCCGGACTCATTCGTGCCATCCAGTCTCCGCCGTTCGAGCAGATCGGCATCATGGACGTCGAAACCATCTTTCCGGCCGATGACCGCATGCAACTGGCGATGACGCTCAACAACGTCCTCGCGTCACCCGGCTTCAGCGGTTGGACCCAGGGCGAACCGCTCAACATCCAGCGACTGCTCTATTCGCAGGACGGCAAGCCGCGACAGTCGATTCTCTCCATCGCGCACCTCTCCGATCGCGAGCGGATGTTCTTCGTCACCATCCTGCTCAACGAAGTGCTCGCCTGGATGCGGAGCCAGTCCGGCACGTCCAGCCTGCGGGCCTTGCTCTACATGGACGAGGTCTTCGGCTATCTGCCCCCGACGGCCAATCCCCCCTCGAAGACGCCACTGCTCACGTTGCTCAAACAGGCCCGCGCCTTCGGGCTGGGTCTCGTGCTCGCGACGCAGAACCCCGTCGACCTCGACTACAAAGCCCTCTCCAACGCCGGAACCTGGTTCCTCGGCCGCCTCCAGACCGAACGTGACAAGCTCCGCGTCCTCGACGGCCTCGAGGGAGCATCCGCCACAGCCGGCGCCGAGTTCGATCGCAAGCAGGTCGAACGCATCCTCTCCGGCGTCAAGAGCCGCGTCTTCCTGATGAACAACGTTCACGAAGACGCCCCCGTCGTCTTTCACACCCGCTGGGCCCTCTCCTTCCTCCGTGGGCCGCTCACGCGCGAGCAGATTCAAACCCTCATGCAGCCGCGCAGAGACGAGGCGGAGGCAGATCCCGCACCGGCCCCCGCCGCCCCGCAAGTACCGGCAACGGACGTCGCAACAACTCCCGTCGCCGAATCGACCGGCCCGCCGATCATCGCTCCGGAGATCCACCGGCGATACGTCGGCGTCAGCCGCTCGACTCCACGTTCCGCCCGGATCGTCTATCGTCCCGGTCTTTTCGCCACGGCCCGCCTCCATTTCGACGACGCGAAGTCCCGCTCCGACGTCGACCTGTGGCAGGAAACCGCGCGGCTCTGCATTCCCGGCAAAGAGGTCGCCGCGCAGCCGTGGGACGACTCCCAGGCCGTCGAACCGGATCGTCTTGCTCTTCAGGGCGACCCCGAACCGGAGGCCGCCTTCGGCGATCTCCCCACCGACATGGCCCAGGCCAGGCCGTACTCCGGCTGGCAAAAGTCACTCAAGGACCATCTGTACCGCGAGGAGCGTCTCCCCCTCTTCTTCTGCCCGTCCAGAAAGGAGTATTCCAAACCGGACGAAACCGAGGGCGCCTTCAAAGGCCGTCTGCAGCACGCCCTGCACGAAGAGCGCGACCTGCAGATTGAAAAGGTGAGACAGAGATACGCCTCGAAGATCGATCGCCTGCAAGACCGCCATCGCAAGGCCCTGGAGCGCGTCGACAAGGAGAAGAGCCAGGCCAACTCCGCCACCATGTCGGCGGCTCTCTCGTTCGGAACAACCGTCCTCTCGGCCCTCTTCGGCCGCAAGTTGGCCAGTTCGACCAACGTCTCCAAAGCCGCCACCAGCATGCGGTCCGCCGGCCGCGCCGTCGATCAACGCGGCGACATCGCCCGCGCCCAGGCGGGCGTCGAAGCGATCGCCGAAGACATCGAGGAACTTGAAGCCGAACTCGAAAAAGAACTCGACCGCATTCGCGAGGAGACGTCGGTCGATTCGCTCGAAATCGAACCGTACGAAATCACGCCGAAGAAGTCCGACATCACCGTCAGCGAAGTCACCCTCGCCTGGCTCCCCTATCGCGTCGACGAGAACGACGCGCTGGTGCCAGCGTGGGATTGCGCGTAACAAAGCCCATCACTGCAAAGCCCACGGGTTGCAACCCGTGGGCGTGTGGGCGTCGCGCAGTTCTCTTACCCCGCCTCCGCCTGCGACTGCGCCTCATACTGATTCAGCTTGTTATACAGCGTCTTCAGCGCAATCCCGAGTTCCTCGGCCGTCTTCGGCTTGTCCCCTTCGTACTTGTCCAGCGTCTGCTGGATCACCTCGGCCTCGATCTCCCGCAGCGTCATCGGTCGCGGGAAGTTCGTCACCTGGAACGGATGATCGCCGTCGGTCGGAATCCGGCTCACGCTGCCCGGCAGATCCTCCGGGTGAATCGTCGCTCCGTCCGAGAGAATCACGGCGTGCTCCAGTGCATTCGCCAGTTCTCGCACGTTGCCGCTCCACTCGTGCGCCCGCAAAAGCGCGATCGCCTCCGGCGAGAGAATGTCTTCCGCGACGTCGCGCCGCTTGAGATGCCGGGCCACAAGATGCCGCGCCAGAAGAGGAATGTCGTCCTTCCGCTCCCGCAGCGGCGGCAACCGGATCTCGAACGTGTTCACGCGGAAAAACAGGTCTTCCCGGAAAATTCCCTCGGCCACCATCTCCTGCAGGTCGCGATTGGTCGCACACACGATTCGCACGTCGACATGGAACGCCTCGTTCTCGCCGACCCGCCGGACTTCGCCCGACTCGAGAAACCGCAGCAGTTTCACCTGCATCGATTTGTCCAGTTCGCCCAGCTCGTCGAGAAACAGCGTTCCGCCGTTCGCCACTTCGATCAGTCCCTTGCGAGGCTGGTCCGCGCCGGTAAACGCGCCTTTCTTGTGACCGAACAGTTCGCTCTCGACCAGGTTCTCCGGCAGCGCACCGCAGTTGACCGCGACGAACGGCATATCGGCCCGGTCGCTCAGGTCGTGAATGTTCTTCGCCACCAGTTCCTTGCCGGTCCCGGTCTCGCCCAGAATCAGCACGGCCGACTCGGTCGGCGCGATTTTTTCGACGAGCTTCTTCACCCGCTCCATGCCGGGCGTCTCGCCGATCAACTCCGACTTGCCGCGGACCGCCTCCAACTGGTGCTCCAGGGCGATCGTCTTGTTCTTCAGCGTCTTCTTCTCGGCGATCTGCTGCAGAACATTCTGGACCTCGACCAGTTTGGTCGGCTTGGTCAGAAAGTCGTACGCGCCGCGGCGCAGCGCCTGAATCGCATCATCCAGGCTCCCGTGCCCGGTGCTGATGATGATCTCGGTTTCGGGGGCGGCCTCCTGCAGATGATCGATGACGTCCCAGCCGGTCAGGCCGGGCATCTTCAGGTCGATGATCGCCGCGTCGAATGTCTGCTCTTCCAGCGCTTTGACCGCGACTTGGCCGTCTTCGCAGATCAGCGCATCGTGCCCCATCCGGGCCAGCTCTTTCTGCATGACCTGCCGGATCGGTGCTTCGTCGTCGACGAACAGCACGCGGAGTTTGCCGTGCGGCTGTGAACTCAAGGTTGTCTCTCCTTGACAATGACGGCGGGCGACCCGCGAGATGCACCGCCGCTGAGCGCTGGCGCATCGGTCATTCGATGCGTCGCGCGCAGGACATCCGTGTCCGTTGCAATCGGTTTTGCCGGAGTGAAATGGGCCGTAGTGCCCTGACAGGGCGGTGTTCACGAGTTGGCTGGATCGCGAATTCGCACGAAACCCTGCGGGATTCATGCTTCCGCACGAACCGTTCAACCTGCAAACTCTTGATTCACGGACCAGAAAATTGGCTGAGGGGCGGGGTGATATCAGAATCCCCGAAGCGGAGCAATCTGAGTCTCCCGCGTTTCTTTCCCGCCGTTAATTGCGTCGCCACAACGAGAAACGTCGACAGTGAGTGGTCCCGATCGCCCACTCCGGGTAGTCTGAATCTGAATCCAGCGGGAAATCCTCACACCGCTTGCGGATTCGCCGTTCCGTCGCTTCAACAAACCCCAAACGAAAACAATGCCCCGCACTCACCGCTTCTCCATCCTCGCCATCCTCCTCGTCCTCTGTTTCGCCTTCGCGGCCGTTTCGACCGGCGAACCGGAGTCGTCGACCACCCTCGCCGCCGGCGACGGCCTCCAGTGGTACAAGGGCAACCTGCACACACACTCTCACTGGAGCGACGGCGACGATTACCTGGAGATGATCGCTCTCTGGTACAAGGAGCGGGACTACGACTTCCTCTGCTTCACCGACCACAATGTCCTCGCCAACACCGAGCGCTGGGTCGAAGTCGACAAGACCAAAGGCGGACGCACCGCGTATGACAAACTCAAGGCCCGCTTCCCCGACTGGATCGAAGAGCGGGAAGGGGAGGGCGGCCTCGAAGTCCGCCTCCGGACGTTCGCAGAAGTCAGCGAGAAAATCGCCGAGCCCGGCAAGTACCTGCTCATTCAGGGGGAGGAGATCAGCGACCGCTTCGACTCCCACCCCATCCACCTCAACGCCAGCAACATTCAGGAGGTGATTCCTCCCATCGGCGGTGACAGCGTGCTGGAAACGATGCAGAACAATGTCAACGCCGTCATCGCCCAGCGCGAGCGGACCGGCCAGCCGATCCTGGTGCATCTCAATCACCCCAACTTCGGCTATGCCATCACGGCCGAGGAACTGATGCGCGTCGTCGGAGAGAACTTCTTCGAGGTCTACAACGGCCACCCCAGCGTCCACAACTCCGGCGACCACGTCCACGCATCGACCGAACGCATCTGGGACGTCATCCTCACCTGGCGGATCACCGAACTCGACCTGCCCCTCATGTACGGACTCGCCGTCGACGACGGCCACGAATACCACAACATCCCCAGCCGCGCCAGCGAACCGGGCCGGGGCTGGGTCGTCGTCCTCGCCGAAGAACTCACCCCCGACGCGCTCATCGATTCGCTCGAAGCCGGCCGCTTCTACGCCTCCTCCGGCGTCGATCTCAAGCGAGTCTCATCCTCTCCCACCGGCCTGAAGGTCGAAGTCGACGCCGAGGAAGGCGTCGAGTACACCATCGACTTCATCGGCACCCGGCGAGGATTCGATTCCACCAGCGAGGAAAAGACAGACGACGACGGCAACCCCATCCGCACCACGCGCAGCTATAGCGACGACGTCGGAGAACTGTTGCAGTCCACGACCGCAACCAGCGCGGAGTACCACTTCACCGGCGACGAACTCTACGTCCGCGCCCGCATCACCTCGACAAGAGAGCACCCGAACCCCGCCGAACCCGGCGAATTCGAACGCGCCTGGTCCCAACCCATCCTCGGCCCCGCCGCGAACCGCAACCCAAAAAAACCGACCTCGCCGTAATAACCCTCAACCTCTGTCGTTTACACACATCTTTCGATCCCCGATTGAGTGACTCGCCGAGAGATTCGAATGGAACGCGGATGACCACGGATGGGACCGATTTTCGCTGATTGCTTTCTATGGAGTGCAGAGCATTCACAACTGGATCGATGCGGGCTCGTCGCTGCCGCCTATTTCAAAAACTCCCCGTAAAATCCGTGCTGATCCGCCGAATCCGCGAAAATCTGTGTCCTGTTCGAGAATCCCCTGGGCCGGGTTCCTCGGCGCCGGGCCCCAGTCGACTTGTGTGTAACTGACAGCCCTCAACCCCCAACTCCCGACTTCCGGCTTCCAACCCTCATTCCCAATGCCACCTGCGGCATCACCGTCCGATCCCACCACGCGCCTCCCCTTCTCCGAAGCCCTCCGCGTCTGGTGCCGTGTCGCCGCTCTCAGCTTCGGCGGCCCCGCCGGCCAGATCGCCGTGATGCACCGCATCCTGGTCGACGAGAAGAAGTGGCTCAGCGAGGAACGCTTCCTCCACGCCCTCAACTACTGCATGCTGCTACCCGGACCGGAAGCCCAGCAACTCGCCACCTACACCGGCTGGCTGCTGCACGGCACACCCGGCGGTCTCGTCGCCGGTCTGCTGTTCATCCTGCCCGGATTCGTGAGCATCCTCACGCTGAGCATCCTCTACGCGCTCTATCACGACCTGACCTTCGTTCAGGCCCTGTTCTTCGGCCTTAAACCGGCCGTCGTCGCGATCGTGATCGAAGCCGTCATCCGCATCGGCCGCCGCGCGCTCAGAAACCGCTTCCTCATCGGCATCGCCGCCGCCGCATTCATCGCGATCTTCTTTCTCGAAGTTCCCTTTCCGGCGATCGTACTCGGCGGCGGAATCATCGGCTGGCTTGGCGGCCGCTGGCATCCCTCCGCCTTCCTCCCGCCGACTGCCGAAACAGACTCTCACCCGACACCTCTCGACTCGCCGACCCACGCCCGGCCAACGCTCGGCCGCACACTCTCCACCGCGACCATCTGGCTCACCGTCTGGTGGGCCCCGATCGCCGCACTCTGGCTCTTCGCCGGAGAAGCAAGCATCCTGACCAGAGAAGGGTTCTTCTTCAGCCAGGTCGCCGTCGTCACGTTCGGCGGCGCTTACGCCGCGCTGGCCTATGTCGCCGACGTCGGCGTCTCCCTTTACGGCTGGCTTCAGCCCGGCGAAATGCTCGACGGACTCGGCATGGCCGAAACAACCCCCGGACCGTTGATCCAGGTCGTCCAGTTCGTCGGCTTCATGGGCGCGTACCGCAATCCCGGCCCGCTGTCCCCGCTCGCCGCCGGAGTCTTCGGCTCAGTCGTCACCACCTGGGCCACGTTCGCCCCCTGCTTTCTGTGGATCTTCACCGGCGCGCCTTACATCGAATCGCTCCGCGGCCGCCCCGGATTGAATTCCGCCCTCTCCGCCATCACCGCCTGCGTCGTCGGCGTCGTGCTTAACCTCTCCATCTGGTTCGCATTGCACACCCTCTTCGGCGAAGTCCACGAAAGGCATGCCTACGGCCTCCGCTGGTTCGTCCCGGAATGGAGCACGCTCAACACGATCCCCCTCCTCCTCGCCGCCGCCGCATTCATCGCCCTGTTTCGATTCCAGCGCGGTATGATCGAAACCCTCGCAACCTGCACGGTCCTCGGCATGTGCAGCTACCTGCTCCTGCACTGACTCACGAAAACATCTGCGCCCCAACAGAGGCAGAGGCCCCCGCCGGACCGACTGTGAATCATCCGTACCACGGCCTTCCAAGGCCGTGGCTGACACACAACTCGGCGTCAACCTGTCGAATGGGGGATCGCTCCGAGGAACCGCGCCCCGGGATTCTCGAATAGGACACGGATTTTCGCGGATTTGGCGGATCAGCACGGATTTGGAAGTAATCCTCAAGAGCTGACAGCGCCGAGACCGCATCGACTCTTACGCGCAAGGCGTCGACACGCAAGACAGCAATCAGTCAAAATCGGTCCAATCCGTGGCCATCCGCGTCCCATTCGAATCTCCCGAAGAGTCACTCGAACGGGGATTGAGAGATGTGTGTAACTGACATCCTTCCAAGGCCGTGGAAGAAGAGAGTTCAGCGTGCGATCCTGCGCTATGCCTGCTGTTCTCTGGACGACCCGTTCATCGGCGACGATCATTGCGACTGAGTTGAAAAAACATGCCCACCGCCGACAAATACATCCAGCACCTCCGCCTCCAACCACACCCCGAAGGAGGCTGGTTCTGCGAATTCTACCGCGCCGCCGAATCGATCCCCCAATCCGGTCTCCCCGACCGCTTCACCGGTGACCGCGCCTTCTCCACCGCCATCTACTTCCTGCTCAATCAGACCGAATTTTCTGCCTTCCACAGAATCCGGCAGGACGAACTGTGGCACTTCTACGACGGCTCATCCCTCACGATTCACCAGATCAGCCCGGATGGCGAGTATTCCACCATCCGGCTGGGCAGGGGAGTCCAGTCCGGCGAAGCGATCACGGCCGTTGTCCCCGCCGGCCGGCTCTTCGGCGCAACGGTCGACGACGCGTCATCCTTCTCCCTCGTCGGCTGCACCGTCGCTCCCGGTTTCGATTTCGCCGACTTCGAAATGCCGACCCGCGCTCAACTGATCGAGCAATTCCCTCAGCACCGCTCAATCATCGAGCGGCTCACGTCCGAACAGTCGCGAACCGGTCGATGACGCTTCAAAGTGATCAGCCGCACGGAAGATGCGACCCGAAGCCGTCGCACGACCACGCCACATCACCGGCAGGCGGACCAGGGTCGAACAGCGTTCGCACGACGGGTCCGTCAGTTCAGATTCCTGGGGTTGAGGGGTTCTCACGGGAGCGCGAACCCGCAGCGTGTCGTGCGGATCCGCAGTCCCGCCGACTCCCGAAAAACAGCCCGGTCGGGGCACTACGGCGCAAGGATGTGCTCGCCGCCTGCGAACTGCTCGTGACACGCATTGCAGTTCTTCACCATCGACTCGTAATGTCCGCGGGCCTTGGCGTAGTCTTTCGCTTTCGCGGCCCGGTAGAGTTCGCCTCCGTACTGACGCACCTGCACGCTGTGCTCCGTCCAGTCGGCTGCATCCTCCTCCGGCTGCCGCATCAGCAGCAGGTTGCCCCCTTCCGCGAGAATCAGCGCGTCCGCCTTGATGGCCTTCCACGCTTGGTTGTCCACCGGTTCCTCCGCCATCGCCGGCTTCAGCCGCTTGAATGTCGGCTGAAACACATACTCCATGAATTCATGCATGTCGGACTCAACAGGTTCAGCCGCCCCGTCGTCCTCCGCGGGAAACGCCGCGCTCAATGCCCGCGTGTCCGACCACAGCCAACCGGCCGTCACCAGCAACAGCAACGCAGCAAGAATCCAGCACCGCTCATAAGATGTCATCAATCATTTCCCCTCAGAAGTAACGGGCCACAGACAGCAGCGGGCGACTATACCAACCGGACCAATCCCCGTCAGCCAACAGGC
>ERZ869936.1506-NODE-1506-length-16402-cov-5.379886_pt1 | contig 16402 bp, 20 predicted proteins | sample MGYA00520876_ERZ869936 | MGnify/ENA primary metagenome ERZ869936 (study PRJEB32218, sample SAMN09650985) | biofilter metagenome | isolation source: enrty point of leading RO module | place: Saudi Arabia: Thuwal, RO plant located on Red Sea | collected 2016-02-17 ...
TCAAGTATACTTGAGGTTCTAGGGTGACCACAATCGAAACCCGAATCAAGGACAAACCGATGTTCAGGACGCTTTTCAGACCCCGCCCGCGCATGTCCAAGGCATTGCGCGACGAACTCCACTCGCTCTGCCACGCCAGCCAGATCGAAGCCCTCGGCCAGTCGCGCCACATGCGCCGCGATGTCGGGCTCGACTGCGGCTGCGACCGGCCGGAATCGACGCTTCCGCCCGCACCCCGACAAGGATACGCTCATGCCCGCCCCAATCGTCTTCCGCGCATCCGGCGCGCTCTATCTCCTGATCATCGTCACCGGCCTGACGGGAGAGCTTCTGCTCAGGGGGCCGCTTCTTGGCGCGTCCCCAACAGAGACGGCACGCCTCGTCGCCGCCGGCCAGACCCCGCTGCGTCTCTCGATCCTGGCCGATGCGGTGATGGTCGCGGCGGACGTGGCGCTGGCGATCCTGCTCTTCACGATCCTCGCCGCCGCCGGTCGCATCCTGGCCACGCTCGCAGCCGCCTTCCGCCTGATCCAGGCCGCGATCCTGGGTGCCGGGCTGACCACGCTCTTCTCGGCCCTCGTCTGGACCGAGACCGGCCAGCCCGACCTTGTCCACGGCGCGCTTGTCCTGCACGCGGCAGGCTACGACCTCGGCCTGATCTTCTTCGGGATCAGCAGCGTTCTGACCGGCCTCCTCCTCCTCCGGCATCCCGATTTCCCGGCGTGGCTCGGCCGTCTCCTGATGGCCGCCGGCGCGGTCTATCTGGCAGGCAGCACGCTTCGCATCCTCGCCCCCGACGCATACGCGGTGTTCCAGCCCGCCTATATCGTGGCCGTGATCGCCGAGACCGCCTTCGCCGTCACACTCCTGGCCCGCGGGTTCGGCCGCCACGACCGGACGGCGTGGCACGCATCCTAACTCCGCAAAGCGGCACGATCCTCAGGCCCATGAGGCGCCGAGCGACCGTCGCTGACTGGTTGTGCGTCAGCCTGATCGCAATTTCCGCAGTCCATGAACAATCGGATTCGTATAGACCGAAGCGCGCGATATTTCGTTCATGATTCCCACCACGTCGCGACCCGACTGCGGTTGGATCGGTGTGTGGCTGAACAATATCATCGGCCGAAACGGTTCGCTTGGCGGCAGGTCGTTGGGCGAATATCCGATCAGCGCATGGTGCGGGAATACGTTCGCCAGAACGTCGGCATAATACTCTGTGATGGAATAGAAATCGTTATCCCTGAACGGCATGGCCTGGCGATACTTGCGCTGGATTGCAGCAGGCTGGAAGAACATCTGCCGGCGGGTTTTCTGAGCCAGTTCACGAAGAACCTCGTTGGCGTAGTCCAGCCCTTCCGAAGCCACGAGTTGATGTTGAACCGACAACATCAGACTTACGTCGACGCTTTCCATCTTTCTCAGTTCGGCAAGCGTAACCGACCCGCTCACGAACGAAACGCGCGCCTTGAGACGTTTGGACAGAATATCCGCAATAGCCAGAGACTGAGGGTTTCTCTCTATCCCGGTGACTTCCAGACCTTGCCATGCCAGCGCCGACGACACGACACCTTCATTGCTTCCGACGTCGAGTGCGTTGACAGCCATCGGTTCCAGATATGTGAGAATCAGAGCCAGGCTAAGGCGTGTACCCTGCCAGTGCCGACCCAACTGATATCGACGAAAAAACATGCGTGCCTGCAAATGTTTTCGCATGCTTAGGCCCAATCCTGACGGTTAGCAAGCCTGCATCGCAAGGCACGGTGGCAGCGCCTCAGCGTATGCGCCACTCTTATCTTCGTGCTTGATGCCGTGGTGGGTGATGAGGGATTTGACCCCCGGCCCAGTGCCTCGCGTCAGCGAGGTGCGTCGGTCGGCCGAGCCGCCCGCACAGCCGTCGAGCCGCAAACCGGGCAAGGGTAATGGTGGGTGATGAGGGATTTGAACCCCCGACATCTTCGATGTGAACGAAGCGCTCTACCACTGAGCTAATCACCCGTCCGGCGGCGTCTTAGCCCCTGACCGGGGTTCGCGCAAGTGCGTGTGCTCACCCGCTGCCCCAAATCAAGCGTCCAAGCCCTCCGGCGCGCCGATCCGAAAAAAAATCCATCGACCATGGAACCGAAACACACCGATTGACGTTGCGACGCGAAGGTGCTCTTGGACTCAACGGCGTTTATGGAAAGGACTGCCACATGCGTAAAACTGTTTTCACCCTCGCTGCCATCGCCGGCCTCTCGGCCAGCGCCGCTGTCGCGGGCGGTCTGTCGGAGCCGGTCATGGAGCCGGAAATCATCGTCGAAGAGTCGACGGGCTCGTCCGGCGGCGTCGTCGTTCCCCTGCTGCTCCTTGCAGTTCTGGTGGCTGTTGCTTCCGACTGACCGGCACGCTCACGGACTAAACGAAACGCGGCCCCCTGGGCCGCGTTTTTTTTGACCTCCGCACAAGAAAAAAGGGCGCGCCCCGCGGGACGCGTCCTTCTCGTTTCAACCCGAAGGCCGTCAGTGCGCCAGGCGCCCCTCGCTCTCGGCGCGCATCCGGTCGGCGCGCTCGGCCGCGGCAGCCTCCTCGGCCGCCTCGTCCCACTCGATGGGCTCGGGCGCGCGCACAAGGGCCAGCTTCAGAACCTCCGACACGTGACCCACGGGGATGATCTTCAGCCCCTCCTTCACGTTGTCGGGGATCTCGGCCAGATCCTTGGCGTTCTCCTCGGGAATCAGCACCGTCTTGATGCCGCCCCTCAGCGCGGCCAGCAGCTTCTCCTTCAGCCCGCCGATCGGCATCGCATTGCCGCGCAGCGAGACCTCGCCGGTCATGGCGATGTCCTTGCGAACGGGTATCTGCGTCAGGACCGAGACGATGGACGTCACCATCGCCAGACCGGCCGACGGCCCGTCCTTCGGCGTGGCACCGTCCGGCACGTGAACATGGATGTCCATCGTGTCGAACTTCGGCGGCTTCACTCCGATCTGAGGCGCGATCGACCGCACGTAGGATGATGCGGCGTCGATCGATTCCTTCATCACGTCGCCCAGCTTGCCGGTGGTCTTCATCCGGCCCTTGCCGGGCAGCCGCAAGGCCTCGATCTGCAACAGATCGCCGCCCACGCTGGTCCAGGCCAGCCCGGTCACGACACCGATCTGATCCTCCTTCTCGGCCAGGCCATAACGGAACTTCTTCACACCCAGGAAATCTTCCAGGTTCTCGGGCGTGACCGTGACCTTGGCATCCTCCTTGCGGACGATCTTGGTCACCGCCTTCCGCGCCAGCTTGGCGATCTCGCGCTCCAGGTTCCGCACCCCCGCCTCGCGGGTATAGGTCCGGATCATCTCGTTCAACGCCTCGTCGGTCAGCTCGAACTCCTTAAGCTTCAGCCCGTGGTTCTTGACCTGCTTCTCGATCAGGTGCTGCTTGGCGATCTCGCGCTTTTCGTCCTCGGTGTAGCCGGCCAGAGAAATGATCTCCATCCGGTCCAGAAGCGGCCCCGGCATGTTGTAGCTGTTCGCCGTGGTCAGGAACATCACGTTCGAGAGGTCATACTCGACCTCCATGTAGTGATCGACGAACGTGCCGTTCTGTTCCGGATCCAGAACCTCCAGCATGGCGCTGGCCGGGTCGCCCCGGAAGTCCTGACCCATCTTGTCGATCTCGTCGAGCAGGATCAGCGGGTTGGTCGTCTTGGCCTTCTTCAGCGCCTGGATGATCTTGCCCGGCATCGAGCCGATATAGGTCCGCCGGTGGCCCCGAATCTCGCTCTCGTCGCGCACGCCGCCCAGCGAGATGCGGATGAATTCGCGCCCCGTCGCCTTGGCGACCGATTTGCCCAGCGACGTCTTGCCGACGCCCGGAGGGCCGACGAGGCACAGGATCGGCCCCTTCAGCTTCTTCGAGCGCTGCTGCACCGCAAGGTACTCGACGATCCGCTCCTTGACCTTCTCGAGACCGTAATGGTCGTCGTCGAGGATCCTCTGGGCGCGGTTCAGGTCCTTCTTCACGCGGGACTTCACGCCCCACGGGATCGACAGCATCCAGTCGAGATAGTTGCGGACCACGGTCGCCTCGGCCGACATCGGAGACATCGACTTCAGCTTTTTCAACTCGCCTTCGGCCTTTTCGCGGGCCTCCTTGGACAGCTTGGTCGCCGCGATCTTCTCTTCCAGTTCCGCGATCTCGCCCGCGCCGTCCTCGCCATCGCCCAGCTCCTTCTGAATGGCCTTCATCTGCTCATTCAGATAATACTCGCGCTGGGTGCGCTCCATCTGGCTCTTGACGCGCGTCTTGATCTTCTTCTCGACCTGAAGAACGCTCATCTCGCCCTGCATCAGGCCATAGACGGCCTCCAGCCGCTCGGCGATGCTCAGCGTTTCCAGAAGCTTCTGCTTCTGGTCCACCTCGACGCCCAGATGCCCGGCCACGAGGTCGGCCAGCTTCGCGGCCTCGCGGGTGTCGCTGACCTGGCTCAGGGCCTCTTCGGGGATGTTCTTCTTGATCTTCGAATAGCGTTCGAACTCTTCCGCGACCGAGCGGATCAGGGCCTGAACCACGTCCGGATCGCCCTCGGTTTCCTCCAACGGTTCGGACACCGCCTCGAAGAACGCCTCGTTCTCGATGAACTCGACGATCTTCACGCGGCTCCGCCCCTCGACCAGCACCTTCACGGTGCCGTCGGGCAGTTTCAGAAGCTGCAACACGTTGGCCAGAACGCCGACCCGGAAGATTCCGTCGGCGCTCGGCTCGTCAACCGCTGGGTCGATCTGGCTCGACAGCAGGATCTGCTTGTCGTCCTTCATCACCTCTTCCAGCGCGCGCACCGATTTCTCGCGGCCCACGAACAGGGGCACGATCATGTGCGGAAAGACCACGATGTCTCGCAGCGGAAGCACGGGGAAGGAGGTTTGGGTTTGCTCGTTCATGGATGTCCTCAAGTCTGCAAGAGGGTCCGGTCCCGGTTGCGGCAACCTTTGGCCCTCTCCTGATGCTGGCCTCTATATGTGGTGCCCGGGAGCCTGGGTTCAACCACCCGAACATTTTGCGCCAACTCTGCCCCGCAAGCGCGGCGGGAGCAAGCGGGCACTGCCGATCCGGGGGGTTTCACAAGAGAATACCACGCTTTTCGCGCCGGACCGTCACGTATCAGAAACGGAACCCGACACAAAGCTCGACTGTTTTCTTAACAGAAAAGAAAGGATTCGCGCCCAAATTTCGCCCCATATGCAGTCTAGCGAGGGCCGTGGGGGGCGCGGAAAAGGTGATTGCCGCGCATGGCACATGGACGTGGATACAAGGTGTACCGCGAACGCCGCCGGCTCCTGCTGGTGACCGCGTTGGCTTTCATGGCGGGCTATGTGTTCTACATGCGCGCCGGGGCCGAGATCTGGGGCCTGCCGATCCCCCTGGTGACCGGCGCGATCTACGCCGGCGTCGTCGGCCCGACCGCGCTGTTCTTCTGTCTCGTCCTGCCGTCCGTCCGCTTCATGATCGAGGCCGTCGCGATTTCGCGGCTGGCGTTCTCGGTCTTCGTCTTCAGCGTGCCCGACATCGGCTACCGCATCCTGGCTTCGCCGTTTCTCACCGCCCTCGTCGTGGTCCTGGGCGGGATCGCGGTCAGCCGCCTGATCCACGGACGGTTCCACAAGGAGAAGGTCGCCACATGGCGCGAAAAGCTGCGCCCGACCGGCCTCTTCCGCCGCGCGCCGGTCCGGCTGCGCGCCCGCGCCTGGCAGCACCGCTTCGTCGGCTGGATCGACGACGCACAGCCCGTCCCTGCGTGAACGCCATGACCTACGCCAGGTTCTTCACCGCCTCGCGCCGGCCCGGCGCCATCACGCGGCCCCAGGGGCTTGAGCATGACCGGGCCATGTACACCGCCGGTCTGATCGCCGCGCTTCTGAACCGCGCCGCCGACACCGGCACCTTCCGGGGCGCCATCCCGGCCCATCCCCACATGCTCGCCACCCCGGCGACATTCGGCTCCGACGAAGGCACGCGCCTGGAATTCGGGCTCGGCGCCATCGCCGTGGCCCGCGCGGCCTCGATCACGCTGGCGGGCGCGGACGCCGCGCGCCTGGGCTTTCTCGCCTTCACGCCCCTGCACAAACAGGCCAACGGCTTTGAGCCCGACTGGCAGTTCGACGACCCCGAGGCCGCCATGACCGCCCGCTGCCGCATCATCGGGCTGACCCTCGACATCGCCTGCATCGACGACCCGAACGGCGCCGCCACCATCGCGCTGGACCTTGGCGACTAGGATGTTCCGCCGCCTCTACCGCCAGCGACGTCGCTTCGCCGTCGTGACCCTCTTCCTGACGGTTGGCCTCCTGTCGATGCTGGCGAACGGCTGGGCGCCCGAGGGCGATGCCCTGCCGCTCGACAACTGGATCACCTGGGTTTCCATCTTCCTCGCCAGCCTGATCGTGACCACGGGCCTGATCCTCGTGACCACCTACGTTCTCCCCGGCCTGCGCCACGCGTTGGAAACCATGACGCTGACGATCCTCATAACCCCGGCGATCCAGCACACCGCCGCCACCTTCGGCACCGATGTCGGAAGCTACGTCTGGCTCGTCTGGATTCTCACCTTCGTCGCCCTCGAACACCTGATCTACGGCCCCCACCTCGACCGGCTGACCTTCGCCCTGCCCCAGCGCCGCAGCCGCTTCCGCACCAAGGCCGCCCCCCAGGCCGCCTGGGCCGCCCTCGCGCCGCTCGCGGAACACAGTGGACGCCACTTCTACCCCGGCACCCGCTTCGAGACGGCCTAGGACGGGAGCGTCCGCGCGATCTATCCCCTGAAAGGCGGCCTGACCTACCAGGTCGAGCGTTTCATGCCCCAGCAGGTCGAAGCCCCGCATCTCTATGCGGCCCGCTTCACGCCGGCCGAAACCTCCGCCGGCAGCGGCGGCCTTGCCGGCGAGACCGTCATCGAGATCACGCCGCGCGACGGCAGCGGCTCCGACATCGCGGTGACCGAAGCGCGCGACGCCGCGCCCATACGCCGCCACCTGCAACTCTGGCTCGATGACGAACTGGGCGACCGCACCGACTGCATGGCCGCTCGCATCGACGGGCGTCACGACTGGTCCTTCTTCAAGCACCAGTTCCCCAGCCCGGCCCAGGGCGGCACACCCGTCCCCGCCTAAAGCGGCGGAATATCCCCCTCGGCCCGGCCCGCATGGAACGCCGCCTCCCAGGCCTCGAAGCGCCCTTCGGCGATCGCCTGCCGCATCCCTGCCATCAGGTCCTGGTAGTAGTGCAGGTTGTGCCAGGTCAGCAGCATCCCCGAAATCATCTCGCCCGCCCGGAACACGTGGTGCAGATAGGCGCGCGAATACCCCCGGCAGGCCGGACAGCCGCACGCCTCGTCCAAGGGCCTCGGATCGTCGGCATGCCGCGCGTTCTTGATGTTGACGACCCCGTGACGCGTGAACGCCTGCCCCGTCCGCCCCGACCGCGACGGCAGCACGCAATCCATCATGTCGATCCCGCGTTTCACTGCGCCCACGATGTCGTCCGGCTTGCCGACGCCCATCAGGTAACGCGGGCGATCCTCGGGCAGGAACCCGGGCGCATAGTCCAGTACGCCGAACATCGCCTCCTGCCCCTCGCCCACGGCAAGCCCGCCCACCGCGTAGCCGTCGAACCCGATCTCCTTCAACGCCCCGGCCGATTCCTCCCGCAACTCCCGCGTCACGCCCCCCTGCATGATCCCGAACAAAGCATGTCCGGGTCGGTCGCCAAACGCGTCCTTCGACCGCGCCGCCCAGCCCATCGACCGCCGCACCGACGCCGCAAGCGCCTCGCCGTCGGCCGGCAGCGCCGGGCACTCGTCGAAAGCCACCACGATGTCGGCGCCCAGAAGCCGCTGGATTTCCATCGACCGCTCCGGCGTCAGCTCATGCTTCGACCCGTCGATATGGCTGCGGAACGTCACCCCCGTCTCGGTCAGCTTGCGCAGGTCGGCCAGCGACATCACCTGAAACCCGCCCGAATCCGTCAGGATCGGCCGCTCCCAGTTCATGAACCGGTGCAGCCCGCCCAACCGCGCCACCCGCTCGGCCCCGGGCCTCAGCATCAGGTGATAGGTGTTCCCCAACAGGATATCCGCCCCTGTCGCGCGCACGCTCTCGGGCAGCATCGCCTTGACCGTCCCGGCGGTCCCCACCGGCATGAAAGCCGGCGTCCTGACCTCGCCGCGGGGCGTCCGGATCACACCGGTCCGCGCCGCGCCGTCCACCGCACCCAATGCAAAGGAAAACCGATCCGCCATCTCATCACCTCGCAATCGCGCCGCAGTTAGACCGAAACCGCGCGCATCGCAAACCGCGCATTCACGCAGCGTTCACGCAGACCTCCGCGCGATAGAGAAAAGCACCCGGAAATGCTAGACTTACCGGCATTCGTTCACCCCATTTCGCGAGGACCCGTCATGTCCGGCATCATCTATCTTCTCGCCATGATCGGCAGCGTCGTCACGCTCGTCGGCTCCATGATCTTTCTCTTCAAACAGAAAACCGTGGTCGATCAGAACGGCCATGTGACCGAGGTTGAAATCCCGTTCTTCGGCAAGGTCAAAAGCAACTATCCATCCATCGTCACCGGCTTTTTCGGCGCCGCGCTCGCCGCCTTCACGATGGACCGCGTCGCGCCCGACATCCCCCGCATCGGCCTCTCCGCATCGGTCGGTGTGGCCCAGGCCGCCAATGCCAACGACCTGCCTGTCCTCGTCGGCGTCGTGCCGCAGGAATACTTCACCTCCACCACACTCGACCAGGAAGGCCGCGGCGTGCTCGAATTCAGCGTCGAGGACAACAAGTCCTACAACGTCGTCGTCCTGAAGCCGGTCGAGGTCACGCCCGAAGGCGTGCGATTCCTCTCGACCCACGGCCCCGCCACCATCGCCGAGAACAAGCTTCGCTTCGAAGGAGTGCTCAGATGACCCCGCTCGCCCCTTGCGCGCTGGCGCTCGCGCTCACCGCGCTCGCCGCGCCCGTCGCCGCCCAGTCCCAGATCATCGGCCAGTTCGACACCCGCATCACCGGCACCGTCCAGGATGAAACCGGCAAGCCGCTGGCCGGTTACCCGGTCATCATCACCGAGCCCCGGACACGCCAGAACATCGTCGTCTTCACCGACAAGGACGGCGCCTACAGCGTCGAAGGTCTTGCCGCGGGCGAATATCAGGCCGTTCCGGGCACCGACACGGCCCGCGTGACCCCCTTCTCGGTCACATTGCCCGACCGCAGGTGGTTCCAGCAGGGCGCCAAAAGCGCCGAGACGGTCACGCTCCCGGAAATCGCGGTGCCGCTCGGCCCCGTCAGTCGTTGACACCGGCCTGTCCAAGGGCTCTGGACGCCCTCGGGCGCAATCCTTATATATTCAGTCAACAAATACGGGATTGCCGATGACCGCCGAACCGACCGACACGCTCGAGGGCACGCCGCTGATCAAGCCGTCCTCCACGGACCATCCGCTTTACGATCAGATCGTCGAGGCCTGCCGGACCGTCTACGACCCGGAAATTCCGGTCAATATCTACGACCTGGGCCTCGTCTACACCATCGAGATCACCGACGATGCCGAAGTCACGGTGGTCATGACGCTCACCGCGCCCGGCTGTCCCGTCGCGGGCGAGATGCCGGGCTGGGTCGCCGAGGCGGTCGAACCCCTGCCGGGGGTCAAGCAGGTGGATGTGGAGCTCACCTGGGATCCGCCCTGGGGCATGGACATGATGTCCGACGAAGCCCGGCTGGAACTGGGGTTCATGTAATCAAGTCTTTCAGATTGATTTTTTTAATTCAAGCTTTATAACTTGATATTGAGACATCAAGTTTGAAGGCTTGAAATGGAGTCCATCCAAGCGGCCCTCACCGGCGATCTGATCGCATCCAGCGACGCGGGCAGCGCCGCCGTGGATGGGGCGATGGAGGTACTCCGGACCGCCGCCGCGGACATCGCCGCCTGGCGGTTTGCCGAAAGCACCGCCGTCGGCGACACTCGTTTCACCCGCTTTCGCGGCGACGGATGGCAAATCCTCGTCTCCAAAGGCACCTTCGGCCCGCGCGCCGCGCTGTCGATGTACGCCCGCCTCGCCGCCCGGCCCGATCTGCCCCGAACCCGTGTCGCCATCGGTCTCGGCACCGTCGACACCTTGCCCGGCCCGGACCTCTCGGACGCCCTTGGCGCAGCTCTCGCGATCTCCGGCCGCACCTTGGCCGAGATGCGGCACGGCGAACACCTGAGGATCGCCGGGACGGCTCCGCACGGCCCCGTCACGCCGCTCACGGCCGCCTTCGTCGCCCTCATCGACGACCGCATCGCCGACTGGACGCCGGAACAGGCCGAGGCCGTCGCCCGCGTCATCGCGCCCGGTGCGCCCACACAAAACGCAATCGCCGCCTCCCTCGGCATATCCCCGCAGGCGCTCAGCGCCCGCCTGACCGGTGCGAAATGGCCGACGCTCCGAACCCTCCTCGCCCGGTGGGAGGAACCGCAACCCAGGGCCGCCCCCGATGACTGAAACCCTCGCCGCGCTCCTCCTCGCCCATGCCGTCGCGGATTTCCTCCTGCAATCCACCCGGATGGTCGAGACCAAGCGCCGCCCCGTCACGCTTCTCCTTCACGGCGCCATCGTGCTGGCCACCGCCCAGGCCGCGCTGGGCCGGATCGACGCTTGGGAACCCCTGGCATTGGCCGCGGCACACGTCGCCATCGACGCGTTCAAGGCCTGGGCGCTTCCCGCCCGGCTCTGGGCCTTCCTCGCCGACCAGGGGGCGCATCTGGCCACCATCCTCGCCGTCGCGCTCTACGCGCCCGATCTCTTCGCAGGCGGCCTCTGGGCTTCGGCCCAATGGGCGCCGGGCGCGATGGTCTACGCCGCCGGCCTGATTCTCGCCGTCCCCGCGGGCGGCCATGCCGTGGCGCTTCTGGTCGCACCGCTGGCCAGCGAAGCGCCCAAGGGCCTGCCCGAGGGCGGCCGCCTGATCGGTCTTCTGGAACGCGGGATCATCTTCCTTCTGATCGCGGTCGGTCAGCCCGCCGGCATCGGCTTTCTGATTGCCGCGAAATCGGTCCTTCGGTTCGAATCCACCAAGGGACAGGAAGCAAGCGAATACGTCATCATCGGCACGCTGGCATCCTTCGGCTGGGCGATGGTGATCGGCTGGTCGACGCTGGCGCTGGCCGCCCGGCTCCCGCCCCTGACGCTGCCCTGACCTATTGCGTCAGCCGCAGCTTGGTCAGGTCGATCGCGATGGCGTCGAAGGCGCTGGCGATGTCCAGACCGTTCACGTCGAAATAGCGGCCCACATCGTCGGCACAATCCCGAAGCAGCGTCTGGCTCGACGACGGCGCCTGGAAGGCGATGGTGTAGATGTCCACGCCCGCCGCCCGCGCCTCGCCGCAGATCGGGCGCACCCGGGTGTCCGCCGCGCCATAGCTGCCGGTGTCGATCAGCGCGTTGTCATGGGCGTTGTCTGCCGCCGAATCCTCGTCGAAGAACATGTCCGAGACATCCTGGGGCCGGAACCGCTCGTACAGGCGGTGGTAATCCCACTGCTCGGCATCCGCCGGCAGGCTGCCCGCCGCCAGATAGCCGTCATCGGCATTCGACAGGGGCGAGCCGGGCACGAACCAGCGCTCGTTGGCATCGTTGGCCGGCATCTCGACCAGGAACCCGTCGAACTCGACGCCGTTGGCCAGGCTCTCGGAATACCAGATCCGGCTCGGCCCCGACTTGAACCCGTCGTCCAGGTCCAGATGGTCGGTGTTCATCCCGTCTGTCATCAGCACGATCACCTTCTTGACGTCCGGGTCGTTGAAGGACAGCGGCTTGCCGGCCATCCGGGCGTCCAGAAGGCTGTTGTCGACCATGTCCTGCACGATCGGACGGAACCCGTCCTCCAGGATACCGACGCCCCAGTTGATCCCGTAGTCGATCGAGGTCCAGCCCTGGCCCCGCAGGGTGTCGATGAAGTCGTGCAGATCGGTCTCGTCGTTCTGATACAGAAGCACCTGCGAATAGCTGTCCGAGCACCAGTCGGCCCAGCCAGGGTACTGGTTGAAGGGCGTCAGGCTGCGACCCGACAGGCCCGAGAACATCGCGCTGCCCTCGACGGCGCCATCGGACAGTGCCGTGATGCGGAAATCCTCGTCGCGGAACCGCGCGCAGCGCGTGGCGGCGTTATGGGTGTTGTAGTTCACGATGGCACCGGGATGCGCCAGCGGCGACGCGACGGTGCGCAACTCGTTCTGCCAGTTCAGGCGCGACCGCAATTCGTCGTCCACATGAACCTGATGGTTGTACGGCACGACCGAGATCGAGACGAAATCCTCGCCCAGGCGGTCGATCATCTCGGTGACGAAATCCTTCGCCGCCGGACGCAACGCCTCGATCTTGCCGTTCCGGCTCATCGAACCCGAGACGTCCAGGACCAGCACGATCTCGACAAGCTGCTGGCTTTCCTCGGCACGCCCGCCGGCGCCGCCCTGAAGCTCCTCGATGCCCATCATCCCCATGAACATCGTGTCCATCCGGAAATTCGCCGTCGCCGTCACACCCCGGCTGCGCGAGCCGTCGATGCTGGGCGAGACGGTGACCATGTTCGGATCCAGACCGGCCTTGGCGACATAGTCCAGCACGATGGCCTCCATCTCGGCCTCCGAGTTCGCGCCGCTCTCCAGGCTGCCGGCGGCCAGAACCGCCGTGTCCAGCGTGTTCTGAAGCGCCACGCGCTCATGCTCGTGGCGCACCATGTCCACGGCCATGCCCGAAATCATCAGGATGAGAACGAAGATGAACAGGCTGAAGATCGTAAGCGACCCCTCCTCGCGCCGAAGCCAGACGGCACGCTCTCCGGGGCGGGACGTTTCGGAATCGTTGACACGGAACTTGCTGAAAAACATCACACAACAACCTGACACTCATGAACGAACACCCGACGTCGTACCACGATCCGCCGCATTTGCGACAAATTCTGCCACATTTTCAGGGCAATGATCACGAACCGAACGGCAATGGCAACCCGGCGCCACGATTGACCCGCGGACGTGAACAAAACCCCACCGGATTGTGGCACCGACCCGACCACATTTCCGTCTCAAAGCGATTCGGCCGCACCCGGCGCGAAATCGGCGATACCGAACGCTGCCCCTTGGAAAGGCGGGAATTCCGCACTAAATTCGTCAGAGAAGCAGGAGAAAGCACGTGTTCGGCATTCCCGGCAAACAGGCCGTCACCATGACCCCGGCAGCGGTCCGGCAGATCGCGAAACTGATGGCCCGCGATGGCCACCAGGGGCTTCGCATCGGCGTCAAGAAAGGCGGATGCGCGGGCATGGAATATACCATGGATTACGCGTCCCAGGTCGATCCCGCCGACGAGGTGGTCGAACAGGACGGCGCGCGCGTGATGATCGCGCCTATGGCCCAGATGTTCCTGTTCGGGACCGAGATCGACTACGAAACCTCGCTTCTCGAATCCGGCTTCAAGTTCCGCAATCCGAATGTGGCGGATGCCTGCGGCTGCGGCGAATCCATCAAGTTCAAGGACGTCGAGGAACTGGCCGCCGAGCGCGGCGGCGTCTCGGACTGAGATGGCGGCGCTTGCCGCTGCCCTCGCGGTCGTCCTGATCCTCACCGTCATATCGCTGCGCGCCGACCGCGAATTCGCGGGACGCCGTCACCTGCCGATGTCGTTCGGCCCCTCCGCCTCCGGCTGGCAGGCGCCCCGCCGCCAGGCCCTCGCCGTCTCGCCGGTTCTCGCGCTCGTAGTCCTGACCGCACTCGCCCTCTTCGGCCCCGACCCTGTGCTGCCACGCGTGATCGTCGTGGGGCTGGCCTTCATCGCCGCACATCTCTGGCATCTCCGGCTCTGCCGCCGGGCTTGACCTCCGCCGGCCCTCGGTCATTCTGCGCCGACACCGACAGGAGACAGAAAAGATGCGCAAACTCGCCGCCGGAAACTGGAAGATGAACGGGGTTTCGGACAGCCTGTCCGAGATCGACGCGCTGAAGGCCGCGCATCCCGACCCCGGCTGCGACGTGCTGATCTGTCCGCCCGCAACCCTCCTGTCACGGCTCTCCGACGCCGCCAGCGGCAGCGCCATCGCCACCGGCGGCCAGGATTGCCACCCCGCTGCCTCGGGCGCGCATACCGGCGACATCTCGGCCCCGATGATCGCCGACGCGGGCGGCTCTTACGTGATCCTCGGCCATTCCGAACGCCGCGCCGATCATGGCGAAACCGACGACCTGGTCAGCGCCAAGACCCGCGCCGCCTGGGCCGCCGATCTGATCGCGGTGATCTGCGTCGGCGAGACGCTGGAGGAACGCGAGGCGGGCCGCACCATCGACGTCGTGGGCAGCCAACTGGCTGGCTCGGTCCCCGACGGCGCGGCGGCGGCCAACACCGTCATTGCCTACGAACCCGTCTGGGCCATCGGCACCGGCAAGGTCCCTACGCTGGACGAGATCGCCGCGGTCCACGACGACATCCGCGCCCGCCTGACCGCTCGCTTCGGCGACGACGCAAACGGCATCCGCATCCTCTACGGCGGCTCGGTGAAGCCGTCCAACGCGGACGACATCTTCGGCGTCTCCAACGTCGACGGCGCGCTGGTCGGCGGGGCGTCCCTCAAGGCGTCGGACTTCGGCGGCATTATCGCCGCGCTCGAACGCGCCTAAGTCGCGGGCACATCCCAGACCAGCCGCTCGCGAATGCCCTTCGCCACCAGTTCGGGATGCGTGATCGGCACCATGTGGCCCGCGTCCGGCACCGTCAGCCACTCGGCATCCTTCATCCGGTCGCCCAACTCGCTGATGATGTCGGCGATGACGGGATGCGTATCGCCGCCGTCGACGAAGGTCACGGGGATCTCCAGCGCCTCGATCCGCCCCGGCTTCAGAATGCCGCTCCGGTCGTCCATCAACAGCGGATTGCCCGCCGGGATCGTCTCGATCCGGTCCAGGATATAGGCCTTCCGGTCCGACGACAGCTCGGCCCAGGGCTTGCCTTCGCCCCACAGCGCGTGAAACTCCTTGGCCGCCGTGGCGAACTGCGCCGCCTTCATCTTCTTGTGGAACGGCTCCAGGTCGCGCATCACCTTGTCATGGCCCCAGCGCCCCTTCGCGGCGGCGAACAGCACCGGCTCGATCAGGACCAGCGACGAGACGCGATAGGGCCGCTCGACCGCGATCCGCAAGGCCAGCGCCGCGCCATAGGAATGCCCCACCAGCGGCACCGGATCGCTCGGCATCTCCGACAAGGCGATCTCCAGCGCCTGCTCGGTGAAATCGCGATCGCGGTCCCAGTCCTCGGCCAGACCGTGACCCGGCAGCTCTATATTGTGCACCGTCAGCCCGCCGCCCAGCGCGTTGATCAGCCCGCGCCAGTTCCCGGCCTTTCCCAGACCGCAATGGATGAAAGCGATCGGCTTTTTGGGCGCCATGCGTCAGAGATCCCCTGCAAGGTGGCGGTCCAACTGCTCCAGGCGGTCCTGCCCCCAGAACAGCGCGCCACCGTCGGTGACGAAGAACGGCACGCCGAAGACACCCGCGGCGACCGCGTCCTCGAGGTTCTGCTCATAGACCATCGCGCCGGTCAAGAGCCCGCTATCGGCCAGCGCGGGATCGAACCCGGCGGCCTCCAGGCAGTCCCGGATCACGTCATCCTCGGCGACGTTCTTCTCCTCGGCCCAGCAGGCCCGGGTGATCCCCGCGACCAGCTGGCCCACGTCCCCGCCCCCGGCCTTCTGCGCCGCGATCACAGCATAGGAGGCAGGCGCCGGATTCGTCGGCCAGAACGCGGGCTTCGCATTGACCGGCATCCCCTGAACCCGGCCCCAACGCTCGATCTCGACCAGCCGGTAGGCCTGGCGCGACGGATGCCGCTGGGGCGGCGGCGTTCCGCCGGTCCGTGCGAACAGCGCCATGACATCGACCGGCTTGTAGGCGATCGTGGCGCCATGTTTCGCCGCGATTTCGCCCGGCCGCGTCCCCGCGAAATAGCAATTCGGCGATGTCGGCGTGAAATAATAGTCGATATGGGACATTTGGCCTCGGCCCGTCGGAACTGTTGTTTGCCAGACCCTATGCGCGTGCTAAGCGGTGTCAACGTTGCGATTCTGTGACACCCTGCGGAACGAAGACAGGACCTGCTCGCCATGCCCAACATCCAGGAACCCAAGATCATCTCCGGCAACGCGAACCGGTCGCTGGCCAAGGCGATCACGCGGCGGCTCTCGATGCACCGGGGCATGAACGTGGGTCTGGTGGATGCGCGTGTCGAACGCTTCAACGACGGCGAGATCTTCGTCGAGGTCTACGAGAACGTGCGCGGCGAGGATATGTTCATTCTGCAAGCCACCTCGAACCCGGCGAACGACAACCTGATGGAACTCCTCATCATGTC
>ERZ869936.1507-NODE-1507-length-16383-cov-3.583231_pt1 | contig 16383 bp, 9 predicted proteins | sample MGYA00520876_ERZ869936 | MGnify/ENA primary metagenome ERZ869936 (study PRJEB32218, sample SAMN09650985) | biofilter metagenome | isolation source: enrty point of leading RO module | place: Saudi Arabia: Thuwal, RO plant located on Red Sea | collected 2016-02-17 ...
GCTCACGACCAGAATATCACCCACCGTGACCTGAAGCCGGCCAACGTGTTGCTGGATGTGAATGACGAGCCGCATGTCACGGACTTTGGCCTGGCCAAACGTGTTGATGCGGAAGGCAGCATGTCGGTCACGCATCCTGGCGGCGTGTTGGGGACGCCGGCGTACATGCCGCCCGAGCAGGCGCGCGGGCAGAAGAATCTGACGACGGCGGCCGATGTGTACAGCCTCGGCGCGATTCTTTACGTGCTGCTGACCGGGCAGCCTCCATTTCGCGCCGCCACGCCGCTGGACACGATGCGCAAGCTGATCGATGAGGATCCCGCCTCGCCGCGATCCATCAGTTCACACGTGCCGCATGACCTGGAAACGATCTGCCTCAAGTGCCTGGAGAAGGACCCGGCCCGGCGATACGCCTCGGCGGATGAGCTTGCCAAGGAACTGCAGCGCTGGCTGAACCATGAGCCGATCGAGGCGCGGCGCGTCAACGTGGTCGGCCGGGTCGCGCGCTGGACGCGCCGCAATCCCAAGCTCGCCGCGGCCTACTCGATCGCCGCTTCCATCATCATCACGCTCAGTTGCGTCTACTACATCAGGCTCATCACGGAAAAGGCACACACGGCCACCGCGCTGAAGGGTGAAATGAGCGCGCGACTCGAAGCGGAATCCCAGCGTGATCAGGCGCAGGATGCGCTGTCGCGCGGCAAGTATGAGCAGGCGCGGTCCCTGCTGCTGTCTCGTCAGAGCGGCCGGCGCTGGAAGGCGCTCGAGCTGCTCGATGAGTCCAACCAGCTTCGCACACGCCAGACCAAGCGTCGCGTGACGGTGCATAGTGGCTCGGAAACGTTCTCGGCTGACGTGCCGGTGAAGGATCGCCAGACGACGCTGCCGGACGAGGCCGAACTGCGGACGCAGGCGGTGGCGGCGCTGCTGACGCCGGATGGCCGTGAACTGCATCGCTTGACGTCGAGCTTCGGCATGCCGCCGTCGATTACGGACGATGGTCGATACGCCGCCTGCTTCTGGACCGACATGAACCTGGCCCTGATGGCGCGCAGTCCCGCCGGCGCCGGCGACCTGATGAAGGAGTCGCGCAGCGGCCTGCGCATCCTGGACACGACAAGCGGCAAGCAGATCGCGCAGTTCGACGTGCCGCCGCTGGCGACCTACGCGATGATCGGCATGGCGATCGACCCCAAGGCTCGCTGGTATGTAGGGCAGCAGGACAATCACCATGTGCTGCGCTCTCTGGTGGACGGCAAGGTGGTGAGGCAACTGGAGGACTCGCTGCATGCGACGCCCGGCCAACCGTTTCAGTCATTCACATTTTTGCCAGACGGTGTGACCGTTGCCGCGGTGCGTGCCGGCGCGCAGGACTCTTCCGGTGCCGCGACTACGGGAAAAGTCCTGTTCTGGGAACTTCAGACCGGTGAACTCCAGGACCACCGCACCATCGAACTGGGCGAAGTAAGTTCGCCGGTAAGCATGTATGCGAGTCCCAGCGGCAAATACCTGATGGTTCGCATCAACGAAAAGCAGGTGCGCGTCATCAGTCTTGCCGGCGGTAGGGCGATCGATGTCAGTCTGCCGGCCATCGAACGCGACACGACGCCGCTGACTGTCGGCGGCGAGACGATGGTCATGGATCCGCTGGACCAGTACATGGCGATTCAGTGCACCGCCCGGTTGTCGCGTGACTCATACGTTCTCGTGTGGAACCTGGCGGAGAACCGCGAGCAGTATCGCGTCGGCGAACATCGCTGGTTTCCCATCACCACGCCGACGATGGCGTTCAGTCCCGATGGCAGTCAACTGGCGCTGGGCAGCTACTTTGGCGACGTGGTGATCTACGACTCTGACACGGGGCGCGAGCAGTGGCGCCTGCACAACGCACATGAACTGGTGGCGGCGGTGCGCTGGGCGCCGGATGGCAACCACCTGGTCACCGCCGGCATCGAAGGCGGAATCAAGCGATGGGAGCTGGCGCCCAGGCCGTGCGTGCGCGACTTGCCCGAAGCGCTGGACACGGGCAGGCCGATCTTCGCGCAGGCGGTCAGTGCCGACGGGCGCTGGCTGGCAGTGTCGATGGCAGGCTCGCCGCGCACGCGCGTCATTGACCTCTCACGCGGGCGCCTCGCAAGGATGGTGGATCATGACGGGTATCCGTGTTTCTCGCCGGATGGCACCCAGTTGGCAGTGGTTCGCGTTTCTGAACCGCCTAGCATCGTTGTCATTGACGTTGAAACCGGGCGCAAGAAGTTCGAATCACAGCGCGCCCTTCCGGCCGGCCTTGCGGGCCGCAGTGATCTGATCGAGAACGGTTCGATGGGCTTCAACGATCAAGGGCACTTCTGCCTGCTGTCATTGCGCGAGGGACGGGCGGAAGTGTACGACGTGCAGACCGGCCAGACCCGGCAAGACGTGCGATACGATCCGTCGCGCGCTCCGTTCACGCACCTGCCGGCCACCGCCCTCTACCACGCGCGGCCGATGGAATCGGAAGCGGTCGAGTTCGGCGGGAGCTGGGAGTTCACCGATCTGACGCGATCGGCCAAGCCGGTGAAACTGACCAGCAGCGACGACCGGCTCCTGATGAACCAGGGCGTGATCAGCGGCGACGGCAAGTGGGTCGCCCGGCTCTACATCAACGCCGCTTTCATGGGCCAGGGCGATGAGGACACGGGCTTCCGCACAGGCGTGCTGCTGTACGGCCTCGATGCGGACGGCAAGACGATCGATCTCTTTGCGCGCGAGCCGATGACCGGCGCGATGTTCTCACCCGATGGCAAGTGGCTGGCTGTGGCGCATCGCCGCGGCGGCGTGGGCATCTTCGCCATGCCCAGCGGCAAGGAGTTGTTCCGCGTGCCCGCCGGCCACATGGATGACGCCAGGCTGCTGTTCGACGCCACCGCGTCGCGCCTGCTGGTCACCGATGGCGAACAGTTCTACCGCGTGGTTGATCTGAAGCAGCTCAAAGAAGAACTGGGCCGGTACGATCTGGCGTGGTGATCAAGAGCAGCGCTTGAAGGGCGAATTCCACACCGCCCGGTCTCACTTCGTCTGAAACGCCTGTGAGTGAACGATTGAGCGCAGGATTGACCGCAATGAATATCCACTGTCCGCGGCGGCCTGGGCGATCGATTCGATGGCTGCGTGATCCGATGCTTCAATCAGGCGGCCGGTCGCGTAGACAAATAGTTTCTCCGACAGGCCGCGCACGAATCGATCGCGCTGCGCCATCAGCGCCTGTTTGAATTCCTTCACATTCGCGAAGCTTGCGCCGTTGGGCAGCTTGCCGGCCGGCTCGATCGCCGGCGCCTGCCGGCCCCAGCGTTCCTGTTCGCCGTCCTGCACGTCGCGCCACTGGCCGATGGCGTTGAAGTTTTCCAGCGCCAGGCCGTAGGGATCGATTCCGCGATGGCAGTTGCCGCAGCTTTCGATCTCGCGGTGTTGCTCCAGCCGTTCGCGCACGGATAGATTCTGGCCGCGTTCGTTGGGCTGAATCTCGCCGGCGTTGGGCGGCGGCGGATCAGGCGGATCATTGAAGAGCACTTCGAGCACATACTTGCCGCGATGCACCGGCTTCGTGCGGTTGCCGTCGCTGCCCCACTTATGAAAGCCGGCCATCGCGACCAGTCCACCGCGCGGCGAGTCGGCCGGCAGCGGCACGCGCCGGAACGCGTCGCCCGTCACGCCGTCGATGCCGTAGAACCGCGCGAGCCGCTCGTTGGCCATCGTCCAGTCCGCGTCGATGAACGCCAGAACGCTCGCATCGTTCCGCAGCATCTCGCGGAACACCGCCAGCGGCTCGGCGTTCATGTCATCACCCAGGCCCGCATTCTCGTTGGTGTAGTACGCCCTGTAGATCTGCTGGTCCGGCTTGAACTGATCGAACTCATGCACCTTCAGCCACTGCGCGGCGAAATCACTCACCAGCGCCTCGGCCTTCTCATCCTTGAGCATTCGGTCGATCTGCGCATCGAGCACGCTGGGCTCACGCAGCTTGCCCTCCGACGCCAGTTGCAGGAGCTGTGCATCGGGCAGGCTCGACCACAGGAAATACGACAGGCGCGACGCCAGTTCATAATCATTCAAGGCCCGCGGCTGCGGCTGCGGCGGCGCAGGCTCGGCAATGTAAAGAAAGCTCGGCGAGCAGAGCATCGCGATCAGGCCGCCCTTGACGGCGTCTTCGTAGGTTTCGCCCGCTTCCAGCTCGCTGGCGACGACGCGGATGATCTGTTCGATCTCCTCGCTGCGCACAGGCCGGCGAAAGGCGCGCGGCAACAGGCGTGTGAAGAGCCGGCGCGCCTCATCGAGCGTGCGGCGGTCATCATCCAGGCCGTCGGGAAAGAGCACGCTCATGCTCGGCGGCGGCCACGGGCCATACAGCGGGCCTTCGACTTCGATGTAGTCGATATAGAGTTTGGGCACGCGGTCCAGGTCGGCCGTGTCGGGATTCGGGCGATCGCGCCGGTAAATGTCATACTGGCCCGCGGCACGACCGCGCGCCCGGATGCGACCGGCCTCATTGAAGCGGCCGGCGTCATGCGCCGCAGTGGCGGCCGAGTGTACGCGGCCGGACTCGACCTCGTAGTTGGTGAACGCCGTATCGTTGACCAGGTGGACCTGGAACTCGTGATCAATCGCATTGAGTGTACGTGTCACCTCGTACACTTTCGGTTCATCGATCGGCGCTTCGACCTTGAACTTGCCCAGCACGCCGTCGGCGCCGCGCGTAATGTCCATGTAGATCGGCTCGCCGCGCGCGCCCGGGTCGGCGCCGGCGCGGACTCGGATCGTATAGAGCCCGCGCACCGGCACCTGGTTGCCGCTGTAGGGATGCTTGAGCTGTGCGAACGTTCGCATGGCGCCCTGCATGATGATGGCGCCCTCCTCGCGCATGATTGTGGACCGCTGCTCGGCGATATAGCTGAACGCCGCGTCTTCGATCGTCTCACATTCGAATCGCACCGTGTGCGTCGGCACGCGCGGCGGGCGCGTGACCAGGGCGCGATCGACGACCAGCTCGGCCGCGCGGTAGTAGGCGTCCATCAGCGACGGATCCAGCAGCAATCCCTTGCTCACCTTGTCGAAGCCGCCAAGCTTGCCGTCGGGCGGGAGCAGTTCAATCGGTGATTCGCCCTCGACGAACGTGACCTGGAGCAGGTCGCGCACCGTGTTGGCGTACTCGGTGCGCGTCAGGCGGCGAAGCAGCGCCCGGCCGCCCGTGCTCTGGGCCCGGCGGGAGGCGCCGCGCACTTCCGATGCGATCCAGCGCGAGACGATCGCGAGCTTGTCGGCGTCCGGCCGCGGCTCTTCCTCCGGTGGCATCTCGCCGAGGTTGATCCGGTCCATCACCTCGATCCAAGCCGAGGCGTGCGGGTTGTTGATGAAATCAGGCTCCAGCGTGTCGAGGCGCAGCTTGCCTTTCTGCTTTTCGGGTCCGTGACACGTGATGCAGTGCTGGGTGAGAAACGCTTTGACGTGATCTTCAAACGTCTTCGTATCGGCGACGAGCACGGCGGGCGCGGCGGATGCGGTAGTGTTCGGTCCAGGCGCAGCGGTCGATGTGTCGGCGACGTTGATGATCGGTTCGGGTGCCTTGTCATTCGATGCCGTGCTGTCACCGCAGCCTGACAGGGCGTTCGCTATCACTGCGAGCGTGAACAGAAGCCGATATTTCAAGAGGGTATTCATGTATGCGTCGGATCAGTTGGTCGGTCGCATTCGAGCGTATGTGCCCTCACCCCAGCCCTCTCCCAAGAGGAGAGGGGGCCAATCACCTCACCTGGATGTCGATCTGAGGCGCGGCCTTCTTCAGGGCCGCGATTCCTTCATCCGTGATCTGCGTTTCAGTGCGATGCAGCTCGATGCGGCGCAGCTTCGGCGCCTCCGCGAGCGTGATGAGCCCCGCGTCGGTGACGGCCGGCGGTCCTGTGCGGTCGCCGATGCGCAGCTCCTCGACCGCCGCCAAGAGGCGCACCTGTTTGAGGCCTTCGTCGGTGATGCCCTTGCCGGTCAGATGCAGCCGGCGCAGGTTGGACAGGTCCATGAGTTCGCGCAGACCTTCACCGGTGACCTTCGGACAGCCAATCGAAAGAAGGTTGAGCCGGTCAAGGCGCCACAGGTGACGCAGGCCGCGGTCGGTGACGGCAGCGGATTCGGTGATACTCAGGTACTGAAGCCCGACGAGACTGGAAAGGTGCTGCAGTCCGGCATCGGTCAGCGCGGGGCTGCCGATGTGCAGATTGGTGAGCTGGATGTGTGAGGCGAGGGCTTTGCAGGCATTGTTGCCGGCGCCGGTGTCCTGGAGATTGATGCCCCGCAGCTCGCGCATGCCCGCCAGCGCGGAAAAGGCCGCGTCCGTCACGCCTTTGCAACGCGTCAGGTCAACGCTTTCGAGATGCTTCAGGGTGGCGATGTGCGCGAAGCCTTCATCGGTCAGCGGCGAGTTGATCAGGCTCATCTCGCGCATCTGCGGAAACAGGCGCAGGTGCCGCGAGCCTTCATCGGTGAGCTTCCAGATGTTCAGCTTGCGGAGCGGGGCGCCTTCAAAGGCGCTCAGTGCCGCACCGGTGGACTGCGTGCCGACGACGCTGAGAGATTCAAGCTTCTTCAGACCGCTGAGTTGTCCAAGGCCCTCGTCGGTCAGGCCGCGGAGATCGAGCGTCAGTTCGCGCAGCTCCGTGAGGCCGGCGACATGCGCGAGCATCGCATCGGTCAGGCTGTTGCCGCCGCGCAAATCGAGCTGGACAAGCGATGTTTTTGAGGCGATCGGCGCCGGGTCCCCGTCGCGGAGCTCGTCGCCGACGGTGTAGATGATCAGCTTTCGCAGGTCCTTGATCGCGGCGACATCGAGGATGTGCTGGGCCGTCACCGGTTCATTGGAGCGATCGATCAGCACCTCGGTCACGCCCGGGATATGGCGCAGGTGCGCGCTGACATTCATCTGCGGCGTGATGACGACGCGGATGCCGTCGCGCGCGTGATTCTCCCCGGCGCGAAGGGGCCCCGATGCTTCGACGACCTTTCGCACTGCCTCCTGCTCGCGGGCAAACGCCTGCTGCGCCAGGGCGATCTCATCCTGCGGCGCCTGGCGAACGACGCGGAAGCCGAGGTAAGCACCGGCATCGGGCGCGTCGAAGTACCCGCGCGTCTGGGATCGGCACTGGACCGGCGTGACGAACCAGCAGCCGCCGCGGATCACGCGCCACTGGCCGTGCTCGTTCCAGGGCTTGTCGTTTACGGGGTCGATCGCCAGCTTGTCGGGCAGGTTGTAGCGTTCGCGTCTGTACTGCTGGTAGAACGTGTCGTTGTAGTAGTCCTGGCACCACTCCCAGACGTTGCCGTGCATGTCGCGCAGGCCCCACTTGTTGGCGGGGAAGCTGCCGACCGGTGCGGTGAAGACGTGGCCGTCGCCACCGGGGGCGCGCTGGAGGTCGATCAGCCACTGCCGCAGTACGCGCTTTGGGTACGCCTTCTCGAGTTCGGCGTTGCCAATGTTCGCCAGCTTGTGAATCTCGTCGAACGAGTCGCCCCAGTTGAACCAGGTCTCGCTGCCCGCGCGGCAGGCGTACTCCCACTCGGCTTCCGTGGGCAGGCGATACGTCGTGTTCTCCTTCTCGCTGAGCCACTTGCAATAGGCCTGGGCATCCTCCCAGCTCACGCCGACGACGGGCTGATCATCCTTCTGCTCGAAGCCGGGATTGCGCCACGTGAACTCGGCTCGCTGCTCGAACGAGGGGTGACGATTGCGTTCGTTGGCGGGCGGCTCGGGCTGGAAGCCGTCGATGCCTTTGCCGCTCGCCTCGGCGGTGGTGCGGTAGCCCGTGGCTTCGATGAACGCCTTGAACTGACCGACGGTGACTTCCGTCTCGCCCATATAGAAAGGTTTGGTCAGACGGACCGGATGCATCGGCGATTCGTCTTCGAAGTTGTAGCCCGCCTGGTCGTTGAACTGCTTGCGGTAGCTGTAGTCGCCGCGGGCGCCGCCGTTCTGACCAATCTCGAACCGCACTGCGGGAATCCGCCGCAGCTTCATGCCGACGCTGTTGGTGATGGACGGCAGCTACGCATCATCCGCGCGAACGCTGCACGCGACGAAAATCGTCGTTGCGATCGCAACGGAGATGACGGGGCAGGCGAAAGATCGTTGGTGTCTCACGGTTGTCACGAATGGTCTATTCCTTTTCCTTGTTGGGCATTCGGCGATATCCAACCAGGTAGAACGACGTTCCCTTGGGGGCCTTGAACTCCTTGGGAAACTCCTTGCCGGCAAGGTCGTAGCAGACGCGCATGGATCGATCGTCCTTCATCTCCCAGATCGCCAGGAACGTCTTTCCCTTGTTGGGGCCTTGGACACCCTTGATCGTCATGCGCTTTGGCGTCGTGGTGTTGTCCACCGCCACCGTGCCCTTGTCGGACTCGGGTTCGCCTTCGACGATGACCTCGTAGTTCTCGCCGCTGATCTTCAGCGTGATGGTCTTAAGAACGTCGTTTGGAAGCCGTGCTCCCCCGAGCACGGCGGCAATGGGTCTCCAAACGCCTTGACGTGTCTTGGCCTCGGGCTCACCGGCCGGTTTGTCTTCGGCCCAAACGGTCCATGCGGAGGCGAGGCATGCAAGTACGACGAAGTACTTCGTCATGATTCAACCTTTCATCGAAGCGAGATCTGACAGAGTAGCGCCAGTCGCCGCGTCGTTTACGCCATCAGCTCCTTGATCGGGCCCTTGCTGTCCTGGAAATGCTGCGGCAGGGGCACGTTCATGCGGTCGAGCATGGTGTGCCACAGGCTTGAGAGCGGCATGTCCGGCAGCTTCAGGTGGCCCTGGTGGCTGACGCCCAGCGCTTTGCCGCCGTACAGCGCGGTGGGGAGCTGGTCGCGCGAGTGATTGATGCCCATGCCGCTGGAGTAGGCGAGCATCGTGTGATCGAGCAGCGACGAGCCATCCGGCTGCTTCATGCCCTTGAGCCGGGCGAGGAAGTAGGCAAAGTGCTGCATGTAGATCGTGTCCACCTTGGTCAGCTCGGCGAGGTCCTTCGTGTTGTTGTTGTGGTGCGTCAGCGCGTGGTAGTTCTTGGAGACCCCGAACTCATCGAATACGCCGCCGGCGCTTTCGCGGCGGACGACATACGTGACCACGCGCGTCGAGTCCGTCTGATACGCCAGCGCGATCAGGTCGTACATCATTTTCGAATAGGTGTCGTAGCGCCAGCCACTGGAATGCGGCGGGTAGGGGCCGTTAAATGTACTCATCCCCGTCGTGTCAGGCTGCGGCTTCTGCTTCTTCGACCAGTCGATGTTGCGCTGGAGCTGCGCTTCAAGCTGTCGCACGGAAGTGAGGTACTCATCGAGCTTCTGCCTGTCGGCGTTGCTGACTTGCGTTTCCAGGTCCTTGGCCTGCTGGCCGACCATGTCGAGGATGCTGCCGCGTCGGCGGAAGTCGCGCTGCCGCTCGACGCGCTGGCGCGGATTGTCCGCGCGGAAGAGCCGGGAGAAGATCGCGTAGGGATCGTTCTCAGCCGCGAGGGGCACCGCCTTCTCGTTCCAGGAGAGCGTGCTGAGGTTGCCGCCGTAACCCGTGCCGCGCTCGATGGAAAACTGCATCGACGGGAAGCGCGACTGGCTGCCGAAGTGGTTGGCGGCGAGCTGGTCGGCGGAGATCGTGTTCTCGACGGTGCCGTCGTTCCGCTTGCCGACCGCGCCGGTGAGGAAGGTGTAGTCGCCGGCGTGGCCGCCGCCGTGCTCCAGGTAGCTGCCCGAAAAGACGGTCATCTCGTCGCGGAACTTTTCGACCGGCCGGAGAATAGGGCTGAACGTGAAGTTCTTGCCGGTGTCCTTGGGCAGAAAATCCGGAATGTTCATGCCCGTGCCGAAGTAGAAGACGCCCATGCGCGGCGCGCTTTTTGCGACGGCGCTCTGCGCCAGAGCGGAGGAAGGCGCCATCGCCTCCAGCAGCGGCAGCGCCAAGGTGACGCCCACGCCGCGCAGCATTGTTCGCCTTGAGATGAATCGGGCCATGGTGTTACTCCGTTTCGCTTGCAAATCGTCTGTTTACTGTATCAGGTTGCGTTCCAGTGCCGGCGGTTTCCTTCACCGCCCGCCCGCCTTGATGCAATAGAGGAACTTGTAGCTCCGCAGAAACAGGCAATCACCGGCGACGGCGGGCGTACCGCTGAAAATGCTGTCATCGCCGTCGATCCTGTTGTGCGCCACGAGCTTGAATTCGGGCTTCGCCTCAACGATGTACGTGCCCTCGGTCTGCGTGACGTAGAAGAGGTTGCCGCCGGCGAGCACGGGCGAGGCGTAGGTCCTCCTCACGCCTTCAAGCCGATGCTGGTACTTCACATCGCCTGACGCCGCGTCCACGCAGAGCAGGATGCCGCCTTCCTCGCGCGACCAGTAGAGATGACCGTTGTGATGGACCGGTGAGGAGACGACCGAGCCCTTGTTGATTTCCCAGAGCTTGTGCGAACGCGTCACATCGCCGTTGCCGCCCAGGCGAATCGCCACGGCATTGCCCGGATGATTGCCGATCGCGTAGACCACGCCTTCGTGCGCCGTGAAGGAGGGGCACTGGTAGTTCTTCATCTCGATCGTGGCGTTCCACAGCAGCTTGCCGTTGCCGGGATCCACGGCCAGGATCTCGTTGCGCTTGCCGAAGCAGACAAGTTCATCCCGACCGTTGGCGGCGACCAGCAGCGGCGTACACCAGGCACTGGGCTCGTGGTCTGGTGCGTAGCGCCAAGCGGGCTTACCGTCGCGTTTCGCGAATGCGCGGTACTCTCCGTCCTCCACTGCAGCGGTGATGATGATGTAATCCTTATCTAGGATGGGCGACGCGGCGGAGCCGAAATTCATTCGGCCGACGCCACACGACACGCGCCAGCGCTCGTTGCCGTCGTGGTCAAAAGCAACGAGCCCCATCGTCCCGAAGTAGGCGTAAACGCCTGTGTCATCGGCGACAGGCGTGCTGGACGCGTAGCCGTGCGTGGTGAGATAGCTCGTGTACGGATGATCGGGGGGGTCCTTTGAAGGCAGGGGAATGGTGGCAGTCCACTTGATCTTGCCGTCGTCGAGATTGATGCAGAGAAGGTGCCGCTTGAGATTGCCGATCTCGCCGGGGTCCTCCTTGGAGAGGCCGTAGCCGCTGTAGCAAGTGACGTAGACGTTTTTGCCGAAGGTGATCGGACTGGAGGATCCGTGGCCGGGCAGGGGGGTTTTCCAGGCGATGTTCTTCGTGCTGGTCCAGGTGGTAGGGACCTTGGCCGACTCGGGCGCGACGGCCAGGCCGCCGGGACCGCGGAACTGGGGCCAGTCATCGGCGCGGAGCGATGGGGCAAGGCAGCAAAGTGCGGTGAGTGTGAAGACGTAATGGATGTTCATGCTGCGTTCCTTGTTCTTCGTGGCATGCTTCTGCTCTGAGAAGCATGCCCCTTGTTCACGTTTCGTACCGTCGTTACGCATGCTTCTCAAAGCAGAAGCATGCCACGAGACAGTTACTCCACCGGTTTCAGTTCCACCTCTCCCGGTCCGCCCCTTGTCACCCACATGCGATCGACCACCAGCCCGCGGTCCGGATCCGTCGAACTGATGCTGATCTCCGTCACCACATCGCCGAGCACCGGCGGTTCATCGTGAAACACGTCGTCGCGTTTGCGTCGGAACTTCTTCAGCGGAATCGTCGCCGTCTGCCACTGGTCCGGCTTCGGCGGCACGAACGGAAGCTGGTTGAAGATGTGCAGCGTCCACGAAGGATTCGTCGGGTCGCTGCCGCGCGTTGTGAAGAAGATGTTCAGCCAGTTCGGCCGCTCCATCTTGTAGGTGATGTGCAGGTGCGAATCCTCGTGAATCGCAAAGTGACCCTGGACCCAGTCATCGCGGCTGCGCAGCATGATGATCTGTGGACTGCTATTGGGCTCAGGCATCGCGCGAATCGCGCCGGACGAACCGGCAGGCAGGTTCTCCGTGGCTGGGGTGCCGAACCAGCCCTTGGGCACGCCGTCCTCGAAATCGACTTCCCACGTCTCGCGCGGTCCTCTGGACTCGTGGACGACCAGCGTCACCTCGCCGTTGGTGATCACGCCCTGGCCTTTGGCGACTTCGACGGTCTGCCCGTCGGAGACGCGCGTGAGGCGGACCTTGCCTTCCGAGACGTTCAGTTCCGTGCGGTCGGGCGTCGCTGCGACGGCGAACTGCGTGCCGAGCACTTCGATCTTCGCGCCCGGCGTCGCCAGCAGCATCGGCTTGCCAGCGGGCTGCGACGCGACATCCGCCGAAACGATGCCGTGATGCAGCACCACGTTCTTCCGTTCACCGGTGAGGCACGTGAGCGAGGCGTCATTCGCCAGCGCCAGGCGTGTGCCGTCTTCATAGAGAAGGATCACGCTGCTGCCCTGGCCGATGGTCTTGACGGTATCGCCTGCGTAGAGGGCGGCGGCGGACGCAGGATTGGATTCACCTTCATTGGTGATGATGCGAACGTCGCCGACCGGCTGCGAGAGCGTGGCGAGGACGACGGGCGCGGCCGGAGTTGGTGGAGGTGTCGTGCCGCGAGGCCAAAGTACGATTACCAGCGCGATCGCTGCCGCCAGTGTCAACACCGTGGCCGTGGCAATCCACAACCGATTGCGCGCTCGATGAACAGTTGCATCCGCGCCGGCATCATCACGCCGCATGCCCACCGCTGACTCCAGCAACCCCGGAAGCCCTTGCAGCCTGTGGCGCAGGCTTGCCGTCATTGCCATGTAGCGCGTGTACACCTGCATCGCGCGCGCGTCAGCCAGCACGATCGCTTCGATCCGCTCGACCTGTTCCTGCGTGGCGCGCTCCTCGCGCAGCAGCTCCAGCAGTTCGAGCAGTTCAGACAGGTTGTCGCCCGAGTCAGTCATGGATCATTTCTCGGCGGCTAGCTTCTTCGTCACGCAGCGAAACAGCGACGCATGCACGCGCGCCAGCGCGCGGTACACGGCATGCACCGATCGCTCCAGGCGCTCGGCGATCGAATGCACGGACGCATCCAACTCGTAGCGCTGGCGGATGATGTCGCGATCCTCGGCCGGCAGAAGCTCCAGGCAGTCGCCCAGCGCGTCATGCACCGCGTCCGGTTCGCTCGGCTGCGTCGCCGCCTGCGCCGCCACCGCATCGAACATCGCCTGGCTGAAACAGACACGCGAGCGCGACCTGGAGCGAAGGTGATTCCGCGCGGTCAGGTAGGCCGTGCGGATCGCCCACGCCGCGAAATCAGTTCCCGGCTCGAACTCGTCGAACTTACTCCACAGCGTCACGCTCGTCTGCTGGAGCACGTCCTCCGCATCCGATGCGTTGCCCAGCACGGTCATCAGGTACGCGAACACCCGCCGCTCGTGGCGGATGAAGAGCTGCACAAACTCGCTGGGATTGGAGGCCATGAGGATCGCTCGTCAAAACACCGAGAGTCACATCGTCTATCAACAAATGTCCGGTCGCACCGGCGATTTGCGCTCGACCGTATTCAGATCAGACATCGGCGGCAATTCAGCTTTCCTCGGTTTGCGCCCGCCATTCGTTATTCTGAGGAATTGGCCCTGTGAATGCACCTGCCACTCAACCGCACTGGAGGGATCTGATGAAATACACCCGCCTGCTTCTCACCTTGCTTTGCGCTCTCCCCGGCGCTGTTTTGTCGATGCAGACTGCACGCGCTGCCGAGGCTGAGCGGCCGAACATCGTGTTCATTCTTGCCGACGACATGGGCTACGGTGACGTCCGTGCGTATAACGCTGAATCGAAGGTGCCGACGCCGCACCTCGACAAGCTGGCGAAGCAGGGCATGCGATTCACTGACGCCCATTCGCCCTCGGCCGTCTGCACGCCGACGCGCTATGGCACGCTCACCGGTCGCTACTGCTGGCGCACCCGCCTCAAGAGCGGCGTCCTGGGCGGCTACAGCGCGCCTCTTATCGACCGCGATCGATCGACCGTCGCCACCATGCTCGGCAAGCACGGCTACCACACCGCGGCCATCGGCAAGTGGCACTTGGGCATGGACATGCCCAAGCGTCTCAACGCCGACGTTCAGCAGCAGCGATGGGACGGCGACGGCAACGTCGATTACGCCGGCAAGATCGCCGATGGTCCCACCGCGCGCGGCTTCGACTACTACTTCGGCAACAGCGCATCGTTGGACATGGCGCCCTACGTCTGGATCGAGAACGATCGCTTCACGTCAATTCCCACGATCCAGCAGGCCGGCGTCGGCTTTCCCGACTTCATCCGCAAGGGCCCGCGCTCGGAGGACTTTGTCATCCACAACGTGCTCGACACACTCGGTGACAAGGCGGCCGCCTACATCGCCCAGCGGGCGAAAACGGATAAGCCGTTCTTCCTCTACATCTCTCGGTTCCGAAATGTGTCGATTCGTGATGTGATGGAGACATGCGTGTTTGGAGGTTGGGTGGAAACGCGCGGTGGCGAAGTGATCTGCACCCCTGGTGGCCATTGTCTGCTTGATCGATCCACGGTCCAGTATCGTCTGCGCGACCAGATTCATTGCTTCTTGATGAAGGAGAATCCTCTGTGGGCATCGTCTGCTGTTCAGGGACGCCAGGCATTGGTCAGCTACGCCCCTCCGGAAGCAGTGCAATGTTTTCGTGAGGCGGGTCTTTTGGATGGGCAGGACGAGGATGTCGTTAGCTGGTGGGATGAGCTGGCAGGTCGCTTCCGGGCGGTGCAGGATGAGGCGTACCTTCAGATCGGGCGGAAGGGTGAGCGAATGTCGATCGAATGGGAACACAAGCGAACGGGTGTTCCGCCCCGATGGATCGCTTTGGAGTTCAATGATGCTGGCTATGACATCGTGTCCCGGCTGGCACATGATGACAGCACGCGATTAGTCATTGAGGTGAAGTCCTCAACGCTGCCTTGGGAGCACGCGGAACTTTTCTTGAGCAGGGCAGAATGGGAAGTTTTGATTCGGGAGCAACATGCTTTGATCCATCTCTGGTCTTTGTGCAATACGCCGCCAAGGCACGCCGCTATCGCCATAGATCAGTTGAGAGAGCATGTGCCCTCGGATGTGGGTAGTGGATCGTGGTACCGCTGCAGAATTCCCTTTGCCGCGTTTGATCCCCACCCTGTCGACCTCAGTTGTCCAGATGAATAGCGATTGATGGGTTCGGAAATGCCCGCATCAACGAATCGGTACGTTAACCACTTCGCCCTATCCGACGAGAGACTTTGAGACTTCCAGGCGGTCTCGGCGGCGGGTGGGGCGTCCCGCCAGACCTAGGCCAAGTCGCGCGCGATCTCGCCTCCGCGCCGAGCGCCGGCTCCATAACGACAAACCCCGCGTTTTCGCGGGGTTCTTGCCGGCTTCTCGTTTGTCTCTCTCCGCCCGCCCCTCGTTAACCCGTGGGGCCGGACGGTTCGTTGAGATTGGGAAGCTCCCCGAACTGGACTTGAACCAGTAACCTGCCGGTTAACAGCCGGCCGCTCTACCGATTGAGCTATCGGGGAATCGTTTGTGCCCGCGCCGGCCTCGGCCGCGCGAGTCCTAAAGGATAGCGTTTCCTCCCTGCGTATCAAGCCGGCCGCGGTCGGCGTCCGATTTCTACCATCGACTCTTCTTTCCCGGCTGTTCAGTCCCGCGATCCGGCCCTGGCGGCTTCCCCGGGCTATCGGACGTTTCCGTGGGCTGGTCGGTCCAATGAGGTCAATGTCGAAGCCACTGGGCGTCGCTTACCAGGCAGACCCCGCCGTAGCGTTGGAGCAGCGGGCGCACGGCTTCGATGATCTGCGTCGAGGCATCCGGGGCACAGGCGACGATCACGTAGCAGTTACGGAACACGTCCGTCAACTCGTCGCCGCTGCGTTCGCCTCGATCGCCCATGCCCTGCACATCGCGAATCAGCGTGTAGCCGCCGGCACCCGCTTCGCGCAGCGCCGACAGCAGAGCCGGCGTGTGGGCCGCGTCGATGACAATCTCAATCCGCTTGACGGCGTTCATGGCACCTCCCACATGGCCTGGATGATGGCGTAGTACAACGGTATGCCGAGGATGACGTTGAACGGGAACGTCACGCCCAGCGACATTGGAACATAAAGACTGGGGTTGGCCTTGGGAATCGCCAGGCGTACCGCCGCAGGCACGGCAATGTAGCTGGCGCTGCCGACGAGCACGGCCAGTAGCAGGGCGTCACCGGGCGACACGTTCAGCGCCCGCGCGATCAGGATGCCCAGCACAGCGTGCGCGACCGGTGCGAGAATGGCGAACGCGATGAGAATCGCGCCCGAGGCACGCAGGTCGCCCAGGCGTTTCGCGGCCAGCAGTCCCATGTCAAGCAGGAAGAGGCACAGCACACCCTTGAATGGATCGTATGCAACCGGTTTGAGCGATTGCATACGAT
>ERZ869936.1508-NODE-1508-length-16381-cov-6.616746_pt1 | contig 16381 bp, 16 predicted proteins | sample MGYA00520876_ERZ869936 | MGnify/ENA primary metagenome ERZ869936 (study PRJEB32218, sample SAMN09650985) | biofilter metagenome | isolation source: enrty point of leading RO module | place: Saudi Arabia: Thuwal, RO plant located on Red Sea | collected 2016-02-17 ...
AGGCCCGGGCTGGCCGCCTGCTGCCGCGACTGACCGTCGCGGGCGGCGTGCTCGCGCTCGCCACGCTGCCGGTGCTGCTGCTGTCGGGCAAGGCGCTGGTCGCCGGGCTGGCCGCCCTGTTCATGGCCGTGCTCGGGCTCGCGCTGACGATTCCGGCGCTCGTGCGCCTGCTGGTTACGGGCCTGGCCGGGCTCGCCGGCTCCCTGTTCGGCGGCATGGCGAGGTACACGGTTGCCGGTATCGGCGCGCAGCTGTCGCGCACCGGCGTGGCGATCGTCGCGCTCGCCGTCGCGGTCTCCGCGACGGTCGGTGTCAGCACGATGGTCGGGAGTTTCCGGGCCGCGGTCGGCGACTGGCTGGACGGCACGCTGCAGTCCGATCTCTACGTCAACGCGGTGCGCGGCAGCCTGGCGCCGGAACGGGTGGACGAACTCGTCGCGGTCGACGGCATCGAGTACTGGAGCAGCAGCCGCCGTGCCTGGCTCGAAAACGAACGCGGCCGCACGCGCCTGATCGTGCTGCGCATGGCACCGCGCAGCTATGCCGGCACCGAGTTGCTCGATGCCTCGCCGGAAGAGGTGTGGCCGGCGTTCGAGAACCAGGGCGCGGTGCTGGTCTCGGAGTCCTACGCGTTTGCGAACGACGTGGCCGCCGGCGACAGCCTGCGCTTGCCGACGGACCGCGGCGAGCGCGCCTTCCGGGTCGCGGCGACGTTCCGCAGCTATGACGCAAACCCGGAGGCGGTCATCATGAGCCGGTCCATCTACGACCTGTTCTTCGACGACGACCGGGTCGACGGGCTCGGGCTGTACCTCGCGGACGGCGCGGACGCCGACGCCGTCGCGGCGGCGCTCGGGCGCGTGGCGGGGGGACGCCAGTCGCTGGAGATTCGCTCGAACGCCGAGCTGCGCAGCCTGTCGCTCGACATCTTCGATCGCACGTTCGTGATCACCGACGTGCTCTACTGGCTGGCCGTCGGCGTCGCGATCGTCGGCACGCTCGCCGCCATGCTCGCGCTGCAGCTGGAGCGCGCCCGCGAGCTCGCGACGCTGCGCGCACTCGGCGTGACGCGGCTGCAGCTCGGCTCCATGGTGACGTTGCAGAGCGGCCTGATCGGCGCGTTCGCCGGGATCGCGGCGCTGCCGCTCGGCCTGCTGATGGCGGTGTTGCTGATCGACGTCATAAATCGCCGTGCGTTCGGCTGGAGCATGGCCGTCGAGATAGAGCCGGGCGTGCTCGGCTTCGCGCTGGCGCTCGCGGCCGGCGCCGCGCTGCTCGCGGGCCTGTATCCCGCCTGGCGCGCGGGACGCAGCGACCCTGCGCTCGCGATGCGCGAGGACTGAGCCGTGCGCAAGGTCCTGTTGCTGTCCTGCCTGTTGCTCGCGGCCTGCGAGCGCGGGCCGGGGGCGCCGCCGGTCGACCAGCCGCCGCCGCTCGCGGAGTTGCTGGCCGGCGACGCGGAGGCCGGGTATGCCCGGGCGACGGGTAGCCGCGACTTCAGCTTCCCCGCAGATCACGGACCGCACGCCGGCTATCGCAACGAGTGGTGGTACCTGACCGGCAACCTCGATGGCGAGGACGGTCGCCGCTTCGGCTACGAGCTGACGCTGTTCCGTTTCCTGCTCGCGCCCGAGCCGCCGGCCGGCGGCGACGATTGGCGCAGCCACGCCGTGTTCGTCGGCCACTTCGCCGTGACCGACGTTGCGGAGGAGGCGTTCCACGTTGCGGAACGGGTCGCGCGCGGCGCTGGCGGGCTGGCGGGTGCGACGTCGGACCCGGTCCGCGTCTGGCTGTACGACTGGAGCCTGCGCACCGGCGGCAGTGGAGAGTTCGGCGTCAACTGGCAGCTGGTCGCACACGGCGACGAGGCCGGTATCGAGCTGACGCTGGTGCCGCAGCGCGCGCCGCTGCTGCAGGGCGAGGGCGGCCTGTCGCAAAAGTCCGCGGAACCGGGCAATGCCTCCTGGTACTACTCGGTGCCGCGGCTGAAGACGACGGGCGTGCTCAGGGTCGGCGCACGGCGCCACGAGGTCAGCGGCCTGTCCTGGCTCGACCGCGAGTGGTCGACAAGCGCGCTGGCGGCCGACCAGGCCGGCTGGGACTGGTTTGCGCTGCAGCTCGACGACGGCAGCGACCTGATGTACTACAACCTGCGCCGCCTGGACGGCAGCCGCGACCCGTACAGCGCGGGCAGCCTGCGGCGGGCGGACGGCAGCGTCGTGCGGCTCGGCGCCGACGACGTGGAGCTCGAGGTGCTCGACCGCTGGGACAGCCCGGCCGGCGGCAGTTACCCGTCCGGCTGGCAGCTGCGCGTGCCCGGCGAGTTGCTCGACCTGCGCGTGCGGCCGGTCCTCGAGGCGCAGGAGCTCGACACCTTCGTGCGCTACTGGGAGGGCGCCGTCGACGCATACGGGACCCGCGGCACCACCCGCATCGGAGGTCGCGGCTACGTCGAGCTGACGGGTTACGCCGAGGGCGCGACGACCCTGCGTCCCTGAATTGCGGCGTCCCGGGCGTTGCGCTGCCCGCGGCGCCCGGAGCTTTCGCGGAGCACTGCATTGCTATACTCGCGGCGCCCTGCGCGGCAAGTCCTTGCGGAGTAAGGCTTTGACATCCAGCACACCCCTGCGCGTCGTCGTCGCGTCGCGCAACCCCGTCAAGCTCGCGGCCGTGCGGGCCGCCTTCGGTGCCTGCCTGCCCGGGCAGCCGCTCGACGTCGCCGGGCTGGCCACGGATTCCGGCGTCAGCGGCCAGCCGGTCGGCGACGACGAGACGCTGACGGGTGCCCGCAACCGCGTGCAGGCAGCGCGACGCCTCGCGCCGGACGCGGACTACTGGGTGGGCCTGGAGGGCGGGATAGGGCGGCACGGCAACGCGCTGCTCGCGTTCGCGTGGATGACGATCAGCGATCGCGCGGGGCGCCGCGGCGAGGCGCGCAGCGCGACGCTGCCGCTGCCGCCGGCCGTGCGCCGGCTGATCGACGCGGGACTCGAGCTCGGCGAAGCGAACGACCGCGTGTTCGATACCGCGAACAGCAAGCAGCAGGGCGGCGCGTTCGGTCTGCTGACCGACGGTCGCCACACGCGCGCCAGCGTCTACGCGCAGGCCGTCGAGCTGGCGCTGGTCCCGCTGGTCAACCCGCTGTACGCGGACGCGCCCTGAGGTTCACAGCAGCATTTCCGCGAGGTCGCGAAAGCGCTGCGGATCGGTGCCGGCAACGAAAGCGAGCCCGCTCAGTGCGCCACAGAAATGCGCATCATGGTTGATGCGGCCGTGCGCCTGGCGCGCCGCCCACCACGAGTAGCCGACGTAGCCGACCGCAAACAGCGCGGCCGGGATCGGGACCGGTAGCGGGAAGATGATCAGCGTGGTCGTCGGGAAATAGACGATGTAGGCGAATAACACCGCCGAGATCGCGCCGGACGCGCCGAGCGACGCGTAGTGCGGGTCGTTCTTGTGCTTGAAGTAGCTGCAGGAGTGACTCAGCACGAGGCCGATCGTGTACAGCAGCGTGAATTTCCAGGTGCCGATCCAGTCCTCGAGCGCGAACGCGAAGAAAAAGAACGTGATCATGTTGAACAGCAGGTGGCCGAGGTCCGCGTGCACGAAGCCGCTTGCGAAAATCGTCCAGTAGTGGCGCGCGCGCAGGAACCAGTAGGGCCGGAACAGGCTGCGTTCGATCAGCTGTGGCAGTCGGTACATGCCGAGCAGGCTGACGGCGATGGTGACGACGAAGATCGCCGTGGCGGCGGGCTGTTCGAGCATGGCGTATTCCTGCGGCGGGGCCGCCAGACTAAACGAGCCGCCGTCGCCATGAAAGCCGCACCGGTTTCGCCGGCGCGGCGCGCGTGGTACATCTCTGTCAGCTGACGCGAGAACCCGACCGATGCCCAAGCCCCCGATCCGCCTGCTCCGTATCGACCACGTCGTGCTGCGCGTGCGCGACCTGGACCGCTCGCTCGCGTTCTACCGCGACGTGCTCGGCTGCCCGCTGGAACTGGCCCGCGACGAACTGGGCCTGTACCAGCTGCGCGCCGGCGACTCGCTCATCGACCTCGTCACGCTGGACGGGCCGCTGGGCGAGGCGTTCCCGGAGCCGCCGGCGCCCCACGCGCCGAACGTCGACCACGTTTGCGTGCAGGTTGCCGACTGGGACGAGCCGGCGATCAGGGCCTTTCTTGCCGAGCAGGGCGTCGAGGCGGGCGAGACCGGCCGCCGCTACGGCGCGCAGGGCTTCGGCCCGTCGATCTACCTGCGCGACCCGAACGGCAACACCGTAGAACTGAAGGGCCCGCCTGAGGACGGCTGAGCGGCTTGCGCGGCGCGGTCCGCGTGCTAGAGTCCCGGTCCTCCTTGCAAGACCAGGGACAGCGAATGAACCCGAAGCACCTGCTCATCGCGGCGGCCTGCGTGCTGACCGGCTGCGCCGACGACCCGGCGCCGGCCGCCGACAGCGCCGCGATCGAATACCCCGAGACCGTGAAAACCGACCACACCGACACCTACCACGGCACCGTAGTGCCGGACCCGTACCGCTGGCTGGAAGACGACGTGCGCGAAAGCGAGGACGTCGCCGACTGGGTCGAGCGGCAGAACACCGTGACCTTCGGCTACCTCGAGTCCATCGAGGAGCGTGAGCGCATCGAGGCGCGGCTGCGTGAATTGTGGGATTACGAGCGCTACGGGCTGCCGCGCCGCGAGGGCGGGCGGTATTTCTTCGAGTACAACGACGGCCTGCAGAACCAGGACGTGCTGTACGTGCAGGAGGAGCTCGACGGCGAGCCGCGGCTGCTGCTCGACCCGAACGCCTGGGCGGACGACGCGACCGTGGCGCTCGCCTCCTGGTTCCCGAGCCCCGATGGCAAGCGACTCGCGTATCTCGAGCAGGACGGCGGCAGCGACTGGCGTATTGCGCGGGTGCTCGACGTCGACTCGGGCGAGCTGCTCGAGGATCGGCTCGAGTGGCTCAAGTTCACGGGCCTTGCCTGGGCGAAGGACGGCAGCGGCTTCTACTACAGCCGCTACCCGGAGGTGCCCGAGGACGCGAAATTCCAGTCGCTGAACACGAACCAGGCGGTGTACTTTCACCGGCTCGGCGACCCGCAGGCGGACGACACGCTCGTCTACGCGCGGCCGGACCAGCCGAGCTGGGGCTTCGGCGCCCAGGTCACCGACGACGGCCGCTACCTCGTCATCACGGTCTGGCAGGGCACCGACGATCGCTACCAGATCGCCGTGCGCGACCTGGCCCGCGAGGACGGCGAGGTGGAGATGCTGATCGAGGGCTTCGAGCACGACTATTCGCTGGCCGGCAACCGCGGCAGCGAACTCTTCTTCCGCACCAGCCGCGATGCCCCGCGCGGCCGCCTGATCGCCATCGATCTCGACAGGCCGGAGCCGGCCGAGTGGCGGGAGATCATCCCGCAGACCGAGCAGGTGCTGACCCAGGTCGAGCACGTCGGCGGACAGTTCGTCGCCGAGTACATGCAGGACGCCTGGTCGCTGGTCAAGCGCTTCGACCTAGACGGCAAGCACCTGGGCGACGTCGACCTGCCGGGCATCGGCAGCGCCGGCGGCTTCTTCGGCGATCCCGACGACACCGAGACCTTCTACACCTACTCGAGCTTCGACACGCCGCCGACGATCAACCGCCTCGACCTCGAGACCGGCGAGTCGACCGTGTTCAAGGCGCCGGAAGTCGCGTTCGATCCGCGGCAGTACGTCGTAGAGCAGGTGTTCTACACGTCGAAGGACGGCACGCGGGTGCCGATGTTCATCACGCACCGCAAGGACCTCGAGTTGGACGGCAGCAATCCGGCGCTGCTGTACGGCTATGGCGGCTTCAATATTTCGCTGACGCCGAGCTTCTCGGTCACCCGGATTGCCTGGCTCGAGATGGGCGGAGTATGGGCGGTGGCGAACCTGCGCGGTGGCGGCGAATACGGCGAGGCCTGGCACAAGGCCGGGACCAAGCTCGACAAGCAGAACGTTTTCGACGACTTCATCGCGGCCGCCGAGTACATGGTCCGCGAGAAGTACCCGAACCCGGACAAGCTGGCGATCTTCGGCGGCAGCAACGGCGGGCTTCTGGTCGGTGCCGTGACCAACCAGCGTCCGGACCTGTTCGGCGCCGCGCTGCCGGCCGTCGGCGTCATGGACATGCTGCGCTTCCACCAGTTCACGGCCGGGCGCTTCTGGGTCGACGACTACGGTTCCGCCGAGAATCCCGAGGAATTCGCGGCCCTGTATGCGTACTCGCCGTATCACAATATCCGTCCGGGCACCGAGTACCCGGCGGTGATGGTGACGACGGCCGACACCGACGACCGCGTCGTGCCCGGGCACAGCTTCAAGTACGCGGCCGCGCTGCAGGCGGCGCAGGGCGGCGACGCCCCGGTCCTGATCCGCATCGAGACGCGCGCGGGCCACGGCGCGGGGACCCCGACCGACAAGGCGATCGAGGCCTACGCGGACCGTTGGGCCTTCCTGGTCGAGAACCTGGGTATGCGGCTGCCCGAGGGTTTCGGCGGCGGCACGGCCGCGGGCGGCGGCTGACCCCGCCGGCAGCGGCCCGAACGGCCGCTGCCGCCGGCAGGGCGCTCGCGGCCCGGCGGGTCAACTGGCACACTGCCGGACCCGCCGCGCCCGCAGCCTACAGCGATGCAGCCACCTGCCACCCCGATCATGGAAACGCCAGAAGCGCGCCAGCGCAACGGCGTCATCGCCGGGCTGCTCGCATTCGGCATGTGGGGCTTCCTGCCGATCTACTTCAAGCTGCTGGGCGAGGTGGCGGCCAGCGAGATTCTCGCGCACCGCATCCTGTGGGCCGTTCCCTTCGGCGCCCTGATCATCGCCGCGCGCCACCAGTGGCCGGCCGTGCGCCGCGCGCTGGTCACGCCGCGAACTGCCGGCCTGCTCGCGCTCGCCGCGCTGTTCATCGCGATCAACTGGCTCGTGTACGTCTGGGCGGTGCAGCACGCGCAGATCTTCCAGGCCAGCCTCGGTTACTACATCAACCCGCTGCTGTACGTCCTGATCGGCGTGCTGCTGTTCGGCGAACGCCTGCGGCCGCTGCAGACGGCAGCAGTCATCTCGGCGACGCTGGGCGTCGCCGTGCTCACGATCAGCGGCGGACAGTTCCCGGCCATCGCGATGACCCTGGCCGTGTCATTCACGATATACGGCGTCATCCGCAAGCAGGCCGAGGTCGGGGCGATGCCCGGCCTGTTCATCGAAACGCTGATCCTGTCGCCGTTCGCATTCGGCTGGCTCGCCTGGCTGACGCAGCAGGGACAGGCAGTGTTCGCCGCGGAATCGGTGTCGCTGGATCTCGCGCTCGCACTCGCCGGCCCGATCACGGTGCTGCCGCTCCTGTGCTTCGCGCTCGCGGCCCGGCGCGTCGCGCTGTCGACGATCGGCTTCATGCAGTTCATCGCGCCGACGCTGCAGTTCCTCGTCGGGCTGGCCTACGGCGAGCGCCTGACGCTCGCGCACGCCATCTGCTTCGGCTGCATCTGGGCGGGCGTCCTGTCGTTCAGCTACGACGCCTGGCGGCGCAGCCGCGTGCCGGTGCCGCCACCCTGAGAGAGCCCGGACCGCGACGCCGGGCTGCGGCGTGAAGGGCCTCAGCCGACGTCCGCGGCGGGCGCGAGCGCGTCGGTGTCGTCCTCCTCCGGCTCGCCCGCGTCGTCGGTCGTAGCCGCCGTGCAGGACCAGCCGTGGCCGCGCAGCGTCTCTGCCAGCTCCGCCGCGCGCGCCTCGCAGTAGCCGGCCTCGTTCTGCGCGGTCCACAGCACTTGCGGCGCGCCCGGCGACTCGCTGTCCTTGTGGTAGTGCACCTCGCAGGGCACGGCGCGCCCCGGTTCGTAGACGATCTCGATGCGCCGCACGAGTTCGCCGCTCTCGCAGCGATAGCTGTCGGCGGCAGCGGCCAGCGGCAGCGCGAGCAACAGCCCGCAGGCGGACAGGGCGAAATGCTTCATGGCGATTCTCCGGAACGACGGCCGATGCCGCGAGTATAGCCGGCCGTCAGGCGCGCGTGACCACGTGGCCGAGGTAGGCGAGGTACAGCAGCACGAACAGTATTCCGTGACTGCGCAGTATCGCGCCGCGACGGCTCGTGACCAGCGCGACGATGATCATCACGCTGGCGCCGATGACCATGATCAGGTCGGTGTTGCTGACGATCTCGAACGGCAACTCGATCAGCGTTGCCGTGAAACCCAGGATCCACAGCAGGTTGAAGATGTTCGAGCCGACTACGTTGCCGACCGCTATGTCGGTTTCGCCCTTCACGGCTGCGACGACCGAGGCCACGAGTTCGGGACTCGAGGTGCCGATTGCGACGATGGTCAGGCCGATCAGCGCATCGTCGATACCGAGTCGGCTGGCGAGCCCGACGGCACCGTCGACAACCCAGTCACCGCCGATGTACAAGCCGACGATGCCGAGGGCGAGGTAGCCGACGGCGCGGGCGGTGCCGAGCTTGCGGATCTCGTGGTCGCCGAAATAGTTCGTATCGCGCGACATCTTCCATACGTAGAGCAGGAACAGCACGAAGAAGGTGAGCAGGATCAGCCCGTCGACGCGGCTGATGCTGAGCGTGTCGCTGGCCGTGAACAGCGCGGCATTGGCGAGGAATCCGACCAGCAGCGCCGCCGTGACCGAGAACGGTATCTCGGAGACCACGGTGGAATCCTTGACCGGCAGCGGGCGGACGATCGCCGCGACGCCGAGCACCAGCAGTACGTTGCAGACATTGCTGCCGATGACGTTGGCGATCGCGAGATCGGGCCGGTGCTGCAGGCCGGAGATGACCGTGACCAGCATTTCCGGCATCGAGGTGCCGAACGAGATGATCGTCAGGCCAATGACCAGCGGGGAAATGCCGAGGCGCCCGGCGATGTCGGAGCCGCCGACGACCAGCCAGTCCGCGCTCTTGATGAGCAGCGCGAGGCCGACGATGAGCAGGAGTAAATCGAGCAAGACCGGTCCCGGTGACGGCAAAGCGCCGATGATACCGCCGGGCGACGCCGAGACAGCCTGCACGCGTCGCCGCGGCCCCGTGTACACTGTCCGGCGATCGCGGAACGCAGGAGGCTGCCAGTGAAGGTATCCCGGCCCGCCGCGCTGCTCGTGGGCGCCGGCCTGTTCGCCGCCGGGCTCGCGACCGGCGCCGGCATCAACGACGCGCTCGACCCCGTCCGGGTCGCGCCGCATATCTACGAGGTGGCGTTCGAGAACGAGCGCGTGCGAGTGCTCGACGTCACCGTGCGCAACGGGGAAATGGCGCCGCTGCACACGCACCCCGACCGGCTCGTCGTCTACCTGAGCGCCTGCGCCTGGCTGGAGACGACCGGGGACGGCGAACGCCGCATGCAGTCCTACTCCCCCGGCGACGTCGTCTGGGAGCCCGGCATGATGCACGGCGGCGAGCCGCCGACCGTGGTGCACGACTGCCGGCAGCTCGACATCGAGTTCGCGGAGCCTGCACCGTGACCTGGCACCCGCTGCGCAAGGCCTTCACGCTCAAGTACGGGCTCGAAACCCTGCTGGTCGTCGTGACGGCCGCGGGCCTGGCCGCGGTGCTGTACCAGTTCATCGTCGGCAAGCACTACATCATTCCGACCGTGCTGCTGGTGTTCCCGCTCCTGACCGGCAATATCGCCCGGCACGGTTACCGCGACCGGCCGTGGGCGAAGTACAGCGCATTCTGGATCGGCGTCCTGCTGACCTGCCACGGCTTCTTCGCGATCTTCCACGCGCAGACGCCGAGGCGGCTGCTCGGCGATGCCTTCGAGCCGGTCGCCGTCGTCGTCACGCTGCTGCTGGCCTGGCTGACCTGGCAGTACCGGCGCCGCAACGAACTGGACCTGTAGCCCGGAGCAATCATGAGCATCAGCGTTTTCGACCAGACCATCGGCGTCATGACCCGCATGCTGACGCACCTCGATCGCATCGTCGGCATGGCCGCGCGCTGGGCCGAGGAGCGCGAGATCGATCCTGACGCATTGCTGCAGGCCCGCCTGTACCCGGACATGTTGACCTTCGTCCACCAGGTGCGCATCGCAACGGACGTCGGCAAAGGCGCGGCCGCACGCCTGAGCGGCAGGGAACCGCCCTCCTGGGAAGACAACGAGCGTACCTTCGCCGAGGTCCGGGAACGCATTCGCAAGGCCCTCGAGTATTTCGCGACCTTCAGCCCGGGGGATTTCGACGGCGCCGAGGACCGGGAAATCACCCTGAAGCTGCGCGTCGGCACGCTCCGCTTCAGCGGCCGCGACTACGTGCTGGGATTCGTGCTGCCGAACTTCTATTTTCACGTAACGACCGCCTACAACCTGCTGCGGCACAACGGTCTCGAGATCGGCAAGGCGGATTTCCTCGCCGGCGGCCGGATGCCGGTGCAGGACGGCGAATGATCACGGTTCACCACCTCGAAAATTCGCGCTCGCAGCGGATACTCTGGCTGCTCGAGGAGCTGGACCTCGATTACGAGATCCGCCGCTACGCACGCGACCCGGAGACGAGCCTCGCGCCACCCGAGCTGATCGCGGTCCATCCCCTCGGCAAGGCACCGGTCATCACGGACGGCGAGCGCACGATCGCCGAGTCGGGCGCGATCATCGAATACGTCCTCGAGCACTACGGGAACGGACGCCTCGTGCCGCCGGCCGGCACGCCCGACTACGAGCAGTACCGCTACTGGATGCACTATGCCGAGGGCAGTTTCATGCCGCTGATGGTGATGTCGCTGATCTTCAACCGCATCGAGAATGCGCCGATGCCGTTTTTCGTCAAGCCGATCGCGCGCGGCATCGCCGGCAAGGTCCGCGGCAATTTCATCGACCCGAACACGCGACGTGCACTCGACTGGATGGAGAGCACGCTCACAAAGCAGCCGTGGTTCGCCGGCCGCGAGATGACGGCGGCCGATATCCAGATGAGCTTCCCGGTCGAGGCTGCGTCGGTGCGGGTCGGCATCGACAGCGGCTGGCCGGAGCTGCGGCGCTTTCTCGACACGATACACGCGCGCCCGGCCTACCAGGCTGCGCTGGAGAAGGGCGGACCCTACGCCCTGATGAACTGATGCGTCCGCCGGGCGCGACACGGAGATGTCCATGAATCGAACACTGCACGCCGTTCTGCTGTTTGCGCTGCTGCTCGCCCGCGGAGCGGTCGCAGACGAACATTCGCCGGCCGTGCTGGTCACGGGGGCCTCCTCGGGCATCGGCCTCAAGATCACCGAACGCCTGTCCTCCAACGGGTTCCATGTCTTTGCGGGCGCGCGCAAGGCCGAGGACCTGGCACGCCTGGATGCCATGCCCAACGTCGAGGCCGTGCGCCTCGACGTGACGTACCCGGAGGACATCGAGGCGGCCGTCCGGAAAATCACCGCGGCCGGGCGCGGCCTGCACGGGCTCGTCAACAACGCGGGCGTCGCCAGCATCGGGCCGCTGATCGAGACCGACATCGCCGAGCTCGAGTGGCTGTTCGACGTCAACGTCTACGGTCCCTACAGGGTCACCCAGGCCTTCGCGCCGCTGCTGCTCGAGTCCGGCGGCCGGGTCGTCAACATCAGCTCGATCTCCGGCATCCTGAGCGGCGGCGGCCTTGGCATCTACAGCATGAGCAAGCACGCAATCGAGGCCTACACCGATGCGCTCGCCGCCGAGCTCGCGCCGTTCGGCGTCGAGGTCATTGCCATCGAACCCGGCAACTTCAATTCGCGGATCGGCGAGACGATCGAGAAACGCCTGGAAGAAGGCAACGTGGACCTCGAGAGCGAACGCTACGGGGACCGGCTGCGCGCGATGCAGGTCGGCATGGCCGACCGCAGCCGTTACCCGGAACCCGACGCGGTCGCCGAGGCCGTCGAGCACGCGCTGTTCGACGAGCGACCGAAGCGCCGTTACATGGTGACGCCGACCCAGCGCGAGGCCGAGATCACGATAACGAAGGCGATCGAGGAGCTGGTCCAGCTCAACGAAGACCATGCGCACAGCTACGACCGCGAAGCCCTCGTGCAGATGCTCGACGCCGCCCTGCAGCGCTCCCGGCTCGCGCGGCAGGCGGAGTAGGGGCAGGGCCCGCTGCCGGTCCGGGCCGCGGGCGGCAACAAAAAAAACGCCCGCGTTCGCGGGCGTTTTTCGTGCGGCGGCAGGGCAGGCGCCTACTTCTTCGCCTTGCGCTCCTGCGTCTCCTTGATGACCGCTTCCGCGACGTTCTGCGGGCAGGGCGCGTAGTGCGAGAACTCCATCGAGAACTGGCCGCGGCCCGAGGTCATCGTGCGCAGGTGGCCGATGTAGCCGAACATGTCGGCCAGCGGCGCCTCCGCCTTGACGCGGGTGCCGGTCGGGCCCGACTCCTGCGACTTGATCATGCCGCGGCGGCGGTTCAGATCGCCGATCACGTCGCCGACGTGCTCCTCCGGCGTGAACACGTCCACCTTCATGATCGGCTCGAGCAGCTGCGGGCCGGCTTTCGGCAAGGACTTGCGGTAGGCCGCGCGGGTCGCGATCTCGAAGGCCAGCGCGGACGAGTCGACCGCGTGGAATGCACCGTCGAGCAGCGCGAACTTGACGTCCAGCACCGGGTAGCCGGCGAGCACGCCTTCGTCCAGCGAGCCCCTGAAGGCCTTCTCGATCGCGCCCCAGTACTCGCGCGGCACGTTGCCGCCCGTGACGAGTGATTCGAAGGTATAGCCGGAGTTCGTCTCGCCCGGCTCGATGCGGTAGTCGATCTTCGCGAACTGTCCCGAGCCACCCGTCTGCTTCTTGTGGGTGTAGGAGTCCTCGATCGTCTGCGTGATCGTCTCCCGGTAGGCGACCTGCGGCTTGCCCACCTCGACCTCGACCTTGTGGGTACGACGCAGAATGTCGACCTTGATATCGAGATGCAGTTCGCCCATGCCCATCATGATCGTCTCGCCGGAGTCCTCGTCGGTCATGATGCGGAACGACGGGTCCTCCTGGACCATCTTGTTCAGCGCGATCGACAGCTTCTCGTTGCCGGCCTTGTCCTTCGGCGCGATGGCGATCGAGATGACGGGGTCCGGGAACACCATCGGCTCGAGCGTCGCCGGCTTGTTGACGTCGGCGAGCGTGTGGCCGGTCTGGGTGTTCTTCATGCCGAGCAGCGCGACGATGTCACCGGCCTGCGCCTGGTCGAGTTCCGTGCGCGAGTTCGCGTGCATCTCGACGATGCGGCCGATGCGCTCGGTCTTGCCGGTGAAGGTGTTCAGCACCGTGTCGCCCTTCTTCATGACGCCGGAGTAGACGCGCGTGAAGGTCAGCGCGCCGTAGCGGTCGTCCATGATCTTGAAGGCGAGGGCGCGCAGCGGCTTCTTCGGATCGACGTGTGCGAAGCCGCCGGTCTCGTTGCCCTCGAGGTCGATTTCCGGTTGCGGCTTGACCTCGGTCGGGTTCGGCAGGTAGTCAACCACTGCATTAAGAACGTTCTGTACGCCCTTGTTCTTGAACGCAGAACCGCAGTAGGTCGGGAAGAAGTCGAGGTTGATCGTGCCCTTGCGGATGCAGCGCTTGAGGTCCTCGACCGACGGCTCCTCGCCCTCGAGGTACTTCTCCAGCAGCGCGTCGTCCTGCTCGAGCGCAGTCTCGATCAGCTTCTCGCGGTATTCCTCGACCTTGTCGACCATGTCGGCCGGCACGTCCTGCTCGGTGTAGGCGGTCGGGTCGCCCGAATCGTCCCAGACCCAGGCCTTGCGCGTCAGCAGGTCGACGATGCCCCGGAAATTGTCCTCGACGCCGATCGGCAGGACCATGACCAGCGGGTGCGCGCCGAGCACGTCCTTGATCTGCTTGACGACCCGGTAGAAATCCGCGCCCACCCGGTCCAGCTTGTTGACGAAGATGATGCGCGCGACCTCGGAGTCGTTGGCGTAGCGCCAGTTCGTCTCCGACTGTGGCTCGACGCCGCCCGAACCACAGAATACGCCCACGCCGCCGTCCAGCACTTTCAGGCTGCGATAGACCTCGATCGTGAAGTCCACGTGTCCCGGCGTGTCGATGATGTTCAGGCGATGACCGTTCCATTCGCAGCTGGTCGCGGCGGACTGGATCGTGATCCCGCGTTCCTGCTCCTGCTCCATGAAGTCGGTCGTCGCGGCACCGTCGTGCACCTCGCCGATCTTGTGGATCTTGCCGGTGAGCTTGAGGATGCGCTCGGTCGTCGTGGTCTTGCCGGCATCCACGTGGGCGAAGATGCCGATGTTGCGGTAGATGTTCAGGTCTCTCATGTCAGTAGGTCACTTCGTCAGAAACTTGGGTGCCCGGGCGCGGAACAGGCACAGCCGCACAGGGTGAAATCACGCTGCACGGCACGCTTGTCGGTATCCTGGTTGCCGCCACGGGCTCAATACGTTCGGCGCCGAAAGGAAGGCGAACCGCCAAACCCGGCTGTCAAACTGGCGAGGCATATCGGCCGTCGGGCGCGGATCATAGCAGCGGATTCCCCGCCAAACCACCTGAAAATGGATCAATTTTGCCGATTATCAAGCCCCGGGCCGCCTAGCGTCTCAGGATCGCGATCCAACGGGCGACGTTCAGGAGGCTCATTAGCGAAGCGGCGACGTAGGTGAGCGCCGCCGCTGTGAGCAGCCGCCGGGCGTGTGGCCGGTCGACCGGCTTCAGGACCCGTTCGCGATCGAGCAGCGGCAGCGCACGGCGGAAACTGGCGTCGATCTCGGTCGGCAGGGTCAGCGCGTGCACCAGCACGCTGGTGCCGAGCGTGAGGAGTCCGCCGAGGAACATGAGCGCGCCGAGCGAGGGCGCGCGGCTCAGCAGGCCCAGGAACGGCGCGGCCAGCAGGATACCCGCGCCCAGCTTCTCGGCACCCTGAGCCATGCTCACGAGGCGCGTCCGGTAGCGCAGCGGGCGGTAGCCGTCGGCGTCCTGCAGCGCGTGGCCGACCTCGTGGGCCGCCACCGTGACCGCGGTCAGCGAGCGGCCGCCGTAGTTGTCGGAAGACAGCCGCACGACCCGGTCGCGGGGGTCGTAGTGGTCGCCGGCCGTCGTCTCCTCGACCCCGACCCCGGCCAGCCCGGCACCGTCCAGCAGCTGTCGCGCTAGCTCGCCGCCGGTGCCCGGGTAGCGGTCCGCGGGCTTCGCATAGCGCGCCATGACCCGCCGGACCCAGATCCCGGGGCCGAAAACGAGCGCGACGATCAAGATGCCGAGAACGAGGAAAGGCATGCGCCGATTCTACCGGCCCGCGGCCGGCCGCGGCGGTCTAGCGTGCGCTGCGAAAACGCTCGCGATAGGCCGACGGAGAGACCCCGAGTTCGCGCATGAACGCCCGCCGCAGGATTTCGCCTGAACGGAAACCGCAGGCGGTCGCGATCCGCTCGAGCTGGTGGGCGGTCTGCTCCAGCTTGCGACGCGCGGCACTGACCCGGCAGCGTTCGACGTACTTGGCCGGCGACGTGCCGGTCGCGGCGTGGAAGCGCCGCGAGAACGAGCGCTCGCTCATCGATACCCGGCGGGCCAGCGCCGGAACCGACAGGTCCTCGCCGAGGTGTTGCAGGATCCAGAGCTGCAGGCGCTGGATGCGGCCGGAGTCCGTCGACTGTGCGCGCAGCTGCTCGCTGAACTGCGATTGCCCGCCCGGGCGCTTCAGGTACATGACGAGCTGCCGCGCGATGGCGACGGCCACCGGCTGCCCCCAGTCCTCTTCCACCATGGCCAGCGCCATGTCGATGCCGGACGTGACCCCGGCCGAGGTCATCAGGTTGCCGTCGCGCACGTAGATCGCGTCGGCGTCGACCCGGACGCCGTCGCCGGCGCGGGCGAGTTCGTCGCAGTAGGCCCAGTGAGTCGTCGCGCGCCGGTGGTCGAGCAGGCCGGCGCGGGCGAGCAGCAGGGCGCCCGTGCAGATAGACGCAACCCGCGGCGTGCGCGCGGCAACTTCGCGCAGCCATGCCAGCAGTTCCTCGTCGGCTGCGGCCTGCGCGTAGCCGAGACCGCCGGTCACCAGCAGGGTGTCCGTCGCACCGACGTCTGCGAACGGACGCGTCGCGACGATCTCCAGGCCGGACGAGCAGCGAACCGGGCCGGGCCGCCGGGCAACGAGTTCGATCCGGTAGGCGCCGGGCGTGCCGTAGCGGTGCTCGTCGAGCCAGCGCGCCGTGCGCGCGAACACTTCCAGCGGCCCGGTGATGTCGAGCATCTGGGCCTCGGGATAGATCAGCATCGTCACGCGATGTCCCGGGGTCATTGAAACAGGTTAACGCGACAGGCTGCCGGCCCGAGCGAACATTTGGGCATAAGGGCTTTCGCGACTATGTAAAACGGCTGTCGCCGATCGCCGAATACGCCGTCGAAAAGTGACGGATCCTGTCACCGCGAGCCGGTCGGCTGGCCGC
>ERZ869936.1509-NODE-1509-length-16374-cov-6.925424_pt1 | contig 16374 bp, 14 predicted proteins | sample MGYA00520876_ERZ869936 | MGnify/ENA primary metagenome ERZ869936 (study PRJEB32218, sample SAMN09650985) | biofilter metagenome | isolation source: enrty point of leading RO module | place: Saudi Arabia: Thuwal, RO plant located on Red Sea | collected 2016-02-17 ...
CAAGGTCGGCCGCAACGAGCCGTGCCCGTGCGGGTCCGGCAAGAAATACAAGCAGTGCCACGGCCGGCTGAGCTGACCGGCAGGCGATGAGCCGCAAGCGGGTGGCCGTCGCCGCGGGCATCCTGCGCGCGCAGGACGGCCGCATCCTGCTCAGCGAGCGGCTCGGCGACTCGCCCTTCGCCGGCCTGTGGGAATTCCCCGGCGGCAAGCTGAAGCGCGGCGAATCGCCGCGCGCCGCGTTGCTCCGCGAGCTCGACGAAGAACTCGGCATCCGCGTGCTCGAGGCCTCGCACTTCCTGCGCCTGGAACACGACTACGAGCATCTCGACGTCGCGCTCGAGTTTTTCCTCGTGCATGCCTGGCGTGGGACGCCGGCGGGCCGCGACGGCCAGGCACTCGCCTGGCGACATCCGCACGCGATCGACGCCGCCGAGCTGCTGCCCGCGGACGGGCCGGTGCTCGACAGGCTGCGCGCGGAAGCGGGCGGGAAGCTCAGCCGATACTGAGGCGGAAGTCGACGTCGTGCCCGGTCTGCACGGCGCGTCGGTCGATCGTCGACCACTCGAGGAAGCGGATCGTAAAGCGGTGCTGGCTGCCGCTGATTTCCGGGAACAGCGGGCTGTCGCCCGGCAGCGAGACGCGCAGCATCTGGCAGTGCGCGTCCTTCTGCATCGTGTACTGGTACATGCCGTTGATCGCGACCTTGTCCTGCGGTACGGCGCTCTCGCGAATCAGCCACAGTAGTTCGACCACGGTGTCGCAGACCGGCCGCACGATCGAGAGCCAGGTCTCGAGATCCTGCTGGCGTCGCGCCCAGGGCTGGCGCAGCCAGTGGCTGTACTCCGGCAGGTCGAACTCGCAGGTCCCGCCCGGTATTGCGCTGCGGTGCTTGATCGAACTCAGGAATTCGCATTCCTTCAGCGGCTGCAGGAATGCGGCGCCGATCGCGCGTAGCGCGTCGCGCTGGCGGCTCAGGTTGCCGATCAGCGACGCGAGCCGCCGGCTGTCGACGCCCGGACGGGTCCGGAAGCGCTCCAGCGCCTCCAGCTGCCGGTCGACCTCCTTGTGCACGTCCGAACGGACGTCGCCGCGGCCGAGTATGGCCATGATCTCGAGCAGGCTCGACAGCGCGGCGCGGGTCGCCCAGTCGGCCTCCTGCTCGCTGTTGTAGAGGAGTTGCTGGTAGAGGAATTCCAGCCGCATGAAGGTGCGCATGCGCTCGTTCAGCGGTTGTTCGTAGTCGCTAATGGCGCGTTTCGTACCGGATTGTTCGACGCTGCTGGCGGCTCTGACCATCGCGCTATTCTGCGCCACGCCCGTAGAGACAGCAAATGACGCAAGATGGCGACGCCCGCGCGATTCAGCCAGCCCCGGCGAGGCCCCGGTAGCGACGGTCGATGCGCCGGACCTGTTCGCGGGTGGCCTCGATGCTGCCGGCGTTGTCGATGACGTCGTCGGCGAGCGCGAGGCGGCGTGCCCGGCTGGCCTGCGCATCGATCATGGCCCGGGCCTGGGCGGGTTCTCCGGCGTCGCGGGCGAGCAGGCGCTCGAGCTGCAGGGACTCGGGCACGTCGACCACGAGCACCCGGTCCATGCGCCGGCGTATCGGCGACTCGACCAGCAGCGGGACGACGATCAGCTGGTAAGGACCGCCGGCCGCGGCGGCGCGGGCGAAGGTCAGGTCACGGATTCGCGGGTGCAGGATCGCCTCGAGCCGGCGGCGCTCGGCCGGGTCGGCGAACACGCGGCGGCGCATCGCGGCCCGGTCCAGGTGGCCCCCGGCGTCGATGACCCCGGCGCCGAAGGTCCGGCGGATCTCGTCCAGGGCCGGTTGCCCCGGCTCGACGACTTCGCGCGCGATCAGGTCCGTGTCGATGACCGGCACGCCGAGTTCGGCGAAGGCGTCGGCCACGGTGCTCTTGCCGCTGGCGATGCCGCCCGTCAGGCCGATACGCAGCGGCTCGGTCGCGGCGCTCATGTCACGAGGCGCAACCACCAGTCACGCAATTCGGGACCGGCGATCATCGCGATCCAGCCGGCCGCCGCGAGGAACGGCCCGAACGGCATCGGCACGTTACGGTCGCGGCCGCGCAGCGCGATCAACGCGACGCCGACCACCGCGCCGACCAGCGCCGACAGGATGATGATCATCGGCAATTCCTGCCAGCCCAGCCAGGCGCCGAGCGCCGCCAGCAGCTTGAAGTCGCCGTAGCCCATGCCCTCCTTGCCGGTCGCGAGCCGGAACAGGTGATACACGCTCCACAGCGACAGGTAGCCGGCGAGCGCGCCGACGATGGCGGTCTTCGGCGCGACGAACAGCACCTCGGCGCCGGGCAGGGGATGGAACAGCGACAGGGCAAGCCCGGTCCAGACCAGCGGCAGCGACAGCGAGTCCGGGATCAGCTGGTGATCGAAGTCGATGAAGGTGATCGCGATCAGTGCCCAGGTCAGCAGGATGCCGGCGGCGGCCTCGGCGCCGAAGCCGAAGCGCCACGCGACGATGCCGGTCAGCAGCGCTGTCAGCGCCTCGACCGCGGGATAGCGCGGCGAGATGCGCGTGGCGCAGGCCGCGCAGCGCCCGCGCAGCACGAGGTAGCTGACGACCGGCACGTTCTGCAACGCGGTGATCTGCGTGCCGCAGGAGGGACAGCGCGAACGCGGCATGACCAGGTCGAAACGCCCTTCCGGCAGGTCCGGCGCCTCGTCGGCGAGCAAGTCGCTGCACTGCGCGCGCCAGTCGCGCTGCATCATCAGCGGCAGGCGATGGATGACGACGTTCAGGAAGCTGCCGACCAGCAGTGCGACGAGGACGGCGACGGAGAGAAACAGCGCGGGGTGGGCGGCCAGCAGTTCGATCATCGGCAGGGGACAGCGTTTCCTCGTGCGAAATGAAACGCGGCGCCGTCGAGGCGCCGCGCGTTACGTCCAGGCAGCGTCGCGTCCCTCAGACTACGGCGCCCATCTTGAAGATCGGCAGGTACATCGCGACGACGAGGCCGCCGACCAGGATGCCGAGGGTGGCCATGATCAGCGGCTCGAGCAGGCTCGACAGGTTGTCGACAGCGTTGTCGACGTCTTCCTCGTAGAAGTCCGCCACCTTCGCCGACATCTCGTCGAGCGAGCCGGATTCCTCGCCGACCGCGATCATCTGGATGACCATGTTGGGGAACAGGTCCGTGTTCTCCATCGACTGCTGCAGGCGCTGGCCGGTGGCTACCTCGTCCTTCATGCGCAGCACGCCTTCCTCGTAGACGATGTTGCCGGTGGCGCCGGCGACCGACTCGAGCGCCTCTACCAGCGGTACGCCGGCGGAGAACATCGTGGACAGCGTGCGCGCGTAGCGCGCGATCGCGGCCTTCTGCAGGATCGGGCCGATGATCGGCATCTTCAGCGCCATGCGGTCGAGGAACTGGCGCATCGCCCGCGAGCGTTTCTTGAAGTAGATGAATGCGGAAACGGCGGCGATGGCCCCGAGCGCGAGTATCCAGCCCTTCTCGCGCACGAAGACCGACAGGTCGATCACCATGCGGGTGAAGGCCGGCAGGTCGGCGCCGAAGCCCTGGAACAGGTCCTCGAAGGCCGGGATCACGAAGATCAGCAGGATGATCGTGACGACGAAGGCGACGACCAGGACCGCGGCCGGGTAGGTCAGCGCCTTCTTGATTTTCTTCTTGATCGCCTCGGTCTTTTCCTTGTACGTGGCGATTTTGTCGAGCAGCGTCTCGAGCGCACCGGCCTGCTCGCCGGCCTCGACCAGGTTCACGAACAGGTCGTCGAAGTACAGCGGGTGCTTGGCCAGCGCCTCGGCTAGCGCGCTGCCGCCCTCGACGTCGGCCTTGATCGCGAGGATCAGCTTCTGCATCGACGGGTTTTCGTGGCCGTTGCCGACGATCTCGAAGGACTGCACGAGCGGGATGCCGGCGGTCAGCATCGTCGACAGCTGGCGGCTGAAGATCGCTATGTCGCCGGTCGTGATCTTCTGGGCCGAGGCAAACAGGCCGGCGCTCTGCTTCTTGATCCGGCTCGGCACGACGCCCTGTCGGCGCAGGTCGGCACGGACGGCGGCTTCGCTCGCGGCCAGGGTCTTGCCCTTGACCTTGTTGCCCTTGCGGTCGGTGCCCTCCCACAGGAAGGGTGTGTTACTGGCTACTGCTGTTTCCGCCATGGTCGTTCTCTGAATAGTGAATGTGGCTCACGCCAGATCGAACGCGGCCGGCCCGCGTCAGTCGATCGTGACCCGGTTGATCTCTTCCAGGCTGGTAAGCCCGTCCCTGACCTTGTTCAGGCCGGCCTGGCGCAGGTCGATCACGCCCTCCTTGTCGGCCTGGTCGGCAATCTGCATCGCGTTGCCGCCTTCCATGATGATGCGTCCCATCGCCTCCGACACTTCCATGACCTGGAAGATACCGAGACGACCCTTGTAGCCGTCGTTGCAGCTCTTGCAGCCTTTCGGGCCGAAGATGACGAGGCCCGCCTCGATCTCCTCGGGGCTGAAACCTTCCTTTTGCAGCGCCTCGGCCGGGATCTCGCGCTGCTCCTTGCAGTTGTCGCAGAGCCGGCGCGCCAGCCGCTGGGCGATGATCAGGCTGACCGAGGTCGCGATCGCGTAGGGCTTCACGCCCATGTCCACGAGGCGGGTGAGCGTCTTCGGCGCGTCGTTCGTGTGCAGCGTGGACAGCACGAGGTGGCCGGTCTGCGCGGCCTTGATCGCGATCTCGGCGGTCTCGAGGTCACGGATCTCGCCGACCATGATGACGTCCGGATCCTGGCGCAGGAAGGCCTTCAGCGACGAGGCGAAGGTCAGCCCGACCTTCGGATTGACGTTGACCTGGTTGATGCCCGGCAGGTTGATTTCCGCCGGGTCCTCGGCCGTCGAGATGTTGCGATCCTCGGTGTTGAGGATGTTCAGGCCCGTGTACAGCGACACCGTCTTACCGGAGCCGGTGGGGCCGGTGACGAGGATCATGCCGTAGGGCTTGTTCAGGTGCTTCAGGTACAGCGACTTCTGCTTGTCCTCGTAGCCGAGCGCGTCGATGCCGAGCTTGGCGCTCGACGGGTCGAGGATACGCAGCACGATCTTTTCGCCGAACAGCGTCGGGCAGGTGTTGACGCGGAAGTCGATGGCACGGTTCTTCGACAGGCGCATCTTGATGCGGCCGTCCTGCGGCACGCGCCGCTCGGCGATGTCCATGCGCGACATGACCTTCAGGCGCGCGCAGACCTTGTTGGCCAGCGCGACCGGCGGCTGCGCCACTTCCGAGAGCACGCCGTCCAGGCGCGTGCGCACGCGGAAAATCTTCTCGTAGGGCTCGAAGTGAATGTCCGACGCGCCGCGCTTGATCGCGTCGAGCAGCACCTTGTTGACGAAGCGGACGACCGGGGCGTCGTCGACGTCGTCGCGGGTGATGCCGTCGTCGTCTTCTTCCTCGCCGCTCGAGACGTCGAGGTTCTCGAGATCGAAGTCGTCGTCCTCGAGCGAGGACATCGAGGTGTCGACCGCCTCGAGGGCCTTGGTGATGCGCTCCTCGAGCTTGGCCTGCTCGACGACGACCGGGTCGACCCGCAGCGTGGTCTGGAACTTGACGTCGTCGATCGCCTGCAGGTTGGTCGGGTCGGCGATGCCGAGGAACAGGCGCTGGCCGCGGCGCAGCAGCGGCAGCACGCGGTGCTTGTTCAGCAGTTTCTGGTCGACCGCGCGCAGGCAATCCAGGTCGATCTCGATCGCGTCGAGGTCGAGCAGCGGCACGCCGAATTCGTGCGACGCGGCGACCGCGATGGCACGCGATTCGGCGAGCTCGTTGTTGACCAGGTAGGCAACCAGCGGCAGCTTTTCGCGCCGGGCGGCCTCGGTGGCTTCCGTGATCGTCTCCTCGGAGACGATACCGTCCTGCACCAGGCGCCGGGGAAGTCCCGAAAGCTGCGATTGAGAAGCCGTTGCTGCCATGCGCGCCTGTTTACCCGAAAGCCCCGAGCGTTATGTCGATTTCACAGTCTCACTGATCCGCATCCCCGGATCAACTGCATTTTGTGCGGCCGTTCACAGTTAGGAATTTTAATCAATACAAAGCCGTATCCGGTCCCGGAAGCGTTCCGGCAACGGCCGCCCGAGGGTCCCGGAACGGCCTCGAAATCAGGGTCGGCAGGTCGACGGCAGGTAGCGCGCGTCGATCGTGCCGGGCTGGTAGGGCGCGGTCACGCCGCCGCCGCTCATCGGTACGGCGCCCGCCGGGACGTTCGCGGTCCCGCAACGCCACATGAAGCTGCCGCCCGTGGCGGTGCTGCGGTAGGGCGTGATCGACAGCACCTCGCCGAAGATCGCCTGGTGCGCGTTGTTGCCGAAGGTGATGTCCAGGCGGCCGTTGACGATGTCGACGCCGCTGACGTAGCCGCCCGAGGTGTCCGCCGGGTTGGCCGTAAGGCCGGCCTCGACGCGGGTGGCTGGCGGCCGGCCGGTCTGGTGGAACGCGTCGATCAGCGGGACCTTCGCGTTCGCCGCAAAATTGATCGCCTCCGCCACCTGGGCGCGGACGATGTAAGTCTGGTAGGCGGAGACGGCCAGCGAGGCCAGGATGCCTATGATCGCGACCACGATCATCAGTTCGATGAGGGTAAAGCCGCGCTCGGTTTTCGGCGTCATGTCCATGGTTCCTGTCCCTGGTTCAGCGGGCAGTATAGTCCCGCCGGCATCGGCATTTCGTGATCCGTCTCGCGTTCAGGACACAAAAGAAAAAGCCCCGGCGAGGCCGGGGCTTTTCCCTGACTACAAGGTGGGTAAGACCCTTGTAGCGCAGCGTGCTTAGCGGCAAGCCGCCGGCACGTGGTTGTCGGCGATCGTCGTGCTGTCGCAGACCCAGTTGACCGAACCGGCGGTCGTGTTCGGGGTCAGCGTGATCGAATCGCCAGAGATCAGCGCGTGAGCCTCGGCACCCGAGTAGGTGACCGTGATGACGCCGTTCGCACCGACCGCCACGTCGCTGACGTAGTCGCCGGCGATCGTGTTGGAAGCCGGCAGGCCGGCCAGCGTGTTGGTGTTCGGCAGCGTGCCGCGGTCCTGGTAGTACTCGGTGACGGCAGCCTTGGCGGCACCCGACAGGCTCAGGCCCTCAGAGACCTGGGCACGGATCGTGTAGTCCTGGTAGGCCGGAATCGCGATGGCGGCCAGGATGCCGATGATGGCAACCACGATCATCAGCTCGATGAGCGTAAAACCCTGTTGGACTTTCTTCATTTCAATCTCCCTTGAAAAGCGTATGCGTCAGTGGTCGGAGGAACGGCGTTGTCGCCTGTGCCCGGATGCAAAGCAAGGCGCGTGCCAGATTCCGGGGGAAACATGAAAATAAATTAAAAATCAATAATTTATGGGGTTCTAGCCCTTGTGCCCCGGGGCCGCTGACGGGGCCTCGCGCCGACAGGATCTGTCGACATGTGACAAAAATTGTCAGCACCGGTCGCCGTTCGGCGACGCCGTCAGTCGATGCCGAGCTTCTTGATCCGGTAGCGCAACTGGCGGAACGACAGGCCGAGCAGCTTGGCCGCGGCCGTCTTGTTGTAGCGGGTCTTCTCGAGCGCGTCGACGATCGCCTGGCGCTCGACGTCCTCGATGTGGCCACCGAGATCGGCCGGCGCCGGCCCCGCGCGCTCGCTGCTTTCGCCGCCCGCTACCGGCTTGCGCACCTGCAGGTCGGCGGCGCTGATCCGGCCGTCCGTGCACAGCGTGACGGCCCGCTCCAGCATGTTTTCGAGCTCGCGCACGTTGCCCGGGAAGTCGTAGCGCAGCAACAGTTTGCGCGCGCTGTCGTCGAGGGCCTCGCTGGCGCTGCCAAGGCGCGCCAGGATATGGGCGGCCAGCAACAGGATGTCGTTGCCGCGCTCGCGCAGCGGCGGCACCCGGAGCTCGATGACGTTGATGCGGTAGAACAGGTCCTCGCGGAACTCGCCGGCCGCGACCATCGCCGCGAGATCGCGGTGGGTTGCGGACAGGAAGCGAACGTCGATTTTCTCCTCGCGTTCCGCGCCGACCGGGCGGACGCTCTGCTCCTGGATGACGCGCAACAGCTTGACCTGCATCGCGAGCGGCAGCTCGGCGATCTCGTCCAGGAACAGGGTGCCGCCGTCGGCGCTCTGCAGCAGGCCCGCCTTGTCACTGACGGCGCCGGTGAACGAACCCTTGCGGTGGCCGAAAAACTCGGACTCCATCAGCTCGGCCGGGATCGCGCCGCAGTTGACCGGCACGAAGGGCCCGTCGGCGCGCGCGCCCGAGTCGTGGATCAGCCGCGCGACCAGCTCCTTGCCGGTACCCGATTCGCCGCAGATGTGCACCGGCGCCTGGCTCCGCGCGACCCGCTCGACGAGGTCGCGCAGCTCCTGCATCGGCGCGGAATCGCCGGTGAGCCGGTGGCCGCCGTCTTCGCCGCGCTCGCCGAGCTTGATGGCGCTCCGGATCACGTTGCGCAGGTTGGTCAGGTCGAGGGGCTTCGAGATGAAATCGAAGGCGCCCGCCTTCAGCGCCTGCACGGCGGTTTCGACGTTGCCGTGCGCGGTGATCACGGCAACCGGCACGCCCGGCGCGTGCGTCTGCATCCACTCGACGAGCTCCAGCCCGTCCCCGTCCGGCAGGCGCATGTCGGTCAGGCAGAGGTCGAAATGCCGCTGCCCGAGCTGGCGGCGCGCGCCGGCAACGTCGCCGGCGACCGCGGTGTCGATGTCCATGCGATTGAGCGTCAGCGACAGCAGCTCGAGGATGTCGGGCTCATCATCTATGATCAGTGCCTTGGCCTTGCTCATGCGAGTTTCCTGGCTGCATCGTCAATGATCAGCGCGCTGGCCTTGCTCATGCGAATTTTCCGGCTACGTCATCGACGATCAGCACGCAGGCCTTGCTCATGATTTTTTCCCGGCTGCATTATTAATCATTGCTGCGCTGGCCCTGCTCATGCGCCGTTCCCGGCTGCATCTTCGACGATCACCGCGTTTGCCCTGTTCATGCGATTGTCCTGCTTGCATCGCCGGCGATCATCGCGTTCGACCTGTTCGTGCACGTTGCCCGCCCGCGGCGCCGACGCTCGTCGTGCCCGTGCCGGTCCGCCCGCTGGCCTAGCCGCCGGCGCCGATGCCCTGCCAACGGCCGCGCTCGGCGAACACGATGCGAAATATGCTGCCGCCTCCCTCGCGCGGCTGGTACAGCAGCGTCGCCTGGTTCAACTCGCAGAGTTCGCGCGAGATGTACAGGCCGAGCCCGGTCCCGCCCTGGCGGTCGGTGAAAAACGGCTCGAAGATCTTATCGGCGATCGACGGGTCGACACCGTGACCGCGGTCAAGGACTTCGATGTACGGCTGACCGCTGCGCTCGATGCGGCCCGAGCGCAGCTCGACCATGATGCCGCCCGTCTCGCTCGCGTACTTGACCGCGTTGTCGCAGAGGTTCCACAGGACCTGGCGCAGGTGCCCCGGGTCCATCTGCACGCTGAGGCCCGCTTCGCAGTCGCGCACGCTGACCTCGTTTTCCTGCAGCTCCAGCGTGCGCTCGTATTCGGCGGCGAAGTCGCGCAGCCAGGGCTCGAGTTCGAGCTCTTCGGCCTGCACCGATTCGCGGCGCGACAGTTGCAGCACGTTGTCGATGATCAGGCTGACCCGTTCCGCGTGCGAGCGGATGATCTCGGTCAGGCGCAGGTCCGCCTCCGTCAGCGCGTCGGACTCGGCGAGCAGCTGGCCGGCATGGCTCATCGCGCCGACCGGGTTGCGGATTTCGTGCGCGATGCTCGCGCTCAAGCGGCCGAGCGAGGCGAGCTTCGACTGCTGCACCCGCGCGTTGATCAGGCTCGTGTCCTCGAGGAACACGAGGACCGGCCCGCTGCGCTCCGAATCGCGGCCGAGCGGCGCGAGGTGAGCGGTGACCCGCACCGAGTGACTCGCGCTCGCGAGCGTCAGCTCGGTGTGCGCCGACAGCGCCGGGTCGCGGCGCCAGTCTTTCAGGTAGCGGTCGAGTTCGGGCGCCGCGGCGGCGAGGGCGAGCCCGCTGGCGCCCTCGAGACCGAGCAGCGCCTCCGCCGAGCCGTTGATCAGGCGGACCTGGTCGCGCTCGTCGACGACGACGATGCTCTCCCGCAGGTGCTGCACGATGTACTCGTTCAGCTCGGACAGGTTTGCGAGGTCGATGCCGCGCTGCCGCGCGAGGGCCTCGCTGGCCTGCAAGCGGCGCGCGAGCGGCCGCGCGGCGAGCGCAATCGCGAAGATGATCGCGCCGAGGACGCCGGCAGCCGAGTAGTTGCCGGGACTGCCGACCGCCTGCGCGAAGACCTGCTCGCCCAGCACGGCGAGCGTCGCGAGCGCCGGGAAGAAGCCCGGCACCTGCAGCGGCAGGAGCAGGGCGCTGGCGCCAACGTAGACGACCAGCAGGCCGCCGAGGCCGCTGGAGATACCGCCGCTCGCGTGCATCAGCAGGACGATCGCGACGATGTCGACGGTCACCTGGGTCACGATCAGCGGTGCGGACGGCATCAGGCGCAGCCGGATCGCGAGTGCCGCGACGATCGAGAACACGAGGTAGCCGGCCCCGGTCGCGGCGAACAGTGCCGGGTAGGCGTCGCCGAAAAAGCGCGGGTCGCCGCTCGCGAAGAACAGCACGAGCAGCGCCAGTGCCACGACGAGGCGGAAGAAATTGAGCGTGCTGAGCGTGCGCCAGGTCAGGTCCGACTCGTCGGCCGCGCGCCGCAGGTTGTCGCGGTGCAGCGTGACGGTGTCCCGGGTGGAGATGCTGTGCATGGCGGTCCGGCCGCTCCCTTTCACGGTTCGCGGCCGATTGTAGTCGAATCGGCCCGACCGGACGGCCGCACGCCGCAGGCTTTTGCGTCTCGGGGGGCTTTGCTCCAAAATACGCCCGGTTTTTCCCCCTCCCACGGGTACGCGGCGCCGGTCCGGCGCTCTTTGCTTCTTATTGCAGACAGTCGAGCTGATGAATCTCCACGAATACCAATCGAAACAGCTGTTCGCCGAGTACGGCATCCCGGTTCCCGAGGGCCGCCCCGCGGACAGCCCGGAGCAGGCCGCCGCGGCGGCCGGCGAACTGGGCGGCAAGCTCTGGGTCGTCAAGGCGCAGGTGCATGCCGGCGGGCGCGGCAAGGCCGGCGGCGTCAAGCTGGCGCGCAGCGTCGACGAGGTCCGCGCCTACGCGAAGGACATGCTCGGCAAGCGCCTCGTGACCCACCAGTCGGGCCCCGACGGCCTGCCGGTCAACGTCGTCTACGTCGAGGCGGGTTCGGAGATCGATCGCGAGCTGTACCTGAGCATGCTGGTCGACCGCGAGAAGAAGATGGTGTCGTTCATCGCCTCGGCGGCCGGCGGCATGGACATCGAGCAGGTCGCCGCGGACACGCCCGAGAAGATCTTCAACGTCGCCGTGGCCCCGGATGCCGGGCTGATGGACTACCAGGCGCGGCAGCTGGCCTTCGGGCTCGGGCTGGACAAGGCCCAGTCGAAGCAGTTCGCGGACCTGATCCGGCGCATGTACCGCTTGTTCCTGGAGCGCGACGCGAGCCTCGTCGAGGTGAACCCGCTGATCGTCACGAAGGGCGGCGACGTCATCGCCCTGGACGCGAAGATCAACATCGAGGAGAACGCGCTGTTCCGCCAGAAGAAGCTCGCGGAGCTGCGCGACCCGAGCCAGGAAGACGAGATGGAGCGCGAGGCCGCCGAGCACGACTTGAACTACGTCTCGCTCGACGGAAACATCGCCTGCATGGTCAATGGCGCCGGCCTCGCGATGGCCACGATGGACCTGATCAAGCTGCACGGCGGCGAGCCGGCCAACTTCCTGGACGTCGGCGGCGGCGCGACCGCGGAGCGGGTCGCGGAGGCTTTCAAGCTGATCCTGTCGAACGACAAGGTGACCGCGATCCTCGTGAACATCTTCGGCGGCATCGTCCGCTGCGACCTGATCGCCGACGGCATCATCACCGCCGTCAAGGAAGTCGGCGTCGAGGTGCCGGTCGTCGTCCGGCTCGAGGGTACGAACGTCAAGAAAGGCCGCCAGCTGCTCAAGGACAGCGGGCTCGACATCATCGCCGCGAAGGACCTGACGGACGCGGCGCAGAAGGCCGTCGCGGCGGCGGAGCAGTCATGAGCATTCTCGTCGACAGGAATTCGAAGATCGTCTGCCAGGGCATCACCGGCAACCAGGGCTCGTTCCACACCGAGCAGTGCCTCGAGTACGGGACCAAGGTCGTCGCGGGCGTGACGCCGGGACGCGGCGGCGAGGAATGCCTGGGCCTGCCCGTCTACAACACGATGCGCGAGGCGGTCGCCGAGACCGGCGCCGACGTCAGCATGATCTACGTGCCGGCGCCATTCGCCGCCGACGCGATCCTCGAGGCGGCCGACAGCGGCGTCGGGCTGGTCGTCTGCATCACGGAGGGCATCCCGGTGCTCGACATGGTCAAGGTCAAGTCGGCACTCAGGAACTACGACTGCCGGCTGGTCGGCCCGAACTGCCCGGGCGTCATTACGCCGGACGAGTGCAAGATCGGCATCATGCCCGGCTTTATCCATAAGCCGGGACGCATCGGCGTCGTCTCGCGCTCCGGCACGCTGACTTACGAAGCGGTCTACCAGACGACGCAGAACGGCCTCGGCCAGAGCACCTGCGTCGGCATCGGCGGCGACCCGGTGCGCGGCATGGACTTTATCGACTGCCTGCGCCTGTTCGAGGCGGACGAAGCCACCGACGGCATCGTCATGGTCGGCGAGATCGGCGGCACCGACGAGGAAGCCGCGGCCGAGTTCATCCAGTCCGAGGTGTCGAAGCCGGTGGTCGCTTACATCGCCGGCGTCACGGCGCCGCCGGGCAAGCGCATGGGCCACGCGGGCGCGATCATCGCCGGCGGCAAGGGCACCGCGGAGGACAAGTACGCGGCGCTAGAGAAGGCCGGCGTCGCCACGGTGCGATCGCCGGCCGAGCTCGGCAGTCGGATGCTGGAGCTGCTCGACGACTGAGCCGGCTGCCTCCGGGAGTAGCCCGAGACCATGAAAGACTCCGTTTCGGTGGCGCTGGCGCAGCTCGACCTGGTGGTCGGCGATGTCGCCAACAACACCGCGCGCATCATCGAGTACGCCGAGCGCGCCCGCGACGAGCTGCGGGCCGACATCGTCGCGTTCCCGGAACTGTCCGTCTGCGGCTACCCGCCCGAGGACCTGCTGTTCCACGCCGGCCTGCGGCGGCGGGTCGAGGCGGCAGTGGAAAAGGTGCGCGGCAGCGTGCGCGGCATCGCCGTGTTGCTCGGCTATCCCGAGTACGTCGAGGGCAGCATCTTCAACGCCTGCGCCGTGTTCAACGACGGCCAGCGGCTGGCGCGTTACCGCAAGCAGTTGCTGCCGAATTACAGCGTGTTTGACGAGGAACGCTACTTCGAGGCGGGCAGCGAGGCCGCGACCTTCCGCCTGAACGGCATCCGCATCGGCCTGCAGATCTGCGAGGACCTGTGGCGCGCGGGCCCGGCGGCGAAGAGCCGCTCGGCCGGCGCCGAGATGCTGCTGGCGATCAACGGTTCGCCCTACGAGGTGCGCAGCCAGGCCAAGCGCGAAGACGTCGTGCGCCAGCGGCTCGCCGAGACCGGCATCCCGGCGGTTTACCTGAACATGGTCGGCGGGCAGGACGAACTCGTGTTCGACGGCGGCTCCTTCGCGATGACCCGTGACGGCGAGGTCACGTTCCGCGCACCGGCCTTCGGCGAGGGCCTCTACAAGGTCGAGCTGCGCGCCAACGCGAGCGGCGTCGTGCCGGTGCCAGGCGAGGTCACGCCGCTCGCCGGCACCGAGGAAAGCGTCTACGGCGCGCTCGTTGCCGGCACCCGCGACTACGTCGAGAAACACGGCTTCCCCGGCGTCGTGCTGGGCCTGTCCGGCGGCATCGACTCGGCGCTGGTGCTGGCCATCGCCTGCGACGCTCTCGGCGCCGGGCGCGTGCGCGCCGTCATGATGCCCTTCCGCTACACGAGCACGATGAGCCAGGAAGACGCGCGCGCCCAGGCGACCGGGCTCGGCGTGCGCTACGACGTGCTGCCGATCGAGCCGATGTATGCCGCGACCGTCGACACGCTGAAGAAAATCTTCGGCGATCGCGAGGCGTATGCCACCGAGGAGAACGTCCAGTCGCGCTGTCTCGGACTGCTGCTGATGGGCATTTCGAACAAGACCGGCCGCATGCTGCTTTCGACCGGCAACAAGAGCGAGATGGCGGTCGGCTACGCGACCCTGTACGGCGACATGGCCGGCGGCTTCGCGCCGATCAAGGACTGCAGCAAGACGCTGGTCTACCGGCTGGCGCGTTATCGCAACTCGCTGGGCCCGGTGATCCCGGAGCGCGTCATCACGCGCGAACCGTCAGCCGAGCTCAAGCCGAACCAGCGCGACACCGACTCGCTGCCGCCCTACGACGTGCTCGACCCGATCCTCGAAGCGCTGATCGAGGAAGACCTGTCGGTGGACGAGATTTCGGCGCGCGGCTACGACCGCGGGATCGTGATCCGGGTGCTGGAGATGGTGAAGCGCAACGAGTACAAGCGCCGCCAGGCGCCGCCCGGCATCCGCATATCCAGCCGCGCGTTCGGGCGCGACTGGCGCTACCCGATCACGTCGAAATACCTCGTGCCGGAGTAGCCGGCGGGTCCCGCCGGCCGGGGGCGCGTCGCCGCCCGCTAGTCGCCGCCCGGGAAGTTGGCGTCGCGTACCCGCCGGGCGTCCGCGGCCAGCTCGTCCATGCCGAGTCCCTGGTAAGCCTCGATCATGATCTGGAGCGTCTCGCGCGCGCTGTCCGCGCCGTTGTATTCCTCCAGCGCATTCTTCGCCCGGTTCAGCGCCGCGACGTAGGCCTCGCGCTCGAGGTAGAAGCGCGCGACGTTGTTTTCGTAGGCCGCGAGGCGGTTCTTCAGGTACACCATGCGCTGCTCGGCGTCCGGCGCGTACGGGCTCGCCGGGTAGCGCTCGACCAGCCGCTTGAACAGCGAGAACGCGAGCGCGCCGTCGCGCGGCGGGCGCTTCGTCAGGTCGCGCTTGAACCAGCGCTCGAGCACGCCGGGCTCGCGCTCGAAGTAGGCGAGTCCCTTCAGGTACAGGGCATAGTCGTAACGCGGGTGCGTCGGGTTCTCGCGCATGAAGGTGTCGGCTGCATCGATCGCCTGCTCCTGCTGGCCACTCTTGTAATAAGCGTGCATCAGCTCGAGCTGGATCTGCTTCGACAGGTCACTGAACGGGAAGCGCGCCTGCAGCGCCTCGAAGATCTGGATCGCGCGACGGTAGTTGCCGCCGCGCACCGAGCGCTGCGCCGTCTCGTAGGCGCGCGTGATGTCGTTGATCAGCCTGTTCTCTTCTTCCTCGGTGCCGGCGCAGCCGCTGGCGAGCGCGGCCGCGAACAGCAGCGCGAACAAGGCCCGCAGGCGGGCGGAGCGGAAAAGGGCGTGCAGTCGTCGGGTCATCGGATTCCGGCTGGCTCGGGCGCCCGCAGGCCGCCTGAGGCGGCCGCGCCGGGCGCGGAAAACGCGCGAGTATACCGTAAACTCCCGGGATCGCTGGCAGACCGCCGAACCGCCGCCCAATGGCCGAGGCCCCGCTCGAACAGACCATTCCCCCGGAACTCGCCGGTCATCGCTTGGACCGGGCGCTCGCGCAGATGTTTCCGGACTATTCGCGCAGCCGCCTGGCCGACTGGCTGAAAAAGGGCCGGGTGACCGTCGACGGCGGGCCGCGCCGGCCGCGCGACACGGTCATCGGCGGTGAGGCGGTCGTGGTGCGGCCCGAGGCCGAGCCGGCGGTGACGAGCCGCCCGGAGGCGATCGCGCTGGCCGTCGTGTTCGAGGACGAGCACCTGCTGGTCATCGACAAGCCCGCCGGGCTCGTCGTGCACCCCGGCGCCGGCAACACGCACGGCACGCTGATGAACGGCCTGCTGCACCATGCGCCCGGGCTCGAGTCGCTGCCGCGTGCCGGCATCGTGCATCGCCTCGACAAGGACACGAGCGGGCTGCTGCTGGTCGGCAAGACGCTGACCGCACACACGGCGCTCACGCGCGCGCTCGCCGCGCGCGAGATCGACCGGCACTACGAGGCCGTCTGCGTCGGCCGGCTGACCGCAGGCGGCACGATCGACGCGCCGATCCGCCGGCACCCGGTGGACCGCAAGCGCATGAGCGTACAGGCGGAGGGCAAGCCCGCGGTCACGCACTACCGCGTGCTGGAGCGTTTCGCCGCGCACACCCACGTTGCGGTCAAGCTCGAGACCGGGCGCACGCACCAGATCCGCGTGCACTTCGCGCACCGTCGTCACCCGCTGGTCGGCGACCCGGTCTACGGCGGCCGGCTCGCGCTGCCGGCCGGCACCGACGACGA
>ERZ869936.1510-NODE-1510-length-16368-cov-4.997303_pt1 | contig 16368 bp, 12 predicted proteins | sample MGYA00520876_ERZ869936 | MGnify/ENA primary metagenome ERZ869936 (study PRJEB32218, sample SAMN09650985) | biofilter metagenome | isolation source: enrty point of leading RO module | place: Saudi Arabia: Thuwal, RO plant located on Red Sea | collected 2016-02-17 ...
GACGCTGACCGCCGGATATCCGCACGCTGCGACAGCCGATATTTGTGCCATAGCCCTTTTTCATACCACGGATAAACTCGTCAGCATTGGCCAAGCGCGCCGCCGACTCAATATCAGTCTGACTCGCTCCGGGCTGTCCCCAAGCAATGTTTTCCGCCACAGTTCCATTGAGCAGCAACGTCTCTTGAGCCACGTATCCGATGCGGTGTCGCCAAGCCCTGGGGTCAATTTCGGGCATTTGTGTCCCATCGATGACCACCGAGCCTTTAACGGGCTCCACCAATCCGACGATAGCATCGACCAGAGTAGATTTGCCGGCGCCCGACGCGCCGGTGATACCAAGTATCTTACCCGCCTGGAGTTGGAGTGAAACTCCACGCAGTGCAGGAGACCCTTCGTAAGTGACCGTTAAATCAACTATGTCTATGGCAGCCGGCAATGGCCCGCCCGGTTCTATTCCTCGGCCCGGACGTTCGGCCTGCCGGCAGGCGTCATCGTACTCCCGACGCAGAGGTGGTAGAGCAGATACGGAGAGGAGGAAGCCCTGCCGGAGCTGCTGAAAGTTCGTGAGCTGTACATACAGGCGTAAAAACACATAGATGGCAACAATTACAGCCATCGGGTCAACCGTGAGCCGCGCGATGGTAAACCAGACGCCAACACCGAGTACGATGTACCCACTTCCCATATAGATTAGCTGAACAAGCGCCGGCAACACACCAGCCTCGAAGTAAGTGCGGCGATAGGATTCCACGGATTCCGCGAATAATTTTGTTGCCGCGCTTTCAGTCGCGGTAGCCTTGACAAGTTTGGCGCCGTATAGAAACTCCTGGGCACGGTGAAAAAGTGCCTGAGAGACTTCGGTGACGCGTTCGCCTACAGTGCGCCCACGATGTGATAATGGGCGGGTCACAAGAAAAATCGTCAGGCCAAATGCCAATAGGAAAGCCACGACCTCCCATGTCGCGACAAGAGCAATCGCAGCATATACGAGAACAAAAAAAAGGCTGTTAGCCATTTGAAGCAAGAGACCAAACGCGGCGCTCACGCGCGAGGTCTCGTTGACTATTTGATTTACTTGCGCCTCTGACTTCGTGCGCATTAAGAAAGTCCAGTCCGCATTGATCACAGCAAAAAACAACTTATTGCGCCAATTGGCTGTGTATTCAGTCGTGCACTGCGCCTCGAAACACTTCACCGCAAAAGTTACACTTACTTGCAATAGCAACACGACCACCACGATGGTCATAAGTGGTCCAACTTCGAGGGTGACACCTGCCGCCTCTAGCATAGGGTCAACCAGGCTCAAAATCGGGTTCCCGCCATCCGCACCGGCGCCTAGCCCTATTCTCCCCAGTAGTGGCATAAGCAAGGCCAGTCCGATCCCTTCAAGTAGAGAGGCACATAGCATCCCACAAAGAAGAATTGGTATGCGTATGCCCAGGACTTCCCAAGCGTCACGCAATATGGACCGGTATATTCGAGGCGGCACCTCGACCGGCACATCTATTTCAGTATCACCTTTTATGCCCAACGTATGCTACCTAACACCGCGCGAAACAGGCCGCGACAGCGCCTGTAATGATAAACTGATTCTGCACATCGCCTGATTACTTTGGCTTACACATTGTCAAGTCTGGACGAACCACGGAATGGCACTACATCCCGATTCGCACAGGCATACGAAATAACAGCCACACCACAAACGCACGGCTAGCGCTTGACAATGAGAAGTCTTTCTCCGTCATGCCGAAACCGTATCCACTTTTGTTCTGTCTCACTCTTTCTCACCTCTAGCAATCAAAGTAGCTGAAACTCGCCTTTGCACCAGCGACTTCCTCTGAACGTACCGTCAAGAATTCTTTGGAACGCCGACCCAATCTGTCGTCCACGAGCTTCGACTGTATGTTTTGCTATAATGAGGTCTTGGCCCGCAGTCGCGATCTCTTGTGCCTGCACTTCATCGCTCGACAGCCAGGCATCAGCCTCGAGGATGTCCTCGGCGTCGCAAACGACAGAATTGACCCGATCCACAAACCCGAGAGTCTCGAATCCCTTTGGCTTTTCACAGACAAGTACACCGCCGTTTGCTGGAATCTCAAAGTACTTCCTGATTGGCCAGTGCAAAATGCTACCACAAGTGAACGCAAATCTCGCCTGCCGCAATGCGCGGCGGAACCCCCATTGCGCCAAAGCGATCGACCAGTATTTGTTGTAAGGATTAAACTTCAGACGTCCGGCAATAGAAAAGGCCTTGGGCATCCACTGCCCAGACCGCACCAAACCGGCGCGATCTAACCTATCACGAGCCACAACACGGGCACGATAGTCCGCGCCCAGACAGGCCCACGGCGTGCCGCGTTCCGTTAATGGTGGGCCCCCGACCTCCGATATGCTAATGATGTGCGGGCAGGAAATTACTTGCTCATTACAGGCTTGCGCAAACTCGAGATATCTATCCGTCCACCGCGCGACTATGTCCGCATCGATCGTAGATGTGGGCAACTCCCCACTGCCCCTTTCGGCCATAGACGAAATGAGCTCAGGCCCCCATGCGATAAAATGGTCGCCGAGCGCTTTGAGTTGGTCTATTCGACGCTCTGTGAAATTGTAGTAGTCACTCTGCATCAATCCAATTATGCGAATCTCGTGGCATCGGCTCAAAAACTCCTGAAATTCTTTCCCCAAGGCCAGAAGGCGCCTGTCGAATCGGCAGGCATGGTTGATAAAGCGCATCTCCTCACCGCGCGCTAACGGTGAAAAATCCTGTAGCGCAAACTCATCGGCTAAGACGATGTCAAATGGGCCAAAGCGCTCTAGAAAGTTATCTAGTCCGCGATCTATGATCTCTGACGCCTGGTATCCCGGTCCAAAAAAATGTGCGTCGCTTGTCGCGCGAATCGCTTCGACCAGCATTTTTGGTGTTGGATTTAGGTATTCAATGTCGAATCCGAGACAGAGCACTTTTGGACGGCGAAAGGTTGCTCTCGCTGTCATGGAGCTACAGCTACACGCTCGACATAACGCGTTGTCGCATCAATAGTTCCACCTTCGAGCATTTCCCGATATACTGCTCTATGCGCCTTCAACAGCCGCCCCTCTTCAAACTCATCAAATACACAGTTTCGTAATGCCATCCCCATTCGCGACGCTAACTGTGTATCGCACAACAGTCGGGCCAGCGCATGAGCGGCTTCTGCATAGTCGTTCTCCGGGATCAGGATTCCCGTCTCACCGTCAAGAATCAACTCGCTATGCCATTCCCAATCATAGGCGACGGTCGGTGTCCCGGCCGCTCCCGCTTCAATCAGCGCTGCGCCGCTGCAAAGCGACAAGTAAGCTGACGCTCGGTTGAGGAGGGCGTGGACTCTGGCAGAATCCTGAAATCCGAGAAGCTGAACGTGCCTCTCAAGACCCTCGGCCTCAATTGCCGCTTCCAACTTGAACCTCGCCTCACCATCGCCGGCAATCTCAAAGCGAAATTCCGGAACGATCCCACGCAGAAGGCGCGCTATGACTGGTATGTCCATGATGTGCTTCTGGTCGGTCAATCGAGATACCACTGCAATTACAGGGCAAGGTGAGGACGCATGTGTGGTTCGCGAGTTGACCTGATCAAGGCCAGCGGAAAGTTTTACCCGGTGGCGAAATATTCTGATCTTTTCCGGATCCGCTCCATGGCATCGCGCGTAGTCGCCGATGTACGTGGATATCGCAAGTATTCTCTGCGCGCGGCCCAAGATAAACCGCTCAAGCCTCTTCGCCGCGGCCCGCGATCCGAACAGTCGGGGAACTCCTGCGACTGGGTCGAGTCCCTCTGCACGATCGTAGTCGGTGTGTATGGACACACAGAACTTCGCCCGCGTGACTTGACAAATACTCCAACCCAGAATCCCGCAATAATAGGGATCCTGTGCCCGCACCAGATTGATGCGCTCTCGTCGCACTAGACACACTAGAGCTAGCCAAACACGCGTGAGGTGGAGGAAGTGGCGCAGCCATAGGATTGGCCGCGTCCCAGGGGACGTATCTTGACGAAATTCGATCAGAAGATGGTTATCGGCTAAATCAATATCTCTGTCATGCGTGGCAAAAGGGTGAACCGTAAAGACGTTTTCAAACAAGCCATCCTCGTCACGATTTAGTGCCGAGGCGATAACGCCCTTCGCTACCAGAGAGTCGTAGTCCGAGTCTAGAATGAACAGTGCGCGAAGCGGCACAAGAACTCCTATAAAGTCGTCGCGGTCGGTCCGAGTCTATAAATATGAAATGCCCCCGTCGCGCTTACGCAGCTCGCTGCGTCCAGATTCAACTCTTCAGGCTGGGCATATCGTGTATCCAGCAATAGATGCGTGGCGCCATCTGCCGCGTAATGTGATAGAGGGTGGCGAAGAACAGGAAAAAACGCCTCTAGACGATCGTCGAAAACATCGCTGTGCGTGCCCCAGTAGACTGGCCGCCGGGACCGATAAGCAACGAGATCGCAGAGTTGAACTGGGAGTGCCACCACACGCATATCTGCGATCTTCGAAATATGTTCGAGCGACGCGTCCAAGTCGGCGCTATGGTGGCCAACACCGCCTTTCACGGCCATGTGATTGCCGCGTGCGATCAAAATGTATTGGCGGAGGGTGAGAAACAGCGCTCCCGCGACAAGAAACCAAACAATCGGATCATAGGTATTGGAGACCGCCAATGCAGTCGCAATCAGGCTCGGCGCCAGCGCAAATTTGAAGTACTGCCGACCCAGTCCGATTGCCCGAATGGCAGTAATGCAATGAATGGCGACACCCCATACATAGACCGATGCAATCCAAATTATCAGCACCTTCACCATTCCTTCGAACACCAGCCCGCCCGTAATCAGGGCAACCGCCACCGGCACTACAAAGTAATTCTGATGCAAGGTGTCTTTCGCAAAACGGATATAGGCGGCACTGCTTTCGTCCGCAAAGAAGTCCGTGCGTGTTTTCCCATCTCCATACACCGGAGACTGCCGCACCATATGGGCGCCCAGGCGGTTCCAGTTCCTGTGCCAAAAACGAACAATTATGAAATGCCCGCGCAGGACCCGCCAAGCGCCGCGCGGCCAAATGGCAAAGGACAAGACATAGATTGCTGCCAAAGGTAAGAGCCAAAGTGGTTCCTTAAACCAGACGGCCAGAACCGGTAGAGTGAACCAGAGTTGTTGGACCGAGAGTTTGTGACTAAAGAATAGGCACACTGCCAATACGGAAACGGTTATTCCATGTAGCCAAGACGAGTCGAGTAGAAACGCAAGACTAGCCAGCATCAGCCCGTTGCACAGCAGCAGCCCGAGCGGGCGAACGTTCAGAGACGAGAACTCATTCACCAAACCCGGCATAATTGCGTAAGCCAGCGCCGCGAGCGCGGCGGCGCCACTCTCTGCGCCAAACCATAGAGCACCCGCGTAAATCAGCACTGCTGAACCGAAATCGACGATATGGTTGAGCAGCCAATACCAGCGCACCAGCACTCGATCGGGCACAAGGGCGCAAAGAATCAGGAACCCAGGCGGATACCACTGCTCTTGACCTTCAAGCATAAAGAGCGCCGGCACTCGTATTGGTAGTTTGGGCCGCGCACGTAATGCTTCGGCATTAAGGAGAATATTGTAGGCGTCGCAACCCTGATGGCGAATGGGCCAGATAGGCCACATCCTCAGGGACAGAAAGGCCCCAAAAATCATGGCCAGGATCAAGCCGTGCTGCCAGGCTGTTAATCCGTCCACGTTCAATGAGCGGCCTCCGCAACGCCGCTCAATAGAGCTTCCAAATAACATCGCTCAGGAAAATTTATTAGGACGCCGCGTTCGGCACCTGAAAAAACGAATAGACTGCCGGCGGCGGAGGCGGAGGCGCCCGCATCCTTTATCGGTGCAGCCAAGTCTTCGCGCCGCGCGGCGCCACCGCAAGCGACGACTGGTATGTCGACCGCTGCGGTGACGGCGGCAATTGTCTTTAAATCATAACCCGTCATTTCTCCATCGCGATCTACTGATTGCAGGAGCAATTCGCCAACGCCAGCTTGTTCGAGGGCTCGCGCCCGTTCCACGGGAGGTGTCTTGAGGTTGTGCGTGGCATTTAGTGTCCGTGACTCATAAGTACCGAAGAAATTTCGTCGCACATCTAAACTGCCGACGATACATTGTGTCCCAAACGTACGCGCGGAGTCAGTAACAACAGAGAGATCCTCTGCCGCGGCATGGCCTATTACGACTTTCTCGACACCTGCATGAATGAGCCGTTCAACGTCGGAAACTGAGCGAATGCCGCCACCATAGGTAAGAGGCACCCAGCATTCATCCGCTAGATTCTGAATAAGAGCAACATCCGGTCCCGACCCGCGCACCGTTGCTCCAATATCCAGCAAAACGATCTCGTCAACTTCGAAGCAGTTAAACAGATTTATGACGTTTGTCGGATCTCCGAGATAGGTTCGCCCCTTAAAGCGGCGCGTCTTTACCATCGCACCGTCTTCGATGAGCAGACAGGGTATAATGCGAGGGATCAGCATGAATCCGAACTATGCTTCCAGTTCCACATTGGAGCGGCCCTGTACCGCTCAAGATCCAACACTGTATCAACTTCGCACCAAGGCTCCTTTATGGCGATGCCCGTCACATAGGTGTCCTCGGCAATCAGTTTCCTCAGCAGGCCAGTCATATCCAGTCGATCGCGCATAGCCGGCGTAAGGCTGCCCACATATTTCTCCACGTCACTCCAGCCGGCGGGGGTGAATCGTAGCAGTCCCATGAATTGCCCTTCGATATCACTCACGCTCGCGGACTTGGCCCCAATCTCCATGACGCGATCACCTTCTATGCGGAAAGACTCGGCATCGGCGAGCGGGTCTTCGAATCGAAATTGCCAAAGCGAAAACCAATCCGGGTCATAAGTAATTGCAATATTAGCAGTACTGTTGATCAGCATCCTAACCGTTGCAGCTTTGTACACAATGTCAGAGTAACTCACGATGCAAGGTCCATCGCGGAGCCATGGTGCCGCGCACATCAACGACATCACCATATTCGTTTCGGACCAGCGCGGGTTGTCGAAATATGTCAGCGGCAGGTCGAAGGATTGAGCTAAATAGCCCCGAACCACACCGATATCTTCAATCCCTGCCTCACGCATCGCGCCGAGTTGCCAGTCCAGCAGCGATCGGCCGTGAAGTTCCGTTCTGCATTTCGGCTGATCAGTCGTGGCCGCACCCATTCTGCTGCCACGGCCGGCGGCTAATATTAATCCGCGGGGCGATCTTGCCACGGTTCCGTTCCTTTCGGCACGTTGAACAGCTCGCTCAGGATCTTGAGATCAGCCAACCTCGCAACCGCCTCGCGTTCTGGGTGCCACATGATTCCGCGTATCGGCCTATCAACGTGTTCGACAGCCTCGATCGATCCATCGCCCGCGCGGGCCACAACACGCAATGGCCGCTTTACCTCATATGCGCCAATTTCATGGTAAGAGTTCACTTGATCGATAGTTCGGAGTTGATCGGCAAATGAACCGTGTCCCATCACAGACAACGAGTGGCGCGTCCCGACATGACCTTCAAGATTCGATAACGTAGTGCCGAAATGCCACATGAGCACCTGGAGGCCGCGGCAGACGCCCAGCAAGGGGATGTGCCGCCGTTCGGCCGCTTTAATTATCGCCAGTTCGGTCGCGTCCCGTTCCGGCGTATCGCCGCCGTATGCAACGAGCGAGGGCCCACCAGACAGAATAACTCCGGCTAGTGAAAGCAGATCCAGGAGTATGTCGAGACCATCGGCGTCAATCAAATTCGGCACGGGCACGGGAACCAAACCAACCTGTCGCAACAAGGCCCCCCAACGCTGGTCGATGGCATCGCGCCGCTCGCCGTACTCCGCGATGATGTCGACCCTTTGGCTGATCAAAACCGGCCTCACCGGATAACCCGCACCTGCCGCGCGCTGCCGTCCAACTCCAATGCCTCGGCAATTCGCCAGCGTTCAAAATTCGCGTCACCCGCACCGATGACCGCGGGAATTCCCAGTTCGCCCGCTCGGATAGCCATATGAGAGTTAACGCCGCCGTACTTCGTGATAAGTCCCGCGATGCCATGCGCAAATATCCAATCATAACCGGGGTCGGCGCTCGCAATCATCATGATCGCCCCGCCCAGTTCGTCATTCCGGGCATTCTCCTGCCTCACGGGCCCCGATGCCACCTTGAGCGTCACGAAGTTCGGCTGCAGGCGTGGCATCTGGAATGCCATCACGTCCTGGGGGTCGGCAATCACGGGTGGCATTATCAACGACTTCGTAACCGCGTGAGCTTCACGGCCCTCTTTGATGCTGCGCGCCAGGACCCTATATGGATCGCAGCTGGACGCATAAAGTGTCTTTACACACTCAATGTTGGCATAGCTCATATCTTCGGCGCTAAAGCCGAGGTCTTCGCCGTAACTCCTCAACAGCCGCAACACGTCGCTCACGCTCCGTGTAAAAGCGAACTTGGCGTACTCGCGTCCTTCAATAGCTCCTTTGATAAAATTCAGCAGTGTCAGGACGTTGTGCTCTAGCCGGTGTTCCCTAAGCAGGGCCTCGAGGCGATTCATCTTGTCCAGCGCTAAGCCAAACCTAGCTGGCCTCTCAATTGTTTGGCGATCCTTCCGACCACTCCAATCGAAATACCGCTCCGGCGCCTCATCGTAACGTGGCGACAGGATATCGTACGTACCCGGCCGAAGGTGCCCGTACTTGCTAAGAAACTTTTCTCTATTCAACATTTGGAAATCGCGACCAAGGTCCGAGCCAACAGTCGTTAGAGTTTCCATAAATCCTTCGTAATCGCTCTCGCTCAGAATGTCCTTGGCTACCATGGATCGCAGGAACTGGATCGCGATAAACCCAGCTCGTGCGAGCCCCGCGAACGGCAGTGTCCCATAGCGCTTACAATCCTCTATAAGCCAATAGATTTTCTCCAGCGTGCCTAAATCGCTTTCTGCAATGATCGCTTGACGCTTCTCCAATTCCCCGATTTTTTCGGAATCTTGGTGCCAGAGGCCCATTTCGTCGTGAACAATACGATTCGTTAGGTCGCGCAAAGATTCGCTGATCTCACGCTGTTCCTCTGGAGTAAAACCAGCGTCCTGCAAATCGGAAATACGTTCGGGAAGGTCAAGAGTGTAACAAGAATAGATAATATCGAACTCGACCTTATCGTGAAGTGCGACGTTCCGGCTGAGCGCGGCGAGGTAGTGATTGACTAATCGGTCCGCCAATTGCTCGTCGAGCGACGCCGGTATGAAGGAGTTAAAGCTGACGCGGACATCAATGTAGGGCATGCCGGCAAAATCGATCAAAAGTGGAAAGCTACGCAGATTGCGGTAGCCGTAGTTGTCCCGCTGATAAGCCCAGATGTTGTCGGTGAGTAGCTCCTTGTACAGTGAAAGCGAAAGCGCACGAGGCCGCGCTCCAATCATCTCGGCCGGGTTCCAGTCCGTCATATTGCCGAAAGTCGCCTGCCGGCCAAGCAGGTAAGGATGCGGGCGAGCGAGTTCGCGCATTCGCTTTGTCACGTGAGTTAGCGCAGCTTGAGCCTGATCGATACCAACATTGGATACTTCGTCGCCAAGGATCAGGGGTCGCACTTGAAGGAGATAAAGCAACCCGTCGCTTGCAAAAGCGAACTCAAAATCAAGGGCATCCGATAAGAACAGGGCCTCAAGCTCAGCTGCCAACTCGATCAGCTCGTTCAATCCGGCGTCCGCGACACGCACTGTCCGAAATATGTAATGAGTATCGATCTCGTTGGAGACACCGCTTGTGACGGCATCGGTGGCTCCGGACTGGCGGTCCATGTTGACGACAAAATAGTGCCCGCCAGTCGCCGCGTCACGGGTGACCATAACGCCCGCCGCCTTGACGTTCAGGAGCATGGGTTGCACGAAGATTTGGTCTGCGCCGCTCCGCCCGAGAGACTTTGAGACGGCCTCTACGGCTTCGCCAATTTTTTCGTCCCCCTGGACATTCAGCACGGATAAGAAGTGACCGGCGAGTGATTGCGTTTCTGTATCCTCACCTCTTCCGCTACTGCGAACAATGACGGGCCCAGAGAGCCAATCAGGTCGCCCCTTTTTGTTACCCAGTACCCGCGCGACATTCTTGCCTGCCGCCCGCCACTCCGCCAACGTAAAGCGAATTTGAGGCAAGACGCGCGCGCCGACGAGCCGGCCCTCAAGCGCAGCTAGCGTTTCAGCCTTTGTAGAAAACTTAATTGTCACTCGATCGGCTGAGATAGCTTACAACACATTTTCCTGTTCTCGACCTCATCACCCGCGTCGAGCTGGCCGACAAAACGGCACTTTCTGCAGGAACTTTTCAGGACGTCGCAGGCACTCAAAGATGGAGCAAATAGCTATCGAAGTTGATCTTGAGGACCGTCTCATCGTAAATTCTTCAACAACATACTCACATAATTAACGTCGCCGTTACTCTCCAATATTCATATTGCGCGCGCGCACCAAGCGCGCGTCCTATAATGCGCCTCGACAAAATCAACGCTCTTCAGTTCATCTTCGATATATGTGAGGAACTTGCCGAACTTCTCTTCGCCAGCTTGTACGCGTATGTCATTGACGGACCGCCAGACTCCCAAGTACGCAGATGGAGTTTGTCGCACGATATGGCGCGCTTCCATATAGACAACGTCGTCGAGCCAGGGACAATTGTTCAATCTTTCGATTAGAGTGTCCGTGAAGTCAGACGTTCCTGAAGAGATGCGCCTTAGATTTGGCACAAGATCGTGCAGAAACGTCTCAATCCTTTGCGTGAAGGGGTTTGCTTCAGTTAATCTTGGATTCCAGAGCACCGCGAATCGGCCGCCGGGCCGCAGGATGCGCGCGAATTCCCGCGTGCCCTTTTCGAAGTCAACCCAGTGAAAAGAAGATGCCATTGTCGCAAGGTCGTAGGCGTTGTCCAAAAGCCCCGTCTTTTCCCCAGATCCAGCAACCCACATAACCGCTTCGTTGCGTGTATCTCGCTGGCCCGCCGTTCGCATCTCTTCGTTGGGCTCAACCGCAACAACACTCCGCACGCCAGCGTTGGCGACCTGGCGGGTCCATATTCCCGTCCCTGCGCCAACGTCAGCAAAATCGATTTCGCTTATGGGCTTGCCGACCAATGCCAACAACATTCTCGCGACGGATTCAGAGTAACCCGGGCGATATTTTGAGTAGTCGTCGGCAAGGCACGAAAAGTCGCCGTGCTGCATTTCAATCTCTCTCGTACCGTTTCCTAAACTTGGGTCGCGCCGCGCATATTATTCAGAAGTGCGTCAACCAGTTCTTCAGGCGACTGCGACCCGTCATTCTCCAGAACAAAGTCTGGCGTTGATGGCAATTCAACGGCCAAATCAAACCCGGGCACATTTTCCACCGCACCTTTTTCGCCCCGACTGTAAAGTGACTTTTGATCTCTCTCTTGAAGGACCGCCAGAGGTGCACGTACATATAATTCTACGTAGCCCGGAACATTCTGGCGGTTCCAAACTCTAACATCCTCAAATAGAGACACTGTGCCGCAGACTACGGTTAGCCCCTGGCTGGCCAGGTATCTGCATAGGCGCGCATATACAAATGCAAGTCTTTTTCGATCATGGCGCCCAAAGCCGGCTGCCCACTCACCCAAAACCTCCCGCAGTTGATCACCGTCGAGCAGCACGACACTCGGGTTGTTTTGACAGAGACGACGATGAAGTGCTTTGGCAATAGTCGTCTTGCCGGCGCCCGGCAAGCCTGTCAGCCAAAACACACGCCTTTCCAATGCGGTCATTCCATCCAATCATGGATATCAAACGGCACTAGATGGCGAAGCCTTTGCAAGTCTTCCCGGAAATAATCCTTGAGATACGCCCGCGCCGCTGCATCCATTTCTGCTTTACGAGAGCAAAGATTTCCATGCAGTTTCTTTATGTAGTCTCGATCCGCATCAGATGTGGCTAAGCCCATGCCGTCTCCGCCAGCTCGAATGGCATCGAGAATGGGAATTATCCTAGGGCCAAAATGGGATCGTATGCGGGCTTGCGCGCGTGCGGAAATTATGTCCACCGACGTAAAATCTTTGGGGATTGTCGGCACAAATTCCTCTTCTACGCCAAGGAACCGGAACACCTCCTTTAAAGTACCGTGCTTGTCACGGCTCATCGCTTCCGACTTGATGAGCATTATGTTTTCGAGCGGGAAGTGATTTAGGTACCCTTCCAGCTGCTCAGCGTATAGGCCACGGCCCGTGTAGTTGTGGGGTTGAATTTCGGCCCACTGGCCTTCTGCTTGCGCTATTCGCTCTTTCTCCCGCAGTAAGGCATCCATAAAATCCAGCTCGTCCAAGCCTTGGAGCGCCGTAAAACGATAATTCGCCCAGGCTCGTTCAACCGGATTTCGGAGTGTGAACATAAACTTTACCTGAGGGACCACATCGGCGATTCGCCGGGCCACATTAGCCCCGCCAAAAAGATAAGATGAAGACCTCTCCCCAATAGCGACTTCGCCCGCTGCCTTGGCAAACCAGTAGCTGGCGTAATAATCGACACCTTTTTCAAACTCCCAAGATTTGTAGAAGAAATGGCATTCCGGAACGATGGGCTTAGGCATGTAGATCTGGGGATGCTGAATGATCGCCGATGTCAAAAAGCTAGTACCGCTGGCTGCAGCTCCTCCAACTATGAAATTTGGCAGTGTGCTCATCGAAACAGACACCAGATCATAGCCGCAAGCCGAACCAACTTCGTCAATTCCGCGAGCCACATAATCAAGCAGCCAAATTTCCAGCTTTTACCGAAGTGAATTCTATCAATGTATCCCGGAGCTCGGGCTTGTCGTCCAACAACAGGCCAGCAGGGCCGAACTTTTCCACGACCATTTTGATTTGACGAGCTATCACATCTTCAGGCGCCGCCACACCGGCCGCGTATCTCACATCCTTTGGCTCGAAGAACCATTGCTCGGGCGCTTTTCCTTGCGCAATCTGTAGAAAACGTTTTGCCTGCAAGTTAGCCCAGGAGAATTCTCGAGAGAAATTATACGCACTCTTGCCGCATTCATTGCGAAAGTTCTCGTCGCTCACCAGTTTTTCAAGGCTCTCGATAAGCAAATCTGGCGTAGTGTAAAGCGTTGGGGCCGCAACGTCCTTTGGTACGAAACGATCCAGCTCATCCTTGCCATATCCGCAAACTATAGCGGGCCGACCAAAGGCCATCGCCTCCACCGAAAACAGGGCGCCGTAGTCATCGCTATAGAGCTCATCAACAACCAAATCACATAGCGCCAACTCTTTCATGACTTGCTCGTTCGGCAAACCAGTGATTTCGACATAGTCGATCTTGTGGCCACGCTTCTTTAGCGTGGCTATAGCATCACGAATTCGATCGCTACCCTTCAAGTGCGGCGTTGAAGGAGCGTGCAATATCCTGCAAAATCCTTCGTTTCTAACAGCATCAGCGGCCAAATTCTTTCCGCTACCCAACTTCACGCTGTCCACCGAATTGCCCAGCACCTGCGCTATGCAGCATCGGCCACTCTGAAAGTGTGACGACAAAGGGTTCGATATCACCACATCCGAAACGGCGGCTGATTCTTCTAGCGATTTCTTTATCTGCTGAGCCAAACCGAGCAATCGGACTGCGTCTTCACCGTTTCCCGGCCGAAGATAGGGCGGGCGTTCGTCCGACCCATGATACATGTGAATGACTTTCTTGCCGAATAGTCGGAAAATGCGTTGATCAACCTTCGAAACGAACAGAGACTCTCCGGATTTAAAAAAGAAAATATCAACAAAGATTAGCGCCCACAGAACCAATAATGATCTGAAGAATATGAATAGAGCCGAATGCCAGTATCTAGCCAAATTGTATTTGGAGTAAGATCTCGACTCATGGAATTGCTTGTACGAATCGTAAAAGATTCTGAGCATTAGCGGCATCTCGTCGTAAGACCACTTGCCCGCCTTCTCACCACCAAGGTGGAGATGATAGGACCTGCAGCCGATCTCCTTCAGTCCACGATGCAGGCAACCGTAGAACCCGACGATGTCCAATAGACCCAAAAAGACACTCGGCATCCCGTTGCTTGCCTTACTCAATGCAGCCGTCCCTGTCATGCCAATAGCAACGGAAAGGGAACTCAAGTCCGCGAGCCACTGGACAACTCGCCTAACTGATTCTTGAAGCAGAACTTCATATAAAAGCTTTCGGGAACACGGCCCGCATGGACCAAGAGGCGAAACAACGGCCTCAACAGCTCGAAAGTTCTCTTATAATTCGGGTAGTCAAACCAATTGCGGCGCGGTATCGACATTACTTCATTGAACTCAACATCTGTAAACCGCAATCGCTTCTTTACCAGACTCAGCAACTCTTCCGGGCACACCACAGGCTTCGACAGCATCGCGAGCGCTTCATCACGGTCAAGTTGCCCAGATCGCACAAGGGCGGCGTGACCGAGATGACGCAAATCGGCGTTCCAACGGCGCGGCAAAAAATGCTGATGAACAAAAGACGTGAAACGATTTTCCAGGTGATGCCCTCCGTACCACTGCCAGCCAAATCTTCTTGCTAGCATCGCCTTCACCTCTTCCTTGTCGTAGTCCATGTAGTACAGTGGGCGTACTCTCTGGATTCCTCTAAGGGCCACCCATCGGACGAAGCTATGCATGGGCATATTTGGGAAGGTTCGCATAGGCAGGCGACCAAACTGCCTATGGACGGCACGTATATAGCGTCCATCCATGTAGTTCCAACCCAGCGGCGAGATACCTTCCGTGCGAAACGAATGGCCCTCAATGATGTACTGGAGGCCATGCTGCTCGGCCGTTCGATACAAAACCGACGCCAGCCCGATGTCTAAGGGTGCATCAATATCCTTCACACCAGACAGAAAGAATGCGCGCAATATATCGTCATACTCTCTGCCATCGACAACATACGTATACAAATCCACATCCAGCTTATTGAGAACCTTATAAATGTTCTGAGTCGAAATCTCCGAATTCCAAGTGTTGTCGAAATGCACGGCAAGCGGATTAAGCCCAAGTTCCTTCATTCGCACCACTAAATAAGAAGAGTCGCATCCGCCACTCACACCTATGATGCAATCATACTTCTTGCCTTTTGCACTTTGCTTCACGGTACGCGCAAAAGTCTCGAGCCAAGCCTGGCCCTCCGCACCCGTTGGATACTGCTCTTCTAATGAATCGTGAATGCTACAGTAATTACACAGACCTGAAGAGTCGAAGTGTATTCCCGGGATCTCCTCGTCGTAGGTGCAGCGCCTGCAAACCATTATGTTGTTACGCGGCGTAGCACCTTGCATCCCCGCATCCGATTCGACGTGCCGTGTAGGCGACGTGTTCAGCTTCACTGTCATGCTACGTCCCCCAGTGCGGACTTGATGGAACTAACAATGTGATCCTGCTTCTGCTCACTTAAATAGGGATGCATTGGCACACTGAAGACGCGCTGTTGCAGATATTCAGTTACGTGCAAACCTCTTGGCGGGCGAGGCGCATCAAGATAGGGCCGCTGGAGATGATTAGGCTTTGGGTAGTAGACCGCAGTCGGTATGCCGTGATTCTTCAGGTGATCACGAAGGCGGTCACGTTCGTCCGCCATGATCGTGAACTGCGCCCAGCTAGAGGTTGCACCCGGTATCAGTCGCTGGGTCTGGCAGCTATTGCCTAGCATAGCCCGGTATCGTGCCGCTATCTCGCCTCGGCGACGGAGTTCGTCTTCAAATATCTTTAACTTTTCCAGCAATATAGCTGCTTGGAGCGTATCAAGCCGGCTGTTCAGCCCGACGCGCACGTTGTCGTATTTATCGTGACCCTGGCCGTGGTTGCGAAGCGAAACGATCAGCTTCGCCAAATCTCCGTCGTCGGTAAAAACAGCGCCGCCATCCCCGTAGCAGCCCAGGGGCTTCGCTGGGAAGAAGCTCGTGGTTGATATGCGCGCCATGCTCCCAACCCGGGCTCCATGCAGCTGCGCGCCAAAACTTTGAGCCGCATCGGCAATCACAATCATCGAATTGGCTTCAGCAACCGCATTGATTTCTGGATAGCAGGCTGGTTGACCAAAAAGATCAACTGGCATGACTGCTCGGGGCAGAATTTCGCCGGCCTTGAGTACGCCGTCGACCGCCTCGGCGAGACTTACTGGGCAAAGATTGAAAGTTTCCGAATCAACATCGACGAACACGGGGGTTGCACCGACCAACTGGATCGCTTCCACGGTTGCAACGAAAGTAAAAGCGGGGGTGAAAACTGCATGACGTTTGCGAAGGGCTAAGGCGATAAGCGCTAACAGCAGGGCGGCTATGTCATTCAAG
>ERZ869936.1511-NODE-1511-length-16356-cov-11.973008_pt1 | contig 16356 bp, 24 predicted proteins | sample MGYA00520876_ERZ869936 | MGnify/ENA primary metagenome ERZ869936 (study PRJEB32218, sample SAMN09650985) | biofilter metagenome | isolation source: enrty point of leading RO module | place: Saudi Arabia: Thuwal, RO plant located on Red Sea | collected 2016-02-17...
ATTAGTTAGCTAATCTCGTTATACTTTCTATTTTGTAGGATATACTTTACAGACGCTACACTAACATTATACTTACTTGCTACTGTTCTGTGTGCTTGGTAGCACATTGCTCCGTTTCCAACAAGGGTGTCATACTCGCTTATAAGCATTGCGTTTCTTATCCTTAACCTATCTACGTCTTTGTTTACAACCAAATCATAAACAACCTCCGCAAAGGGGGCTGTGATATCTGTTTGTTCTGAAAGGAATTTTACTGTCTCTTCTTTACTTCCCATTTATAGCGTATTTGTAAAAGTTTATTACCGTATTCATGCAATCCCTACAATGTAGGTCATCTATCGTATAGACCTGATACCCGTAGTAGTCATTAAAGCCGTTTAATAGTATCTCAATCCTATCTTTTGGTGCGTTCATTTTATTATAAACCACCCTAAAAGCCTCTTTTTGCTCATCTGTTACCAATATCCTTTTGGACATGATGCTATTTTTATTTTTGTTTTCTTTTTAACCATACACTTGCACACAGAGCATTGCGGCTCTCGCTTTATTAGTGTTATGCCAAACAAACTAAAATTCTCCCTTAGTTTAGGGCAAGAGTAACACTTTTCGAGCCTCTTCACTTGCTCGTTCTTATTTACGAATAATTCAACCAAAAGTCGCCTGATTTTTAACATTCATTACTTGCTGGTTCACCTGTGCGGTGTCTGTTGCTACATTAACAACCTGCAACCTATCTATTCTCTGGTTTATTGAGGCAATAGCATCGTTGTTTGCACTTATTCCATCTACCTGCCTCTGGGCTGCTGTGGTTATGTTTGGCACTCCACCCCTTGCAAATATAGTTCCTGCTTGCGTGTTAAATGGGATACCTCCACCTGCTTGGTTTATTGCGCTTAATAGCGGTGCAAACATCTTTGTACTTTTCTTATTGATTATAGCCTCACCGCCTTCTGCTTCAAACCCTGCCTGACCTGCAACGGTAAAAGGGATTCCCCCTTGCGCATGGCTTTTGCCTTGTAAAATACCCCCTTCTGCAAATTCTTGTGATTGTATCAACTCGATTTGGCTTTTTGTTTTTTGAGCTATTAAAGCTGCTTGTGCTATATTGAATGGAGGAACTCCAGTTGTTAGGGCTTTAACCCCAGCAGCAGCACCATCTATCACAGCCTGCTTTATGGCTATTTGCTTTTGCTTTTCCCTAAACACTTTCTCTTTTTCCAACGCTTTTTCCCTAAACTCTTCTTCTATCTTAGCCCTTTCCTCCTCAGTTCTTGCTGATTCAAGCCTTAGTTTTTTCTCTTGTTCTAACCTGTTGTTAAATATATTTTGTTCTGTTTGTAGCCTTATTGCGGCTATGTCATTTAATCCACTTGCAAAATTAGCGAACTCATCTACTAAATCTGCTACCCTTTGTTGTACTGCCTGTAAAAATGCTACTTGTGGAAATGCCGCTTGAATGTCAGCAGATGCAAGTCCGTCTGCTGCGTTTATTAGGTCGCTAACCCCTGCCTCCCCGTTTTTTATTTCATTTACAACCGCATTTAATTCATCTTTTGTTTTCCTTAATGATGCCTGAAACTCGTCGTATGATTCAACAACTTCCCCTTCTTCTGTTTCGCTTATCCCATCAACAGTCAAATCTACATCAGCAAGCTCATCATTCAGTTCTGCAAAAGTTTGTTTTGTGTCTTGAAAGAATTTCTCTGCCTCACTCCTTAATCTTGCTTCCTCTTGAAGCCTCTTAAGGGTAGAGTTTTTAGCCTTCTCATTAGCCTCCTCAGCTGCTTCAGCTTCCTCCTCTGCCGTCTTTTTAGCTTCTTCTTTGTCTTGTTTTCTTAATTTAGCTATCTCTTTTACAAATGTTTTATAGCCTTCTATTCTTGTTGCTAAAATTACTCTTTCTGTTCCTGATGCGGTATTCATTGCTACCAAATCTTCTTTCAGCCTAATGCGGATAGTTTCCAATATAGCGTCTTGCTTTTCCCTTTCAAGTGCTATAATCTCCCTTGCATTTGCTTTTGCCGCCTTTGCAGCTCCATCCAATACTCCTGTTTCCTCAATAAAAGCATCTGTAAAGCCCTTAAACCCACTTCTTGTAAACTCGTTAAAACTCTGCACAAGCTCAAGCACACCAGATAGCCCATTGACCAGCCCTTTAATTGCACCACCTATAACACCGCTGCCATCCTCAATTGAAAGAACTAACTTGTCCCACTCATTTCCGAGCTTACCAATCGCAGCATCAAGTGTTTCGTTTTTAACAGCAAACTCATCTGTTAAAGATGTTCCTTCTTCAAATGCTTTATTGGCTGTTTCCTGATTTTTTCTTACTAAGTCAATATTTTCACTTAAAGCACCAACAATTCCCGCCGCCCTTGCACTATCTATTCCCAACTTAGATAGTGTTTGTGCAAGCCCTTCAACGCCACCCTCTGTTGACCTTGCGCCACTCAAAACTTGCAACAATGCTTCATTTGCATCTTCTTTTAATATTTTAGCGAATTTTTCAGTTTCCACTCCTGCTATTTTAGCAAACTTTGGTATGTCTTTGCCAATTGCAGGTATTAACTTATTTAGCGTAGATGCGCCAACTTCTGCTGATTGACCTAACTCTTGCAGGGTCGCCCCAAGCCCACTGACATCTTGAACACCTATCCCAGCAGCAGGTGCAATACCTGCCATCCTGTTTGTGAAATCAACTATAAATCCTGCATTTGCTTTTGTTGTAGCCCCCAGTTCGTTAATTGCGCTACCTATCTTATTTAACCCCTCTCCAACCCCTTCGGCAGCTTCTACGCCAAACACAGATGAAATGCGACCTATTTTTGTGGCTATTTCCTCAGCCGTCCCTTCTAAGTCGTCCCCAAGAGCCACAAACAGCTTGTCTGCCTCCTCAACAAAGTCCTTTATATCCTCCTCCGCTATCCCCAACCTGCCAGCAGCAGTAGCAAGCTCTAAAAGCTCGGTTACTGAGCTTCTCGTGTCTATGGTAAATAAACTTTTTGCCAACGCCCTTGCCTCTTCATCTGCAAGCCCTGTTGTTTTTCTTAGGTTGGCTACATTCTCATCAAATTCTCTTATAGTTTTTGCAGCATCACTTATAACCGCAACTGCACCTCCGATAACGGCTGTAACACCCAGAAAAGATGTGGCAAGCTGACCAACTCCTTTCTTAACTCCAGCAACAAATCCACTATTTTTCCTTAGGGCGTTATTTTGCTTTAATATAGATGATTCTAAATCCCTATACCTGTTTCTTGTAGCTTTTAAATTAACCCCAAGTGTTGCATACTCTCTTTCTTCTGCCTTTGTTAAAGCTATCCCTTGCCTAACCTTTTTATTAAGCTCTGAACGCCTTGCGCCAAGCCTTTGTATTTCTTTTTGCAGCTTACTTAGCTGCCCTGTTTGGGCTTCTGTTTCAACTCTTATATTGATTATCTCTGCCATTATACTTTATTCCATTCCGTTCCGTTAAACTTAACCCTCACAAAACCGTAGTCTGTGGTGATGTTCTCAGTTCCAGAGCCATTTATATTATTGCCGTTTCCATTTACAACTATTGTGTTGTTTGTTGCGTTCCCAACACTATCTACAACTAACCTTTCCTCATCTACTCTCGGCTCTGCTGGTAATTTGATTGTTTGTGGTGTTCCTGCACCTAAGCCTGAGCCGTCTGAATAAACTGTATGCTCTCTGCCAAAAGTGTAGGAGCTTGCTGTTACCGTAACCCCTGTTAAAGCTAAACCGCCACCACTCTTGTAAATCTTAGCCCCATAATCGTTTGTAGCATCACCATGAAATAGCACATCCCCAGAGGCATCTACAACCATTGCGTTTGCTGGCTCTTTTAGCGTACCATAGCCAACCATAAATTGGTCTGTGGTGTTTCCTACATAATTGTACCTCCCTAATACTGTTTGCTGGTATCCTGTACTTTGGTTTCCGAACCCTAAAACAGTTGAGCCATACCCCCAAAGCGCATCATTTCCGCTATTGTTACTAAGAATAAATGAGGGTTGGTTAGCATCTCCGCCACCATCGCCAAAGTTTCCGCTTGGTATCATTCCGCCACCGTCAGGCAGGGGTTGGTTTGAATCTATTGGGCTGGACTCAATTATAGGAATAGGCTCTACCGCTTCAAGTTTAAGCATCTTAAATTTAATGCTCTCTTTGACTGGCGACCAATCCTCAATACTTTCTACATACCAATATCCACTTAAATGCTCAGGGGCATCCAAATAAATAGCCTTTGTAAAGTCAAAATCCTTAAACTCAGTAAAGGAAATATGAAAATTGGCTTCACACTTAATCCCCGTTTCTATTGTTTTGAGTGTTTTGTCGTAGTAAGAATCTACCAACCCATCTGTTTTGTCCCAACCTAAATTCATAGGAGCTGTCAATGTTCCAACTGAATAGGTGGTGTGGTCTGTTAAATCTACGCTATCCAATACAGCCGCAGGGTAGGTTGTTTTGTTGTTTGTGCTGCTATTGTAGTACCAAGTTTTAGTATTTCCATCGTTGTCCGTCTGTGTGGAGTAAACGTAATTTAGTATTCTTGGGCTGTAGCCAGTAGTCCATGTACCGCCATTGGTGTCATTGTTCATTTTAGCGGTAATCATTGGAATAAAAGTGTTGTTATTTAGCAACAAATGATACCAATCATAGGTAGCGGCAACAAGGTTAGTGCTTAAAGCTTGCGAGCCTTCCTCAAAATCATCTGTAAAGTCATGGCAATAGCTTCTATATTTTCGCCTCTCATCCTTCTGAATCTTTGCTATTATAGCATCGTTTGGGTCATCGGCATAGTGGAAATCCAAGTCCCTTTTATACGTGCTTGGTTTGCTTATAACAGCCTCTTTTGAGTAGTCCAGCTTTCCAGTATAGTCTATTGAGTTGCCTAAGCTATCTATAAAAGTATCCCTCTCCTCTACATAAACCGTTTTTGTGCTATTGTCTGCCCTCCAGATAAGGTTAAACATTCTTGTGGTGTCGTTAATTATATCCATAACGCTCACCTCAGAGCTTAATACATCGCTCATATCAAAGTCCGTTCCTGCTGTTATGGTTGGAGACATAACACACCTGCAAGATGCTGTAAAAGTGTCTGTGTTTCCCGATACACTACCGCCTATTATTTGCCACCTAAAGTCTATTACATCGCCAGCCTCTAAATCTATAAACCCAGTTGAAAGGGCTTGTGTAGTTTCATCGTTATAATCTACTGTATCTAATATTTGCAGTAAGCTCCCGTTCTTGTAAGCCCTATACTGAATATTAGTACTTGCTACATTACTATCCTTTACATGGGTAACGAATAACTTGTAAAAGTACCTACCATTACTCTCTACGGTGTGGTCATTATTGGGCACGCTTATATCAAAAGCATCTGTTGCGGTGTTAAAGTTGCTTCCTGAGCTATCGTCTGTGAAGGGGAATTTTGTAAGGCTATTATCCACCGCTTGTGTTTGCTGCCCTACACCTATTGAAACTAAAAAACCCCGATTGGTGGTAAATGTTTCGCTTCTCCTAAAGTTGTCCCCAAAGAAAGGTACTATTAGCTTTTTAAAGCCGCTATCATCCATAAAAGTAGAGGATAAAGCCCAGCCGTTTTGATTTAAGCTACCTTCTATTATGTGCTTTAAAAATACCGCAGGTCTAAAGTCCTCTAAGGGTATGTAGTTTAAAGAGCTTTTGCCGTAGTCAATGTGCGGAAACACATACTGGTCGGTGGGGTAAGTATTTGTCCAGCTACTCTCCACATTTGCCTCAGTATAGGTAAAGGTGTTATTGTCAAAACTAACTTCGTTCAGCTTAATATCTTTTAAATCCAATACCCACTCTAAGTTGTTGCCAAAATATGTTACTTCATACTCTGCCCCATCTCTTAGGTGTTTGGTTTTTTGTAGCAAAACCTTACCCCTCTCAATTTGCACATCATCATAGAAGAGAATAGCGGGCTTTTTAACATACATATTAGCATAATCCTTAGCATTTGAGTTGTAGATATGCTCAAGGACTTGGTTGTTTTCATGGTTGGCAGGTACTGAAAAGGTCTTTGAATAAGAGCCGCCTCTACCCCCGTTTAGGGTGTCAATAGTGCTTACCCCTTTAGTAAGGTTAAAGGAGCTATTAGGTAGCTCTAAAACGCCCTCTACGCTCTCCGCTGTATCCCTTATCTCTATTCTAATCAATTCTTCTGGCTTATTGGTTTATTTGCTTCAACATACTGAACGGCAAATTGAAAAATAGGGTCAAAGGTATTGTCATAAATCACCTCATTGCTGGTAATGATTATCGGTAAGAAATTAGTTCCGTCATAAACATAAACCTCATTTGAACTAACCAGCTCTCTCAGCCAATTAACAGTTGCCTCCTTCTCTGTGCTTGTGAATAGCGTTTTACCCTCATCACTGTTTACATTGTGCACACTCATTCCTCTATCAGTTACCGCAAAACCATCTGCAACAAACTTTTCAAATACATTTCTCTCGCTTGTTCTGAAAGCCTCATGCGCTCCATTGAAAGAGTGCCAATCAATGCCACCTAAAGGATTCTGCCAATACAGGGTTAATGTATCCTCACAATAGTCTTTTATATTTACCCTATGTTTGCTGGTTATATCGGTGGTACTCTCACCAACCTTCTTTTGTATCCATATTTTTACATAGTCGGTATTGCTTTGTAAAGAGCCAGTATCTACTATTATTGCACCTTTCTTTCTGGTTATACTTACCCCTCCCGATTGTATGGTGGTAGTTCCTAAATCACTACCAGAGCTATCAAACTCCGTGTACTTACCTACTATACTTGTGTTTGTTGTTAAGAAGTCCAACTGAATAGGATGCCCTTTATAAATCTTAGCGGCAAAAGGTCTGTTTGTAAGAAAAGTATCTGTGTTATTAGCACAAAGCCAATCATCTAAATTCTGCGTTTCTGTGTGCTGTAAGGTTGTGTTTGTTATGACAAATGCGCTGCCGCTATACTCAGGGCTACCGCCCCCATTCTCCCCCCAGTTTGTTTCTAAGGTGTCGGAGGTGGTATCTAATACCTCAAATAAATCAACTGTAAAGTTCTTTGCTGAATTGGTGAAGTTTAAAACATCATCCGAAATAGTGGTATTTAGGTCGTGTGTTAAGAAGTCCTGAGCCACTAAGCTAACATCAAACTTAAACTGGTCGCTTGTGCCTATCGTTGGGCTTTTCTCTATACTTGTTTCGTACACCCCATCCACATAAATATCAGCTATCATTCTTGTAATGTTTGCATCATCGCTGGATGCCTCAAATATCACTTGTCTATACCCTGCGCTTGGGTCATCTGGGGTAGTGTATGTAGTTATTGCCATTATATTCTTCTTTCTTGGTCTCTTACTAAATTTCTAACAAACAACTCAACATCTTGCCTCATATCCTTGCCTAACTTATTTACCTGCACCCTTGCCACATCTAAGCCCCTCTCTACAAAATTAGTTGCCGCTATTCCCTCTTTCCAAATCTTTGTTTGTATTGCAAATGCTAAATCTTTTTTACTCTTATCTCCGCTTTCTAACCCCTTTTGCTCTATCCACTTTATTAAAGCGCCTATTGGCACTCTCTTGGTCATTCTTCTCCTACCCCTATCTACAAACGGGGCGTAGTCTGCGGCTGTTATACTAAGCTCAATGAAGCCTATTTTGGGCTGTATGGTGAATTTAAACGAGTTTACAAGGTTTCCAGTAGCTCTTTTGCCCTGACTTATTAAGTCCTGAACCATAGCGGTGCGCACAAAATTAGCTATCTGTGCAAGCCCTGCCTCTGTATGTTTAGTAGCTAAATGTGCCAACGGTGCAATTCTCCTCTGTTGCTTGTATTGTTAGGGTGTACGATAACTGAACGAGCCTGTCGTTGTGTACATTGTTTGCAAAAAAGCCGTTTGCTGGGTTTCCTACGGTTATTCCATTCTTAAAATCTCCGCTTGCTTCCTGCCTTCTTTTGACCTCAGCAAAGTACTGCTCTGCTATTAGCTCTAAATTATCGTATTTGTCTTGTAAGTTGGTACTGCTTTCGCTCTCTGGGTAGTCATCTAAAAAAAGGAAATTAAATACATACTCTTTCGTGATTGGTAGGTGGTCGTTCTTTCTGTATCTGACCACATCTGTATCTATATTCCTTGCATTAACCAGTATAGCAGGGTAAGTAATATCCCTGTCCATATTTATTGCCCCTATTTCGTCAAATATAAAGGCGTTGGTAGAGGTGAAAGCATCTGCTATTGTTTCAAACTCGTCAACTATCTCTTTAACCATAGTTGGTTATAAGCAGAATAAAATAAAAAGTTACAAATAAAGCACAAAAAACCTTTTATCCCTTTGGTTTATTATAACTCTTGCTTTATACGCACAAACCCTTTTTTATCAAACTTCTTTTGAAGAAGAATAACTGATGAAGTTTTAAAACACTCTGTGCATCCAGAAAAACTTTTATTAGGTTTGTATTGCACCCCATCCCTATACAGATTTGTTAGCATAGATGTTTCAAAGTCATAAGCTCTATCTATTGGCATTTGCTCTTTTATTAGAACCCTACAATTATAAGGAACGTCACTAAATCTTTGTGGGACATCTATTGTGATACCTATCTTTATAAAAGCCTCTTTATCGTCATACAACTTAACCATATAAAAGTAGCAGTCAAGCTCTTTTATAGCTATCATTCTTTTTAAATACCTACGCCTACACTTAGCCCTATACTTATAGAAGCCAGACGGCACTTTACCTCTCCTTCTTTTTATCTTTTTACTCTTCAAGTCTTTAGTTATGCACAATAAAAATTATTTGCGCTTTGCATGATAATACGCTCGATGATATTCTTTTCCTTTTTCTTCCATCCATTTTTTATTATAAAGTTTCTTTTTTTCTTTGTTGTTTTTATACCATTCTCGCGCTCGCTCTCTGGCTTTGTGTTTTCTAATTTCTTCATTAACTTTTTTTAACTCATCCATAATTTTAGTCTTTAGTTTTACAATCGTTTCAAGTTCCTGTTATTATCCTAAATAGCCATTCTCTGTCTATCTTGTGCTTGTCTGCCACCTTGTGAACTATCTCTGGCTTTACCTTTTCGCTCCAATTAACTGGAAAAGTTCCAGTAGTTTTGTCAAGCAGGTGTCTTAGCTCTTTGTTAGCCTCTTTACAGGCTTTCTCTATTTTCTTAGCTGACTTTTTTCCCATTTATTTTCTTAATTGTTTTCAAGTTAATCATTCTAAAGGCATCTTTTTGTAAATCCCATACAGGCAGCACCCCATTTTTAATGGGGTCATAGCTCATTCCTGTTCCTTTAACACCCTTTTTAACTCCTATGCGGCAGTTCATTTTCCTGTAACTGCCATCCTTTTTAATAAATTCTACCGAAAAGAATTTGCCATCTGTGGCTAATACTTCTTTTAATGCTTGTTCTTTAGTCATATTCATAGTTTTTAAGTTCAACACTACAAATATAAATAAAGATATTGGAATAAAAAAATTACAGCCCAACAATTTTTACAGGCTCAAAGCTATCGTCCACTATCATTACCTTTTTATATGATGCAAATTCCTTTAGCTCTCTCGGAGGTATCCATTCACTTATCACCTCTAAATTATCCAACCCGTACTGAGCAATATAATTAAGGTAGTATTTAATATCGGGGTCATGGTGGTCAAGGCAAACAATGTACTGAAAGTTTCTATTCTCCTCCTGCCACTTCATCATATTCCTGAAAAACCTATCAGGGTTGCCTCTGCTTCTATGGATTAATGTAAACATATTTATAGTACTCTACTTTAAAGCAACCCTTTTAAGGTGTTTGTTAAATCTTGAATCTTTAGCAAACTCTATTGTTTTATATTCTATTACTGGGTGCTTCCACAAAACATAATTAAACGCTAACTGGTCTCTAAAACTATCCTTTTGCACTTCATCCCACCATAGCTCGCTGAATCTTTTCATCCTCTCACTCCACCTTCTTATCATAAACCCTGTTGCTATCATCCCTTGATTAGTTGGGAAGCCGTCATCCTTAAATCTATAAACCTTATTTAGTACATTCTCTGCTGTATCTTTATTCAGTCTTATTACTGCTTTAGCTTCCTCATAAATGCAGTTTCTATCAGGATGCTCCCATACAACTAAATCGGTGTCTATCTCATCGGGCAGCTCCCCCCAATACTCTATTTGACCGCCAACCGAAACGCATAAATCATAGTCAAAGTAAAAGTGTGGGCAGGTTAGGGCTTTTCTTGCTTTCAATCTGGGGTCTAAGTCGCTGTCATCTATTATGGTTTCCCACCCTTCTTGAGGCTTATCGCTTATCATATAATACTCCCACCCCTCTTTTCTCTCAATCTCTTTGGGGTTGTCGTAGTCGTCAAATATAAATGTATAAAATACCTTCCTCATTAGATGGCTTTTATTTATTATTTTTCCAGCATATTGCAGCACCCCAACCGTTGTGTTTTTTATGGTATCCCTCCTTGTATAATACTGTAAACCCCAACCCTTCAAGCTCCTCTGGTGTCCACAAACTTAAATGGTGTGTTAATTGCTCATTATTCCCCTTCTTTTCTTCCTGCTCTTTTATTAAATCTCTATGCCCTTTTCTGTATTCGGGCTGTATGGGTATAAACATCATTATCTGCTTTGCCTTAATGCACTTTAATAGCCCTAGAGCTTGTTTCTTTGTTAGGTGTTCAAGCACATCGTACAAAGTAACTAAATCGGCTTCTATTGTTTTTAGCTTTGTTATATCTTGCTTGACTGCGTTAAGCCCCGCCTCTCTCATTCCTTTCACGTGTTCATCGCTCCACTCATAAGCAACCTCCACCCTGTCATAGTCAAGAGTAAACCTCTCTAAACCTAAATCACCACCACCTAATATTATTGCGGTGTCATAGTCTATCATGTTCTCCTTAATAATTCTCATTACGTCTTTTGGGTTCTCAAACATTTTTTTAGCTTATTTAAGATGCTTACATAATCTAAACTCATCCCTCAATACGTTGCTTGTGAATAAATGTGGTTCTATTACAGGGTATTTCCATAGGCAGAAGTTAAATGAAAGTTGGTCACGATGGCACTTGTTCTTTACGTGCTGCCACCATATCTTGCAGAACCTTCTTACGTCATCTGTATGCTCTCTAACTAATACCCCTGTTTGTACCATCCCCTCATTATCGGGCAATCCTTGCTTTTTGTACCCCCTCATTTGCTTGGTTACTGTTATGGGGTCTGCCTTCCCTAACTGCATTACCGCCCCTGCCTCTGCATAGGTGCAGTCTCTTGTGGGGTGTTTCATTAAGCTAAAATCACCCATACAGTAATCTAATATAAATAGGTTTAAATCGCAGTTGATTAGTATCGAGCCATCTACCCAGATAGTTAAATCGTAATCAGGCAGCAGGTTTATTTTCTTTTCTCTCTGCGCAAGCACTCCGCTATCCATCTTCCTAAAATCCCATGTACTCTCAGCATCAAAATCCCTGTCGGTAAAACAAATATAATCCCAACCATCTGTTACTACTTTGGGTTCTTTTATTAGGTCATAGCCATCTGTGACCGCTGTGTAAATAGCTTTTCTCATTCTAAGTGGCTTTTATCATCCTTACCGCCCCTATACCAATGGTAAACATACAAACCCTTAATTAACCTTACTGGTATTTTGTGCTTCTGAGCCTTCATGTGTATATCGTTATCTACCCCCAATATGCCATTTTTACACCCCCCTATTTTATCCCACACTTTTTTACTGACAATTATACAGTGTCCACTCATTAGCTGGCTGGTGGTGTGTTCTTCACATTCATCATAATAGCAAAGCCTCAAGGTGTTGCCTACTTGCCTGTGCTTAGAGTAGTCGTCATCCGCCCACTCAGCAGGATATACTTGCCAATTACACCCAACCCTATTAGTGTAACAAGTGTAAATGCCATCCCCATACTTGTTTATTGCGCTATCTATTACGCTACCATAATCGGGGGTGGTAAATATGGTATCTCCATCGGTAAATACCATCCAATCATTAGGCTTTAGTAATCCCATTGCCTTATTATAGTAATCGCCAATATCCTTTTCAGTTGAGTATGGCTGTGAGTAGTATATCATAGCTCTTTTAATTTCTTTACTAAATCCCTAAACTCTGCCGCCTCTTCATAATTCTCCTGCTCCGCTGCTATTCCCTCCAAATCCTCAGCAAAGGCAATAACACCGTTTAGATGGTCTTTCCAATCAATGCCATGCAGCTCGCTAAATAACCGCATATTTTCAATGGTGCGGTCTATTTTGCTTTCTCCAGTATTTTCTTCGCTCTCAATAATAACTTACCTAATTCATCGCCCTTAGCATCTTTAATACCCTGCAAAACTTCTTTCCTTTGGTCTTGCAAAAACTTGCCTTTAGGCTTGTAGTTCTTCAATTTATTAACAACCATCTCCCTTTCGTTTATTAGGGCTGTTACCTCCGCTCTCATCTTACTCTCTGCTTCCTCTTTCTCTTTAGCAATCTGAGCATAATTGGTTAAGTAGGTGTTCTTGGCTTTTAACTCCTCTTCTTTTTGGTACAAAGCATCTTCAATCTCAACAAGCTCCTTATCTTTTGCATCTTTCTTAAGCCTGTTTAGTATCTCGATTTGCTTGGTTAGCATACCGCTTCTACGCCTTAGTGTTTGTATTACTTCGTTTATCTCCATCTGGTTATGTATGTTTTTTAGCTATTATTTGTTCTTCTTTTTCCATAATCCTGTCCTGTATATCAATCTTATCCAAGCCTTCGGCATCAGCCTCAAGCATCTTTAGCGTTTCTACCTGCGCTTCAAGCAGGGATATAGTGGACAGTTGCCTGTCAATCATTGTTTCAAGTTCTTCCATGTATTTTTTGTGTTAAGTGTTTAACAATCATTTGCCCATCCATGTAATCATTTATATTATTCCGCATTAAGTCAAAGTGAAAGTATGTATCCGAATATACCTGCGTGTTCTCATCTCTAAATTTAACCATCTGCATAACGTTTCTGTGAATAAACGTGCAACCTATGCCACTACCAGCCCCATACTGCAAAGGAAAACCATGCTCATTGAACACATAATGCTCTCCGTTGAACCAGTAACCGCCCTCATCGGGGGCAACCATAGCACTCTTGTAATTCTTGTACAACCCAAATAAGCCACAATGGCTTTGCAAACATAGGGTTGGTGTATTATCGAATTTATTAAGCTGAACAAAGTAAGAGATGTTATGGACTGCGTGTTGCCAGATAAGAAAATACTCTATAATATCCTTTGGTGGTATTACATCGCTCTCCAGCATAAACAACCAATCATAGTTATACTGAAGAAAATGCGCCCTAATTTCATTTTGGGAAGCTGTAAGAGCCTGAACGCTGTTCATGTTACCTCTATCAACCTTTATTGTTTTAAAGTGCTTAGAGAGCTTCTTATGGTAGTCTATCGGGCTATTATCTACCATTAGTACGTCATAGTTGGGGTAGGTGAACCCCTTTACGTTATCGCTCCATGTTTTGAAGCAATAATCCTTCTTGTGGTAGGTTGGCGATGCTACTAATACCTTTGGTAAGTTCATTTGTTTAATACTTTAGGCTGTTCATTTTCCATTTTCTCGGTCATTAGGTACATTAGAACATCGTAAAGCGGCTCTGTTTTTACACTCTGCATTGGTGTCATTCCCTGTTTGTTGAAAACCCCATCTCTTGCGATTTGCTTTCTTGCTGTGTACCAGCCGAAACTTCTTGCGCTATTCTCCTTACTAACCGCAAATAGAGGTTTGTATCTCTTGTTGATGAATGTTTGTGTGTGAGCAAAAAAAAATAGCAGCCCCAAGCGGTTTTCATATCTAAGTCTAAAAACTCTTTGGCTCTTTCTTTGGTCACCTCATCATTATACTCTTCTCGCTTAAACCATTTCTTTGGTCTGTATAGTGTAGCTATTAGCATGGGCAGCCCCTCAATACTTCTTTCCTTTAGTTTGTTCATCTGCATACTAACTGTACAAGCTGTTTCATACTCCCCAAAAGTAGCTCCACTCATAGGTATTTCCTCCCCTACTGTGTTTTCCTCACTTGTTGGTGCATGATACTTCTTGCCTTTAAACTTAAACTTTTTTACTGCATCAAACTTATCTGGGATAAAAAGGTACTCATTTACCTTCTCAAACAACAAGGGGGCATCATCTATGTTAATATTGTTTACTATGTCTTTGGGTATGCCGTAGATAATTCCTGCGGCTTGTATGTAGAATCGAAGCAGGTCATTGTCAACCTCCCCTTTTTTTAGCTTTTCATCTATTGCGTGTTCATTGAATAGATTTATAAGCTGAATAAATTGGCGTATGGTTATGCTCCACCCTTCAGGGTAATCATAAACCTTGCCTTTAATCCTTAAATTCACAATGCAAATATATTAATTATTAGTTAGTGGAAACCGCCACCGTTATTTTCTTTTTAACAATCTCAAAGTACTCCCTCATCATTATGCAATCCCAATCATCGGGGGAGCGACCTATTGCATCTTTTACCTTATCCTTTGGCAACACATACAACTTACTATCCTTGTCTATCCTATCAGCACACACTTGCTCAAACTCTTCTATAATCTTTTGCCTTATCTCAGGGTTATCACATGGCTCATACAGCTCTTTATTGCATATCCTCTCAGCCATCCTATAGGTGCATTGTGCTTTCATGTTTATGTAGTTTTCTTCTCTGCCCTTAACCTTAACTGCCCTGCTATTAGCAACAAAGCCCTTACATTTTAATATATCTTTAACACCACCACCTACACCATCCTCATCTACTAACACCCTGCTCATAGGTATCTCAAACCTGTTTGCTAATTGTCTTATGGTTAGCACACAGCTATCTATTCCACTTTTCTCTATTACCTCCCTATGTAGTACCCTAAACCCAGACCAAACTCTAATCACTGTTAAATCATCCCCCATTCTTGCTATGTCTGCTGTAATATACCCATCACCACCTTTTACGTGCTGGTTGTTGAAATAGTCGTGCATACTGTCGATATCTATTAATGCAGCAGGGTTATCATCATACTCCCAATTGCCGTTTAACAACCTCTCTTTAGTCGCTCTATTGGTTATCCTCCTTAAGCTCTCAATGTAATGTTTACTAATATAAGGGTTATCTGTGGCTAAAGCTTGTATGAAAGCCCTGTATGGTTCTATTGTGCCGTTCTTTTCAGGCTTATAGTAGTCTGCATAAACCCAGTTTTTTGAAGGGTTGCAAGTACCAAGTATCTTGGGTATTAAATTATTCTCATCTATCCTATACCTTATGCGAGACTTTAACACCTCCCATGCCTTATGTTTAATCTGGTTGCACTCATCTACAAAAGCCCCTGTTATTTCCAATGAGCCTAAGCTGTCAAAGTTAGGGTCTGAAGGGTAGGCAAATAAATCTTTAAGCATTATCTCGCTACCATTAAACAGCTTTATGGAGTGAGACTGGCTGTTGTAGTTATACAATTCAACACCTATGCCCTGCATTCTGCACACTTCCCAAAACGAGTTTAAGGTCGTTTCTTTTAGCGTCTTTAGCTTACTCCTACCTATTAACCATCTTGTGTTAGGGTATTTTATTGCGCTTTTTAGTATCCAGTAGCATCCAAGTATTGACTTTGCACCACCAGCACCACCGCCAAATATTACTTCCTGCGTGTGGTTATCTTCTAATAAATCTAAAGCCTTAGTTTGCTTTTTGGTGAGTTTCACTCATCATAGCTTTTAGTCTCGTTCCATGTTATAGAACCTGAGTGTGTGGTGTCTTGATGAACCCTATCACTCCACTTGTGGTTAGCCTTTAGGTTTACTATTGCTGTTGCCTCTTTAATAAACCCCTTTTTTGCGTTATAAAAACAATTGGCTTCCACGTTGGAAATTAACCTATTGTGTAGTTTTTTAAGCTCTGGGAACTTGTCTGAAAGATAGGTGTATATTTCTTTATACTGTCCCTGCTCTCTTGCTATCTCTCCTATAAAGTCGTATGTGTATGTGACCCCTTTATCTGTTTCCTTTTTTTGGCTACTTAATTCTATTGCGGAGTTTAGCAAATCTTTTGCTTTTTCAATGCTCCACTTTTCTGCGTTCTTGTTATTGTCTGGTGCTGCCACAGGTGCTTATACTAATTTATTAGAAAAAAGTTACATAAATACACATAGCCAGTATGATTATTGCCAGTATTATAGTCTCTTTATTCTTTTTCATCTCTCAACCCTTCCCATGTTTCTTTACTAATCTTACTTGGCTCTACTTCCTTGCCGTTTACTTTTACAGTTACTTCTATTTCTGGCTTCTGTGGTATTCTTCTCATGTATTTCCA
>ERZ869936.1512-NODE-1512-length-16352-cov-4.870099_pt1 | contig 16352 bp, 11 predicted proteins | sample MGYA00520876_ERZ869936 | MGnify/ENA primary metagenome ERZ869936 (study PRJEB32218, sample SAMN09650985) | biofilter metagenome | isolation source: enrty point of leading RO module | place: Saudi Arabia: Thuwal, RO plant located on Red Sea | collected 2016-02-17 ...
CGTTCGGTTGGGCGCTGCTCAGCATCCCGATGGAGCTGTTCATCGATCCCGACGGTCGGATCGCCGACATCTGGCCGATGGTGCTCGCGATGCCGGGATTCATCGCCGGAACGTTCTTCGCGATCGTCCTCGCGGCGACCGAGCGGCAGCGGCAGTTCGAGGAGCTGTCCCTCGGTCGCACGCTCACCTGGGGCGTGATCGCCGGCGCACTGCTCGGCAGCGGGGTGGTCGCACTCCTCGCCGGTCCCACCTCACCGCCGCTCTGGCAGATGGCGGCATTCATCGCCGGGCCGATCACGGTGCTGAGCGCCGCGTCGGCCGCCGGCACCCTGGCGATCGCGCGCAAGGGTGAGGGCCGGGAGCTGCCACCGGGGGATGGCGGCTCCTGACCGCCTACCGATCGCGCAGCCGAGCAGGCAGTTCCGCCACCACGATGTAGCGCTCCCCCGCCTCGCCATCGGCAAAGAGGTAGATCCGGTCGCCGCGGACCACGGGCGTCAGGAACGCGCTGATCCCCTTTGGCCCGCGCACAGTGGTCAGGAACTCGCCTTCGGGAGTGAAGACATCCCAGCGCGGAGCCGAGTCGCTGGCAACGGAGCGGCCGAGCCACAGGCGATCGCGGTCGTCCGTGAAGGTGCTGGTGAGCGCTGGCCGAGTCTTCGGCATAAACGCCATGAGGTCGTCGATGAGCGTGGGCAGTCGCTCCGCCTGACTGGACATCCGCTCGCGCCACTCGGCGATGTCCGCATCGGTGAGCGGGACACCTGGGTCGTTGACGCGCAGCACCATCGTGGTGTCGGCATCGAGGTTGAGGCGCACCACCACGAAGCTGTCGGCGTGGGTGACCCACACTCGCTGCCGCTGGTCCATCACCATGGCCGCTCGCCCGGCGAAGGGCAGACCCATCACCATCTGGCCCCCACCGTACGATGCGCGGTAGCTCCGCCAGCTGCCCTCATCGAGCGAGACCGAGTCGCGGGCCTCGGTCGCGGGGTCGTAGTACCTCAGCATCCGAAGGGAGCGCCCCTCCGCCAGGCCGGTGGCCGACATGTCGGGCGCGGGTCCCGTTAGCTGCCTGCTCCACGGCTCCCAGAGCACCCCGGCGGTGTCGATCATCACGCCCCATCGGTAGCCGAACCCCGGGACGATGCTCGGCACGCGCCGTCGCTCGGTGCCGTCGAGGTCGAGTGCCAGCAGCGAGCGCTTGCCATGGTCGTTGACCCAAAGGGTCCCGTCGGGGGTCAAGCGCAGCCCATTGGCATTCGTCAATTCTCCGGGTCCCTCGCCTGACCGGCCCAAGGTGCGGAGCGGGGTGCCGTCCGGGGCGAACACGCGGATGTGTGCCGCCTTGTAGTCCAGGGCGTAGATCTGCCCCTCACCGTCGACCTCGAGGTCGCGCAGGTCCTCGAAGATCGGCGAGCTGTCGTTCTCGTACCGGCCGATCCCGAAGAGCGTCGCGAGCGTGTCCTGACCGTCAGGCAGGCCGGCGGCATAGGTCACCAGCACCCTGCCATCGGCAGCAACGTCGCGGGAGTAGCCGGGGACGGAGCCGGAGGCGGAACAGCCGGCGAGCAGGGCGAGCCAACCGGCGAGAGCGGGGCGCAGACGGGTCACGGGAACCTCAGGGGAAAGGTTGCATCAAGTCTGCTGGCGTCGGAGCGTGGGCGGAAGGGGTCGCGACAGGAGGGTGTGCCTCTGGCAACAGTGTGCTCGCAGCGGTGAGACCCCGCATCGCAGAATTGTGACCCGATCGTCAGCGCGAGCAGGGCGATCGTGTCGGCATGAAGGTCCGCGACGTGATTCGGCGGCTTCGAGCCGATGGTTGGCGACTTGCCAGGGTCCGGGGCAGCCACCGACAATTCAGGCATCCGGAGAAGCCGGGGCTGGTCACGGTCGCCGGTGGCCGGAATGACGAGCTGGCCCGCGGCACGCTGCGCAGCATCTTTCGGCAAGCGGGGTGGAAGCGATGAAACTGCTCATGATCGTCGAGGAAACACCGACCGGGTTCTCGGCCTATTCACCTGACGTTCCCGGGTGCGTGGCCACCGGCGCCACGCGCGCAGAGGTCGAGGCCGAGATGACTTCGGCGGTGGCGTTCCACCTCGAGGGACTTCGTGCCGCGGGCGAGTCGCTGCCCGAGTCTCGCGCGTACGCCAAGGTGGTGGAGGTGGCGGGGTAGGGGCGACAGTGCCTCACCACCTCCACATCACCAGCCGCTCGAATCCCTCCTCGTCGGTGCGCTTGGCCAACAGGTAGTCGCTGCCGACCTCGAACACCTCGGTCCCAGCGGGGAGCTGCAGGCTGCGCGCCGGTGCATCGCCCCGAAAACCGAGCAGCGTGGTGGTCGAGTCGCCTGGGAGCGACGTCACCCACCACACGGTGCCGTCCGGTGAGCCGTGCATGCTGCTGAACAGCGGCGCGAGTTCCGGCTTCCCCTCGGCGAGGATCATCTGGCGCAGTCGTGCGCGCACCGTGGAGTCACCACCCATGTCGGCCACCGGCTTGTCGACCATGGCCTCGAAGCGCCGGTCCGAGAGTGGCACGGCGGTCACCGCCACTCTGACCGCGCCGATCCGCGTCCCATCGAACTCGTACGACACCAACTCGTTTGATCCGTTGAGTCCGATGACCACCCGGTCGTTCAGCACGGCCATTCCCGCAAGCTGTCCGACCACCTTGGCTTCGCCGAGCACCAGATCGGGGACAGCGGCCAGCGAGTCGCCCTCGGGGGACATGATGACCAGGGCACCGTGAATCAGCGCCGCCTTGCCGTTCGACGCTCTCGGCGCGCCGACGGACTTGCTGGCGTCCATCGCCACGAACCGTCCATCGGGCAGGCAACTGAACTGATACGCGGTCGGCACGGCGGGCCGAACTTCCCGTGCGGTCCTGCCCTCGGGGCCGAGGATGGTGGCCTTCGAGCGCCCCATGTCCCAGACGAAGAGCGAGTCGGCGGCACAGCGGCCCAACGCCTCCGGGAAGCGGTACTCACCCGGGCCGGCGCCCTGCCCGCCGAACGCGCCAAGAGTGCTGCCGTCTGACGCGACGAGCACCACCACCTTCCTCCCGGCATCGAGCAGTGCAATCCGTCCATCGGAAAGCCGCGTGGCGTCCTGCAGCTCGGCCACCAGCACCGAGTCGGCGTCGCCCATCGGCAGGTCAAGGGCGAGGGTGGGTGAGAGCGGGACTGCCGGCTCGTTCGACGGCTGGTCGGCCCGGGCACACGAGAGGGCGAGCAGGAGACCTGCCGCAGATGACGTGCGTCGCAGGAACATGGTTGCCTCAGGGGAGGACGGCTCTGCTGCGGAAGTCGCGGTCGAGTGAAACACTACTGCCCGCCCGCGGACCCTGCTAGGGGATGACCTCCGCCCCTCTCCCGCTGGTACAAGCCGGTGCTCCTGCTCCCGATCGCACGAAGGGGCGACGCATGCGTCGCCCCTACGCTACTTCACGAGTGGTCCTTACCCCCTAAGGACTCACAGCTCACTTCTATCTCGTCAGCTTCTTGTACTTGATCCGGTGCGGCTGGTCGAGCGGCACGCCCTTCCGCTCCTTGTAGTTGGCGGCGTAGTCCTGGTAGTTCCCCTCGAACCAGAACACCTCCGAGTCGCCCTCGAAGGCGAGGATGTGCGTCGCGATCCGGTCGAGGAACCAGCGGTCGTGCGAGATCACCACTGCGCACCCGGAGAAGGTGAGCAGCGCGTCCTCCAGCGCCCGCAGCGTGTCGACGTCGAGGTCGTTGGTCGGCTCGTCGAGCAGCAGCAGGTTGCCGCCGCTCTTCAGCAGCTTGGCCAGGTGCAGCCGGTTCCGCTCGCCGCCCGACAGCGTGCCGACCTTCTTCTGCTGGTCGGGGCCGCGGAAGCCGAACCACGAGCAGTACGCGCGCGAGTTGATGCTCCGCGTGCCGAACTCCAGCACGTCGTAGTCGCCGGCGATTTCCTGGTACACCGTCTTGTCGCCGTCGAGCGCCTCACGGCTCTGGTCCACGTACGCCGGCACCACGGTCTTGCCCACGACCAGCTCGCCGTCGTCGGGGTGCTCCTCGCCCACGATCATCCGGAAGAGCGTGGTCTTGCCGGCGCCGTTGGGGCCGATCACGCCGACGATGCCGCCGCGCGGCAGCGCGAACTTCATCTCGTCGAAGAGCAGACGGTCGCCGAACCCCTTGGCCACGTCCTTGGCCACCACCACCTCGTCGCCAAGCCGCGGCGCGGGCGGAATGAGGATCTCGTGTCCGCGCTCGTCGGCCTGCTGCTCCTCGGCCACCAGCGACTCGTACGCGTTGATGCGCGCCTTGCTCTTGGCCTGGCGGCCCCGCGGCGACATCCGCACCCACTCCAGCTCGCGCTCGAGCGTGCGCTTGCGGGCGCTGGCCTGCTTCTCCTCGGTGGCGAGCTTCTTCTCCTTCTGCTCCAGCCACGAGGTGTAGTTGCCCTTCCACGGCACCCCTTCGCCGCGGTCGAGCTCGAGGATCCACTCGGCCACGTTGTCGAGGAAGTACCGGTCGTGGGTGATCGCGACCACGGTGCCCTGGAACTCCTTGAGGTAGCGCTCCAGCCACGCCACCGACTCGGCGTCGAGGTGGTTGGTGGGCTCGTCGAGGAGCAGCATGTCAGGCTTGGCGAGCAGCAGGCGGCAGAGCGCCACGCGCCGCTTCTCGCCGCCCGACAGCTTGGTCACGTCGGCGTCGCCCGGCGGCAGCCGGAGCGCGTCCATCGCGATGTCGAGGGTGTGATCGATCTCCCACGCATTGGCGGCGTCGATCCGGTCCTGCAGCGCGCCCTGCTTCTCGAGCAACGCCGCCATCTCGTCGTCGCTCATCGGCTCGGCGAACTTCGCCGAGATCTGCTCGAACTGGGTGAGCAGGTCGCGGATCGGCTGCAGCGCCTCCTCGACGTTGCCGCGGACGTCCTTGGTGGGGTCGAGCACCGGCTCCTGCGGGAGGTAGCCGATCCGGGTACCCTCGAGCGGCTTCGCCTCGCCGAGGAAGTCCTTGTCGACCCCCGCCATGATGCGGAGCAGGGTGGACTTGCCGCTGCCGTTCGACCCGATGACGCCGATCTTGGCGCCGGGGAAGAAGGAGAGGTAGATCCCCTTGAGGATCTCGCGCTGGGGCGGGACGACCTTGCGGAGGTCCCGCATCGTGAAGATGTATTCGCCGGCCATGGGGGGCGAAGATAACGGAGGTGACGGGTAACGGGTGACGGGTGACGGGTGAAGGGGGAGCTGGATCGCCATCCCCTTGACCCTTCACCCCTCACCAGCTTGACAGGGCCCGGCCCGCTCGCGACATTGCCCGGTACAACTGAATTGGTCCGTGGTCATTTGCCGCTGCTTGCAGCCACGTTAAACAACTGCTAAAAGTGCGATCCTCGCCTGGCGGCCTCTCGTGCCGCCGGGCGTTTGTGTTGGTGCCCGGCTGCGGGGAGCTACACCCTGCACCTGGAGCACCGCCATGGCAGAACTGCACGCCCCTCGCCCCTCGCCCCTCGCCCTGTCGCCCTCGTGGGAACTCACCGGTCGCCACGACCGGCCCGTGATCGCCGTCCTCGGCGGGATCTCCGCCGGTCGCCACGTCACCGCCAACGCGGCCGATCCGTCGGCTGGCTGGTGGCAGGAGCTCGTGGGCCCCGGTCGCGCCATCGACACCGACGACTACCGCGTCCTCGGCGTCGACTGGCACGCGCCGGAAGAGGGCGGCATCGATACGCACCACCAGGCTGCGCTGCTCGCGCGGGTGCTCGATCACCTGCACCTGAGCCACCTGTCCGCGATTGTCGGCGCGTCATATGGCGGGATGGTGGCCCTGGCATTCGCGGAGCGCTTCCCCGAGCGCGTGGGGAGACTGTCGGTGCTGTGTGCCGCGCACGAACCGCACCCGATGGCCACCGCCCATCGCGTGATCCAGCGCCGGATCATCCGGCTCGGCCTCGCGGCCGGCACGCCAAGCGACGGCGTGGCGCTGGCGCGCGCGCTCGGGATCACCACGTACCGCACGGCAGCGGAGTTCGCAGAGCGGTTCGCCGAGCCGCCCATCGAACACGATGGGGCGCTTCGCTTCCCGGTGGAGGGATACCTCGACCACGGCGGGTCGCGGTACGCCGAGCGCTGTTCGCCGGAGCGGTACCTCGCGCTCAGCGAGTCGATCGACCGCCACCGCGTCGACCCGGAAGCGATCCGGACACCCACCGAGCTGTTCGCGGTGTACGGCGACGCCATCGCTCCGCCCTGGCAGGTGCGCGAGCTCGCGAGACGGCTCGGCGGACCGTCACGGCTCGTGGAGATCACGTCGAGTTACGGGCATGACGCCTTCCTCAAGGCGATCAAGCCGGTGGGTGATTTCCTGCGCGAGAGCCTTGATCCCCGGAGGCTCCATGCCGCGTGATCGCTCCCGCACCACCGCAGCGGTGCGCGCCGGACTGGCCACCGACCGCCACCACGGCGCCGTGGTGCCACCGATCCATCTGAGCAGCACCTTCGCGTTCCCCCGCCTGGGCCTCAAGCCGGCGTACGACTATTCGCGCTCGGGGAACCCCACCCGCGACATCTTGGCCGAGGCAATCACCGAACTGGAGGGCGGCACCAGCGGCGTGATCACGTCGAGCGGGATGGCGGCGATCACGCTGGTGCTTCAGCTGGTCAAGCCCGGCGACCTGGTGGTGGCGACGCACGATTGCTATGGGGGGACCCACCGGTTGCTCACCGCCCTGGCGAAGCGGGGTGCGTTCCGAGTGGAGTTTGTGGATCTCTCCGCGACAGGCGAGGGGCGAGGGGCGAAGAGCGAGGGCAACCGCTCCTCGCTCCTCGCGCCTCGCGTGTCGCCCCGCCTGGTTTGGCTCGAGACACCTTCGAATCCGCTCCTCCGCATCACCGACATCGCGGCGGTGTCGGAGTGGGCGCATGAGGTCGGTGCACTGGTGGTGGCCGACAACACTTTCCTGTCGCCCGGCTGGCAGCAACCGCTCGGCCTCGGGGCCGACATCGTGGTGCACTCCACCACCAAGTACCTCAACGGCCACAGCGACGTGGTGGGCGGGGCGGTGGTGGCGCGCGACGCGGCACTGGGCGAGGAACTGGCGTGGTGGGCCAACTGCCTGGGCCTCACCGGTGCGCCGTTCGACGCCTTCCTCACCATGCGCGGGATCCGTACGCTCGATGTTCGGTTGCGCGCGCATGCGGAGAACGCGGCGGCGGTGGTCGAGTCACTCTCCCCGCACGAGGCGGTGCGGCGAGTGTGGTACCCGGGACTTCCCGATCATCCCGGGCACGAAGTCGCCCGGCGACAGCAGGCGGGGTACGGCGCGATGGTCTCGTTCGAACTGCGTGGCGGGTTTGCCGCGGTCGAGCGGTTCGTTGATGGGCTGGATTGCTTCACCCTCGCTGAATCGCTCGGCGGCGTCGAGTCGCTGGTGGCGCACCCCGCCACGATGACCCACGCATCGATGGACGAGGCCGCGCGAGAGCGCGCCGGCATCTCGGAGTCGCTGCTCAGGCTGTCGGTCGGGATCGAGGGGATCGAGGACCTGGTGGAGGATCTCCGGACGGGACTGGCACGCGTCGAGGCGGGCTATCACCCGGCGGAAGGCGCTTGTCACCCCGAGCGCAGCGAGGGGGCGGAGGGTTGGGCCAGCACCGCCCCCACGCTGCGCTCGGGGTGACAGTTGCTCGGGTCTGGTCTAGCATACAGGTGTCCTTACGGAGGCCGTCCATGCGCATCGCGTTCCGAACTGCAGCAGTGCTGGTCCTGGTATCGTGCAGCACCGCCCCCGACCCCGCGGTGCTCGACGAGGTGGCGCACCGCTACGTGGTGCTTTCATTGCAGATGGGGCACCACGATCCGGGATACGTCGATGCCTACTACGGCCCCGACTCGCTCGAGGCGCTCGCCGACCGGGACTCGCTCCCGCTCGAGGCCATCCGGGCTGCCGCGGACACGCTGCTCGAGCGCCTCGGCGCCGAGGATCCGGCGTACGGCGACTCGCTGCTGGTGATGCGCCATCGTTACCTCCGCACCCAACTCGGCGCGATGGTGTCGAAGGCGCGAGTGCTCGGCGGCGAGCGCTTCTCCTTCGATCAGGAGGCGCAGGCACTCTATGGCGTCGAGCCACCAACGCTGCCCGATGCCCACTTCGACTCGCTGCTCGCGAGGCTCGATGCGCTGGTGCCGGGGCCCGGTCCACTCGCGGAGCGGTATCGCGCGTTCCGGTCGCAGGTCGAGATTCCGGCGGCGCTGGTCGACACCGTATTCAGGATGGCGATCGCCGCGTGTCGCGCCCGCACGGCAGCGCAGATGACGTTGCCGCCCGGCGAGTCGTTCGAGCTCGAGTACGTCACCGGCACCAGCTGGAACGCCTACAACTGGTACCAGGGCAACTACCACTCGCTGATCCAGGTGAACCTGGACTTCCCGATCGCGGTCGATCGCGCCGTGGACCTCGCGTGCCACGAGGGGTACCCGGGGCACCACGTGTACAACGCCTCGCTCGAGCAGCACCTGGTGAATGACCGGGGCTGGGTGGAGGTCTCGGTCTATCCGCTCTTCTCGCCCCAGTCGCTGATCGCCGAGGGGACCGCCAACTTCGGGATCGACATGGCGTTCCCGGGGGCGGAGCGGACGGCGTTCGAGCGGGATTCGCTCTTCCCGCTCGCCGGGCTCGACCCCGCGCTCGCCGGGCAGAACGCTGCCGTGCGCGAGGTGATGACAGCCCTCAACCACGCCCGCAACGAGGTGGCGCGCCGCTACCTCGACGGCGCCATCGACTCCGCCGCCGCCGTCGCGGCGATGGAGCGCTACTGGCTGCAGGCGCCCGACGCCGCGGCCAAGACGCTGCGCTTCATCGAGCAGTACCGCGCGTATGTCATCAACTACAACCTCGGCCGCGACCTGGCCGAGGCGTGGGTCGAGCGCGAGGCCGCTCGGCACGGCGGCGACCGCTGGGCGCCGTTCACTCGGCTGCTGGCCACGCCGCGGTTGCCGGCGGACCTGCAGTAGGCGCGACAGCGCGAGGGGCGAAGGGCGAGGCGCGGTGGTTAGCTTTCGCCCTTCGCCCTTCGCCCTCCGCCCTCCGCCCTCCGCCCCTCGCCACGAGCACGAGCATCGCATGAGAGTCGCCCTCACTGTCGCACTTGCCATCGCACCGACCTGCCTCCTCGCCGGGCAGGGCCCCGCCGTCGGCGCGATGGCCCCCGACTGGACCCTCACCGTGGCGAGCCGCGAGGGGGTGGCGGCCCAGCCGCTGACCCTGTCGTCCCTCCGGGGCCAGCCGGTGGTGATCGCCTTCTTCCCCCGGGCCCGCACCCGCGGCTGCACCATCCAGATGGAGACCTACCGCGACCGGTTCGATGAACTGTTCGGGAAGGACGTCGCCCTGATCGCGATCTCCAATGACTCGGCCTCGGTCCTGGCCAGCTGGGCTGCTGACGCCGGCTTCCCGTTCCGGTTCGCTGCCGACGTGGACGGCGTGGCCGGCCGGCTCTACGGCACGCTCCGCGAGGGCCGGAGCTCCGAGGACCGGGTGCTCTTCGTGCTCGACGCCGAGGGCCGGGTCACGACCGTGATGCGGCCGTTCCGGGAGATCGACCCGACGGCCTACGACGAGCTCAAGGCGGCGGTGCAGGCCGCCAGGCGGTAGGGCGCAACCCCGCCGGCTGTCGGCGCGTACACGTTTCTGGCCCCCGGCCGCCTGTCACCCCGAGCGCAGCCTGTCACCCCGAGCGCAGCCTGTCACCCCGAGCGCAGCGAGGGGGCGGAGCCTGCCGGGCAAGTCCCGCCCCCTCGCTGCGCTCGGGGTGACAGGCCTCGCAAGCTGTGCACTCAACATCCTCCGGAGTCCGACCGTGCGCTTCCGTCCTTCATTGCTCGCCGCCATGCTGGCGGTCCCGGTCCTCGGCCTGCAGGCTCAGGACAAGCTCAAGGAGATGCCGGGCTACGCTCGCTACGCCGAGATGGCGCCCAAGCTCAACGAGGCGTTCGTGTCGGGGGCGGTCACGGCCAGCTGGGCGGAGGATGGCCGGTCGTTCACCTATTCACACGCCGGCAAGCGGTGGCGGTTCGATGTCGGGACGCGCCGGGCCACCGAGGCCGAGGCCGGGGCGAGCAGCGCGGGCGGCAACCGGCGGGGTGGGGTGGCGCGGGGGCGCCAGGCCACCGAGGCGATGTCGCCCGACTCGAGCCGCAAGGCGTTCTACCGCGACCGCAACCTGTGGGTGAGCAACACCGACGGCAGCGATGAGCGGCAGCTCACGACCGATGGCAGCGCGGAGCACCGGATCAAGTACGGCACCGCCTCGTGGGTGTACGGCGAGGAGCTGGGACAGAACACCGCCATGTGGTGGTCCCCCGATGGCAGCAGGATCGCCTTCTACCGCTTCGACGAGTCGCCGGTGAAGGACTACTGGCTGCAGACCGACCAGACGGCGGTGCAGGGTGCCGTGATGATCGAGGCGTACCCGAAGGCCGGCACCGACAACCCCGTGGTCGATCTGTTCGTCCACGACATGGCCAGCGGCACCACCCGCAAGCTCGACATCCGCCTCGGCCAGCCGTTCCACGAGGACGTCGTGGGCTACTACGCGTACAACGTCACCTGGTCGAAGGACGGCTCCGAGGTGCTGCTCCACCGCACCAATCGACGCCAGAACATCATGGAGTTCACTGCCTGCGCGCCGGCCACCGGGGCGTGCCGGGTGATCGTGCGCGAGGAATGGCCCGCGTCGTGGACCGACAACCGGCCCCAGATCAGCTGGCTCGAGGACGGGCGGCGCTTCATCTGGGAGTCGGAGCGCACGGGGTTCTCCAACTACTACCTCTACGACCTGTCCGGCCAGCTGCTCGCGACGCTGACCAGCCACCCGTTCGAGGTGTCCTCGATCGTCAAGGTGGATGAGAAGGCCCGCCAGCTCTGGTACACGGCCCGCAGCGGCGACAATTACATGAAGCTGCAGCTGCACCGCGTGGGGCTCGACGGCAGGGGCGACCGGCGGCTCACCGACCCGGGCTTCCACCACACCGTCACGGTGTCGCCCGACGGGCGGCACTTCACCGACGTGGCGCAGACCCACGCGACGCCACCGGTGACCCGGCTGATGGATGCCGGCGGGAAGGTGCTGGCCACGGTCGCCGAATCCGACGTGAGCGGGATGGATGCACTCGGGCTAGAGCGGGTGGAGATGTTCACCTTCACGCCGGCCGACGGCACCACCCCCCTGCAGGGCATGCTGCACAAGCCGAGCAACTTCGACCCGTCGCGGCAGTACCCGGTGATCTTCTTCGTCTACGCCGGTCCCGGAAACACGGGAGCATCGGAGGTCTTCCGCACCCCGCACGCGTACACCGAGTTCGGCTTCCTGTACGTGACGCTCGACACGCGCGCCGCCTCGGGGAAGGGGAAGCGCTCGCTCGACCGGATCTACCTCAAGCTCGGCGAGGTCGAGGTGGACGACATCGCCGCCGCGTCGCGCGAGCTCGCCCGCCGCCCCTACGTGGCGGGGGACCGGGTGGGGATCTACGGCACGTCGTACGGTGGCTACGCGTCGGCGCTGGCGCTGCTCAGGCACCCCGATGCGTTCGCGGCGGCGGCGGCCTCGTCGGCGGTGACCAGCTGGCACCACTACGACACGATCTACACCGAGCGGTACATGTACACGCCGCAGGCGAACCCCGACGGGTACGAGAAGGGGAACGCGATGAAGTACGCCAAGGACCTCCGCGGCGACCTGATGATCTACTACGGCACCGCCGACGACAACGTGCACCCCAACAACTCGATGCAGCTGATCAAGGCGCTGCAGGACGCCGGGAAGTCGTTCCAGGTCCAGGTCGGGCCCGATGCCGGGCACACGGGGCTCAACCAGTTCCGGATGATGGAGTTCTTCATCGAGTCCCTGGTGCTCAAGCCGCGCGTGAAGCTGACCACGTGACCGCCCGGCGGACGATCCGCCGCGCCACGCTCCTCGCCTGCGCGCTGCTCGCCGGTCCTGCGGTGGGTGGCGCGCAGGTCGTTTCGGTGCCCTATCGCGACCCGGCGCTCCCGGTCGAGGCCCGCGTGCGAGACCTCCTCGCGCGGATGACGCCCGCCGAGAAGTTCTGGCAGCTGTTCATGGTGCCGGGCGACCGTGACGATTCGTCGCAGGACTGGTCGGCGGGCGCATTCGGCCTGCAGGTGGTGGCGACCGATTCGGGTCCCGATGCGGCCCGTCGCCACGCCGCCCGGATCCACGCGATCCAGCGCTACTTCACCGACTCCACCCGGCTCGGCATCCCGATCATCCCGTTTGACGAGGCGCTGCACGGCCTGATGCGGCCCGGCGCGACCGTCTTCCCGCAGGCCATCGCGCTGGCCGCGACGTGGGACACCGCGCTCATGGCGACGGTGGCGACGGCCATCGCCGCGGAGACGCGGGCCCGCGGGATCCGGCAGGTGCTCTCGCCGGTGGTGAACCTGTCGCGGGACGGGCGCTGGGGCCGCACCGAGGAGAGCTACGGCGAGGACCCGCTGCTCGCCGCGCAGATGGGCCGGGCGTTCATCCGGCCGTTCGAATCAGCCGGCATCATCGCCACGCCCAAGCACTTCGTGGCCAATGTGGGGGACGGCGGTCGCGATTCGTGGCCGATCGAGGCGAGCGAGCGTCAACTGCGCGAGACCTGGTTCCCGCCGTTCGAGGCCGCGGTCGCCACCGGCGCCCGGTCGCTGATGACGGCGTACAACTCGGTCAATGGCGTCCCGGCGTCGCAGAACCGCTACTTGCTCACCGAGGTGCTGCGCGAGCGCTGGGGGTTCACGGGATTCGTGATTTCGGATGCCGCAGCCACCGCCGGTGCGACAGTGCTCCACATGACCGAGGCGAGCGTCGCCTCGTCGGCGCGTCACGCGCTCGAGGCCGGGCTCGACGTGATCTTCCAGTCGAGCTGGGAGCAGCATCGTCCATGGCTCGCGGCATTTCTCGACGGCAGCGTTCCCGATGCCCTGATGGATCGGTCGGTCGCACGCGTGCTCCGGGCCAAGTTCGAGCTCGGCCTGTTCGACGAGCAGGCGGTGGGAGCCGGCGTGGCCGTCGAATCCGTGCCGTGGTCGGCGCATGATGTCCTCGCGCGCCGCGCGGCGGTCGAGGGCATGGTGCTGCTCCGCAATCAGGGCGCGCTGCCGATCGTCCAGCCCAATCGCCGGATCGCCCTGATCGGTGACGATGCCGTCGCTCCCCGGTTTGGTGGGTACAGCGGGACCGGACGCAACGTGTCGAGCATCCTCGACGGGCTGCGCGGTACGCCGCACACGGTGATGTACGCACCAGGTCCTGGCCGCTCGAGCGACCGGTGGCGCGCCGTTCCGGCCGCCGCGTTTCCCGACGGCGTCGCCATGGACCTCTGGGACACTCCGCAGCTCGCCGGGTTGCCGGTCGTGCAGCAGCGCGTCGCCAGGATCGATTTCGCCCCCACGTTCACTGCCCCTGCTCCCGGGCTGCGCCCGGACTGGTACGCCGTGCGCTGGTCCGCGGAGCTCGCTGTGCCTCCGGGCCGACCCCGCCGACTCGCGGTGACTGGTGACGACGGCTATCGCATGTGGCTGAACGATTCCCTGGTGATCGACGCCGGCGAGCAGGTCTCCTTCGGCACGCGGGCGGTGTCCGCGATCCTGGCCCCGGGAAGCCGGCACCGGGTGCGACTGGAGTACCGCGAGGGAGCCGGAAACGGCCGGCTTCAGCTGGTGTGGGACGACGAGGATCACGAACGTGATGACGCGCGGATCGCGGAAGCGGTCGCGCTTGCACGGTCGAGCGATGTCGCGGTGATCGTGGCCGGGATCGAGGAGGGCGAGTTCCGCGATCGTGCCTCCCTGGCGTTGCCGGGGCGGCAGGAGGAGCTGATTCGACAGGTTGCCGCCACGGGCACGCCGACGGTGGTGGTGCTGATCGGCGGCGGACCGGTCACCATGTCCTGGCTCGATGAGGTGGCCGCGGTCCTGATGGCCTGGTATCCCGGTGAGGCGGGTGGATTGGCCGTGGCCGACGTGCTGTCGGGGCGCGCCGATCCTGGTGGGCGATTGCCGATCACGTTCCCGATGGCCGAGGGACAGCTGCCGCTCACGTACGACCACCGCCCCACCGGCCGTGGCAACGACTATCACGACCTCACTGGTCGGCCGCTGTTTCCGTTCGGGTTCGGGGAGAGCTACGCAACCTTCGAGTACGATTCGCTCGAGATCACACCTGACCGCCTCGACGCGGCGACTCCCGGTGCGGTGACGGTCCGATTCGTGGTCCGCAACATCTCGCGCCACCCCGGCACCGAGGTGCCGCAGCTCTACCTGCGCGACGAGCTGGCGACCGTCGTGCGGCCGGTGCGCTGGCTGGCGCGGTGGTCGAAGCTCCACCTCGCCCCCGGCGAGTCGCGCCGCGTGGAGTGGCGCCTCAACCCCAGCGATCTTGCCATGCTCGACCTCGAGCTCGACCGGGTGATCGAGCCCGGCGCCCTCCGGCTACTGATCGGTCGGTCGAGCCGGGAGATCCACCTCGCCGGGACCGTCGTGGTGGCCGAGAATCGGACCACCCCGGATGGGGGGCGCTGAGCGGCCTGGGACCTGCACCGCACCTCTTGTGCAGCCGGGGTGTCTGGCCGACAATGCAGGTATCCCCGCCTCACCTTTACGCCCGACACCTCAGGAGCCGGCCCATGCCTTCCAGCCTCCACCGCGCCGCGGTGGCGCTCTTGGCGCTCACCGTGGCCTGCGGACAATCGTCCGAGGTCCCGACCGCGGCACTGACGCCATCGTTGTCGTCGGCACGCAACGCGGCGATGCAGGATCGCTACATCGTGGTGCTGCGGGACGACACCCGCGACCCCGACGGCGTGGTTGGGACCCTCTCCCGCGGAACCTCGGTGCACTACCGCTACCGCACTGCCCTCAAGGGATTCGCGGCGACGATTCCGGCCGCGGCGCTCAGCGGGATCCTCCGCAATCCCAACGTGGCCCATGTGGAGGCCGACGCCGAAGTCTCGCTGGACGCGACGACCCAGTTCGGCGCGACGTGGGGGCTTGATCGGATCGACCAGCGCAACCTGCCGTTGTCGACCACGTACACCTATGACGCGACCGGCAGCGGAGTGCACGTCTACATCCTGGACACCGGCATCCGATCGTCGCACCAGGACTTCGGCGGCCGGGTCACCAGCGGCTTCACCTCGGTGTTCGACGGCAACGGCACCAACGACTGCAACGGCCACGGCACGCACGTCGCCGGGACGGTTGGTGGAACCACGTGGGGCGTGGCGAAGGCGGTCACGCTGGTCCCGGTCCGGGTGCTCGATTGCTCCGGATCGGGAACCTGGTCAGGGGTGATCGCCGGCATCGACTATGTGGCAGCCAATGCCAACAAGCCCGCCGTGGCGAACATGTCACTCGGCGGCGGCGGCAGCAGCTCGGTCGACCAGGCCGTGGCCAACGCGGTGGGTTCCGGCGTGACCTTCGTGGTCTCGGCTGGCAACTCGCGTCGCGATGCCTGCCAGTTCTCGCCGGCCCGCGAGCCGAGCGCACTCACCGTTGGTGCCACCACGTCCAGTGACAGTCGCGCCAGCTACTCCAACTACGGCAGCTGCCTCGACCTCTTTGCGCCGGGGAGCAGCATCACGTCGGCCTGGTCGACCAGCAACACCGCGACCAACACGATCAGCGGGACCTCGATGTCCTCGCCGCACGTGGCGGGCGCGGCGGCCCTCTTCCTGCAGGCCAATACCGGCGCCTCGCCGGCGCAGGTCGCGTCGTCGATCACCGGGAATGCCACCGCCAACGTGGTGGGCGATGCCCGCTCTGGCTCGCCCAACCTGCTGCTCTTCACTGGCGCCGGCGCGGTTCCGCCTCCGCCGCCTCCACCCCCGCCGCCTCCGCCGCCTCCACCCCCGCCGCCGCCTCCGCCGCCGCCCCCGCCGCCACCTCCGGGCGATGTGGTGGCTCACGTCGGCGATCTTGACGGCGGCATCCGCACGCGCGGGAGGAACTGGGCGGCCGAGGTCACCATTTCGGTCCACGATGCAGGGCATGCCCTGCTCGCCGGCGCGACGGTGAACGGCAGCTTCTCCGACGGCACCAGCGGTTCCTGCACCACCGACGGCACCGGCAGTTGCACGGTGACGTCAGCGAACTCCAAGGACGCCGGGACGGTGGTGTTCACGGTCACCGGGATCACCGGGACCGGCATCGGCTACGACGGCGGTGCGAACCACGAGAACAGCATCAGCGTCACCGGGCCCTGATCACACCCTTCAGCGCGCGCCCTCCCCGGACGGTGTCCGGGGAGGGCGCGTGGCGTTCATGGGATGGGTGTGGCTACTCCGTGGCGACGAAGGCTCGAACTTCGGA
>ERZ869936.1513-NODE-1513-length-16350-cov-10.502485_pt1 | contig 16350 bp, 15 predicted proteins | sample MGYA00520876_ERZ869936 | MGnify/ENA primary metagenome ERZ869936 (study PRJEB32218, sample SAMN09650985) | biofilter metagenome | isolation source: enrty point of leading RO module | place: Saudi Arabia: Thuwal, RO plant located on Red Sea | collected 2016-02-17...
TGCGACGTTCACACTCTCCACCAGCAAGCCGCCTCGCCGCGGGATTCTAGCAGGCACATCCCGGCAGCGAAATCGACCGCCGCCGGTTCACTCAGACCCCCGCGTTCGACCGGTCAAAAGCAGCACCAGCCCAGGGTGCCGCCGGTTCTCTGAACCGGTGTGGCGCCGCCACAAGAGGTCGCGCACTCCCAACGGGTTTCGCACGAAAACTGCAATCACCGGGTTGCCGCGGGTGATTTCGAATTCTGCGTCCGGACAGTCGGCAACTCCGGCGGATTGCATTTCCATACGTCCTTCGTCCGCTGGCTGACGCAGACGGATTCGGTTTTCAGAGAAGCGAAAGGATGACGACTCCTGTGATGACGAGTACAGAGCAAGCCGCTATCGCACAACCAGCACGTTTGGCGGCGATGCGTGTTCGATCTGCGATGACAACACCCGTCATCGCGCCCATGGCGAAAACGGGCAATAGCCCAAAGACAAACGCATAGGCAAGTGCAATTCCGTGAAATGTAGCACCCATGCCGCCCGTGAACTTATGTTTCTGCCATCCGTCGATCAAAACGAGGACTGCTGCAAAACAGAGTACAGCGACAATTCCGCCGAGTACGCCATCAAGAATACGCCGGAACCGGGAACTTGATTGCTCATTCATAAAAAGCCGTACCGGTACGCAGGGTGGCACCGGTTCTTAGAACCTGTGTGGCGCAGCCACAAGAGGTCACGCACTCCCAACGGGTCCGCACGGCATGCGCCGCTCCCTCGCAGCTCATTGAGACACCGTGCTCTGATTTGATTCTATCCGGCCCGCAACCCACAGTCACCGGTCAAGGCGATCCGGCATGGATGCCAGAGACTGCGGCCCGAAAGTTGCCGGGCTGGCGAAGGCGCGAGGCGGAAACGAAGGCCAGCCTGCGACGGCACAGATTCGCCTGCTGTTCAATTCAAACAAGTGTGGCGAGCAGTTCACGGAAGCGCATCAATCATGCATTCCGACGCCATTTCGCGAGAAGCCCGATGATGATGACAGCCACGCCCCAAATCAGAAGCGCATTTGCAAGAATTAGAAAGAAGATTGCTTCGCTGGAGAGACGACGCCAAAAGGCGGGACTCCCCAGATCTGAATAGTGCGCGTACACAATGATGAGGTTCAGAAATCCGCCGCAGAGCACAGGCACGAGACCTCCGACCACGATCATCCACTCGGGTTCCCGTTCTGAATCGTTGCGACCCATCACGACTCCACCATGGAGGCAATCGAGAACGAAAGCACGACGATCCCGCGCAGGCGCGTCAGCATGCTGTGTCCACCCAACGGGACCGTACGTCCGTCGCCGCCGCGTCGCGCCTTGCAAAGGCCGTGCATGGTCTATTGATTCTATCCCGGCGCCACCGCCGGTCACAGATCAAGGCGATTCCGCATGGATGCGGAACTCTACGGCTGTGCGTTATCGGGCGCGCTACTGCTCCTTCAACTGATTGTGGCCGATCAGTCTCACAAGGACGATCAATACACCAGAGATCAACAACGCGATGGGGATTGAAATCACAGCGCCCACTCCTCCAGTGAACATCGCCGCCTGCAGATCATTGCCCCATTTCCACAAGGTGCCCGGCGGCGGTGGTACGAAGAGTGTATGTAATGCGGCGGTTGTGCCAGTTGCGACTGCCGACGACACGCCGCTGAGGAGAAGTACCGAAGAGATCGTCGATGAACAGAAGACTCGCGAGATCGCGAATCCAGTCACTGAGGCAAGCACGATGATCAGAAGATAGTCGAAACCAGAAGGCAGCACTTCGAACGTTGTCAGCCCCCGAAGACCAACCAACGCGATTGTCAGAGCCGAAAGCAGAAGTGGTGGGCAAAATCTGGTCGCGGCTTGGCACGACATCGTGTCACTCGCCCAACAGGGTTTCATCCGACATCACGCCGCATAGTTCCCACTATGCGACACCGTGCCGCAAAACAGGGTCAACATCCGCAGTTTCCCACCGATCGAACAACCGTGCAAGATGCGATGAGCTGTGCGGGGAATTCGAGCCCCCTTCGTGCCGCGTGCCTTCGTTCCCACACTCAGCCAACGCGACCGACCGCCACTCTACGTTGAAGGTGACTCCGCACTGCCGCTGTGCCCTGTTCGGTGGCTGACGGCTCGTTCGACGATGTAGATCATCGTGCCGAAGAGTGGCGACAACAAACACAGGGCGATCGTGACACCCGAGAGTTCAGCGAATGGCGAAAGAAGAAGTGTCGTTACAACGAACGAAACCGTGCACAGGAGCCACGGGAAATACTCGGAGAATTCTGACTTGCGGGATGGACCCGACCGTGAGACCAGCATCAGTGCGATCAAACCTGCGGCGAGCGTGATGAGTGCCCCGACCAGGGACCAGAAAACGCACAGTCCGGCGAAAAATGCCGCGAGCAATACGGAACGAAGGACACGCCTGAGGCTCATCGATTCGCGATCGTGCTCGCCCAACGGGTTTCGCGCGGCGTTCGCCGCTCGTGCGGCAATCTGGAGCGCCGTGCATCCAAGTTGATTCTAGCCAAGACAGAGGCTTGGCTTACAGATCAACGCGATCCGGCACAGCCGGACTCTGCGGTCGTGCGTTGTTGGGCCGGCGTTATCCTGCATTCAGGATGCTGGTGCACCATCGGAAGTCCTCCGAATCGCAGTCGGATAGACACTCACTTTGTTGAGACGCGCTTTTCAAGACGCTGTACTTCAAATTAACTCCACGAGAAAGGGATTTCCATGGCATTGCACGCCATGGCGACACGATTGTCTCCTCGATGCCATTGGGGTCGAGTCTGTAACCGTCATTATTGAGTGACCATTCAAGCCGTCGCATTGCCGTCTCACGAGATCCTGCCAAGCACTCATGGTGACAGAGAAGGTCATCTTCGACCTCGTCCCAGTACCGTCCAACACCAGGCGAATACCGCTCCAATCAGGCTTGGCAAGTTGTTCCCAGCTTGCGCCACCCTGAGGAGTCAATTCGTACGCTGGGACAACACCGCAACCAAATCTTTCGTGTTCCTGTGCGAACTGAGCTATCTGTGCAGCGGTCACCCGTGTCGGGCGACCGAGTTTGTCTCTGATGGTGATCCAGTCGAGCTCCTGCAGTTCCAATAGCCCGTCAGCGATCTCGTCGAGCGTCCTGCAATGGGCAGAAAATTGATCGCATGGTTCGCGCCGCACTCACGGGCGTAATCTTCCTCAACAAGGCAATAAAGCGGTACTCGCCCCTCATCTGGCAGGTGAGCGCCAACACTGACTTCCAAAAGGTTACGATGGACGAACTGCAAGACCTCGCTCACCCAAAGGGTTGTGTGGCAGACGCCGCCCCTGATCGAAGCGAAAGACGTTGGCCAGCCAGACGATTATAGAACGAGAGCCCGCGTTGAATGAAGAAGGAAGGCGTTTGCGGCATGGATGCCGCAACTCAGCGGCCACACATTGTTGGCAGGCCGCGCAATCCAGCTACAGATAGTCGAAGTATCGCACCCACCAACTCGTGCCCGCGAGATGCGGATTGCTGCCGGTGTACTCGGCCTCGAGGTCATCAGCCACGACGTAAACGAACCCAGCACGTCTTGCGACTGAAATGACCCGATCAATGATTCGGGGATCAAGCTTGGCGTCGTTTGAACAGACAGACCAAGTCGTGAACAGATCACCGAATGCAGAAAATCGAAGTGCAAGAACCGTATGTCTGAGGATGCTACCTTCGGGGCGCGGTTCCTCATCGTACGTCGCGAGATCCGTGAAGAAAGAACCGTCCTGGACGTTTTCATCGATCTCGAATTGCCGGCCGGTGATTGACTGCACTTCTGCTTGAATGGCGCGAACTCGTTCGATTGCTCGTGACCAATCGAAACTCGGTGGAGCCTCGCACGCAGTCGCGTGATCCACGCTCAGGAGAATGTTACGCAGGGCATCATCCACGGAGCGTCCTGGCTCGGCCAACAGAGTTTCATCCGACATCACGTCAAACAGTTCCCACTATGCGACACGGTGTCGCAAAACAGGGTCAACAGGCACAGTTTCCCACCGATGCAGCAACCGTGCAAGATGCGATGTGGTTCGAGCGCAATTCGAGCCCCCTTCGTGCCACATCCCTTCGTTCCCACACCCAGCCGACGCGAACGACGGCCACCGCCACGCATCACGCCAGCAGATCGCCGATCACGTTCCCGAACACGTCGGTCAGGCGGAATTCGCGGCCCAGGTGCCGGTAGGTCAGCCGCTCGTGGTCGATCCCCAGAGCGGCCAGCATCGTGGCGTGGAAGTCGTGCACCGAAACGGGGTTCTCCGCGATGTTGTAGCCGTAGTCATCGGTCGCCCCGTAGGTCTGCCCGCGACGAAATCCTCCGCCCGCCACCCAGATTGTGAAGCACCGCGGATGGTGATCGCGTCCGTAATTGTCGGCCGTCAGTTGCTCCTGGCAGTAAATCGTCCGGCCGAATTCGCCCCCCCAGATGACCAGCGTGTCCTCCAGCAGGCCCCGCTGCTTCAGATCCGCCACCAGCGCGGCCGAAGCCTGATCGGTGTCCCGGCACTGCCCCGGAAGTTGCTTCGGAAGGTTCACGTGCTGGTCCCAGCCGCGATGGAAGAGCTGGATGAACCGCACGCCCCGCTCGGCCATCCGGCGGGCCAGCAGACAGTTCGCCGCAAACGTCCCCGGCTTCCGGGAGTCCGGCCCGTACAACTCAAAGCTCGATTCCGGTTCATCCGACAGGTCGGTGAGCCGGGGCACCGACGTCTGCATCCGAAACGCCATCTCGTACTGCGAGATCCGCGTTTCAATCTCCGGATCGAACGTCTGCGACTGTTTGCAGGCGTTCAGCTCCGCCAGCGTATCGAGCCACCGCCGCCGATCCCCGCGATCGAATCCGTCCGGATTCGAAAGGTACAACACAGGGTCCCCACCGCTGCGGAACTGCACTCCCTGATGCTGTGAAGGCGCGAACCCGCTCCCCCACAATCTCTGGTACAGCGGCTGCCCGTTCGGCCGGCCGCTTCCCTGCGAGATCATCACCACGAACGCCGGCAATTCCTCGGTTTCACGCCCCAGTCCGTAGGAGAGCCACGCCCCTATGCTCGGCCGCCCCGGCTGCTGGCTGCCCGTCATCAAGAACGTAATCGCCGGATCATGATTGATCGCGTCAGTGTGCATCGACTTGATGAAGCACAGATCGTCCGCCACCTGCGCCGTATGCGGCATCAGTTCGCTGACCCACGCGCCCGATTGACCGTGACGATCGAACTTGTACATCGACGGCGCGACGCACAGCTTGTCCTGATTCGCCGTCATCCCGGTCAGACGCTGGTCACCGCGCACCGACTCCGGCAGCTCTTTCCCGAACTCCTGCAACGTCCGCGGCTTGTAATCGAACAGGTCCATCTGCGCCGGCGCGCCCGACTGAAACAGATAGATCACCCGCTTCGCCCGCGCCGGCGCATGCGAGCACTTCGCGCCGGGCGCGGCCTCTCCGCCCAGCAATGAACCGAGCGCTGCGACCCCCAGCCCGGTCGCGCTGCGGCGGAAAAAATGACGCCGCGCGATGGTCTCGCCAACTGCTCCAGGTTCCATGCGTTATTCCCGGTTGAGTGTCTCGTCAAGATTGAGAATCAGGCTGACGACGGCCGTTCGCGCCGCCAGATCCGGCTGGTCGACTTCCGCGACGCTGGCTTCCCCGATTGAAGTGAATTCCCTGCCCAGTTCCGCATCGCCCGCAGACCCCGTGCGCAGTTGCCGCAGGTAACCGGTCAGCAATTCCACTTCGCGTTCGCGCGGGCTGCGGGCCAGAACGCGGCCAAAGACCTCATCAATCCACGCCGCATCCGTCGCGCCCGATGAGCCAGTCATCGTCCGCACCGCCAGCACCCGCGCCGCCTCCAGGTACGTCGGGTCGTTCATCGCCACCAGCGCCTGCAACGGCGTATTCGTCCGCGAGCGCCGCACCTGGCACGTTTCGCGGCTGGGCAGGTCAAACGCGTTCATCGCCGGCGGTTGCACAGTGCGGCGAATGAACGTGTACAGGCTGCGGCGGTACAGGTCCGCACCGTGAGACTGCTCATAGTCAGGAAACGCGCTCACCATCTCGCGCCACACGCCGTCCGGCTGGTACGGCTTCACTGAGGGTCCGCCCAGTCGATCGTCCAGCAATCCGGCCGCCGCCAGCGCCTGATCGCGCACCACTTCCGCATCCAGACGTCGCCGGGGAGCGCGGGCCAGCCAGCGATTCTCCGGATCCCGCCGATACCGCGCTTCATCCACATCCGACGCCTGCTGATAGGTCGCGCTCGTCACGATCAGCCGATGCAGTCCCTTCACGTCCCAGCCGCTCGTCACGAACTCCGTCGCCAGCCAGTCCAACAGCTCCCGATGCGAAGGCGCCGCGCCGCGTGTGCCGAAGTCCTCGGGCGTCTCCACCAGCCCCCGCCCGAAGTAAGTCTGCCACACCCGGTTCACCGCCACCCGAGCCGTCAGCGGGTTCTGCGGATCGACGATCCATCGCGCCAGAGCCAGCCGGTTCGCCGTGCTGTTCTCCGCGAGAGGCGGCAGAAAGTCGGGAACCCCCGGCGTGACCTCTTCACCGCATCGGTCATACTGCCCCCGCTCCAGAACGTAGGTCCGTCGCGGCTCGGGCAGATCCCGCATCACCATCGTCGTCACCGACTCCGCCAGAATCGCATCCCGCTCCCGCTTCAGGTCGATCAGCTTCTGGTACTCCCCCTGCGCCGCGTCGCCCAGGGCAATCAGTTCGCGGTCAATCTCTTCAATCCGCTCGCGCACCGCCGGATCAAAATAGTAGAGCGGCTGCGAATTTCCGTACCCCCGCCCATGCTCATCCACGCTGTTGAAGTAAGCGAAGAAACGGTAGAAGTCGCGCTGGCTGATCGGATCGTATTTGTGGTCGTGGCAGCGGGCGCAACCCATCGTCAAACCGAGCCATGTCGCGCTCGTCGCCTCGACGCGGTCCACCACATACTCGACCCGAAACTCCTCCGGAATAATCCCGTCTTCGTCGTTGATCCGATGGTTGCGGTTGAATCCGGTCGCAATGATCTGCTCCGGCGTTGCCTCAGGCAGCAGATCGCCCGCCAGTTGCTCCACCGTAAACCGGTCGAACGGCACGCCCGCGTTGTAGGCTTCGATCACCCAGTCGCGCCACGGCCACATCGTCCGTGGAATGTCCCCCTGGTAGCCGCCGGAGTCCGCGTACCGCGCCAGGTCCATCCACTGTGCAGCCCTCCGCTCCCCGTAACGCGGCGACGCCAGCAACTTATCGACGAAGCGCTCGTACGCCGCCGGTCCGTCATCCGCCAGAAACTCTTCCACCTCCCGAGGCGTCGGCGGCAGCCCGGTGAGATCGAGCGACACCCGTCGCACAAGCGTTGTCCGCTCCGCGCGAGCAGCCGGCGCCAGACCCGCCGCGCGCATCCTCGCCAGCACAAACGCATCGATCGCATTCACTGACCAACCGGACTCATCGCTCGGAGGATTCACCCGCACAGGAGCCTCGAACGCCCAGTGACTCCCGTACTCTGCCCCCTCGGCGATCCACCGCCGCAACAGAGCAATCTCCTCAGCAGACAACTGCCTCGGTTCATCCACCGGCGGCATCTTCATGTCCGCATCGCGGCTGCAGATCCGCGCCAGCAGTTCGCTCTGCTCGGGATGACCCGGCGAGATCACTTGCCGTCCGTCGCGCTCCCGCGTCGCGTCGTCGCGATCGTCCAGCCTCAACTCTGCGGCGCGACTCGCCGCATCCGGTCCATGACAGTGCAGACAGGCGTCGGCCAGGATCGGATACACCTCCCGCCGGTAATCGACCGCCGCATCGGCCGCTGCCGCGTGATCGCCAGACGTCGCCAGAACTGTCCAGACTGCCAGCCCGGCGAGGCCCCGGACCGTTAAGCTGAACGGAATATAGCGATCGCCCGCGGCCCTTCGAAAAAGTCTCCGGCTCCCGACCTTCCGCCCATTGCGTCTCGTTCCGAGCACTGGCATCTATGGTGCAACCTCGATAACTGATCCGCGCACGACATCCCGCACCGCCTTCGCGGCGGGACCATACCCGGGTCTGAAATCGACGGTCCTCACCGGGCGGCTTCACTCATCCCCGCCGATCACCGCTTGAACCGTTCGTGGCGGTCGATGGGGCGCATCCGCGATGGAACAAACCCTGCATCCGCAGCAGGCGCTGCAGGGCGAAACATCGTCACTCACTGCATTCGTGCCGCGATACGGACTGATCGCGGCGGAGACGACACGGCGGTTGTCCGGGGCCGCCCTTCCTCAGCACGGCCCTCTGTCGCGAATAGAACACGCACTCAGACGCATGGCTCGCTTCGCCACGCACATGCAGATGGTCGCCGCCATCCTTCTGTTCGGCACCGCTCTGCCTGTCAGCCGCATCCTCACTGCCGAGGTCTCGGTCCCGGTCGGAATCGCGCTCCGCACCGCCATCGCAACACTCGTCTTCCTCCCCTTCCTCTGGGCCAAACGCGGCGAACTCCAATCGCTGGAGCGCGGCGACTGGGTCGTCTCGCTGCTCGTCGGCTGTTCCCTGCTCGCCGTCAGCGGACTGATGCTCTGCAGCACCCGCCTGGCCCCCTGCTCCGCCATCTGCGCCGTCACCAGTCTTACGCCGGTCGTAACCGCCATCGGCGCCATCATCATTTTTCGCGACCGCCCGAGACTCCGGCAACTCCTCTGGATTCTCGCCGCCGCCGCCAGTTCGCTCATCCTCCGCTTCCTCTGCACGCGATCGACCGACGCGCTGCAGGAACTCGAATGGCTCGCCCTCGGCATCGCCTTCAGCGTGCTCGCCATCTGCTGCGAAGCGGGCGGCATCCTGCTCTGCAAGTTCGCCACCCACCGGCTCGACCCACTCACGCTCGCCGCCCTCTCCACCGGCCTCGCCGCAATCGTCGCCGTTCCGCTCGCCTGGGCCCACGCCGGCGGAGATCACTGGCTCCAGCTCTCGCCCCGCGCCGCGCTCGCCGCCCTCTGGTGGGGCGCCGGCGGCCTCGCCCTCGGAACATCGCTCTGGTACCGCGCCCTCGCCTCCACCACCGCCACCACCGCCGCCGCCTTCCTCAGCGCCCTCCCCTTCGTCACCTTCGGCCTCTCCTGGCTGATGCAGTAAGCGGCTGCCGTCCTCCACCTCGCCGCCTCAGGCGAGCCGCGCGGCGTCAGCCCGCGGATCCTCCCTCCCACCATGTCACCCTCGCCTCGGTGCGGTATAATGCGGCCGTTCCAAACCCCCCGCACGGAGGCACTCCCATGCCGAGCAAGACCAAACGAATCGATCCCCCCGCCGCGAAGATCCCCGTCCAGATGACTCGCCTGCAGCGCGAGTCCCTCGTCGAATGCACCGACTTGAAAGCCGCCGTCAAGCGAAAGCTCAGGCAAGCCGACGACGACGCGCGGGTCATCGAATTCACCGGCAAAGAACTTCGTCACATCTCCGACGAATTGTGGGGGGCCGCCGACTGTCTCCCAAGCCCGCACAGACAGCGCGTCGTCGCCGTCCAGAAGAGGGTCGACGACCTCATCGACGACTTGGACGACGAGGCCTCCGGCGTTGCGGAACTGAGAAACCGCCGCCGACCCGACACCAGCGCCGACCTGCTGTTTCAGTTCAAAATCACTTTGCTTGAATTCCGACCGGCCGTCTGGCGCAGAATCCAGGTCCGCGACGGCACGCTCGGCGACCTGCACGAGCACATCCAGCGCGCCTTCGGCTGGTGGAACTACCATATGCACCAGTTCACCATCGAAGGCGAAAACTACGGCCCTCTCCCGCCGGGTGATTTCGGGGATCTCGACTTCGGCCCCGAAGTGATCGACGAAGAGAGCGTGCGCCTGAGCCGGCTCCTCCCCCCATCGGCCAAGAAAAGAATCCGCTGGCTCTACGAGTACGACTTCGGCGACGGCTGGAGGCATGAGATTCTCTTCGAGGGCTACCCCAAACCGGACAAACGACGCAAGTACCCCCTCTGCATCGACGGCGCCCGCGCCTGTCCCCCCGAAGACTGCGGCGGCCCCTGGGGCTACGCCAACTACCTCGAAGCGCTCGCCGACCCCCGGCACGAAGAGCACGAATTCCTCCTCGAATGGCGCGGCCCCTTCGATCCCGACGCCTTCAACCCGAAAAAAGCCACCGACGAAATGCGCCGGTGACGGGACAGGTGCATCGAACGTGAACCTGGATGAGGCGGAGATTGTTGACGGAGCGGATGGCGGCGGCGATGCGGCGGAGTCCGGCGTCGAGTGCGGGGGCGGTTTTGCGTTTGGGGGGCTCGGGGGAGATGAAGTGGATGCGGTCCAAGTCGGCGGAGGCCGCGGCGAGGCGGGGGCGGAGGGTGTCGGCGGGGTCGTCGTCGGCCGCGAGGAGGAGGACTGAGGCGGGCTGGTCGAGTCCGGGTTCGGGGGGGACGCCCAGGCCGCGCGAGACGCGGGCGGCGAGATCGAGAGTGAAGAACGATTTTCCGAGGCCGGGGTCTCCGGTGAGGAGTGAGACCTTGCCGAGTGGTATGCGGTGGCTCCAGAGCCAGCGGACTGGCTGCTGGTCGACGGATTGCATGGTGTGAAGGGTGATTCGTGCGGGGGATTTGGGCATCGGGCGCGCGTTTGGGCTGATGATTGGTGCTTGCGCATTAGCGACCGGGGTTGCGCGGGGAGGGGGTTGATTTCGGAATGGGGAAGTCGACTCCTCGAAATCGCCGGCCAATGCTTCCAACTTCCCACCCGCTTCCGCCCTGACTCGCGGGCACCGGATTACGATCGAAGTGAAGTGTTTCAGCCTACATAATCGAACAATGGCGCGACCTCGCTCCGGTGTGTCGGTCTTGAGAGGGTTTGGCGCAGCTGAAAACTTCATCGGCCTACTTGCCCGATGCTCGTTGCGCGATTTTCGAGTTGCACTCGGTCGCGATCACCGGTTGGAGAATTGCAGCGGAATCGTTGCAGCGACGCGTTTGAAGCGGCTCGAATTGTTCTGCTGAATACTGAAAGCGGATTGATTGGTCACATTGGAGACGCGAATCGGCGAGGTTTTCCTTCGCTCATGACCGTGCTCGAACTACACACGTAGTGGCTGGCATCCGCTCACACTGTGGGTCAACAGCCGTTCCGAGCAGACTTTCAAGAGTCTGGTTCGCACGATGGCGTCGCATGCAGCACATGTAACGTGCCTCGTTGCTACCACAATGGACCTCGGACTGTTGGTCAAATATAATCGCGATGTCTCAGTCAACCGACTTTCGAGCGCCTAACTTTTCTTGCACGTGATCCTGGAATCGGCCCGATGAGAAACCTCTCAATGCTCCGCCTTTGTTGCGCGGCCAGATCGGAATGGTAGCAAGGGACCGCCGGGGCATAATGAATTCGTCGGCCGGTCGGTAACCGAGAAGGCATCCGACCATGAATAACGACGCGCATGCGGTGTCAACGTTAATCGTGCTCGGTTCGCCTTCTCCCGGTGCTCGGTACGAACTCTCAAAACGCCGGACAACTGTCATCGGCCGTGATGTCAACTGCGACATTATCCTTCGCCACCCGGCGGTCTCCCGTCATCACGCCCTGATTGTCGGCGAGGATGGTCAATTCTTTCTTGAGGATACCGGCAGTCAAAACGGCACATTCGTCAACGGAAGTCGGGTTGCCACGAGAATTTGTCTGCAAGATGGTGACCGCATCGATCTAGCCGATGTGCCGCTGATCTTCTTCCGGGCCGCCGAATTTGACACCGACGAAGAGTCGACAGTCACTTTCCCGCCTCGTACAACGCAGGATCAGCAACCCGCTGCGAATGTCGAGTCCGGCACGGATGTCCTGCTTCCGCTGGTGCTGAATGTTGCAGGCGTGGACCAACTGCAGGGTCGCCTCGATTTGCTGTTGCAGATCACGCGACAGCTCGGCAGCAGCCTGGCGGTGACGGACATTCTGCCGAGAGTCCTCGAGCTCCTGTTTCAGATGTACCCGCAGGCCAACGAAGGACAGATTGATCTGGTTGATACCGACGGCCGACTGACAGTAGTCGCAGAAAAGCGAGGTCGCGAACGCGAACCGACTGTGCGTTCCGGTGCGCTCATCGAGGCCGGAATGGTCCGCGAAGCGATTGACGGCAGACGCAGCATCTTGCGCTCATCCGACTCCTCTGGGAAGGATGCAAGAAACGAGGCCGGCAATTCGACGATGTGCGTCCCGGTCATCGCTCCACCGGAATTAGATCTGGGAGCGATTCTGTTACACACGAGCGATGCGTGTCACGGATTCAACAGCGAAGACGTGGAATTGGTGTCCACGGTAGCCATTCTGACCGGACAGGCGCTAAGCTACGCTCGTGCACACGAAATCGTTCTGCGGCACACATCTGCGCAGCGACACTTGGACGCTGCCCGCAGCATCCAGCTGGGAATGCTCCCCCGGCAGTCTCCAACGGTCCCGGGGTACGTCTTCTGTAACCACTATGTGGCGGCCGACCGTGTCGGGGGAGACTATTTCTTCTACGAACGTCTGTCCAACAGACGCGTCATTTTCGGTGTCGCGGATGCCTCAGGCAAGGGGCTCCCGGCAGCAATCAAGATCTCACGGCTCGCGGGAGAGGTCCGGTTCCGGATCTCGACGTCGCGAACTCTCAAGTCCGCACTGAAACGACTGAATCAGTTCGTGCTTGAGTTCGCCGATGCCGGTTTCATCACCCTCTGCGTCGGCGTGCTTGATCCGCGCAGTCACACGTTGACAGTGGCCAGTGCAGGTCACATGCCGCCACTGCGTCGGTCAGGGGCCTCTTGCGAGGTCGAAGAACTGCCCATTCCGAATGGCAGTCTGCCTTTGGGAATTGAACCTCAACCGGAGTTCCATCCCGTGCGATATGGTCTGGAGCCGGGTGATGAAGTCCTGATCTATACCGATGGAGTCACCGAGGCCATGAACTCGCAACGCGAACTCTACCGCAAGACGCGGCTCATTGAGGCGATTTCCAGGAGTGAGGTTGGAATCGAAGCCGTGCTGGCCACGATTGTCCGGGATCTGGAGTCGTTTCGAGCTGGCGCAGCCCCGAGCGATGACACCTGTATGGTCGGGCTGCAAAGACTGTCAGCTTGAGGCTCGACACGCCTCTCGGTCAGGCATGAATGAATGTCGTACCGTCAATGCCTCAAGCGCTGTTCCCGGGTCACGTCTCGCGCAGTTGCAATAAGCGGTCGAGTCCGGTGACCTGCAGAACGTCGCGCACGTCCGAAGAGGCGTTAAACAACTCAACCGACAACCCACGGTTTTTCAGTGACACCATGAGTCCCAGCATACCGCTGGGCATCATCTTCACCCCAGTTAAGTCGAACGCGATCGTCTTGCAGTCACATTGGTCGACCAGTTCGTACAACTGTTCGCGGTAAGCGGCAACCGACACTTCCCCGGGAACATCGACGCCGCCAAAACCAACAACGGTCAGCTCTCCTGACTGATAGACGTGCAAGATGTTATCTGGCGCTGGCCTGTCGTTGAGCAGATCGGAATCATCTGTGGATGGCTCGCCAGGCCCGTCAAAGATTGAATCGTCAGGCATGGTTATCACCTCAACAGGAATAGGTTCCGCCGAGGGGCATCCCGATGGTCTCGCGCCCGAATTGGTGTCCCACGTGGGCTCAAAGAAGCTCGAAGACCATTGACTGCAGCGAAAGTCACCGCTCGTGCCGGTGTTGATTCCCCGCCCATGAGCACGGCGGGGGATCTGCTGTCAGGCTCCCGTTCTCGATGGATTCACCATCTCGCTGCCGATGGACTCTTCTTTATTGTCCACTGATGGCATGCTGATGTCGAGCCGAAAACTGCCCAGGCGAAGCAATGGCGGCGTCCCGCTGTCTCCCTCGTAGCAAATGTGGCGACCGGCGTTCAACCGGGCGTCATAGAGGGACAGACCCTGATCAAGACAACGACACAGGTTGTGATTGAATTCACGCTGCCCCCCATTTACCATCTGCGCAAGTTGCAGCATTTCTTCAAGCACGTTCGAAGCTCGCATCTGCAACGGGGCCACCATGTACGGAATATCGCAGCGCCATGCGCAGGCAGGAGGCGAATTCAATCCGCAGGAGGCACGATTCTTCGAACTTTCGATCGATCTGCTCTGCCTGATCGATCATGAAGGTATTGTGCGCCATCTGAACTCCGCGGTCGAGCGAATTCTGGGATACTGCCCGGTCGAGATCATCGGACGTTCGTTTCTCGACTACGTCCATCAGGAAGACCGGCGGCGGGCCCTCCTGGAGTTCGGCCAAATCAAATCCGGTCAGGATTCACGTGCATTTGAGTGTCGCGTGAGACGCAAGGATGACCTTTATGTTTGGCTGTCGTGCAGTTGTACTGCGCCCCCGGACGGGGAACCGCTTATCTTTGCAGTTTGCCGTGATGTGACACGGCGCAAGGAAGCAGAGGAGGCACATCGAGCGGCTGAGCACCGGCTGCAGCAGATTCTCGACAACACGTCGGCGGTGATCTACGTCAAACAGTTGGATGGCCGATACCTGCTCGTCAACCGTCGGTTCGAACTCCTGTTCAACGTGACGCGCGAACAGGTGCTCTCCATGACGGATGAGGATCTGTTTCCGAAGGAGATGGCTGAGGCCTTCCGTGCCAACGACCAACGTGTTGCTGAAACTGGAGAGGTCCTCACGCTCGAGGAAGTTGCTCCGCATCCTGACGGCGCGCACACGTACGTCTCAGTGAAGTTCCCGCTGCGTGATGCATCAGGACACTTGTGTGCAGTTGCCGGAATCTCCACGGACATCACCCAACGTGCACGTGCGGAAGAGACGTTGGCCGCCACGAAGAGTCGACTGGAGATGATACTCAACGCGATAAGTGATGGTGTGATCGGAATCGGACCGACAGGCGAGATTGCGTTCCTCAACACCGCTGCCGAGCAGCTCCTCGATGAAGACAGCTGCGCTCACGGCGCCTCGCCCAATCCGGACACTCGAAATCTGATCGATTCGCTTCAAGACGTCGAACTAGAGAATGGTCGCGGCTCCCGCCAGATCGAACTGCAACGCGGGGATGGAAGCAGCATCCATTTGCAGTGCACCGTCCAGTCCGCTCTCAAGCAGGGACAGTTCGCGGGGACGGTGATCACTTTACAAGACGTCTCGGCTCAACACGAACGACGGATTCTCGAACTGGACATGCAGTCGGCACAAATCGTGCAGCGGACGCTCCTTCCGAATCAGCCCCCGCAGATGACCGGCTTGGAAATTGCCGGAGCCGTTTACCCGGCCAGCCTCTTATGTGGTGATTACCTGGACTTCATACGACACAGTGAAGATGAGATCAGCACGGTCATCGCGGACGTCACGGGCCATGGCTTTGGTCCGGCCATGCAGATGGTAGACGCCCGTTCGTATCTGCGGGCAATTCTTGAAAGCGAATCCTGCCCTGCGGCCGCCTTGCAGCGACTGAATCAATACCTCATGCGTGACCTTGTCGAAGGATCGTTTACGACCATGTTCCTCGCGCGCTGGAATGCCACACAGCGACAGTTGACCTACGCAGCGGGCGGCCATGAAGCGTGGCTGCTGCAACACGACGGCACACTACAGAGCCTGCAGACCACGGGCCTCGTCCTCGGAGTCGACGCCGACGCCAGCTTTCAGCGTGTCGGCCCACTCAAGATCAACTGTGGCGATGTACTGCTGCTGGTGACCGACGGTGTGTTCGAGACAATGTCTGCCGGGCGGGAACTGTACGGCTGGCCACGAACGCTGACTGCCGCTCAGGCGCTACGGCACAAGTCGGCCGCTGAGATCGTAGATGGTCTCTACCAGGAGACACGGGATTTTGCCGGGAACCAGCACCAGGCGGACGACGTGGCCATCGGCATTGTCAAGGTCTTGTAGGACAGACTCCGATCGACTGCACCGGGTGCCACTCTACGCCGTTAGCAGTATCTTGGGACTGTTTGCCGTAAGTCGTTTGATCTCAATGAACCTGGGCCAAGAAACCCCTTGATTTTCGAACTCTCAGGTTTCCGCTTGGCTTGGATGCGATGGTTTTCTTCGTGCGGCTGACTTCAGTCGAGCTGTACGCTCGCCGCAGTTCAATGCAACGCGAAGCGCATTGTAATACATTAATGTCATACAACTTTCGTCAATCTAAGTCTTCGAATGGTTAGCACCGCCGGCTTGCCCAGCAGTACGAATCCCCAACACCACACTTGCACCCCAGACCCAGGCACCAAGCCGCCACAGGGCGTAATCGCAACGGTCTCCCGGGCAACCCTTCACCCCCCGCGCCGCCCATCGGCTTTGCGGTCGGCGTCCATTGACCGCC
>ERZ869936.1514-NODE-1514-length-16345-cov-12.794475_pt1 | contig 16345 bp, 12 predicted proteins | sample MGYA00520876_ERZ869936 | MGnify/ENA primary metagenome ERZ869936 (study PRJEB32218, sample SAMN09650985) | biofilter metagenome | isolation source: enrty point of leading RO module | place: Saudi Arabia: Thuwal, RO plant located on Red Sea | collected 2016-02-17...
GAAAGGTAGATGTGTTTTTATATGGCGGTTGTGCAACGGCTACCGCTGTTAGCAGTAGGCCTTCTGTCCTCCGTCCTTGCAAACCATTATCGTTGTTCAGTTTCACTGTCATTGTCTTTGTCGTGCTGGGTTGTGCGGTTGAGTATTTTTTATTTTCAGAAGGGAGGGAGATTTTTTTTAATTCAATTTTGTCTGCGTGGGAAAGGTGGAAGCTCTTTTGCAAGCTTTGGACTGTGCTTGGGCTTGTGCGGCTTGCAAATGTGCTTACACCTGTGCGTTGATTAATGGTCATGTCTTTGTCCAGCTCCGCTTTTTAGAATAAACTCGCTGCTGATTAAATAAGCACCTTCGGCAACAACTATATCGCCTAGTTTTAACCCTGATGTAATTTCAATCCAAAATTTATTTTCTGCTCCTGTTTCTACCATGCGTTGCTCAAATGTGTTGTCATGCGCCAATACCCAAACGGTTTTCATTTTTTCCAAGAGCACTGCCGATTTAGGAACTGTTAAAATATTTGCAATTGATTTTTCGGGAATGACAGATACCAATGTTCCGGGAATGAGTTTACCGCTTGAATTGGTTACTCTGATTTTGAGCAAATGAATTCTTTTTCCTTCTTCTACAATCGGGTTGTTGTAAACCAAAATGCCTTTATAAACTTCTTCGGGATTGCTTTCGCTGAAAACCTGAAAAATTTTGTTTTCTGCAATACCTGAGATTTCATTGGAATATAACTGTGCTTCAACCCAAACCTGATTGAGCGAAGTGATTTTTAAAAGCGAGCTCCCTTCATCCACATACATTCCCTCAGTGATGTTTACTTCGGTTACATAGCCCGCTTCGGGGGAATAAAATGTAATGAGGGGACTTGCCTTGCCTGATGCTGCCAGTTCGGAAATTTGTTTTTCGGTTAAACCCCACAAAAGCAATTTATTCTTTGCGGCATTTAAAAAATCGTTGGTGACTTTTGATGTTCCGCTTGTTGTTTTTGATTTTTCGAGCAAAGACAAGTATTCTTTTCCATCGGCTTGTAGCTGCTCACTGTAAATGCTGTAAAGCGGACTTCCATTTTTAAGATATACGCCAGTAGTTTTAATAAATAGTTTATCAATTCTGCCTTTTACGCGGCTGCTGATGGTTTTTACTTGGTCTTCATCAATGGCAACTGTTCCTATAATACTTGAAGCAGATGTAATGTTTCTCGCTTTAACTGTATCGGTTTTAATACCTGCTAATTCTTGTTGTCGTTTGTCTATGGTGATGAAATTGCCTTGCTGACCTGCATGTATATTTTCTTTTTTCTCCACTTTGATTAAAGACATATTGCAAACGGGACAAGCACCGGGTGTGCTGCTCACAACGCTTGGGTGCATGGGGCATGTATAATAACTATCTGATGTTGCCTCATGATTTTCGTGTCCGTTTTTGCAGGCTGCAAGAATGAATATTGAAATCAGAATGGTTGAATAAATAAATTTTCTCATGTCAGTTTGCATTTAAAAATGTTTCGCTGTCGGTCATCAATCCTGCCTCTTTAGCAATTTCTTCATTGGGAGACAGTCCGCTTTTTATAGTTATCATTCCGTTGGTGCTCGTTCCTGCAATTACTTTTCGTAACTGAAATATTCCTGTGCCGCTTCGGGTAGTATCGGTTTTTACCCACACATAAGCATTCAATCCTGTTTTGTAAACTGCCGATGAAGGAACTTGTAAATTTCTGCTGTCACTTAATGCAAATTGTGCGGTAATAAGCGAATTTATCTTCAGTGAATTGTTTGCGTTGGGTAGCACTATTCTAACTCTTGCAAAACGCTGGTTGGCTTCTTCAAAAGTTTGTTCAATCAAACCAACTTTTCCTTTGAACGTTTTTGAAGGATTGTTTTCAGAAACTATTTCTACTGATTGATTTTCATGAATTTGATTGGCAGATTGATTAGAAACAGAAACTAATGCCCAAACTTCCTGTAAATCGTTTACGCTGAAAAGTGTTTGCCCTTCGTTTACATACATGCCTTCACGAATTTGCGAAGCGGATGCAGCATAAGAATTTTCATTGTTTGTGTTTTGCGTCATATTCATTGTGTTCATGGCAGAATTATTCTTTGTGCCAGAATTTTGCTGTTGTGATTGCTCTGAGAAAAATACATAACCGTTAGCAGGGCTGTAAAAAGGCATAGTTAAAGCTACTGTTCCATTTTTTTCTAACTGCGCAATTTGATTGTCGGTAATTCCCAACAAACGAAGTTTTTCTCTTGATTTTTCTATTAAACTATTTTCGTTATTAGATTTCAGGATAAAGAGATGTTCTTCCTGAAAGGTGCGTAATTCGGGGCTGTATATGTCCATGATCTTATCACCTTGCTTTACATATTGGTTACTGAATTTAACATACAGTTTTTCAATTCTGCCACTGAAACGGGCTGCAACAGATTTGTTTCTGTTTGGGTCGGTAGTGATGTAACCTTGTGCTTTTATTATATCACCGTTGATGCCTGATTGCAATTTTACAGTAGCTTGTCTTGATAAAACTTGTTTGCTTGGAGATACGGCTTGAATAAGTTCTTCCTCGACCAAAACCAATTTCATTTTACAAATTGGGCAGTTGCCGGGTTGGTCGCTGATTATTTCGGGGTGCATAGGACAGGTGTAGACTGCACCGCTGTGTTGCTCATGGCTGATTTCCTGCTGATGATTTTCGTGTTTGTTTTTGCATGCTGACAACACTGTAAATATCAACAGCAAACCAAAGAAGCCGATGCTATTTAATTTCCTTTTCGTATTCATAATCGGCCTCTAATTTTAAGATGTTGAACAATTTGTCATATGCTTCCAATTTTTTCATCAGCAACATTTCCCATGCATCGAGCAGCACAAAAAAATCGCCTGTGTTTTGTTTGTATGCAAGCAGGTTGGCTTGCAGGTTGTTTTCATAAGCGGGAATAATGTTTTTTATGTAGCTCTGATATTGTGCGTTTTCGTAATTGAGCATGGTGAGCTTTTCGGATAACATTCTTTTTGCCATCAGTTCCATTGTTAGTTTTTCCTGTTCCATTGACTGGATTTGAAAGCCGATGGATTTGGTTTCGGAGGAATACATTTTTGACGACCAAGGAACGATGGGAATTGTCATCATTCCCATAATTGACCATTGGTTGGGCATGCCAAACATCTGCATGTGTTCTGCCCGAATGCCAAAATCGGGGCGCACACCGATTTTCATCACACGCTGTTCCAACTTCATAGATTGAATGTATTTGTTGACTGCGATAATGTCACTACGATTGGAAACACTTGCAGTATCAGTAATGCTGAATGAATAGTTAACCGGTGAAATGAGTGTATCAATCTGAAAGGGCGTATTTACATCTCGCACCATAAGGATATTCAGCCCGATGTTGCTTTCAGCGATAAATCCATCCAGCATTAAAAGCATATTGCCTAATTCAGCCAAACGTGCCTTGGCTTTGTAAATGGTTTGCAGTTGCGATTGGTTGTTGCTGAATTTTTCCTCGGCTGTGGTAAGTAACAGTTTAAGTAGTTCTTCGCTTTCTTTTAAAATGTCTTGCTTCTTTTCCGTTACATAACGGTTGTAATACAGAATTTTTGCTTCTCGCCTCAACTCGTTTTTTGTCCAGTCGCTTTTACTTTTCTCAATTTCAGCCAGCGAATTGATGTAACTTTTTCTTGCGTTCAGCTTGCTTGTGTTCGGTATCATTTGTTCAAGGGAAAAAGTAATTCCCGCCTGGTTCATCGGGTCGTTTTTTTCATTCAGCATCATCAGGTTGTATGGGAACCGCATAACCCCCGTTGAAAAAGTGGGCGGCATCCATGCTTTTGCACCGTCAGCTTTAGATTGCAGCGACTGAATGTTGTATTGATACTGAATAATGGACGGGTAATTGGTTTCCACCTGCTGCAACAGTTTTTCCAATGAAATGTGCGTGGTGTCCTGCGCTTGTGCCTGAAGCAAGGCAAGACACAAATAAATTGTGAGGGCAATTATTTTCTTCATGACTTTAAATTTTTTAGTTCGTAAAAAGTCCACAATCCACCCAGACCGTCAATTATTCCAAATGATAAAAAATGCCAATCGGCTTTACCTGACAGTATGAGGTAAGCAACCACCACCGGAGCAACGAAGCGTGTTTGTGTTGTGTAAATTGCGAATTGAATATTCCCCGAAAATGCCGAACGGATGTAGTAATAGGAAGAACACATCAGCACAAAACCCAATAGGTTCAACCAAGGTTCACCAGATACAGGAAGATTGAATATGGGTAAAATGTAGTGGGGTATAAAAAGCAGAACTATTCCCATTACAAGGGAATAAATTCCGAAGATTAAAATGCTTTTGTTTGCTCGGTTCATTTGGATATGTGTTTAAGAATAAAATCAACTCTTTCCTCCGGTGGTAATACCGGAACATGCACAATGGGGCAAGGATAACTTTCATAAACTTCTATAATGAACTTATGAATACGGATTTGTTCCGCCTCATCTTCCCTGCGCGCGTAATCATTCACTAATGGCAGGCGGTCTAAAATGAACACCTTTTTGTAGCAATACTTATTGCATTGCTCCACCAAACGAGGGTCATACTCTAATCCTAAAAAAAGATAATATGCCATTGCATCGGGTAAAGCCCTGTCTAAAAACACCAACTCATTTACATCAAGTTTTCCTTCTTCCTCAATTTGCATGTTAAGCACTCCTAATTGAAACTCTTTTTTGTTCTGTCGGATTTCTTCAACTGTTCGTCCCGATATTTTTTGTGTATCAATGTAGTGCCGTGCATGTTCAATAGTTGTTTTGTAACCTCTTTGGGCAAGCAGGTTTACTACCGTTGTTTTCCCCGTGCAGGGACCTCCGGTAATTACATTCCAGTTGGTAATGATTTCTTTGTGTTTCATAGATGTCAATTCTTTAATTCAAATTCTTCTTTCTGATTAAGGACAGGAATTTCACTATCCCATTTATAAACTTCTTTTATTTTTTCCTGCAATCCCTTTGCGCCATCCGCTTCGCTGTGGACAATAAAAATTTTATCCGGTTTGGATTGCAGTTTTCTCATCCAGTCAATCAATCCATTTTGGTCGGCATGACCGGATAATCCTTCAATATTTTCAATATGAGCTTTTACTGCATAGAATTTACCTCTCATCTTGATTTCAGATGCACCTTCAAGTAAAGCTCTTCCTCTTGTTCCTTCCGCCTGAAAGCCAACCAACAGAATAGTTGCGCTTTCATCGCCTAAGTATTTTTCAAAGTAAGTAAGCACTCTGCCTCCTGCCGCCATTCCGCTTCCGGCAATAATTATTTTAGGTGTATTGTCTTCTGCAAGTGCAAAAGTTTCATCAACACTTTTAATACGCTTTATGGTGTTGCACATTTCAGAACATTCATCGGTGGAGAGTTTATGCCAATCTGTATTTCTATGAAAAACTTCCAAAACATTTCTTCCCATAGGACTATCCATATAAATAGGTATATCGGGAATTTTATTGGTCTTTTTTAACTGCCAAAACAGATACATGAGTAACTGTGTCCGCTCTACCGAAAAGCTGGGTATGATGATAGTGCCGTTTCTTGCCATACACCGATTAATAAGTATTTCCAAGCTGTTGATAGCTGGTTCGGCAGGATGAAGGCGGTTCCCATAAGTGGCTTCAACAAATAGTATATTTGCTTTTTCAGGCCTATCAGGTGGAAACAAAAGCGGGTCTATCTCTCTGCCAATGTCACCGGAAAAGACCAATGTTTTATCGCCAAGTTGTAATTCAATAAATGTAGCTCCAATAATGTGCCCGTTGTATCGGAAACGGTATCGGATATGCTCGTTTATGTTTATCCATTCATTGAGCAGTTGAGGTTGAAAAAGCGGTAAAGTTTTTTCCACCTCCGATAAGCCATAAAGCGGCAAAGCGGGTTTGTGTTTTGAGTAGCGGAATTTGTTCGCTCTCATGGCATCTTCTTCCTGAATTTTTGCGCTGTCCTTTAATATTATTTCAGCAATCTGTAAGGTAGGTGAAGTGCTGTTAATTGTTCCACTAAAACCATACTTCACTAACAACGGCAGGTAACCCGTATGGTCTAAATGTGCATGTGTTAGTAATACTATATCAATAGTTATCGCTGAAACGGCTAATGGTTGCCAATTTAGTTTCCGGAGTTCTTTAAGCCCTTGGAACAGGCCGCAGTCTATCAGTATTTTTTTACCGAAGGCAGTGACAAGATACTTTGAACCGGTAACTGTTCCGGCTGCGCCTAAGAATTGAATTTCGATTTTATTATAGTTCATCGTCAATGTTTTTTATTTGTAATAGTCTTTTCTGAAAATGTTTGACACAATGCGGCACATTCATCCATTACTTTTTGCAAGCGGGGCGGTTTTACGCCAATGCTTTGCAGTGTAGCATGATTGTGATGCATGGTTTTACACAGCACTATTTTTTTGTCTAATAATTGTTGTTTTTCTCTTTGGGTTAACATAGTTAAACAGGTTACAGGGTGCAAGCCCGAACCATCAATCCAATCTTTCAATCCATTGTTTTTTGGATAATCCCAACCCACCAAATTCATGTTCATGCACTTGCCGTATTGAGCCGCATCTTCAGAAAAGCGGGTGTTGGTCATCACCCAACCCTGATGGAATTTTTCGGCATGACCATCCAACTGCTTCCATTGCTTTTCCACATCCAAAAATCTTGACTGTATGTAGAGTGGGATTTTTACATCGCAAACATAGCCCTGCCGATTATGGAATTTGCACTCAATCATAAAATGGTGTTCGTCTTTTTCGGCAATCACATCTATTTCATGGTTTACACAATGCCCTTTTACAATTACTCCCACTTGAGTTTTGTAACCTCTATGTTTTAAAAGTTCTCCAACAAATTGCTCAAAAGGAAAACCGGAAGGACCCAACTCCATAATGGCTTGTTTGAGTTTATAACGTGCTGCTGCTGGGCGAGAGTAATTTCTTAACAATCGAAATGCTGTTTTATAAATCTTTCGTGTTGACATTCCTTCTACCAGCATTTCAATTACTTCATGGGTAATTTCATCCGCTTGTTCGTTAGTGGCTCCCGAACGCAGCAAAGATTGTTTCAGCTTTCCTTTGTTGAACGGGGCTTTGTTACCGGATGCTTTGGTGATATTTATATTTTCAGCATTAATCTTCATCGTGAATGATATTTGTTCGTTTTAAAATTTGAATAACCAAAAGTGAAATCGAAGCAGAAATGATAACAACCAACCAGTCTTCCATTTTCAGGGACTGAACATTCAATGCTTCACGAGCCGGTGGAATAAAAAAAACGGAAATCACAATTAACCCGCTTGTAAGCAGCGCATACCATACATACTTATTTCGGAATACCTCTGATTTTGTAAAAGATGTTTTGACCGATGCCATGTTGAACACATGGAACAACTGGCAAACAATGAGGGTAAAGAACAAAATGTTGTTGCAGAGTTTTGGGTCAAAGTGTTCCCCAGTATGCATAACAAAGTGACTAAAGAAAACTGCTCCTAATGTGCAAACAGAAATGATTGCCGCATAAATCCACACAGCATACCATTGTTTTGTTTTTAAAAGCGGCTCGGAAGGATTACGGGGTTTGTGTTTCATCACAAAGGGATTGCCCTCGCTTACGCCCAATGCCAGTGCGGGTAACACATCCGTTACTAAATTGATGAACAAAATTTGCAGAGGAAACAGCTGAAAATGGAGATTGGATAAGGCAGCCAAAGACACCACAAACAATTCGCTCATGTTGCAGGAAAGCAGATAAATCACAAACTCCTGAATATTGCTAAAAATGACACGACCTTGTTTAATTGCGTGAACAATGGACGAAAACTTATCGTCTTTCAATACCATGTCGGAAACTTCCTGTGCCACTTGTGTTCCTCTCACACCCATTGCAATGCCGATGTCTGCCTTTTTTAAAGCCGGGGCATCATTTACGCCATCGCCTGTCATGCCCACAATATTCCCTTTCTCCTGTAATACGGTTACTAAATCCAATTTGTGAGTGGGCGTTACCCTGGCAAAAACGGATGTATTGAGCCAGTGTGTTTTTTCTTTTTCGCTCAATTGGGAAGCGGGTTTCATCTCTTTTCCCACCACAGGCGTATTGTTTTCAGAAATGCCTAACTGATTTGCTATGTAATTTGCGGTGGCAGGGTGGTCGCCTGTAATCATCACCACTTTAATACCGGCATCCTTACATTCATGGATAGCATCAAGCACATCTTCGGCAGGCGGGTCCATCATTCCGTAAAGGCCGGCAAAGACCAAATCAGTGGTGAGTGAAATATCTTTTGATGGAGTTTCTTTATACGATCCGGCTATTACCCGTAAACCAGATGCAGCCAATTGTTCTGATTTTTCTTTCCAATGCTTCCTTGTCTCTTCATCAAGCGTTTGTATTTCAGAACCGATAAGAATGCGGTTGCACTGTTGAATAATTTCTTCCGCTGCACCTTTGGCATACACAACAAAGCGATTGTTGTCTTCATGTAGTGTAGCCATCATTTTCGTTTCTGATGAAAAAGGAACTTCATTTATTTTTGGAAAGTGCTGCCGTAATTGCTCAATATTCTTACCATTTTTGTGTGCATACTTTAATAAGCCCGTTTCAAGTGGGTCGCCAATTTCGATAATGTTGTTGCCAGTTATCTGTATGGAAGCAGTATTACACAAAACAGCGATTTGCTGCATGATATTTTTATTCTCTTCAGAGGTTCCATCAGCAGGAACTAAATCTGTAACCTCAATTTTGTTTTGAGTAAGTGTGCCTGTTTTATCGGTGCAGATAACTGTTGTTCCTCCTAAGGTTTCAACGGCAGCCAGCTTTTTTACAATTACTTTATGCTTTGCCATTTTCATCATGCCTTGTGCCAATGCGAGTGTTGCTACAATGGGTAGCCCTTCGGGAATAGCGGCTACTGCAAGGGCAATAGCGGTTTCAAGCAATTCAACATAATCGCCATGTGTGAAAAGACCCACAACAAAAATCAACACTACTAAAGCAACAGTGATGTAAATCAGTTTACGACTGAAAACCTGTAATTTCTTTTCAAGCGGTGTGGCTGATTGCTCTGCTCCCTGAACGAGATGTGCAATTTTGCCTAATTCGGTTTGCATTCCTGTAGCCACCACCAGGGCGGTTGCATTTCCGTTGGTAACGAATGTTCCTTTGTGTAGCATATTGATGCGGTCTGCAAGTGGCACATCTTCCGAAAGTTTGTTTGCGATTTTTTCAACAGGCATAGCTTCGCCTGTGAGCGATGCTTCATTTACTGAAAGTTGCGTTGCATTAATAATCCTTGCATCGGCAGTAATCATATCGCCTGCCTCAACAAATAATATATCGCCCGGAACGACTTCTTCGGATGAAATTTCCTTGAGCTTACCATCCCGAAAAACTTTTGCAGGAACGCTTGCCATCTTTTTAAGTGCATTCATAGAGCGTTGCGCCTGCATTTCCATCCAAAAACCAATGATGGCATTAATCAAAATGACAAGCAGAATGGCAGTTGTATCTAAATACTCCTGAAACCAAAAAGACATTGCGGCTGCAAAAAGCAACAGATACACCATGAGGTTGTTGAACTGTGATAAGAGAATTTTCAACGGGTGTTTTCCCTTGTCAGATTGAATGGTGTTGCTGCCGTATTTTTCAATGCGGCTTTTTGCTTCGGATGTGCTTAACCCAAATTCGGTATTGCTTCTAAATGCTGCAATTAGTTCATTTACTGAAATGTTATATGTTTCTTTAACCATCATACTACTCATCTAAGTCGGTTAAATATTCCACTTTGCCATGCTTGGCTACTTCTCTTTCTTTCACCATTTGATAAACTACGGGCAAAACAATCAAAACAAAAAGTGTAGAAGTAATCAATCCGAACACAAATGGAATGGTGATGGGTTTCATTACATCGCTACCTACACCCGTTGCCAAAAGGATAGGCATTAAACCCAACATGTCTGCCATCACGGTCATCAGTTTTGGGCGAACACGCATTACTGCACCTGAAAAAACAGCCGTTTTTATATCCTCTGGTGTAAGTTCTGCACTTTTCTTTTCTTCTACTTTATCCCGAATGGCCTCATTCAAATAAACAAGCATCAACACACCTGTTTCTACTGCAATGCCGAAAAGAGCAATGAAACCAACTGCTACCGCCACCGAAAAATTAACCTCGAAAAAATACATGGAATAAACGCCACCAATTAATGCAATAGGAATACTGGAAAGCACAATGAGCATTTCCTTTACAGAATGAAAAGTGAAATACAACACAAAAGCGATGATGAGAAGGGTGATAGGAATGATGATTTTTAATCGTTTTTCTGCACGGACTTTATTTTCATATTGTCCGCTCCACTCAATGAAATAACCATTGGGTAGTTTTTTAAAATCAGCATCAATTCTTTTTTTGGCATCACTTACCACGCTTCCCATATCTCTTCCACGCACATTGAACAAAACCGTTCCCCGAAGCATGGCATTTTCTGAATTTATCATGGGTGGTCCTTCAGAAAATTCAATATCTGCAACTGCCGAAAGTGGAACAACGCCATAGTTAGCCGTTTGAATAGGAGTCCTTTTAATTTCCGCTATATCACTTCTGAAATCCTGTGCCAATCGCATCGACACGCTGAAACGTTGCCGACCTTCAACGGTTTGCGTCAGCGGCATTCCACCCAATGCCATTTCTATAATCATGTTTACTTCTTCAATGGAAAGATTATAGCGGGCAATTTCTTCACGATTGATTTTTATGTCGAGATATTTTCCTCCGGTTAATTGTTCTACATATAAGTCTGCAAGCCCTTCAATACCCTGCAATGATTTTTCAATTTGTCGGGAAATGTTGTAGATGGTATCTAATTCTTGTCCATAAATTTTTATACCGATATCTGTTCTCACTCCGGTTGAAAGCATGTTGATACGGTTGATGATGGGCTGTGTCCAACCGCTTGTAACACCTGGTATCTGCACCTTATCGTTTAACTCTGTGATGAGTTTTTCGGTAGTCATTCCTTTGCGCCATTCCGATTTTGGTTTCAGTAGAATAATACTTTCAATCATACTCATTGGTGCGTTGTCCGTAGCGGTATAAGCTCTTCCTGCTTTTCCCAATACGTTTTCCACTTCGGGAATCGTCATGATGAGTTTGTCCTGCACTTGCAAAATGCGCTTGGCTTCATTGTTGGATACATCGGGAAGCGTTACTGGCATAAACAACAATGAACCTTCATCCAACGGAGGCATAAACTCAGAACCCAAACGCAACACAAACGGAATGCTTCCTAAAACAATCAAAATGGAAATAGCAACAACTGTTTTTTTCCAACGCTGACAGAGGCGCAAAACGGGGCTGTAAATTTTGATGAAAAAGTTTGCAATAGGATTTCTGCTTTCCGGAACGAGTTTGCCATTCATCAGTGAACGCAAGAGCATGGGCACGATAAACAAAGCAACAATGGCAGAACCAATCATTACAAATGTTTTTGTGAATACCAATGGAGAAAATAATTTCTTCTCTTGACCTTCTAAAAAGAGTATGGGTGCGAAAGAAATAAGCGTAACTAAAATGGAAAAGAAAACAGCCCTTCCAACGGTGCGTGAAGAACGCTCAATAATTTTGATGCGTTCTTCTTCGTTTAATTCTTTGGTATTTCCAATTCTTTGCTTTTCCATTATTCGTCTGTTTTTAAAACTGCCTTTACCAAACCTTTGTAGGCATTTTCAGTCATTACAATTCCTGCATCTACCAAATCGCCAATTGCAAGCGCAATACCACCCAATGACATGATGTTGAGAGAAATGCCAAAAAGTTTTACCAACATAAATCCGATTAAAACCGATAAGGGAATAGTGATTATTGCAACTGTTGCACTACGCACATGAAATAGAAATAGCAACACAACAAGTGCTACTACAATAATTTCTTCAATTAATGCTTCTTTTAAAGTAGCAATAGCAGCTTCAATAAGATTGCTACGGTCGTAGGCGATTTTTATTTTTACTCCGGGTGGCAATCCTTTTTCTACATCACCCAATTTTTCTTTTACACGGTCAATCACTTCTTTGGCGTTTTCACCGTATCGGGCAACTACTACACCGCCTACTACTTCACCTTCTCCGTTTTCATCCACAATTCCTAAGCGGATGTCACTGCTCATTTGCACATCGGCAACATCTTTCAGTTTTATGGGAATATTTTTATTGGAGCCAACAGAAATTTCCTCTATATCCTGAATGTCTTTGATATAGCCCAAGCCCCTAATCATGTAGCCCATGCGGTTCATTTCATAAATACTCCCTCCCACATCACGGTTGTTTGCTTTTAAGGCGTTTGCCACATCCATTGCAGAAACATTGTAATAAATCAGTTTGTTAGGATTTATACTGACTTGATACTGCTTTTGAAAACCACCGAAAGAGGCTACTTCGCTGACACCTTCTACATTTTGCAGGGCAAATTTTACATACCAGTCCTGCACAGCTCTTAACTCGCCCAAATCATATCCATCACCCTGAAGGGTATACCAAAACACATGCCCTACGCCTGTTCCATCGGGTCCCAATGAAGGCGTTACTCCCTGTGGTAATGCTTGTTGTGCAAAATTCAATCGCTCCAAAACTCGAGTTCTTGCCCAATATATTTCCGCATCGTCATTAAAAATGACGAAGATGAAACTCATGCCGAACATAGATGCGCCCCGAATGGCTTTTACATTTGGAATGCCTTGTAAATTCGAAATCAAAGGATAGGTAATTTGGTCTTCCATGATTTGCGGATTACGCCCCATCCATTCGGTGTAAACGATTACCTGATTTTCGGAAAGGTCGGGAATGGCATCAACAGGAGTGGTCATTACAGACCAAACGCCTCCCACCACAATAAGCAAAATGCCAATCCAAACAAAGAACCGGTTATGCGTTGACCATGAAATGATTTTTTCTATCATGAGTTACAATTATTAGAACGACTTAATGATTTGTGTGTGTGCTATCGTGGTTATGTTGCTCATCCATTTCTTCAACTTTTTGCAAATCCATGTTGCACTTGGGGCATTGACCGGGTTTGTCATATGTTTTTTCTCCCTCACATTTCATAGGGCATTGGTATTGGGCAGTTGCGCTTTCCTCTGTTGCCGCTTTTTCTGTTTTGGTTTCAGAATTATTGCTTCCGCAAGAAGTGATAAACATTGTTGTTGTAAGTAGTAATGCTGCTGTGATGATTTGTTTTTTCATGATGAATTGTTTTTAGTTTATGAAATTTTTCTTTTTAAAAGTTGTGCATTTATCGCAACCACAATTGTGCTTAAACTCATCAGCACTGCACCAATAGCCGGACTGAGCATAATATCCCATTTGTATAATATACCTGCTGCCAATGGAATAGCAAGAATGTTATAGCCCGCAGCCCACCATAAGTTTTGTATCATTTTGTTGTAGGTAGCTTTACCAAATAATATCAGGTTGGCGATATCTTTCGGGTCTGAGTTTACCAAAATTATATCTGCTGTTTCGGCTGCTACATCTGTTCCCGAACCAACGGCAATACCAACATCTGCTTGTGCAAGAGCAGGAGCATCATTTACGCCATCGCCAGTCATAGCTACATACTCGCCTTTGCCCTGAAGTTCTTTTACTTTTTCCAATTTCTCATGTGGCAATACATTGGCTATGTGGCCATCCATTTTTAGTTCATCACTTACTTTCTTGGCAACTTTTTCATTGTCGCCTGTTAGCAATAAATTCTTAATTCCGGCTTCTTTGAGTGTTTGAATAGCTTCAAAGGAACTTTCTCTTATTTGGTCAGAGAAGGTAAAATATCCAACAACGTCTTTGTTTATCAAAATGTAAACAACCGTGCCCGTGAAATTATCGATTGTGTCTGTTATTTTGATGTTTTGTTCCTTCAAATAATTGGGACCAACTACTTTTATTTCTTTTCCTTCCACAATTCCTTCTAAACCTTTTCCGGGCAAATAGTTGAAGTTTTCTCCTTTTGGAATGGAAATGTTTAGTTCTTTGACTTTTCTCATTAAACCTGTTGCGATATAATGTTCAGAATGTTGCTCAACCCCTGATGCAAGTCTTAGCAATTCCTTTTCATCATAATTTGAGCTTAACACTTTTACTTCTTGCAATTCATGAGAACCTTTGGTTAGTGTTCCGGTTTTGTCAAAAATGATAGTAGTAATCAATCGAGCATTTTCAAAAGCTGTTCTGTTGCGAATGAGCAAACCTTTTTGTGCAACGATTGAAGTTGAAATAGCCACAACTAAAGGCACAGCCAAACCTAACGCATGAGGGCAGGAAATAACCATTACTGTTACCATTCTCTCCAAAGCAAACACAAATGGAAAACCTAATAGTAGCCAAACAACTAACGTTATTACACCACCACCTAAAGCAACAAATGTCAAAACCTTTGCGGCACGGTCTGCAAAATTTTGTGTTTTTGATTTTATTTTTTGTGCATCTTCTACAAGTTTAACTACTTTGTTCAGGTAGCTGTCTTTGCCTGTGCTTGTAACTTTTACAGTGAGTGAACCATTGCTGTTGACCGCACCGCCAATGACTTTACTGTCTTTTTCTTTTTTCACAGGTTTGCTTTCACCCGTCAACATGCTTTCATCCACATAGCTTTCACCTTCCGTAACTATACCATCAACCGGAATTTTTTCGCCCGGCTTTACTAAAATGAAGTCGCCTAAGTTCAATTTACTGACAGGCATATCGTGGATGTGACCGTTTACCAGATGATGGGCTGTTGAGGGCATCATTTTTACAAGCAATTCCAACGAACGGGATGCGCCCATTACCGATTTCATTTCAAAATAATGCCCAATGAGCATTATAACAATCAAGGTTGCCATTTCCCAATAAAAATCCATACCCGGTAAACCGAAGGTGATTGCCACACTATAAGCCCATGCCACAGTAATAGCCACTCCAATAAGTGTCATCATACCTATGGCGTTTGCTTTTACTTCATCATACAAGCCTTTCAAAAAAGGGTAGCCCCCATAAATGAAAATGAAAGTAGATAGGCCTGCCAGCACATATTTATCTCCAACAAAACTCAACTCGAACCCAAACCACTGTTGTATCATGTGTGACAATGCAAGCACAGGAATGGATATAATCGAACAGATTATAAATCGCTTCCAAAAATCCGCAACATTGTGTCCTGCGTGTTTGTCGTGTTCGCTTTCACCATGTTCAGCATGGTGGTCATGTGATTGTTGGCTTTCGGTATTGTGATGATGTGAATGTTCCATTTTAAAATATTTTACTAATATGTTTATAAAGTTACCCTAATAACCTGATGGTTATCAAAGCAATTAATGATTGTTGTCAAGTTAAGTAACTCGTTTCTTGAACAGAGCGTGGAAGATTGGCTCTTTTGGTTTTGCCCGTGTGTCGGCTTGTGGGGAGGGGCAAAACCAAATGTGCCAATGCGTGTGGGCTAAAATTACTCGCTTGTTTAATTTGTTTTTTAGCGGTGCTCGTGAATCGCTTCGCTTATTTGAATTAAAAAAAATGTGCGGTGGGGAAAATAAAAAATACAGAAGGGTTGGCAATGAGTGTCGGCTTGCTCGCTGTCCGTTTGTTATATCGTTTGTATGTCTGTGTCCACCTGTCAAAATGGTTTGTTTTTGTTAATTCGTTTAATTTTTAATCGTCTGTTTAAGGTTGCACTGTCGTCTTTTAGGCTTACTGCTAACGTTTTCCAGATTTGCCTTGTGCGGCTTTCGGAGAATCCTGTGCCTGCACCGACAAATGGTTATATCGAAGATACATGGTTTTTAGCGAGCCGCAAAATAATTTCCCGAAGGGACAACTTGTCTGCGCGCGAGCGATGACCGACTGTCCCCGCATAAGGCAAATGTGGTGTTATAAGTTGTGGCGGGCACACAGGTAAGTCTTGTTTACGTGTCTGCATAAAGTTCTCAGTCTGTCAACCAGACTTCTGTCCCGATTGGAATGTCGTCTTTGCTGATGTCTTTTCCAACGCAAATATCATGTTTGCCTTCGAAAGTAATGCCAGTAATTATGGTTTCCAACGTTGTCTTGTCGGGTCGAATTAATTTTATTTTTTCGCCTGTTCTTATGTGTTTTACTTTGTCACCAAGTCCAGGTAATAGAATTACACCGCGTCCGGTTATTAGGAACGTCTGTTCAACCTTGAATAAAAATTTATTGTCTGTCATGAAAGTTGTCAACTCGGAATTTTGTCCCGCCATTACTTATAACGTTCACGGGCTGGCCGGAAGGCGTCGATCGAAGATAAGACAAAACTTTGG
>ERZ869936.1515-NODE-1515-length-16344-cov-5.486586_pt1 | contig 16344 bp, 12 predicted proteins | sample MGYA00520876_ERZ869936 | MGnify/ENA primary metagenome ERZ869936 (study PRJEB32218, sample SAMN09650985) | biofilter metagenome | isolation source: enrty point of leading RO module | place: Saudi Arabia: Thuwal, RO plant located on Red Sea | collected 2016-02-17 ...
GCCAATGTAACTGAAACTGCTACATTAACTGGAGAAGTAGAGCTTATACCAACAACAACAAGTGTTTGTAGCACTAAAACTTCCACGATGTATCTTTCTGCAGGAAGAGGGTCTCTAAGTGATTTCTGCTGCGGTAATGCATTTTCTGTCACGAGTGAGATTGCAACAGGAAGCGAAAGTTACTCTCAGTTAAATGAAACTGTATGTCAAAACGGATCTACTTTTTCAGGAGGCAACAACTACTACATAGTTAGTGATGTTGAATACTCCTACCAAGGGACATCATCATTTAACTACTGGAGAATAAATAGTAGTGGAACAATAACATCAACAGGAACTTACACTTCATGCAACTGTGGCGGTGGCAGCGGCGGTGACGAAGGCGGCGGTGGTAATGAATACTAATTTAAATGAAATACATTCTAACTCAACCAGCCACTCAATTTTTTGGGTGGCAAATTGACGTATTTTTATACTCATGTAGAAGCGTGGGTATACCTATGGAGGACATACATGTTGTATGCTCTATAGATGTGGAAATAAGTGATTACTTTGACACCCTGATAAAGAAGTATCCTGGTGTAGTGTTTACATACTACCAAGATACAAGAGAGGATAAGACCTATATACCATCAGTAAAACAGCACCTTTTAGCGAAACATTTACGTGTGTTTAAGGAGTTGCAAAGCCAACCCTTACTTCACGTTGACAGCGATATAGCTTTTACAAGACCACTACAAATCGATCATCTTTTAAACGATGACGTTTGGTATTTAAGCGACACTGAATCCTACATAGGATATAGTTATGTTTTGTCAAAAGGAAGAGATGTGCTGGAGGCTATGCTACAAGCAGCAGACATAAACGAAAGTGTTGTTGCTTCAATGCAGAAGGCTTCGGGGGGCGCTCAGTATCTTTATAAAAACCTAACGCCAGATTACCTTGAAGAGGTTGTAGATGTAAGTCATAAGCTATATCGAGTTATGGTTGACATCAGCAATAAGAAGGTGAAAGAGATTGAGGGGTATCACCCTATACAAGTTTGGACAGCTGAGATGTGGGCTATTTTATGGGTAGCTTGGAAACGTGGAAAGATTACAGCTATTGATAAGTCACTAGATTTTTGCTGGGCTACAGACCCCATTTCTAGATGGAAAGAGTGCGCCATATATCACGGTGCTGGGGTTACGAATGAGGATGATAATCATTTCTGGAAGTCAAGATGGGTTCATCAATTACCCCTACTAAATCAAGACATAAACAAAACAAGAGCCTGTTATCCATATTACAATATGTTGAGAAGTGCTCTTGCTTAATTTCGTATCTTTGCAACATGGCAGTATCAGGAAAAAAGAAAGTCACTAGACTTAGAAAATATTTAAATGGTGTCCCTACTAATGAAACCAAAAAAAATGTAGAAGGAGACTTAGATTATATTGCTCCATATACGGACACTGAATCATGCCCAGTAAAGGCAGAAGACACCACATCAACCACAACGACATCCACGACAACGACATCAACTACAACCGATGGTCAGGGTGTAGTTCCAACATGTTTAGCTGTTCAAGGACAAGGAGATCTTGAAAATGCTGTGCAAGTGGTTGGCGGTAGATATTATCTTTCATCAGGATCTAGCCAGTATGCTCAATACCAACTAAATATAGGAACATACGTTCTTAAATATATACCCAGTACGCATCCCATCGCTATATTAGACAGCGCAGAACCAAATGTATCTTGGACTGGTACATATGCTGCTGGTACTAAGGTTGCCTCAGACGGAAACTCTTACACATATTACTATGGTGATGTGACTATAACTGTAAGCGCAGCTTTTACTACTGCATTAAGTTATGAGTGTTATAATCATGGGTATATGGGAGGTCAAAATAATTTAGTATATAATGCCTCGTGTAACAATTCCACTACAACGACTTCTACAACAACCAATAAATTAGGAAATCTAAAAGAGATTAGGTTACACAAAACAACTCACACCTTCGCTGGTCAAAACATTACCGCAGAAGCTAAACAGACTTTGTGTGAACTTACTGACACTGGGCATAACGCTAATAGATACGACACCTATAGATATGTTGGAACAGGGGATATCCCTGCAGCTGGAGATTTCCTGGTTGGAACTCCAACAACACCATTACAATCACAATTAAAAGACCCAAGAGGTAATCCATTTACAAATACATATACACTATTCAAGCTGTTTAGCGAACAAAAACTTATGCTTGTAAGGAATACTGATGGTCTTGTTATATATGTCAAACCGTGCCCTAATAATTCTCAAGAGGAAGCAACACACACCATATATTTGTCAGGAGGAAAAAGAAAATTAAATGATTTTTGCAATATCAACGTGTCGGTAAACCTAAACTGCTCCGTTACTGGAAGAGTTCTCGAAGGTCAAACAGTCTTTTACTATAATAGACCTTATAAGCAGTACTATCCAACTTATTTTATTTACAATATGGACACTCCATCACAGTTTGATGGATATAATGAAACAGTTTTTAATTGGGTGCGCATAAACACAAGTGGTGTTATTGAAGCTACAAGAACTAAAAAGTACGGCAGTGTAGACAATGAAGTGCTAATAGAAAACATTTAGTAATATGGAAAATACAGGATATAAAAAAGTACTTACATTACGTAAATATATAAATGGCGTTTCGACTGACGACACTAAAGTTAACGACAAAGATTCAGAAGATTACGTTGAGCCAATTTGGGATCCAACATTTTGTACTGGTCAAGGTGGGCAAGCACAAACAACAAAGCCTACTTTTACCTGTGCTGATGCTAACTTTACAATTCCAAGCGGCACCTTTGGATCTAGCACTGTTGGTCTTGGGTCTGTATCAGCAGGTACGTTGAGAACGGTTTTACCTACAGAGTATCAACTAGGGAATTTTACGTATAGAGCTCAAATAGATGTACCAGACGGTTACCAAAACTCTGGTAAAGTAATCACCTGTGAGTCTGCAGCTATTGGAACAACAAGTGCCCAGGAGGCTGTTGGAACATTGATAGCAGTTCACCTTACTGGTGGAGTTGGAGCAACATGTGCATCCGCACTTAACGCCTCTGTAAGCCAAACCGTTTATTTGAAGCTTGCCGACCTTCAAGAAGTCTTTCGTGGGGAGACGGTAAATAGAGGTGTAGGTTTAGGTAACCAGGCATATGGTAGTTACTTCGATGGTAAATGGGTTTTAGATAACAGCTCAAAAGGAGCAGGAGATTATTTAGCTGATACTTCTGAGTATCTTATATATGAACCTACCGAAGGTATTGTAAGTGAGCAATCTGTAAGTGATACTGAAAGTTATGTATATCCATTCGTATCAACAAACAATGGCTCTTATATGGTATCTAAGAAAAGCCTAATGGACCCAGGGGATGGTCAAGATCCCGATTGGTATTTCCTAGCTTACATTGCGTATAGTGTGCAAGCACAAAGAAACACCATTTACTTTGAATGGTGCCAAGGAAATGTTGAAGGATCAGGCGGCGGTGTAGGATGGTCCGATGAAGGAACTGGAGGTGGCTACGGCGTTGACGTTTAAAATAAAAAAATATGGCAAATTATACACTAACACATGATGAGAAAGTTGGAGGTTGGACTTCCTTTCACTCTTATGCCCCAGACTTTACAGTTAATATGAATAACGAATACTTTACCTTTCATGAGGGTAATATGTATATACACAACGTAGAGTATGGAGAAAGAAACACTTTTTATGGCGAACCCAACCTAAGTGAAGTGACGATGCTTGTAAACGACAATCCATCTGAAGTCAAAAACTTTAAAACACTGATGCTTGAATCTTCATCTAGCAATTGGCACGCAGAGATTGAAACTGATTTAGATGCAGGTCACATAAATCCAGAATCATTTGCAGATAAAGAAGGCATGCGATATGCCTACATTAGAAGAAATGAAACTGATGAAGTTATGCCTGATTTACTATCAGTTCAAGGAATAGGCGATGTTTCATCTGTAAGTGGTGAAGACATAGTCTTTACAGTATCAGTACCAGGTAACATAAATGTGGGTGACACTCTTTATCACGTAAGTGGAGGAGAAAACATAAAGACGGGGATCATAGAGTCTGTGTCAGGAAGTACCATTACCTTAGAAGAAACTCTTGTAGATCCATCGCCAAATGATTTTTGTTTTGCAGCTAAAAACAAGATAGCAGAAAGCTATGGACTTAAGGGGTATTTTGCAAAGCTGAGACTTATTTGTTCCTCAGAGGTTCAAGAAGAGCTATTTGCTGTCAACTCAGAAGTCACTAAAAGCTTCCCTTAATAATTCGTATATTTGCATTAATGAATTTTAATGTAAGAGCTATAACAGAGGGCGATTACGAAAATATACTAAAACCCTGGTGGGATTCATGGGGGTGGCAAGCTCCACCTCAGGACTTTCTACCAGATACAGGAATCATAGTGTCAAAAGAAGACACAGATATCTGTGCTGGATTTATATATTTGACTAACTCTAAAGTGGCTAAAACCGAGTTTGTAGTATCTAATAAAGATTATAAAGAAAATGATCGACCAGATGCTATACAACTTCTGATAGACTGCTTAATTGAGTTAGCCGACATGAATGGCTGTAAGTATGCTCACGTAATACTAAAAAATAAAAGTTTATTAAGTAAGTATATATCAGCAGGGTATATAGAGTCAGATAAAAACGTTATAGAACTAATAAAAGTATGGCAATAGCAACAGGAACAGCAATAGCACTAGGTGTAAGTGCAGCCGCAGGCGCAGGTCAGGCTATAGCTGGAGCAAACAGAGCCAGAAAAGCCAAAGATGCAATGAAGAGATTTCAGCGTAGCCGACAGGACCTAACCGAAGGAGCTGCTGGAAACCTTCGAGTATCTACCATGGCGGCAGAATTACAAGCACAAGAAGCATCACGAAGATTTGCAACATCAGTAGACGCACTACGTTCAGGTGGCGTTAGAGGTGTTGTTGGAGGTCTTGGAAGAGCTGAAGCTGGTCAACAGAGAGTGACTAGACAAATCGCAGCCGACTTAGATCGACAAGAAGCTCAAATAAGAATGATGGAATTTCAGGAAGAACAAAGCCTTAGAAGAATGAGAGAGTCAAGAGAGGCTCAACAAATGGGCATGATAGCGGCTGAACAGCAACAAGGTCAGCAAATGATGATGGCTGGTATTGGTCAAGTTGGATCTTCCGTTATGTCTGGACTGACAAGTATGGAAAGCATGCAGTCGAAAGCACCAACAGTTCAAGGAGGAATATTAGAAGATAATCCATTTAGTGGTAGCTACAGAGACTATAAGAGGTCTGGAGGAACGATGAGTAGAAGAGAATTTAGATCCAACAAAGTATAAATATGAGCGCAGCAGATTTAAGAGCAGGTTTTGCTATAGCAGGAGGCAATAAAGCTAATGTAATAGACCTCACCGCAGCATCTAGTGCAGTTGCAAAGCACGGACTAGAGCAGGCTGAGCTCACAAGAACAAGACAAGAAGCGTTTGATAAAGCTCGTGCGGACTTTCAAAAAGAGATGGGTGCTGCCTATGATGAGTATGTGTACGATGACCAATTCGATGACACAGGTATATTGGAGCTTGATGCTGCTGGAGAAAAGCTAAGAAGCCAAATAAAAGCTAGTTATCTACAGACGGAGTACGAGTATAGTCAAGGCAAAATATCAGAACAAGAAGTTCGAAGAAGAAATAGAGCCATACAGGGTCAAGTTGGAGAGTTTAAAAACTTCACAAACGATATAGTTGCGTGGGGAGAAGAAAAAGAAAAACTTGAAGCGGCTGGAAAGAGCAACGAACTTAATGACATGAGAAGACAGCTGCTTGATGCCTATTCAAAACAATTCAAAGTAAAGTCCACAGGAGGCGGACTTGTTATGACGACTGTTATTGATGGTCAAGAAGTTGACGTTCCTGCTAGTAAGTTCAAAAGACTAATGCAGACTGATCAGGCTGTAGATATAGAGACCGATCTAGACGAACTCGTAAAGCTTGGTGGATTGGAAGAAAAACTACAAGGTTGGGGTCGTGATGCAAAGAAAATCACAGACTACACTAGAGGTGAAGAGGGTACTGCTTTAATAAAAACAAGAGTAGATCAGTGGTCAGCCGCTGAAGTTATGGATTATGCCTTAAAAAGAGGATTGGTTACTGACGACACTAACGATAAAAGTAAGCCATATCTAGGTTTAGACGCCGTATTTGCTGATGACGTTCAAGATGGAGTAAAAGAAGCTGTTTATAAAAGCATGGCTGAGGAGCTAGATAATCGTCTAAAGTTCAAGCAGAAGAAGGAGTTGTATGATGACAAGTTTGCCCTTGCTGCTACTAAGCAAGCATATGCTAGAGAGAACAGAAGAAAAGAGAAACAAGTGCTAACATCTGCTGAATTAAAAGTTACAGATGAGATTAGTGGAGACAAGAGAACCGTAAAAGAGTTCTACCCAGTAGATGGAAAAGGAATAGAGTTTTCGTATGTAGTTGAAGATCCAGGAAGCAACATGAGTCGAGCGTTTGCAGATTCAATCGAGGGAGAAGCAGGATTCCCTGTTCCTCTTGATGCAATAAAAAGCACAAGATTCATGAAAGAAAGAATTGATATGAACACTGGAAAAATTGAGGTAACCCTTGGATATGATTACGGTGGAAATGAAGATTCAGATTTTGCTGGAATATTCTCTAAAAAACTACAGTCAATGACTGATGATCAGTACGCAGAATTTGTAGATAATTACTCTAAAAAGCTGAGTGATGAAGAGCGTGCTGACCTAGCTAGTATGGACAGGGAAAATGGAACTACATTTATGACTACACGTGCACCGAAAGAAGGATCTGGTACTTTCAAGTATGTACCTAGAACTTTGTCAGAATATAACACTATACTTTCAGGCACAGGTAGACAACCAATATCTAACGAAACATGGGATCAGTTCTTTATCGCTAAACAAGCTGACAAGGTGAAGAGTCAAGCATACACAAAGCACAATAAAAAGCAATCAAGCACTGTAGTAGCGCCTACAGCGACAACAGGAACAGTGGGAACACAAACAAGAAATCAATAAGTAGATGAATCAAGATAATAAGACGAAGCCTGTAGATCCTTCAGCAGCTGGAAGCCCAGACAATGAAGCTTTAGGTCTATCTTATGGTGTATTCGTAGATGGAGGATACACAGGAAGTCACTCTGACTTCTTTCAGTTAATGTGTACAAATCAAGAGGCTCTTGAGACGGCATATGATGACGCTCTTGGCATGGGTTATGAGGATTCTATAGACGACTTCAAAGCCCTGTTAGGCGTAACACAGGCGCAGAACAATGTTCTCGAAGACGAAGACTTAAAAAAAAAAGTTACAGCTTCCGACTCGGACTATGGACCATCACCATTTCCAGATGAAGATGATTCGATATTCGCCAAGGAAAGAGCGATACAAGAAAAGTATTTAGAAGAGTACGAAAAACAAAGACAGGCGGACGCTTTAAATGCATTAAAAGAAGCCAGACCTGATTTAGATTTTCCAACAACAGCTGAAGAGTTCTACGCAAAGAAAGGAGAAACTCCTCCTATGCTTGAGGCTACAACAGTTCAAAAGGACATCAAAGACATCTCTGCTGAGGAAAAGAAACAGAGAGAAGAGACGGCTAAAAAACAGTCTGTCCCTCTTGGCGAAGATGAAGCAGGTAAATCTATATTAAATACAATGACAAATGCTGTCGGTCAGTTAGCGCTGACTGATGACTGGATGAAGTACACCCTTGGTGTTATGCTGCGTGATGGAGGTGACTACAACATTGAGCCGCTTAGCAAACTTGGAATAAAATGGACAGCTGAGGCTGAGAAAGAGATTGACCGAGTGCAATCCTATCGAAGAGCTGTTGCAAACTTTACAGATCAAGAAAGCATATCAATGAAGCTCGCTGCATTTGCAGATGGAGTTGCTGGTGTTGGTGTTAGTGCCGCACAAAACTACCTTACAATGGGTACTGGTTTAGCCGCATCCATGGTTGGACAAAGTATAAAGACATACAACGAAGAGCGTGCACGATCAAAGGGAATTACCGTGGATGAATTGTATGAGGAGGGTGGTTATGACATAGCTGTTCCAGCACTTATTGGAGGCGTAGGTTATTCATTTGAGAAACTGAGTCTTGCTACCATGGGAAGATCATTCAACCTGATGAATGCAAGCGCAAAGCAAATTCTTTCGAGATTCTTAACAGCCACAACCACAGAGGGAGGAACCGAAGGACTTCAGTTTTTGTCTGAAAAGATAAACCAATACTTAGGAGCTAATCCTCAATCAGTAAAAACATTGGAGATGATGCTGACACCAACAGGTGCTAACATTCCAATGGCAGTAGCTAGCGATCCAGAGTTTGTAAAGTATCTGTCAAGCCTTCCATTTGACCCAATGTTCCGTGAGTCTATATACAAAGGTATGGCTGGAGGTGGATTTGCCAGTGGTGCTGGTATAATCACATCAAGATACCTCAAGAGTGCAGAGGAGTTGGCAGTTCAAGACAAAGCCATGGAAGGACTTGAGAAAACTGCCGAGATAAGAAATAAAAGAAACCTTACAGAGGAAGAGTCTCAGGCTGTAGAAACAGTAGAAGGACAATACTTTTCTAAGATAAAAGACGCTCAACTCAAGGTCGAGGCTATAGATCAAGAATTATCTGACACTGACCGTTCACGTGTAAATGAGTTGGGTCAAGAACTACAATCTTTAAATAACCAGTTGTACACTGTTCTAAATTCACCAAACTACAATGAAGAACAAAGGAACATGGTCATACAGGAGTTTGAAGATAGAGCCAACAAGGTAAAGACAGAAATTAAAAGCATCCGTACAGCTACCGAGCAGAGGTTAGCTGAAAAGCCAGCTACCGAGCAAGAGCAAACAGGAGAACAGAATGAAGAGGTTGATAAGTCTGAGTTCCCTTTATTTGAAGACAACAAGGGCAAGAAATGGAGAAAGGTAACAACCGTAAAGGAAGGTAAAGATCCTGTTTCCATGTATGTTGAAGACGACAAACCATTGTTTAGAGACGAGAAAGGTGTATTGAGACCATCTGCAACAGAAAAGAATGAATTAACAGGTGTGTCTATGTCTGATTCTATGCTTACACCAGTGCAGGACGTAGATCAGGACCAAGCACAACAACAAAGTGTCGATGATTCTATAGACTCTGATAAAGTTGATGGTACAATCAGAGAGCAGTTTCAAGACCTAGATGATGTTGCTGATGCTGACCAAGTAGCTATACTAGATGCAGCTGACCAAGTAACAAGCATTATGCAGGAGCAAGATCCTGATCTAAATATTGTGGTACATAAAACATCAGAGTCGTACCAAGCGGCTACTGGCAAGCAAGGTAGAGGGGCTTACAATCCCAACCAGAAGACAATACATATCGATCTAACTAAGACCAACGACAAGTCAACGATATACCACGAAACATTTCACGCCTTACTATTTAGTAAGTTAAAAAGCGATCCTGCTATACAACAAAAAACTAAAGAGCTTGTTGAACTTATAAGACCAAATCTAGATCCAGGAGTTCAAAAGAAATTAGACGAGTTCACCTCCATGTATGATGACAACTTCCAAAGTGAGGAAGCTTTGACACAGTTGTTTACATATCTAACTTCAGGAGAAGCAAACCTAAACAAGACTACCATTCAAAAGATTCAGCAATGGATCAACGAAGTGGCAGACATGTTAGGTCTAAGTACAATGAAGTTTACTGGAGAAAACATACAACGTGCTCAGGTTATTGATCAGTTGAATGCATTAGCTCAGTCGTTTCAAAAGGGTGAGGTAGTAACGGCAGAACAAGCTCAATTCTTAGGATCAGAAAAAGCCACTGAGGCTGAAAGCCTGATTAGAGAGGAGAAGGTAGGTGAGTTTGAGAAAAACTACTACGAGGACACTAACAAGTTTCAGAAGCTTGTTGATGACAACAAGGTAGTGTTTGTCGGTAACGCAAAAGAATATATTGGTCCTGACAAAGAGGTTGTAATCCACCAACCAGACAACATGTTTGTTGGAGACATCTCGCACAAGGGCAAGAAAATTATCAAGGGTGAGGGCGGTATATATTATATCTTAAATGCTGGAAACGTTTGGGCATCATCTCCTCAAGCCTCTAGACGGTTAGCTAAAATGCTAAATGAAGCCAGAGCAAAATCTAAGGATGGTAAAGCCTACATGTTATTTGCTAGAGGAGCTCAAGATAAAATGATCAGCTCAACCATGGGCGTAAAAGCTAGCATGAAGGTGTTAGAGACTATGGTAGATGAAGGCATGGTGCCTAGATCCGATTTCAGATCGTCATTGAACAGAGTTGGAAAGAAGTATGGTATTGATTTTAGTGGTGCAGATTCTGCAGTCGCTATAAAACAAGACATAGAGACAAAGTTTATGAAGGCAGATTCTTCTACCTTTCAGAAGCGTGGTACTTTCTTTAGTGATCTTGTTACAGATCTTGGGAAAACAAGTGACTTTGTAAACACTCCAGAAAATAAAAAGAGAATACAACAATTCTTAGGATCAAAGAAACGCATATCGTTTTCAAAAGCAGGAATTAGAAATGCTATTGGAGACATGTTGACCGAAAGAATACTTCAAGACCTTCCGAACTCTCACGTATATGCAGCTGTAGAAGTAGATCAGGATGTTCAAGTTGAAGAAGACCCAACGCACGAAAGCTATCCAGCTGTCATAAAGCAGAAAGACGGAAGCAGACCAAAGCTTATTGTATTCAACCAAAGAGAAAACGTAGACAAAGTATTAAAAACGAAAGATGGTGTTACATCTGAAGAGGCTGGCAAATCGTTCCGTGGTAAAATTGGAATGGCTCAAGCTGGTTTAGGTGCAGCTAGAATACGTGAACAAAAAGAGGACTTAGATCAAGCTCAAGGATACTTCGAACAAAACCAGAAGGTTGCTGAGGATATGCAGAAGCGTGATAATGGTCTGAACGATACATTTGTTAGACGTGTATGGAGACTTATCTTTGATAGACAAGCAGACGTTAAAAGACTATTCAAGGGAGATCCCGACAGAAGAGTTTATAATGCGTTAGTCACAGCGGCAGGTGCTGGAGCAAAAGCTAAGTATGATTTTGAACAGCTTAGAAAAAACATATTTGATGGGTTGTCTGAAGCACAGCAAACTGCGCTCAATCAAATAATCGCCTTGAGACGTGTGGTTGAAATCAACAGAACAAGACAAGACAAAAGAGAAAGAGCTCAAGAGTTGGTTGATCAGTACGGATCAGAGTTCACTCAAGATAAGGCTGACGAGATCATGGAAGATGACCTGCAGTATTATTACGATTACGACAGCAGCACTGGGAAGTACACTATCAGAGAGTTTAACGACTACGTAAGAAAGAATGAGAAGGGTGAGATCAACAAGGATTCTGCACAAGGCGCACTTGAGCAGTTAAGAAGACTTGATCCAGAGGCTTATGAAGATTTCATAAAACGATCTGATTTTTATTTCGATGCATACAAAGACATGCTCAAGACTTTATATGATTCAGGTAGAATTTCAAGAGGCTCGTACATGTACTTTAGAGACGTCAACTACTCCCCTATTCGCCTCGTTAAGGCAGTTATAAAAGACAATGAGTCTTTGTTTAAAGATAAGCTTGATCATCAAGCAGGAGTTCTTGGAATGACCTCTAAAGACATCCAAGCCTTAACAGATAAGAATGAGAATGCTATTATTGATGATGCTGAATACATGCTTGCTATGTCTATGGCTGCTACACAGAGAAAGGCGTTCAACAATAAGCTTATGCAGAAAGTTGTTGAGGAGGTAAGAAAGAATCCAGAAGCGTTCGAGCAGTTTGTAACAGAGGAGTCTAAGGGATCTAAAGAGAAAGGGTTTGTCCCTGTAAGATACTTCGACAAAGGTGAACCCAAATTGATTTACGTCAAAGAGGCTATAGCTGCTCAACTTTTAGATATAAGAACACCAGGCAGGGTGACCCCTGAGCAATTACAAAAAATTAGCAAGTTTTCTGGTGTATCACTACTTAAGGCTTTTGCAACAGGAGCTAACCCTGCATTCATTATAGGAAACACCGCTATGGATATTACCAACGTTGCAATGTTTACTGACGTGTATAGTAAAGTAAAGCCAGTGGCAGTTGCTCAGGTTAGCTTTGACTACATAAAGAATGCTATTGGAAAGATGGTCTCAGATGCGAAAGGCAAAGGAAACTTCAAGAAGATATATGAAGACTTTCTTGCTCATGGTGGTGGCATGGACTTCTTGTCTCAGCAAGGGTTAGATGCCTACAAGTCGATGAAAGCACCGACTATACTTGGATACAAAATTACACCAGCTAAGCGTTTGGTTAATGCAATGGCATACTTGGGTACTATGTCAGAGCAGGCTGTAAGAATCTCTGTTTATCAGAAGGTTCTCAATGACAAGATAAAAGAGTATCAGAAACTAAATGGACTTCGACCAAAAGGAAAAGCATTAGAAGATATTAAGTTCGCTGCCGCTGCTAAATCTAGGGAGAGTATAGATTTCAGTCAAGGAGGAAGATATGCAAAAAATGCTGACCATGCATTTGCGTATTTAAACGCCGCAGTTCAGGGGGTGAGAAGACCTATAGATTTTGCTAGGGAAAATCCAGGACAGTTCACTTCGAGTGTTGCACAGGCTGCAGGACTAGCATTCTTAGCACCTATAGCTAACGCAGTGATACTTGGTTTATCTGGATACGATGAAGAAGAAAGGAGAAAAATAATCAAGAAAATGCGTGACGGATCTTCTAAGTATGAGAAGGCAAACTACATGCAAATCATCGATCCTAGAAATCCTTTAGATAAAAATGGAAACATAAACTACTATCGAGTAAGAAAACTTCCAGGACTAAATGTAATCACTACCCCAGCAACAGAGATGTATTACAGTATGATTACAGGCGACAAGTATGAGTGGGCATCCACAGGACAATCGATTAAAAACACCCTTCCTTTTTCTGGAGGATTTGTAGATGTGCTAGGAGGTAATCCACTTATTTCTGCTGGTTTTGCTTTAGGTAACTGGGATTTATTTAGAAATCAAAATGTTGTTAGACTCAACCCACGTAAACCAATCAATAAAATTGCTGAGGTTGATGAAGATACAGCTGCGCTATACAGATATATTGCTGAGGGTTGGGATGCAACCGCAGGTGGTTTAGGGATTGAAACGTTTAGTTCTCCAAAAAGAAATCAAGCCGCACTGGAAAAGTTGATTACAAACCCATCAACAAACCCGTTGGTTGGTCTTCTATACGCTGCGCCAGAAACTATATATCAAATGACTAACAATGGTTTTGATGTAAAATTCTTGATGACACCTATCACTGAACTTGCAAAGGGTTTCGAGAAAAGAGCTTATAGAACAACAAACCCGAACGTCAAAATGTATGAGAATCAGGATGCAATAGAAGCTCGTATTAAAGATTACAACAGTAAGGAATATGCCTTTAACAATAAAATCGTCAAGATGATTGAGGAGGCGGCTGATGGTAAGCCAATGAAAAGATTGCCTCAAGACATCATTAATGTTATTAAGACGGAGAACGACAAAAAAGAACACAAGAGACTGATAAAGAAATACACTATGCGCGCAAACAGTCTTGATGTGCCACGTGAATTTTTGAACATTATATTCGCTTCTTCAGACTATGTGAGAGCAGAGCATATTATGAAGATCTATGGAAATTCCCTTGACTCCCAAGAAAGAAGAGAGCTAGAGCGCTACATGAAGAAAACAACAGGAAGGAGTATTCCAAAGAAGACGTACTTAGAGTACAAGAAACTTATCAGTGAATAAAAAAAGACCTAGCTACTTTTCTTCACTAGGTCTCTTAAACAAAATTACCGATTCGTAAGTTTCCCAAACTTTACTCAGTAAAGATAATAAAAAAACCCCTCCTGAGAGCTAAACAGGAGGGGAAATTAACCAAACAATTAATTAAAAAACAAGAGTTGCATAAAAATGCGTAGATAGTACAACTCCCAATCAGTTTAGTACAAACCTACAACATTTCTTTTAATAAACCAACGACTACCTCACAATCTTTTTGATTTCTTGGCATAAATAGTGTTGGGTTTTGTCCAGTATCGACTAAATGCTTCTTGAATAGTTTCCAACGTATTGGAAATGACTCGTTGGGATTACCTTTGCATTCAATAACAAAACGCAAGGGATCCTGTACGTCAATGAAATCAGGCGTATACTTGATCGGAAGAATCTTCTTGTGTCCTTTATCATGGAGCACCTTCTTCTTCGGGGTCTTCTCGTATGTAGACATGTTAAGATCAAACCCATCCACAATGGTGAAAGTTTTCCCTTCATATATATTAGGTATTTTATTCTTCTTTAGCAGTCGATACATGTGCAGCTCAAGCTTGCTCGCAAACTGTATTCCATCCTGCTCAACTTTAGTAGATCTTGTGATCTGCTTTTTCTTAGAGCGTCTCCTCATTGTCTTCTCTTACTGTTATTACTTCTTGTAGTTGTAGGATCTGTGTGAAGTAATGAAAGGCATCAGCCTCATCCTTCGCTACACACCACATTGGCTTTTCGTCATTCTCAATTGTCTCTATGGTTTGAGCAACATATCTGTTTAAGCCATTAAGATTGCACCTCCAGAGCATAGCTTGTAGGTCTTCGTAAAACCCTTCGAACTCAGTGATAGAAATTACAGCCTCATGGTCGGTGCACATTAACTGATTAGCCTGCCACTGAATCTCTTCAGCCCTATAAGTTGTTATGTTAAGATCGAGATTCTCCGTCACATCTACATAATAATATAGATCCTCGTCTTGATACCTGTGCATGAATCCAATCATAAAAAAACTTATTGACAGGTATTCGTCTGTGTTAAGGTCTCTGCTATATACTATTCTCTCCGTTGTTAAGCTCATCTATTGCTCTTTGTAGGTAGAGTACTTGATCCATTGCCTCTTCCTTGGCATGTTCCAACCACTCTATCAAAGATAATGGATTTCCTGCTAACGTTGTTCCGTATTTTTTAATACCCTTCTCGCTTCGCTTCTGGAAAAGATCAACTACTTTTCGGACGGTTGGGTCGCCGTCCTTCATCATCTCGTAGTATTTTGTTACACTATCGCTCATTGATCAGTTTGTACCAAATAGTTTTCAATCCTTCCTCAACCACTCTACATACAACGTAGAACATAAATCCTTGTATAAATACTGCTGCCATATTACTTAATTAACTCTTCAGTCTTCTTCGAAGAATCTGTTTGTAAATCTTCCTTCAATTGATCTAGGGCTTTTTCGTACCCATCCATTCTCTTTAGGGTCTCCAATGTCCCAGTGGCTAGATCTCTCATGTTTGTCATCTGACCTAGCAGTGCGTTCACTAGACCCTCCAGGTTCTTTACTTTGTTTCTCAGCTGTATTAGTTCGCTTTCTTTCATTGTCCATAGTATTTAAATCGCAGAAGCAACCGCCAACGTCAAGCCAGCAATCACATATTCTTTGTTGTTTCAAAATAAGTGTGTAAATCGAGCTATCTGCCCATTGTCTTTCGAGTGAATAAAACCTTCAACCGCCTTCGGAGCGTGCTGATAACCATTCCTATGGTGCCAAGAATCTGTTCCAGATGGAGATCGTAAGGCTTCAACAGTAACTCCAATATAATCCTTGGCGATCTTGTGATGAACGTGATGCATGTATACATACCTGTGTTTAGTCTGTGACCATTCTTCACTAGCTTCTTGCGCCATGAGAAGGGGAAGGTCAGCCTGCTTTGCTCCATCTCCATGAGTTGTTCCAATTAAAGAGTTACCATATTGGTAATATTTTCTATGTGATATACTAACGTCAAACGTTACGTTCTCGCAGTTGCGATACCAAGTCTTAATAGCATCAGCTAAAAAGAATCCATTTGAGTAGTCATGATTGCTAGGGTTGTACATAATGTGTACATCAGCAATCTGCATCAGCTTATCGATTATCTCTACATAAAGCTTCTTTGCGATCAGGAAGTTGTTGTACCACATTCCGTCCGTGTCCTGTGGTGTTCCTGATGTTGTTGTTCTTTTTGGAGTATCGATGTGGAGGATATCGTTTCCAACCACAAGCACGACTTTATCGATGTTAAATCCTGATGACTTCTGTAGGATTCCATCAACCCCGTCTCGTACTCTTTGAACTGCGATCTGGTTGTTGTAGTCTTCTCCTGTTTCAAAGCTCGATGCAAGCTTCCCAATATGTATATCAGCAGGATCAACAACAAGTAGGCAAGCATCAG
>ERZ869936.1516-NODE-1516-length-16335-cov-3.727887_pt1 | contig 16335 bp, 14 predicted proteins | sample MGYA00520876_ERZ869936 | MGnify/ENA primary metagenome ERZ869936 (study PRJEB32218, sample SAMN09650985) | biofilter metagenome | isolation source: enrty point of leading RO module | place: Saudi Arabia: Thuwal, RO plant located on Red Sea | collected 2016-02-17 ...
GAATGTTTGTGGAAATTGAAACCCCGCTTTGTTGGCTCGGCCTGACTGAATCGCCGCTGTTGGGGCCGGCCGGCAACAAAGAATTTTTGACCCTGCTTGAAAAAGGCGCCTGAACACATCCGCCGCATTGGCATCATCGCCAACACGGAAAAGCCCGCCAGCCGCAATGTCGTCCGGCGGGTGGCGGCCTTGTCCACCGCCGCACAGCGCGAGGTCTGGTGCGACCAGGCCACCGCCACCTTTTCGGCGATTTCCTGCCGCACAACCCCTGGCATGGCGGCATTGCAGCGCGCAGTGGACCTGCTGGTGGTGTGCGGCGGTGATGGAACCATCCTGCGCGTAGTCCGCGAACTTAATGGCACCCGCACCCCGGTCTTCGGCATCAACGCGGGACGGCTCGGATTTTTGACCGCCGTCCCCTCCATTCAACTTTCCTCTGCTTTCGAGAAAATCTGGCAGGGCGATTACGCAATTGAAACACGTCCTCTCATCGAGGCCTTCGGCACGCTTCAGGGAAAGGAATTCCGTCAACTGGCCCTTAACGACATTGTCATCAGTCGCGGCGCGGTTTCCCGGTTGATTGAGCTGGATGTCACAGTCAATTCACAGCCTCTGACACGCTACCGATGCGATGGGTTGATTGTCAGTTCACCCACTGGTTCCACGGCCTATTCTCTGTCTGCGGGCGGCGCGATTGTCAGCCCGGACGCCGACGTGTTTGCCATCACCCCCATTTGTCCGCACACACTCTCAAACCGCTCTGTCATTGTTGGCCTGAGTTCGGTCATTGGTGTCAAAATCCTCAGCGAAAAAGTGCATACCACCATTTCCGCCGATGGCCAGTTCCAGGTGGACCTGGCGGCAGGAGATGAAATTTTCATTCGTCGCAGCCGCGCCTCAATTCAACTGTTGCAACTGGACGGCTCATCCTTTTTTGAAACCGTCCGGCGCAAACTGCACTGGAGCGGCTCCAACGTGTAATCAATCCCATGCCATCGATGGTACGACTTAAAGACATTGCCGCCCACGCAGGCGTTTCGGTAATGACCGTTTCCAAGGCCCTGCGGGACGAATCGGACATTTCAGCGGCCACCAAAGCGCGCATCAAGCAACTGGCCCAGCAACTGGGCTATGTGCCCGACACCATGGCTCAAGGATTGCGCAACAAGACCAGCCGCCTGCTGGGACTGCTCATCTCCTCCATCACCAACCCGGTCTTTGCGCGCATGATTCTTGCGCTGGAGGAACAATGCTACGAACTGGGCTATGAATTAATCATCGCCCACACGCGCAACCTCCCCGAACGCGAGGAAACCCAGGTCCGCCGTCTCCTGTCGCGGCGAGTGGATGGCCTGTTTATTTCGCCGGTGTATCGCATGGCGCCGTCCGCCCCGATTTATGAGGAATTAAAACGCCGCGGCACACCCGTGGTGATCCTCGGGCACCAAGCCACATTCTGCACCCAGTTCGTCAATGTCGAAACCGACGACATCCAGGGCAGCTACAACGCCACGCGCCACCTGCTCGAACTGGGGCACCGCCGCATCGCCTACTTTGCCGGGCCGATTGTTTCGCCCTTTGCCCAAGAGCGTTTCGAGGGCTATCGCCGCGCCTTGCGCGAGGCCAAGATCGAGCCGGAGGACAAGCTTGTGTTCCACGCCGGCACCACCATTGAGGAAGGAGAAAAAGCCGCGCTGCAAATGCTCAATGAAATGCCCGATGCCACCGCGGTGCAAACCTTCAACGATATGGTGGCCATTGGCGCGGCCAACGTGTTTTTGAACCAGGGCATCCGCATCCCGCAGCAACTCTCCATTGTCGGCTTTGGCAACGTGCTCACCGCCGAGCATTTCCGGGTTCCGCTTACCACGGTTCGCCAGCCCAAGGCCCGACTGGGTGTCGCCGCAATGGATGCCATGATGAAGCTGTTGCGCGGCGAACATCCCGAAGCCAAACGATTGCCCGCCGAAATTGTCATCCGCCGCAGCAGCGGGCCACCCAATTCCTGACCGTTTTATTTTTTCAACGGCTGACGCTGCCATGCCGCGATGAACATCCCGTTGCCGCCGGTTTCCTGTGGCCAAAGCCAAAGCCGTTCAAACGGCGGCTGCTCCGGCGCAAATGGATGGGGCAACTTTTGGGAAACAAACTCCGGGAACTGCTTGTCGAATGCCTGGGCGACTTCGTCCGTCTCGGCCCGGGTCAGCGTGCAGACCGCGTAAATCAATCTGCCGCCCGGCTTCACTGCGGCCACCGCATTTGCCAGCAGTTGTTTCTGCACCGCCGCCAACTCCGCCACATCCTCCAGTGTCGTGGTCCAGCGGGCGTGGGGATTGCGCTGCCAGGTTCCCACGCCGCTGCATGGGGCGTCCAAGAGAACCCCGTCAAACTGCGTTTTGGTGGGCAGCCTGGCGCTCCCGTCCCAGAGTGCCGCGCGATAATTAAACGCTCCGGCCCTGCCGGCGCGCTGTTTTAATTTCTTCAAACGCCACTCGGCGCGGTCGCTGGCCCAAAGCAGGCCTTTATTCGCCATCAGGTCTGACAAATGGAGCGTCTTGCCGCCCTCGCCCGCGCAGGCGTCCCACCACGCTTCTCCGGGGCGCGGATGGCACACCAACCCGACGGCCTGTGACGCGATGTCCTGAATTTCAAATTCGCCCTTGGAAAACGCCTCGGTCCGAAACAGATCCTGTTTCCCGCGATATTCCAAGGCATCGGAAAGGTGAGTTGACGAAACACAATCGCCCAAAGCCGCAGCCAGTTCCTCGCGGCCACCGCGCTTGGCGCGCAGCCAAAGCCTGGGTTCCGCCTGGAGTGTCCAGGCCCATTCACTGGACACCGTCATCTGCTGTCCGGCCCATTCCGGAATTGAGCAGGCTTTTATTTCCTCGTCGGAAAATGAAAGCGGATTGCAGGAAAAGGACTCGGCCAACTCCAGCGCGGCCTTGAGATTCTCCACGTGCGGTTCGGTTGAATCCAGCCAACCGCGCCAGCGGAAAAAATGAAACACCGCGCGGCTGACGTCGGCAGCCTCCGCGCGGGACAACCTAGCGTTTTTCAGTTCTCCGCGCAGCACCGCATCCGCAGGGTGTTCCCGACTGGATTGCTTGATGACATGCGCGGCGATCTCCATGCAGCGACGGTTTACGGTGTGATGAGCAAAGGTCATTTTGCCGCATCATGCTTGTGCGAAAGGTGAAATGCCATTCATTAAAGGCAGACGCTGGAGCTTGAATTTTCCATCCGTCAGAGAACACTTGGCGTGGCCCATGAAAATCCCGGTCGGACTTTTGATTCTCTTTGTCGCGATAAAGTGCATTGCGGCCGACTGGGTGCGCGCGGGCTTGAGCAGCGACACGCCTGTCTGGGGCTTTCGCGGCGGATTGCAGTTCGCAATTTATCCGGCTGGCTTTCGTGGCGACAAAGGCGGGCCACGCGGATTAATTCGGCTTGGATACCCCGTGCTGGAGAATGAGAAATACGATCTGGTGAACTACATCGCGGTTGAGCCGGTTGTTGACGGCTTGAAAGGCTACAGCGAGTTGGAATCCAGCCACCTGGACAATGCGCAGGGCAAGCGTTTCTGGACAGGCGACTCCACAGGCCAAACCAACGGTACGCCATCACTTCATCCCGGGAAACTCTGGAAGCCCGAGCCGGGCGTGGAGCGACTGGATGTCACCCTGCGCCTGGAGAAATTCGACAACGGCGCGCACCTCTACCTTGTGGTGTCCCAGCGCAGTGACCGGCCTGACGAAATCCAACTGGCCGTTTTCCCCGAGAAGAACAGCGCCGCGGTCGATTACTGCATTCTTACCGCGACGATGGGAAATTATGCCCGCGCTCGCCAACTTTGGCTGAAGGATCAGGTCATCAGCAGCCTGAAACTGTATCAGGATTACACGGGGACCGACTTTGCCGACCACACCCTTTATTCATTGAACCAATTGCACTTGACGCCGCAGGGCGAGGTGCTGGCGGCTTTGACAACGGACGAGGACAATCCTGCGGACGTCCGGCCTTTTCCAGGTTCAGGCCGATGGTATTACCGGGGGCAAAAAGTCACCCAGTATTGGAAAAAGGGCGCAGGCGCTTTCCGCGACGATCTCCATGTGGCCGTCAACGCCCGCTACGCATATTGGAAATCCAAGCAGCCCATACCCGGAGGTATCTCGTTCGAGAATTTTGAGATGCGGGAGCGGTTTTATCCGGGCCAGTCGTTCATTTTTGGCATCACACGGCGGACTGCGAAGGAATTAGGCTTTGATGCCGCCCCTGATTCGACACATTAACGCACCGGTTTATCACGACGAAGCCGAAAAAAATCGGCTATAATTATTCGAGCGTTCAGCACTTGTGCATCACGCCCTGGCCACCAGTTGGCGCAGCACGAACGGCAGGATTCCGCCATGCTGGTAGTAGTCAATCTCAATGGGCGTGTCGATGCGGCAGGTGACCGGCACCGTTTCGCTCTGGCCGTTGGCGCGGGTGATGCGCAGGGTCAAATCCTGCTGCGGCTTCAAGTCCGGCCCAAGGCCCACGATGTCGTAGGTTTCGGTGCCATCAAGCTTGAGGGTCTGCGGCGAAGTGCCTTCCTTGAATTGCAGCGGCAGCACGCCCATGCCAACCAGGTTGGAGCGATGAATGCGCTCGAAGCTCTGCGCCACCACAGCCTTGACGCCCAGCAAACGCGTGCCCTTGGCCGCCCAATCTCGGGAGCTGCCCGTGCCGTATTCCTGACCGGGAAGCACCAGCAGAGGAGGTTTGGGCTCGGCATACTTCGTGGCGGCGACGAAGATGCTCATCTGCTCGCCCGAAGGCTGATGCTTGGTCACGCCGCCCTCAACGCCGGGAACCATGAGGTTCTTGATGCGCACATTGGCGAAGGTGCCACGCGTCATCACGCGGTCGTTGCCACGGCGCGAACCGTAGCTGTTGAAGTCCACGAAATTGACGCCCTCATCAATGAGATATTTTCCTGCGGGCGAATTTTTCTTGATGCTGCCCGCCGGTGAAATGTGGTCGGTGGTGACGCTGTCGCCGAAGATGCCCAAGGGCCGCGCGCCGCGAATTTCGGCGATCTGTCCCGCTTCCATGCCGAAGTCCACGAAGAAGGGCGGCTCCTGAATATAGGTGCTCTTTGTGTCCCACTGGTACACGTTGCCGGCGCTGGAGGGAATTTCGTTCCACTTGGGATTCTGCTTCTCGAAGTCCCGATAAAGCGATTGGAACACCTCGGGCTTGAGAGCGGCTTGCATGACGTCACGAACCTCCTTCAAGCTCGGCCAGAGGTCCTTGAGGAACACGTCCTTGCCATCCTTGCCCTTGCCGATCGGTTCCTTGGCCATGTCAATGTTCACGCGGCCAGCCAGCGCAAACGCGACGACCAACGGCGGCGACATGAGGAAATTGGCCTTGATGTTCTGGTGAATGCGCGCCTCGAAGTTGCGGTTGCCCGAAAGCACGGCTGAAGCAACCACATCATTCTTGGTCACGGCGTCCTCAATCGGCGCGGCCAACGGGCCGGAGTTGCCGATGCAAGTGGTGCATCCGTAGCCGACGAGGTTGAAGCCGATCTGATCCAGATAAGGCTGCAATCCGGTTTTTTCCAGATAATCGCTGACGACGCGGGAGCCCGGGGCCAGCGAGGATTTCACCAGCGCGTTGGGCTTCAGGCCGCGTTCGACGGCTTTTTTCGCCACAAGGCCCGCGGCCAGCATGACCGACGGGTTGCTGGTGTTGGTGCAGGAGGTGATGGCCGCGATCAGCACGCTTCCGTTTTTAATTTCCCCATGGCAAACCACTTCCCGCGCCTGGACCGGATCGGGCGTCGGACGATTGTTGGCCATTTCCAGTTCCGTGGTCGGGTTGGTGCCTTTCAGCAACGATTCCGCGGCGGAAACCGGCTCCTGGCTGCCGCCACCGGAATGAAGTTGGCCGCTGCTTTCCACCGAAAAGGCGCGGTCCAGATCGCCTGCGGATTTGCCGAAGCCCCCATCGGTCAGCGGTTTGACAAACACCTTGGTGAACTCCTCCTTCAGGCTGGCCAATTCAATGCGGTCCTGCGGCCGCTTTGGCCCGGCAACACTGGGAGTCACGTCCGCCAGGTTCAGTTCCAGATCCACCGAGTAATCCACCTGGCCTTTGCGCGGAATGCCAAACAACCCTTGGGCGCGGTAATAATTTTCATAAAGCTTGCAGTGCTCCTCGGAGCGGCCCGTCGCTCGCAGATAATTCACCGATTCCTCGTCAATGGGGAAGAAGCCCATCGTGGCGCCGTATTCGGGGGCCATGTTGGCGATGGTGGCGCGGTCCACCACGGGCAACGCGGCGGCGCCTTCGCCGTAAAATTCGACGAACTTGCCGACCACCTTGGCCTTGCGCAGCATCTGGGTGACATGCAGCGCCAGATCGGTCGCGGTCACGCCCTCCTGCAAGCGCCCGGTCATGTGAACGCCCACCACGTCAGGAGTGAGGAAATACACCGGCTGGCCGAGCATACCCGCCTCGGCTTCGATGCCGCCGACGCCCCAGCCGACAATGCCGATGCCATTGATCATCGTGGTGTGGGAATCGGTGCCGACCAGGGTGTCCGGATAATAAACCCCTTCCTTGTCGCTCAACACACCCTTGGCGAGGTATTCCAAATTGACCTGGTGAACGATGCCGATGCCCGGCGGCACCACCTTGAAGGTGTCGAACGCCTGCATGCCCCACTTGAGAAACTGGTAGCGCTCGCGGTTGCGCTGGAACTCCATCTCCAGGTTGCGCTGCATCGCGTCGGGCGTTCCGGCAAAATCCACTTGCACGGAATGGTCCACGACCAGATCCACCGGCACCAGCGGCTCGATGATCTTGGAGTTCTTGCCCATGCGCGCCACCGCCGAGCGCATCGCCGCCAAATCCACCAGCAGTGGCACGCCCGTGAAGTCCTGCAACACGATGCGGGCAACCACGAAGGGAATTTCCTCCGTCCGGGACGCGGTGGGCTTCCAGGCAGCCAGGTCGCGCACGTTCTGTTCGCTCACGCGTTTGCCGTCGCAGTTGCGAAGGACCGATTCCAGCACCAGCCGGATGGACACCGGCAGGCGGGAAATGGCACCCAACCCGGCCTTTTCCAAGGCGGGCAGCGAGTAAAGGGAACCTTGCTTGCCGTTGCCGAGATCGAACTGTTTCAGTGAATCAAACGTGTTGTGCGTGTTCATAAAAAACCATCGTTGTTAAAGCCGAAAGCTCAAGAGGCGACGAAAATGCGGTTTGCCTGATTTTGTGTCAAGGGAAGGTAGCAAAAACGGGCGCAATTGAAGTGGCGGGCTCCAGCCATGTTAAGGCGCGGATTTCTTCCTCTCCCAGCGGGAGAGGATTGAGGTGAGGGAGAGCCTTGCTTGCCGGCAACACGGCGATTTCATTTTCAAATCGGCTTTCTCCCTTAACCCTGCCCTGTCCATGAACCGGGACACCTCCACTCGGTGCCCTACGGGCAAATGTACATGTGACCGCCACTTTTCATCACACCTTAGCAAAAACGGGCGGAAGCCTGACGCCTCCGCCCGTGAGTCAATTAAAAGTCCAAGATTACTTCAGCTTCGCCAGGGTGTCCTTGACCGCGTTGAAGTTGGGCAGGTCCTTGGGCGTCGGGGTTTGCTCGCTGTATTGAACGACGCCGTTCTTATCAATGACAAATGCGGCGCGAGCGGCCGTGGATCCAAAGCCCAGCAAATCATCGAGCAGCACGCCGTAATCCTTGGCGGTTTTCTTGTTCAGGTCGCTGGCCAGGGTGATGCCGATCTTCTCCTTCGACGCCCAGGCTTCCTGCGCGAACGGGCTGTCCACGCTCACGCCGATGACCTCGGCGCCGAGGTCCTTGTAGGCGTTGAGGCCGGCGGTGATGTCGCACATTTCCTGTGTGCAGACGCCGGTGAACGCCAGCGGGAAGAACAACAACACGGTGTTCTTCTTGCCAAAATTGTCGCTCAGCTTCACGTCGGCCACGCCGGACGCGCTTTTGGATTTGAGGGAGAAGTCAGGGGCTTTGCTGCCAACAGATATTGCCATAGTTTTTATTTTGTTGATGGTTTCGGTTAACGAATGGCTGGGTTTATAAAGGCCGACGCCGCGCCTGTCAAACGGGGGATTTTTCATCCACCACCTCCACCTCCGCAGCATAAGCTCAATCCCGACCGGCAGCTTCAGCCAGAAATGGAGGACTGAAACCAAAGCCGCAACTTTTCCCCAGCTCCGTCAGGAGCGGAATCGTTGTAGCCATAGTCCGCCCGAAAATATCAAGCTCCGTCAGGGGCGGAATATGCCGCTCCTGACGGAGCTTTGACCTTTACAGCGAAACCGATTCTACAACGATGCCGCCCCTGACGGGGCTTGGGATCGGCGCTTTGACAAGCTCCTTAAATCTTCATGGACGTCCAAACCGAGGTCATGCACAGTCTTGGTCATGGGTGACGGCAATCTTTCCTTGACGATGAATCCGGCGCGACAAACGCCTCTCCACTTGCGAACAGGTTGGCACTTGCCGGTAACCCGCGCCCCGAAATCAAACACCCTCTTTAACTTTGAGTTAAGCCATAAGGGCTAGGCCTCATGCGTCGTAAGGCTCAAATTCTAGTCTTTTTTGCCTTGGCGCTCTTTACTTTGGCCCTTGCGGTTTTGTTCACCGGTTCTTCTGAGAAGCACGTGACTGTGAGATATGTCGGACTTACCAACAATGAGAGTGGTCGATTTGCGCAGTTTGACATTTCAAATGCCGGCTACTCCGAGTTGTCGGTCATCTACTGGGTTTTTGAGCGACCGCAGCATACGAACATGTTCGATTTCAGGAGCTACGGTCATGAGAGCGAGCGCTATGTTCGCGTGTTGCCCGGAAAGACTGAGCGCCTAGCATTGCGAGACCCGCCTACCGACGAGCATTGGAGGGTGTTAATTGCCTATGAGGTGTTAGACACTCGCAATAGCATCATTGGCAGGATTCATCGAAATTTGAGTGGCAAGACATTGGAGCGGTTGCCAGTGTGGCTTCAGTCACCGACGACGCATGCTTCACCTAGCGATTGGATCGATTAGAGAGTTGTGGCCTCCTACGATGGTTCATCGGTCAAGGGTTAAGTTAATGGTTTCATCATTTTTGGGTGAAGGGCTTGAGGTCTCTATCCATCAGTCCTCAAACAACCAACCCGCGCAGCAAGAAGCGCATATGTAGCCTATTTTCGAAACGTCTCCGTGCGCGTTTGATTACAGCAAACACAACTCTGCCGGCTCACTCGTATTCCGTTCCCTAATCTGTCCCGTGCTCCGCGTCTCATTGCTCACTCTCCCTGCTCCACCTCCGCCAGCACCTCCTCGGCGTGCGGCTCGGGCTTGACCTGCGGCCAGATTTTTTGAATCCGCCCGTCCGGGCCGATGAGAAATGTCACGCGGTGCGTGCCCATGAACTTGCGCCCCATGAAGGTCTTCTGGCCCCAAACGCCATACGCCTCGACGATGTTGCGGTCCGTATCGGCCAGCAAGGGAAACGGCAGGCTGTGTTTTGCTGTGAATTTCTGGTGCGACGTCACCGAATCCGTGCTGACACCCAGCAAGACCACGCCGCGCCGCTTAAATTTCTCATAAGCATCGCGAAAGGCGCAGGCTTCCTTGGTGCAGCCGGGCGTGCTGTCTTTGGGATAAAAGAAGAGCACGACAGGACGGCCTTTGAAGTCGGCCAGCGCCACAGTGTGGCCGTCGGTGGTTTGCGCGGCAAACGAAGGCGCCTTGTCGCCTTCCTTCAGTTTGAGTGGAGGTGCTTTGGGCATAATAAAATTCAGTGCGTGAAAAATCATGGTTCCCTGGCCGCCGCGCTTGCCGGGCTGCTTCCCAACTGCCGCATGCCATCGAATAAATATAAGACGCCCGACAACGCGGTGAACCCGCCGGTGAACACCGTCAGCCACGGCAGAAAATCCTTGTCCCAGTGCAGCAGAATCCAGAGCACGGTGGCCATTTGCAGCACGGTGGCCACCTTTCCGGAAACGCGCGGACGCACGCGGATTTTCCCAAACGTGTAGTGAATGACCAGCAACCCGATGACCAGGATGACATCGCGCCCGAGAATGATGCCCGTCAGCCACAGGGGAAGGCGCTCAAAATGCGGGCGGTTGTCCAGACTGAGCAGGATAATGCCCGACACCAGCAGGATTTTGTCGGCCAGCGGGTCGAGGATGGTGCCCAGTTCACTGCGCTGATTGTATTTTCGCGCAATGTAACCGTCCAGGCCGTCGGTCAGCGCGGCGATGCCAAAGCACAACAACGCCGCCAGGCGATGCCATTCGTCGCCGGTGGTCGTGTAGTAAATCATCTGCACGATGAAAAACGGCACCACCAGGATACGGAACACAGTGATTTTGTTGGCTGTCGTCATCGCGATGGTTGCTTCGCACCACTCTCAACTTTTAGGAAAATATAGCAGCATGGCATCACTTTCCATTCACCCGACAATCATCCGGTAAATCAATCCCAGCAATCCGCCGCCCGCAACCACGGCAATGATGTTCGCCTTGAAGCGATAGATTCCGATGAAGGCCGCCGACGCCACGACGACAGCAAACCCATTCACCGGCTCGTTCGGCGGCAGGATCACTTCGCGCCCGAACCACACAGCCAGGTTCAAAATCACTCCCACCACCGCGGCCGTGACCGCCGAAAGCGCCGAGGTGAGCCTTTCATTTCCCCGCAACCGCACGATGTCCGGCGCGCCGAGAAAAATCCACAGGAAACAAGGCACAAAGGTCACCCACGTCGTGATGGCCGCGCCCAGGGTTGCCGCCACCAGCGGCGGCAGTGCGCCGGGGTGGTTCCAACCGCCGAGGAAGCCGACAAATTGCAGCACCATGATGAGCGGGCCGGGCGTGGTTTCCGCCAGCCCCAAACCGTCAAGCATCTGACCCGCGCTGAGCCATTGAAAATGCTCCACCGCCCGCTGGGCCACGTAAGGCAGGACAGCGTAGGCGCCGCCAAAGGTCACCAAAGCCGCCTTGCTGAAAAAAATACCCTCGTGGAAAAGCGCATGATTTGTCCCAAGCCACAGGGCCAAGCCCAGAATCGGAACCCACCACAGCACCAGGCACACGACGGTCACCTTCACGGCGCGACCGAGCGAGGGCCGGGTATGTTCGCCCAAGGGTTCGTCATGGCCAGATTCGCCTGGAGAACCATGGCCGCTTTCCAGGGCAAATTTGTTCCGGAAGATTTTTCCCCCAAACAATCCGAAGAGCGCTGCGGCAAAAATGATCGCCGGAAACGGCACTTTGAAAAAATAAATCGCCACGAACGCCGCCAGCGCAATACCCCACATGACTTCATTCCGCAGGGCTTTTTTGCCGATTCGCAACACCGCCGCCAGCACAATGGCCAGCACCGCCGGCTTCAGCCCAAGGAAAATGGACGCCACCCATGCCACATCGCCATAGGAGACATACACGTAACTCAGCGCCCACAGAATCAGCGCCGATGGCAGCACAAAGAGGGTTCCGGCGACGATGCCGCCGAGCGTCCCATGCAGCAGCCAGCCGATGTAAATGGCCAGTTGCTGCGCCTCCGGGCCAGGCAGCAGCATGCAGTAGTTGCGCGCGTGCAGAAAACGCGATTCACTGACCCACTTGCGGCGCTCGACCAGTTCCTCGTGCATGATGGCAATCTGCCCCGTTGGCCCGCCAAAACTGATAAAACCCAGCTTGAGCCAGAACCGAAAGGCCTGGGCGAACGTGGGTTTTCCGGGTGAACCGCTCATGGGTCGCGACGGTAAAAAACTTTGAACCCGAATGCCAGCGATTTGACTAAAGACCGGTTTTAATTATCCGCAAGATCGCTTTGGCGATGAAACTTCACAAGCTGAGATGCCCCAGAGCCAGCAGGCCGTAAAAAGTGTATTCGCAATCCAGGTGGGCCTCGTTCCAATGGCCGTAAAACGCGCCCTCATTTGTCCATAACGAATCCACATAATCCAAACAGGATTCTTTAATCGCCGAGAAGTCGCGCTCCAACCCAGAAAGCGCGTGCAGGGCCGTGGCCGTGGAAAGCAAATCCGGCACGGGCGCGCCGGGAGCCGCACAGAAGCCTCCTTGGGGATGCGCCCGCGCCAGAAGCCAGTCTCCAACAGCGGGATTCACGGGCATGGACAGGTTGCGCAGCACCGTGACTGCGGCCGCCGTGGCGTTGGTGGAGCCGCGCCTGGGCAGAGGATTGCCCTCGAACGTCTCATTGACCCAGGCGCCATCGGCCGCTTCCAAGTATTTGAGGGATTGAATTAATGCCAAAGGGTTGGGAACTGTTTGCCCCAAATCCTGATGTGCGCCCATTGCCAGAAATGCGCCGTAAGCCGTGCCTCTCAAGGCGCGGGGCGACGTCGCATAGCCGCCGTTTTGCGCCCTGAAGCTTTCAATCCGTGCCCCAAGCGATGAGACAAGCTCCGGTGAAATTGTCTCCGCGCAAACGGATGCCACGGCTGACCAGCATCGCGCCAGGCAGCACACGTGAACAAAGTCCAGGTCCTCGCCACCGCCAATGCATTCCAGATAGGCTTTTATTTTCCTCGAAGGCAACTCGGCTTGCAGGGCCGCAAGCGCGTCCATGGCAAACACGGTGTAATAGAGGTCGCTCTCCCCTGCCCTGTTTTGAAATCCGCCGTCTTCATTTTGCCGGGAATGCACAAAGTTTTTGATCAAGTCCGATGCCTCCCCAAGAACGCGGGGAGCCAACCGGGCAACCTGCAACATTTCCAGACGCAAACTCACGCCGGCATTGAGCAACAAAAAAGCCGCCTTGGAAAGGCGGCTTTGAATGGAATACTGGAAATTCGGATTATTTCCGGCGACGGCGAATGAAATACGCACCGGCCAAACCCAGTAAACCCAGCGCATAGGTGGAGGGCTCGGGCACCACTTCGACGCGCACGTTGTCAATCAGACCGAAAAGCAACGCGCGGCGATTGGCATCAGCCGAAACCGTCGCGTTGATATCCGACTGACCAAAAAAGATGTTAGGTTCAGGGAAGAGGCATCAACAATCGCAATGTCCACCCCACCAATGTTCCAGTTAATGAAATTGTTGGTTTTGGTGATGGTGACTTCATGCCAGCGCATCCCGGCGGCACCGATTCGGTTAGTCCCACTCTGCTGAGGGAATAAAGTCAATTGATCATTGGGAGCGGTGTTGCCACCGAGACCATTGTAGTAGGGGTTGGTGTCGTTGCGGGCATTTGCGTCACCGCCCGCGTAATAGGCACCAACATTGGTGTTGACCAACCCATTGGCGGTATAGGCTCGATAATCTCCAGTGGTGTCACCAGAACCACCATCGCCAGTGGCGCCAAACCAAACACCTGCTGCGGCATTTGTCATATTGGCGTGAACCGCGATATTACCCGTTGTTCCTATGCCCGCCGTCGTAAGATGAGTGGAACCGCTGCCGCCCGTTGCCAGTGGCCCGTTGAAGTTCATCCACATATCAAACCGAAGGATATAGTCTCCGGTAAAATTCTGACCCAAGGGGGAGACGCTGATGCCGCTGAAGGCCGCAGTCGGACCAAAATTCGCCTCTAGTTTCAGGCCGCGCGTAGTGCTCCCGGTTGAATTGGGTGCCGAAGGAATGCCAATCGTGCTGTAATCGAAGAAGAAAGTGGCAGCGTGGTTGCCGGATGCGCCTGCATTCACAATCCAATTCGCCGTAGTGTCTGAATCAAAGTTATCTGAAAATAAAACCTGGGCTTGAATCTGCGGCGCGGACAAGGCAGACACCGCAGCAACGATGGAGGCAAGGGTGAATCGTTTCATAAGGATGGACTTTGATAGCGATTTTTCCGGCGGTTCACAAGCCAAAATATCCCGGCACGACCCTACAAAAATCCCCTATCCTTAACAAACAAGTCGAACACGTTGCCGCCGTTTTACTTCCACACCCCAAGCGCCAGCAACTGCCGGGCTACCGTTCCGGCCCAATCCCGGTTGGCCACCGGGCTGGCCGGACTGGGATGCAATATCTGGCCGATTTGAACCAAACCTTTCCCAGAAAGGTTTCTCAGCCGTTCCGCCGCAAAATCCCCAACCCCCACGGCCCATTCGGGTTTTAAAACCTCCAAAGCACTCAATAAGTGAGCATCACACACCTTGAACAGCGCGGCCGCCTCGCGTGCGGTAAGCTGGGCGGGCGTGCGGTTGCGCCCGGATTCCTCCATGAACACAAGAGGACAGTAATTCAGAACGAAATGCTCCGAGAAAAATGAATCCGGCGTGCCATACCGCGAGGCGAAGAAATGCCACAAACGCCGTCCGCTGACCTCGGAGCGCGGGCAGGCAAAGCCCTGCACCGGACGCGCTGGATGCGCGTTCCTTGGTTGACGCACCGGCGCCTCAATTCCCATCCAGTCACGCACCGCTTTTATTTCGCCAAAAGGCACACCGGTCTGTGCCATGCCGAACGGGCCGGGATTCATTCCCAAAAAGACCACGCGCTTGAGGCTGTTGCCATAGCGCCGCAAATACTGCTCATGCGGTTCCCAGGCGTAGTCGAGCGGGTTGTAAACATGGGTGATGGGCGGCGCAAAGCGCAGTTGCCCCACGCCACGCGACAAGTCCTTTGCGGCCTCAACCAGTTGGTCCGAAATGCTCCGGGAGCTCATGCGCGGTTTTTTAATTTTCTATTGGCTGAATGAAAATGCTGGAGCACCCGGTGAGGCCCCACTTGCTGACTTTGGGCGATGGCTTCGCTGATGTAATCCTTGGATTGAGTCACCGCGTCCGCCAGAGCCAATCCATGAGCCAGACCGGCCGCAACAGCGGCGGAATAGGTGCAGCCGGTGCCATGCGTGGAAACGCCTTTAACAAACGGCGCGCTCAACATCCACTCCTCGCGGCCGTCAAAAAGAATGTCCACCGCCTCACTCATGTCTCGAAGGTGCCCGCCCTTGAGCAGCACCGCGCACCCGAAGTCCGAATGAATCTTCCGGGCGGCGGCGCGCAGGTCCTCCGGCTCGGACAATTTTTTTCCCACGAGAATCGCGGCCTCATCCAGGTTGGGCGTCACCAATGCGGCCCGAGGCAGCAACAGATTCTTTAAAGCGGACTCGGCCGACGGTTTGAGCAGGCTGGCTCCGCTGGTGGCCACCATCACCGGATCCACCACCAACGGCACCCGTTTATTTTCCTCAAAGAACCGGGCCACCGCGCGAATGATGTCCGCCGAAAACAGCATGCCAGTCTTGGCCGCGCGGGGCGGCAATTCGGTGAAAATTGCCTCCAGTTGCTGGCGCACAAACGCAGCCGTGGCCGGCAGCACCGCCGTAACGGTTCTGGGATTTTGGGCCGTCAGGCAAGTGATCGCGCTCGTCCCGTGAACCCCGAGCGCGGCGAAGGTTTTCAAGTCCGCCTGAATTCCCGCGCCACCGCCGCTGTCCGAACCGGCAACGGTCAATGCCACGGGCATGGATCGCACTTTGCGCATCTTGGAATGCAATTTGCGGACTGGACCGCCTTTCGGCAAGCCAAGCTTCCCTCTTTCACGCCGCGCCGTTTGGACTTAGATTCCGCCTATGACCAAAGATCAGGTCGCAGAAATTTTTACTGAAATTGGAACACTTCTTGAGTTGAAGGGCGAAAACCCGTTCAAGACCCGCGCCTACGAAAACGCCGCGCGAACGATTGAAGGCTTGAACGAGCCTTTGGACGTGCTGCTCGCCGATGGCCGTTTGGGGAAAATGAAAGGGATTGGCGCCAGCATTCTCGAGAAAATTGAGGAGCTGCTTTCCACGGGGAAGCTGGCGTATTACGACGAACTCAAAGCCTCCGTGCCTGCGGGCCTGGTCGAAATGCTGTCCATCCCAGGCCTCGGCCCCAAAAAGATCATCGCCTTGAACAAAAAACTCGGCATCGAAACCCTCGAACAACTCGAAAAAGCCTGCAACGAAGGCAAGGTGGCCGAGTTGGACGGCTTCGGGGAAAAGACGCAGGCCAAAATCTGCGAGGGCATCCAGTTTCACCGCACTTACGCGACGCGCCATCTCTTGAGTGCGGCCCTGGCGGCGGCCGAACCGGTGCTGGAGTTGCTGCGCCAGCATCCCGAAGTGATCCGGTGCAGCACGGCAGGAAGCTTGAGGCGCTTCCGCGAAACCATTGGCGACATTGATTTTCTGGCCTCGTCCAAGAATCCCGCTGCCGTGATTGATTTTTTCTGCAAGCAGGAAGGCGTGTTGAACGTGTTGGCCAAGGGCGACACCAAGGCCAGCGTTATACTGAGCGACGGCATTCAGGCGGACCTGCGAGTGGTCAGTGAAGGGGAATTTCCATTTGCGCTGCT